>JGI10211J34971_10004153_pt1 | contig 11519 bp, 9 predicted proteins | sample Etolagsediment_FD_34971 | JGI IMG/M metagenome (IMG submission 34971)
GATTACGGTCACAGGGGCCGGCCGAGAGCCTGGTAAGCCTGGTGAGCCGGATCAACCGCCACGTACGCCCGAACAACCGCAAACGCGAGCATGCATGACCATCTCCGCCGTCTATGAGGAACCGGGCTTCTTGTTCTTCCCGGCCACCACCACCGAAATCTCGACGGCCATCGTGATCAATGGTGACAGCGAACGCATGACTCCGTTCCAGCTGTGCGCAACGGCGACCATGCGGTTCATGCTGATGGCTGAGGACTACGTCTTCACTCCTAGTCAGCAGGAAGCACCATTCAGTCGCTGGGAGAAATACAACGTCGTCTTGGAGAGCTGGGAATTCTACTCTGAGTCGCTGCAGGTAGCTCTCCCACTGGAGGGCGACGCGGCCTATCGGGTGGTGTACAGCGGTGAATCGCCGATAACGGTGGTACCGCGGCAGCCTGGACAAGAGGTCTGCTTGGATGTCTCCGCAGTGTTCATGTACCAGCAAATTGCCACAACAACGGCATACGCGCCTCGTTTTGTGACCGAACCCATCTCTGTCCAGATTCTGGCAAATGGGGCCGCGCGTACAACGTCGTTCCGGCTTTGCGATGCTCCGGGAACCCAGATCGCGTTGGAGGCCGAGTCCGAGCACTGGACGATCCAGGAGAACCGTCTGGAATTCTGGAAGTGGCAACGCTACAACGCCGCTACAGAATCCTGGGACGACATGAGCGGTGCGGCCAGGGCGTTTGGCGTAAGCCTCCAAAACGGAGGTCAGCTACGCGCCGTCTACAAACAGGCGGTTGGGTTGTACTAATCACACCAGCTGACATGAATAGCGGGGCTCCTTTGGGAGCCCCGCTTCTTCATAGAAGCCGAGTTCTCCGAGAGAATCGGGTTCTACAGACTCAAGAGAACCCAAGCTGCCATTGGGCGACTTCAGTTTCCATCAGCGATTGAAGCCATTCCCAACTAGAAGTCCTTGCCGAATTCGTGGACGTTCGCATGCTTGATGCGGAGTGATGGCCCGCCTTCCCTGATCAGAATGCTACCTTTGTCGTTTGTGGTTAGTCGTACTCCAACATCACTTCCACGTAGTTGCCGGAGTCGTCGCAGTCATGGAAGGTGGTTGAGAATGGATCCTTGAGGCGATAGAAAGGTGCTTGCTGCGTCTCGTTGTACGGTGGGTCCGGCCGCCATTCACGCCATTCAACTGTCTTGATAGAGTCGCAGAAGCCATCGACAAAGAGCGTGTCTTGATCGACGCGGAAGACCTTGTTGTTGCCTTCCATTCGAACCAGCTCGATGGTCGCACTGGCCACCGAATACGACTCGATGAAGTCATATCGCATCCAGGCCCCAAACATGTGGGAGTTTATCCTTCTCACTTTGATGTAGTCAATGATATCCTTGGCCGGATTGAGATAGATCCACATCTGAACGAGTAGGTCCCCGGCCGTAGCGTCGCATGTAATTGTGTGCAGATCCGGATCGTATGCGATGTCTCCCAGCGAGCCTATTGATGCGACCAGGATCTTGGGCATATCGCCCGTGTCTGCTCGTAGAGCCACGGTGCTGATCTGGTATTCCACCAACACGTACGATGGACCCGAATCGCCGCTGCCAATCGGTCCGCTAGTGTCGTCGAGTCCCGGAATGCACCCTGTGAATGCCAACAGGAAGACTCCGATGACGACAATTCCCAATTGCCTCACAATGGCCTCCTTCTGAAGCTATTACTATCCTAGCATATCTTAGCAGACTCCAAAGCATGCGTACAGAACCCACTGCGCATCCTGCGAGGGGATTGGATCGCAGCTTGTCCAGGCAAGCGTCGCGCTAATCCCTTACCATGTCTTCATCCGGGTGTCAACTGGGGGAGTCGTGGATCGCGTACTGGAAGTTCTCAAGCAGTACTGGGGCTATGACGCGTTCTTTCCCCTCCAGCGGGAGGCCATCCAATGCGGCGTCAGCGGTCGCGACTCTCTTGTCGTACTCCCCACCGGAGGCGGCAAGTCCTTGTGTTTCCAGGTGCCGGCCCTGCGATTGCCGGGATTGGCTATCGTGGTCAGTCCGCTGATTTCCTTGATGAAGGATCAGGTGGACGCCCTCACTGAGTGCGGCGTTGCCGCCGCCTGCTACAACAGCAGCCAAACTGGTGACGAGCAAGATGACGTCATTGCCTCCATTTGCCGGGATGAACTCAAGATCCTCTATGTCTCGCCCGAGCGGTTGATGATGGACGGGTTCGCCGATTTCTTGAACCAGCACACCATTTCCATGATTGCCGTGGACGAGGCGCATTGCGTCAGCATGTGGGGCCACGACTTCCGCCCCGAGTACCGCCGATTGGGCAGCCTCAGAAGCACGTTCCCAGGGATTGCCATCCACGCCTACACTGCGACCGCCACCCAGCATGTGCGTGACGACATTGCCGAGCAGCTTCATCTGATCCACCCAGAGATCCTGGTAGGCTCATTCGATCGTCCCAATCTGCTCTATTCCGTTGAACGCCGCACCGACGTAGTGCGTCAGGTTTGCGACGTGCTCGATCGTCACAAGGACGAGTCTTCCATCGTCTACTGTATCCGGCGTGCCGACGTCGACGATCTAACTGAACGATTGCAGGAAGCCGGATACAGTGTGACCGCCTACCATGCCGGTCTCACCGACGATGCCCGCAAGCAGGCTCAGAATGCTTTCATCAAGGAGGACATCGACATCATCGTGGCCACGGTGGCGTTCGGGATGGGCATCAACAAACCCAACGTGCGGGCCGTCATTCACGCCGGCATGCCCAAGTCACTCGAGCACTACCAGCAGGAATCCGGCCGCGCCGGTCGTGACGGGCTCGATGCCGAATGCGTACTGCTGTACGGTGGCAATGACTATGGCACATGGAAGTACATCATCGGGCAATCCAATTCCGAGGAGGCGGTGCGCATCGCCACCATCAAGTTGGGAGATATGTCGGCCTATGCTTCCGGCGTCACCTGCCGTCATCAGGCGCTCGTGTCCTACTTCGGCCAGAAGCTGAACGTCGACAACTGCAAAGCGTGCGACGTTTGCTTCGGAGATTTGGAGCTGGCGGAAGATGCTCTGGTATCTGCGCAGAAGATCCTGTCCTGCGTGTTCCGGCTTGATCAACGCTACGGCGCCGACTACACCGCCAATGTGCTGATCGGATCGAAGGAGCAGCGGTTGCTTGAAGCCAAGCACGACCAGCTGTCGACCTACGGTTTGCTGTCCGAACACACCAAGAAGCTGGCCCGCGATTGGATCGAGCAGCTGGTGGGCCAGGGCTATCTGAAGAAGCGAGGAGAGNACAACGTTCTTTCCATCACCGAGCGGGGATGGAGCGCCATTCGTGGCGAGGAAACGCCACGCTTGCTTAAGCCGGCGGCAACCCGTAAACGGATCGCTCGAGATTCTTGGGACGACGTCGATCACGGCTTGTTCGATACTTTACGAGTTCTGCGTCGAAGGATTGCACGAACACGAAGGGTTCCCGCCTACATCGTGTTCGGGGATGCTAGCCTGCGCGACATGGCGCGGCGTCGGCCGGCATCCGTCGAGACCTTCCTCGAGGTTACCGGCGTCGGTCAAGCCAAGGCTCGGCAATACGGCGAGGAATTCGTTGCCACCATCTCCGAATACTGCCGCGGCCGTAGTCTGGACCAAGACGTAGATCCTGCCGTCAAACCTGCTCCCAAGCCCAGTCGGAGAGGAGATCGAGCGCGAGTGCGTAAGCACTCGCAAGGAGCCTACCCCGGTTCCCATTCGACACTGAATCTTTCCAAGCAATTGGCGTTCGGACGGTTTGGCAAGGGCGAATCCATCATGGCCGTGGCGACGCCATTGAGAGAAAGCCGGAGATTGCCTTGAAGTACCTGCTCGATTACATCAAACAGAAGAAGCTGACCAACCCCGAACCGTGGGTAGACTCCGCCACGTTCGCGCAAATAGCCAAAGCGGCCAAGAAGAAAGGCACCGCTCGAGTTATGTCCATCCTCAAAGAACTCAATGGGAGTGTAGACTTTGACCAGGCGAAGATATCGCTCGCCTGCTTGGAGAACGCTGACTAGCCATCCATCCCAGAGTTTTCAGCCAGACTGAAAACTCCAAGCAACTGCCAACCCGTTGGGTTGGTGCGAGGTGCCCTATGACAGAGGTAACGCTCTGTGTCTCCTGTATTGACAATCAGGACTACTAAGCCTCCTATTCTGCGCAGAATCGCAGAGTCGCAGAGAATTGCACAACGCAGGAATCACAAGCCTGGAGGGTCAAACTCAATCTCTGGGTTCAGAAGGCTTTTCCTACCTAGCAACTCCATACATCCGAGTTGTCTATCTCCTTGGGAGATGTCTACTCTGCGCCTTTGCGTCTCTGCGGGAGTTTGCTTGCTCGAAACCGATCCTCTCTTGAGATTTTTCGCATCGCATGAAGCGTCGAGGTCCGGAACCTTCTCCCTTCCAGTGTGTAGATTGCCTACATGGAGCATTTACGCTACGCATCACATATGATGTGTATTAGAAAGGGGAGGTGTGCGTCGATGAAATCCGCTGGATGGGCTGCGTTGTTGCTTATCATTGTCGTGTCGATAGGAGCGTGGGCGCAGTATGGCTACGGAGCATCAAACGAGCCGGAGTGCTATCTGTCGTTCAAGTCAAATGAGACGATTGAGTTCTCGCTTATCGCCCCGATCGACTACTTCATATGTCACGGCGCTACGGTTTCACCAAACATTCAAGGATGGCGAGTGGAAGCTTGGGACGGAACCATCGTCCGTACGGTCCTCTATCCCGGTGAGCCAATAAGCCGTCTGATCACCATGGAGTGGGACCTTACCAACGATGCCGGATATCTTGTGCCAGCTGGATTCTATCAAATCATCGTCATGACAACCGATGGCGAAGTTGTCTACCCGGTTGGCATCGTGGAGCAGTGTCGCTCGTGCTTCAGCTGCTGCTGTTGTTGTTGCTGCGCGCAGCCAAGCACCGCTTGCTGTATTCCGTACGGTGAACTCTATCTCGCGCTTGGGGTTGGTGAGACGCGTTCCCACATTGGCCTGAGGATCAGCCTTAATCTGACATTTGAGTGTTCAGTGCCATAGGCAACTTGTTCGTCGCACGCGTTTCTCGTGAGAAGGGCTGCCTTGCGGGCAACTGAGAGGAAGGCTCCAGGACCCTTAGTCTTGTGAGATCTGGATTCGATGTATGTCCTGCTCAAGGTTGGTGACGGTTTCGACCTTGACTTTCCCGAATGAAGAACGTGTAGATAAGAACCGACGCGAGCGAGTACGTGACGATCGTAATTGGAAACAGCAGAGCAAAGCCGCTGACTTCTTGGAGGTAGCCACTGGCCAGCGAACTGATGGCGCGGGTGCCTTGCCAACTCATCTGCATCATGGCACTGGCCGCACCACGTTGCTTGGCCGACACCTTCTCCATGGCGAACGCCGTGTACAGCGGATTGGCCGCATTCATCAGCGCCGCCCGGCACAAGAAGCCAATAGCGGATAGCGACAGCATCGGCACGAAGCCAAGAATGCCCAAGAATGGTACCGACAGCAGTTGCACACCAACCACCGTTCTCGTCTTGCCCCAGCGATCGGCCAACACCGGGCCGATGAGAGTGGCGAACGCCATCAACACTGATTGGACGGCGAACAACACGCCCAACGTGGCGTCGGGCACGCCGAATTTGGTCCTGAAGAACACGTTGAGGAAGGGAACGAGCGCACCGGCTCCCAATCCGATCACGACCTGCGGTAGGAACAGGCGAAACAGCAATCCGGGTGGATGGAACATCTCGCGCAAGCGCATCGGCTCGGCACTCTCGTGGACGATCGGCTCCGACTTCGTGCGCAGCAATGGAAGCAGAGCCAAGGCATACAGGATCGCTCCTGCCAGCAGGGCGCCACGATACGCCGCTGGCGATTCCGCCCCCACGTTGAGTACGCCAGCGATCAGGCCAGGCAACACTCCCGCCAACAGCAAGCCAAAGAAGTTGGCAAACATCCGGGAAGCGAACTGCACGCTAAACAAGTGCGTGCGTTCCTCCGTGCCACTGTTCTCAGCCATGAACGGCGCACTGCTCACTTGAAGCATAGTGCGGCTGAGACCGCGCAATATCGAGAACAGCACCAAGCTCACCAACACTGTGGAGAGGGAGATGCCCACCAGTGCACCCGACATCAAGACAACGCCGAGCATCAACGTGTGCCGGAAACCGATGCGATGTCCCAGCATGCCCATGGGAATGGCCAAGATCGTGATCACGATGGGAGGTAGTGCCACCAGCAGACCCAGCACACTGGGATCGAACCCGAGTGAAAGAACGTAGAAGTTGAACAGCAATCGCATGATGCCCATGGCAAATCCGCTTATCAGGCTGAATAGCAGATACCAACGAGCATTTGGTCCAAACGACCTGATACGAGACAGATAGTTCCCCGTTCCACCCATAGAGGTAGATCTTACGAGAAACGCGCTACGCTCCAAACTAGATGAAGTAAAGGACAGCATCAGATCGATCCTGCTCTAGGCAACTCGAAGGGCTGCTAGACAACACATGGAGTGTGACCTTCGCTGCAAGCTCCCGAGGGCGTGCACCCCTAGAACTGAACCAGTCATAAGTAGAGAATCGGCTTGAATGAGGAGAGCGAGCAGATGAAGAAGAGCCGATTCACAGAGGAACAGGTTGTGGCGATTCTTGCCGAGGCGGATCGTGGAGAAGGAACGATTGGTGATGTCTGTCGATCACATGGGGTCTCCGAAGCAACGTTCTACAACTGGCGTAAACGGTTTCGGGGAATGGGGGTTGACGAGGTTCGGGAATATCGCCGACTCAAACAGGAGAACGCCCGTTTGAAGAAGCTGTTGGCCGACCGCGAGCTAGAGATCGACGCCATGAAGGAGGTGATGCGAAAAAAGTTCTGAAGCCGCGAGAGCGGCGAGTTTGTGTGTCAAAGATGAAGGAATTGACAGTGTCGGAACGACGCAGTTGCACTCTGATCGGAATCCCTCGTTCAACCTACCGGTACAGAGCGATCGAACGGGTTGACGATGGATTGAGAACTAAGCTACACGATATTGCTGAAGATGATGCAACTGCCGGCTACCGGACAGCGTGGGCGCACTTGCGCCGTGAGGGCCATCTGGTCAACCACAAGCGCGTTCAGCGTGTATGGAGAGAGGAAGGATTGACCCAACCCAAGAAGCAAACGCGGAAACGACACCTCGGAGGAGCGGTCCCGATCGAAGCGACCCACCCCAATCACGTGTGGACCTACGACTTCGTGCATGATCGCACAGAGAACGGTCATCCGTTACGAGTCCTGACCGTTGAAGATGAGTACACGCGCGAAGGATTGGCAGTGGAGGCAGGGCGCAGTCTCCCAGCAAGTCGGGTGAAACAAGTCGTCAAGTCATTGATCCTGGATCGCGGAGCACCCGAGTATGTGAGAAGTGACAATGGCCCAGAACTGATTGCAGTGGAGTTGACGGCGTGGCTGATGGACCAAGGCGTGAAGACGCACCACATCGATCCAGGAAGTCCCTGGCAGAACGCATACGGGGAGAGCTTCAACGCGATCTTGCGTCGAGAGTGTCTCAACCGCGAGCTCTTCCACAGTGTGCTGGAAGCCAGAGTCAAGACGGAACGCTGGCGAACTTGCTACAATACGAAGCGTCCGCACAGCGGGCTAGGTTTCTTGACACCAGAGGAGTTCCGTGATGGGATAAGGATCCCGTTGCTGGAACATGGGCAGCCTTCGACACATCGACGACGGCGTGAGCGTTGGAAAAACCGGAAGCAACAAGCTAACAAAAAGTCAGATCTCTACTTGCACGTGGTACAAGCTTAGGGGGCACGCCACCCGATACAGCTGTCAATCGAGAACGACATCCTCCATGCAGGCGATTCAGTGAGGATTGATGCGAGATTGACCATCGAAGAGTCCGCTGGCGAGCTTGTTGAGATCCCTGTCAACACTGCGTGCGAAGGATTCGTAGCTTCTCGTTCTACAGTACTACTACAGGCAGGAGATCTCGATAGCTAGCTATTGGTGACTACGTTGCAGGTACTATCAACGTGAAGTGGATTCAACCGATCGAAGTCAGCAGTTGCTCAACATCGACCCTTGATGGCTACCTCAGATTTCTAAGCCTGTACAAGACACTAGGGGGGTACCAGTTCGAAAGCTGTCTACGAGAAGCACGAAGAGTGCCCCGCCTTGTAGGCGGGGATGAATTCGTGGGCTTCAGCTGGGCTCGATGTCCAGCTGAGGCCAGAAGGTTGTTGGAGTTAAGTTCAGGGTGGCATAGAGTGTCTTTATGGGATTGCGACGCACTAGCCACGCTGTATATGACGCGGGATACCATTTGGTGTGGGCACCCAAGTACCGGAAGTGGATTCTCAGAGGAGACATTCGACAGCGGGTGAAAGAACTGTTTGGAGAGATAGCAGCTCACCACGGTATTGAGATTGACGCGATGGAGGTAGCTGAAGACCACGTTCATCTGTTTGTTAGCTTTCCTCCGCGATATTCGATTTCCAAGGTGGTCGGGTTGCTCAAGAGCATCTCCGCAAGTGTTCTGTTTGGGGAGTTTCCTGGGATAAAGGAGCAGCTCTGGGGCGGTGAATTCTGGGAAGACGGATATTTTGCACGAACTGTGGGGGATGAGGTTACCGGGGAGATGATCCGCAAGTACATTCAGTATCACGAAGAGCGAGAAAAGGCTTCAGAGCAGTTGGACCTCTTCTAGGGAGGAATGTTGTTTTGAGATGCCCCGCCTTGTAGGCGGGGTTCTTCACGTGTGCCTGGCATGACGCACAGGCCGCAGTTCCGGGTTTAGCCTGGGACAATATGGTCCGCCGTTACCGGACGGAAGGACGACGCCAACAAGGCAAGGGCATTACCAGAGATGGGGTGTCTGAAGGAAGCATGAGGCAGAACCTGTGTACGTAGCGAACAGCGAACCGGCTAGATGGTGTTGGGGAGGAGGTCGAGCAGGCGTGACTGAGCGAGACCTGATATCCGGTGAACCGAACTGACATGAAGCCGGACGGGATACAGGGAGGCGGTGCGTCTTACCCAGGGAAGCCCTACTGTCCTGTCATTGAAGGTTGCCTTAGACGACAGAAAACCGAATTGACGAGGAGACCCCGAAGCGAGGAGGGGCAGAGGGTGGCAGATTCACGGGTAGTACTGAGGACTCAGGGCCGATGAAGCCTGGTAACAGTGTGGAGGAGAAAACCCTGACGATCAGCAAGGGAGAGATCAATATCCCGAACCTGGCTATCTTGAGCGCGTCATCGAGGTAGGGGAAGCCGTGAACGAGAGGTAGCAGTGATGACACAGAGGAGCCGAAACAGAACTGTGCGGGAAGGACCAGAAATTCAAGATGGGGTAACCGAATCTCTTAGGAGATACCCGTTATGCAAGAGCATGAGGGTCAGACAGGTGCCCGGTCCCGGCCACAAGGCCCCCGGCAGACTGGTAATCCTCGGTGGCAAGAGAAATCACGGAGGAGCGAAGTGAAAGCGAGGCAAGTGTTGGCGAAGGTCTATGAGCCGAGACGACTGCAGGTGGCATGGCAAAAGGTGAAGAGAAATGCCGGTGCAGCGGGGATAGATCGGATGACGGTGGAAGAATTTGCGCAAAGAGAAGAAGTTCTCCTGGCGCTGATTCATGACAAGCTCAAGTCAGTGAGCTACCGCTTCAAGCCAGCCAGGCGGGTACTCATCCCCAAAGAAGGGACATCCAAGAAGAGGAAGCTGGGGGTACCGGTGGTAATGGATCGGATTGTAGGCGTAAGTATGCATAGCGTACTTGAAGAGATCTACGATCCGGGCTTCACGGCATCCAATTTCGGCTTTCGTCGGGGAAAGAGCCAGCACCAGGCCATGCGTCACCTACAACGCCTGGTGAAAGAAGGGAGAGAATGGGCTGTAGCGGTCGATCTGAAGTCGTTCTTTGACGAGATTCCCCATGGTCTCATCCTGAAGCTAACCCGCCGTAAGGTGGCGGACGAACAGTTTGTGACCATGATTGCCAGACTCCTGAAAGCAGGAGTCGTAATCGATGGGGCCTTTGAGAAGACGACCAAAGGTTGCCCTCAAGGCTCGCCACTCTCCCCGATGCTCTCCAACATCGTCTTGAATGAACTGGACCACAAACTGGAGGAGCGAAACCTAGGGTACTGCCGGTGGGCAGACGACTTTGTGATCGTTGTTAGATCGGAAAGAGCTGCTCAGCGAGTGATGGAGGGGACGATTCGGTTTCTGGAGGAAGAACTCGGGCTCATTGTGAACCAGGAGAAGAGCCAGGTTGCACCGATTAAGAAGATTACCTTTCTGGGATTTCAGATACTCAAGGGCAAGATTCGAGTCAGCAACAAGGCTCGTATCCGGTTCAAAGAACGAGTCCGGGGATTGACGTGTAGGAACAACCCTTTATCGATGTACCAGGTGATCCATGAGCTGAACGAATACTTGCGAGGCTGGGTTGGATACTTTGGGATTCAGGAATTTCGATATCTGTTTCGAGACCTTGATGGTTGGATTCGAAGCCGGCTAAGGTCGACGCATTTAAAGAAATGGAAGAACCCACGGAAATTCCAACGGATCATGATCAAAGCGGGTTTTGACCCAAAAGAAGCGCAGCGAGTCTGGATCAAGATGAACCGATGGCAATCGGTGCTGAGACGGCCGGTGCGATTTGTGATGAACCTTAATTGGTTCAGGGAACGGGGATTAGTGTTCCTGCACGATTTTACAACTGCTTTCTCCCGAACCTGATCGGTTCGGCTACTGATCGAGGAGCGGTATACCTGGCCGGTACGTACCGTTCTGTTGGGAGGGGGTGGCCTACGGGCTACCTCCTACCAGATTGAAGGGCGATCTCCATCGATCCCTGAACGTCCGATTCTTGCCTTCGAGCCCTCAGCAATCCATGATACGTCGGTCAATGTATCAAGGAAGGTGCTCACAATGCTGCTGAACCGGGCAAATGGCCCGATTGTAGGGGGCAGGTCAGGCCGATTTGACAGCATCTCTGGAGAAGACTACCGTGAAGTATCGAAGCATGGTACATTCCATGTTACCGCTGCTCTATGATTGCACTGGACATGCAGGCAGGTGATGGTTTTGGTGCGTAGGTGTCTAGGGTTCTCGGTCTCGGTGGCAGTACTCTTGGTGGTCTTCGTCCTTGCGGGCATGGGGCAGTTCGAGATTCCCACATGGCCTACTTTACCGGGCGGGGCCTCGTCTGGGGATTCTATCGACTTCGGCGATGTCGCGGTGGGACAGACCGGGTCGGCACAGTACACGTTCAAGGTGCTGGAGTCGAGTGAGACAGCGGCAACGGTAACTGTCTATGATCCGCGTTCTCCGTTTGCGCTTTCCGGCTTGGCAGCCCGGAGCATGACGCTTCAGCCGGGGAAGTCCGTCACATTCAACGTTACCTTCACCCCGACAGAAGCGAAGACCTACAGCTGCAGCTTCAAGATCAAGACGGAGGGCGGATACCGTGT
>JGI10211J34971_10004156_pt1 | contig 11512 bp, 8 predicted proteins | sample Etolagsediment_FD_34971 | JGI IMG/M metagenome (IMG submission 34971)
CCCATATTGGCGGCGACCGGCTCGACGAGGACGACACCGATACCGCCCTTATGTTTTGCGAAAGCGCCCTCGGCCGCGGCAATATCGTTGTAAGGTATTGGGATGGTCAGTTCAGCAAGTGCGCCCGGGACTCCCTTGCTTGAGGGCCTAGAGACCTCTGCCAGCCCTGAGCCGGCGGCAACGAGCAGTGAATCACTATGGCCGTGATAGCAGCCGACCATCTTCACTATGTAGTCTTTTCCCGTGTAAGCCCGCCCCAGGCGGATGGCGGTCATTACCGCCTCGGTCCCGCTATTTATCATCCGCACCTTTTCGATTGAATTGAACGCCGCGACTATTTTTTCAGCTAACGCCGTCTCTGCCAACGTCGGTGCGCCGAAGCTGGTCCCTCGCTGGGCGGCGGTCTGTACAGCCTCAATGACTTTGGCGTGTGCGTGGCCGAGTATCATCGGCCCCCATGAGCAGACGTAATCTATGTATTCGTTGCCGTCGATATCATAAATCTTCGAGCCACAAGCTGACGCAATAAATACAGGTGATACATCCACTCCACCGAATGCTCTGACGGGCGAATTCACTCCGCCGGGCAGAAACCCGCAGGCATCGCCAAAGGCCTGCACCGATTTCTCGCGGCAATGGCTGTCAGAGGTCATAAATATCCTTTCATTTGATTTCCCACAAAATATGATAACTGCCCCAAGGCGTGATATTCAAGTAAAAAAGTAAAAAATGCATTCAACGCCAAAGGACCCTCAAAAAAAAGCCGGCCGATATTTTGCTTGCAATCCCCGGCTGGCTGAATATACTCTGAAGGTTCATAAATGAACAAGAAGAGATAGTTTCTGTGAAAAGGTGAAATTATGCATTTCGTTAAGTGGATACGAAAAAAACAAAGAAAGATAATGACCTTTGTTGTCATCTTCATCATGATAGCATTTGTCGGAGGTACTGCCCTTCAGCAGCTTATGAATCGGATAGGTGGCACCAACAGAGTGGTGGCGTATTGGGGTGACCAAAATAAGATAATGGCCAAAGATATTATGCAGGCACAGTCGGAACTCAATGTGCTCAGAGTGCTCATGTTTGACAGGCTTTTTAACTTCGGCTTAGGTGATTTAAAATCGACCCTGCTTGCCCAATTGCTGTTTGCAGACCCACAGACCGCTGCTGTGGTGAGCGACCAATTGAAAAAAGCGGTAATGACCGGGCAATTACCGGCGAGCAACAAAGACATAGACACATTTTTCACACAGGCACAAGGCAGAAGCGAAATCTACTGGATTCTGTTGAAAGCTGAGGCGAAACAAGCCGGCTGGGTCGTATCAAATAGTCAGGCCAAAACATTACTTAAGCAGATAGTACCGCAGCTTACACGAGGCCAGGCTGACGCACAGCAATTAGTCAACTATATAATTAAGAATTATCGTATGCCCGAACGAAAAATTATTGGTGCAGTGGCGGCCATTTGGGGCATATCGAGTTACGCTCGGATGATTACAAGCAATGAGGACGTTACAATCAACCAGGTAAAAGCGGCGGTTGGGCGCGACGGGGAAAAGATTGATGCCGAGTTTGTAAGAATAAACGCTTCGGATTTTGTCGCCGAACAAGCTGAGCCCGCCCCCGAGGAGTTGGCCGAGCAGTTTGAGCGATATAAAGAGTTCACCCCCGGCGTGATAAGCGAGCCCAACCCTTATGGTTTCGGGTACAAGCTGCCTGCCAGAGTCGCCCTGGAGTACCTTATCTTGAACCTGGACGATGTGCAAAAACTCGTAGCTGAGCCCGGGCCCGAAGAAATGGAAGAGTTTTATCGGCAGAATGTGAATTTATCCGAATATCAGCCTCTCTTTAAGTATGAGGTGCAGCTTGACCCCAACGATCCGGAATCGAAGGTTCAGAAAACACGAACTTACGCCGAGGTTTCAGGACAAATTCAGCGGATTCTGACACAAGAAAAGACCGACAGGCAGGCGGATATGATTATGAGCGAGGCCATAGAATTGACTGAGGCGGCCTTTGCGGGGGCCGATATTGACCAGGTCGGCCCTCAGGAGTTCGAGAAACTCGCGGCCGATTATAAACAGACCGCTGCAAAGCTCGGTGAGAAATATAAAATAAAGGTTCACACGGGCCGGACCGGAATGCTCAGCCCCACCGACGTGGCGGGCGACAAATATCTAAGCACCCTGTTGGTTGAGGCCCACAGTCAGGCACCCTCGCCTTTAAGTAAGGTTGTATTTGCAATCGATCAGGTCGGCGTCGTCGAGCTTGGGAGGTTTGACGCGGCCAAGCCGAGGATGTGGCAAAATATTGGGCCGATAAAAGATATATTCGGTTCGATTATTGCGCTCGTGCGAGTAATCAAGGCCGAAAAGGAATCTGTGCCGACCGATTTGAATGTGAGCTTCAACAAAGACGGCGTTATCCTGGACGAGACCCAAGAACGGGCCCAAGATATTTACGCGGTTAAGGACAGGGTTACAAAGGACCTGAAGCTAATCAAGGCGATGGATCTTGCCAAAGCCCGGGCCGAGGAGCTTGTAACGTTAATCGGCCCAAAAGGCTGGGACGACGCTGTCGATGAGTTTAATAAAACCTACAGCGACAAGCAAGGACCCTCAGCAGTGAAGTTGTGGGTCGATAAATTGTCGGAGCAAACAAGGGTATCGCTGATGGATATAAAGACAGCCAGAGCCCAATCGGCGGACAATCCGGCCCCGCAAATGTTCATTAGAGGCCGAATGGAAAGTAAGATGCTGCTGGATAAGCTTTACTCGCTTTTGCCCGCCGGTCGGACTGAAGCTGTGAATATTACCTCGGTTGTGGAGTTTAAGCCCGGCGCAAGCTATTATGTTGTAAAGAACGTTTCGCGTACGGCGGTGACCACGACCGATTATTACGAAAAGAAAAGTCAGACGGCCTTTGCGCTGGACGCGGCTCGGTCCGAGAGCTTGGGGCTGATTCATTTTGGGCCGGAGAATATATTCAAGCGGACCAGGTATAGAGTGGCGGACGCAAAAGGTAAGGACCCGGCTAAGAACACAAAAGAAAAAGAATCCGGCGGAGCATCATAATGGCGAAACAGTCTAAAATCGACCATGGGCTTTTCCTGGTGATTGTGGGGCTGCTTGCCTGGGCGATACCTGGGGGTGGACATTTTATTATCAAGGAAAGAAAACGGGCGGTTATAATATTCGTTACAATCACGCTGACCTTTCTGACAGGGCTTTATGTGGGGTCAATCGCTGTGGTTGATTCGGTCGGTGCCCGGCCTTGGTATATCGGGCAAATGATGACATCGCCCGCAGTCGGCATGCTCGGACATATCACCAAAACAGGACAATATGTAAGTTACGGCAGACCTCATGATATCGGCCAGATATATACGACCCTCGCGGGAATGCTGAATCTGTTATGTATTGTCAGTGCGGTGTATATGGCGTATTGCGGCAGAGGTGAAATAATAGGGGACGAGGAAGATGTTGTATGAACTGGGACATTTAGTAGCTACCTTTACGGCGCCGCAGAACATCGGCACGGACATCAAGTCACTGCTATGGATATTTCCTTTGCTGGCCTCGGTAGCCATCGTCTATAAGGCAACAAAAATGCGGGTTGTCTTTCTCCGGAAGTTTTTCACGGAAGTAATCATCCTGTTTTGCACACTCAGCGTCGTCATGATTCTCGTAGCAGCGGCCCTGCACGTGATAGTCCGCCTGTTAGCAGCCTAAACCGACTGGTCTGAAGCTTAAACGCAGGCCCTTTCCTCCGCTTCCTAACTTTTTTTGGGTTCGAGCAGGCCCAATTCGACAAGGGCGTTGTATGCCGCTTTTTGCTCGGCCTCCTTTTTGGTCACCCCCCACGCGCTTGGAAAACACCGAGAGCCGATGACAACCGCAGTTTCAAAACACTTGTTATGGTCGGGGCCTTTCTCATCAAGAAGTTCATAATCAGGCGTAGCGCTGAACGCGTGCTGGGCGTACTGCTGCAGAAAAGATTTGAAATTCTCCTGATGTTGCTTCGCGTCGGCCTCTTGAATCAAGAGCCCGAACATTTTCAAAATAAAGTCAATCGCAGCTTCCAGACCGCCGTCCAGATAAATGGCGGCAATAATCGCCTCGAATGTACCGGCGGCAATCGAGCCGGACATCGCCCTCGTCTTGGACATCCCCTTTCCTACTTTTACGAACTTTGTCAGACCGAGTCGGTTCGCTATCTTCGCACAGTTCTTCCGCGACACAAGCCTGCTCTTTATCTTGGTCAGGTCACCTTCGAGATAGTCGGGAAACTGCGAGAAAAGTGTCTGACAGATGACCAGAGCCAAAACCGAATCACCTAAGAATTCAAGCCGTTCATTGCTTGTGAGCCGATTGTCGCTCTGCGATGAATGCGCAAGGGCTTCAAATAAAAGTGAAGGGTTCGAGAAACGATAATCAAGCAACTGCTCGAGCTGCAGCAGGGTCTTTTCGTCCATTCGTTCCTATCCTGTTACTGCAACATGTCCAAGCAGATTCCGAAAATCGCCGCCGCAGCGACCTTCGAAATCGGCTTGTATATGTCTTCTATTTATATCACATTATATGAGAAAACAAGTTCTTTGTCAACCCTTTTCCTCTCGCGATGACCCATTTTTGCATAGCTTTTTGCTATAAGGAGGGCATCCGGAACAAGTTACGGTACTTTCGCATGTGTCGCGGAAGTGGTAGGGTAAAAATTTTGTGGTTCAACTCCCAAAAAGTTGGTATCGTCCCAAAGTTTGTGGGTAAATTGAAAAAGGCTTGAGTTGTGATATTGTATTGTTGACGAAAAAATACGGTTATCACAGGAGACTCAAGCCATGCAGAACATTATAGCAATGGAAGTGCTAAGTGCCACATCAGAAAAAGGATTTTCTCTGGATGAACTGGTTTTCAGGACAAAAGAGCTGTTTGAAAAGAAAGGTCTGGCTGGTTTTGTCGGTCTAATCCTTCGGTTAGCTGATGAGAGGATATGCATGAACTTGGTTCGAGGCAAAATAAAACATAATGGGCAATCCTGCTGTTCGAATCCACAGTATGAACATCATGGCCGATCGGATCGTCAGTTCCGCACTTCCGTTGGCAAAGTAATGATCCGCTGGCGTCGGCTAAAATGTACCAACTGTGGAAAAACCTTAACTCCTTTAAGACAGTTTCTTGGCTTGGAGCGTTATCAGTCAAAGACATCGGAGCTGGAGAAATTGGTAGCCGAAGTTGTCAGTGAGCAGAGCTATCGTAGAAGCAGCAATCATCTGGAAAGCATAGGCAGCATACCTGTTCCTAAGAGCACCGCACATCGCTGGGTTGTGCAGAGCGAATGTGACCAGATTGATACCGGAAAGGAAACCTTTGATCTACTTTTCGCTGATGGAACCGGCTATAAGCGTCGTCCGAATCAAGAGGCCGGCATGAACAATCGCGGTGAATTGAGAGTGGCCTTAGGAGTTGATAAAAGTGGCTCAATCGTGCCCTTGGGGGTATTCAGCGGTAAAAGCTGGGATGAGATTTCCTCCATAATTCAGGGGAAAAGAGATGCCGATGAGCCTGTTGCAGATATACTTGTAAGTGATGGTGAACGAGGCCTTGCACAGAGTCTGGGCGGATTGTGCGGTGATCACCAGAGAAGCCATTGGCATCTGATTCGTGATCTGAATTATACGATGTGGCAGGATGATGCAGGCAAGCTTGAGCGCAAGCAAATGCAAAAGAAACTGACAGCTATAATTGGCATTGAACTTCCCGAAGAAGATTTTGAGATGGTAAATGATTCTGATAAGACAGTTTTGAACGATGCTGTTAGTTGTGCAGAAAGTGACGTCCGCAAGTTGATCGGTAAACTGCTGGAGAAGGGATATGAAATGGCAGCGGATTATCTTATTCGTGCGAGCAAGAACATGTTCAGCTATGTTCGTCGCCGGCTTGAAACAGGTATCGTTACGCCTCGTGTTTCGAGCATGATAGAACGCATGATGCGAGAGCTTGCGCGTCGTCTCAAAAGAATGGCGTTTGGTTGGAGCGAAGAAGGAGCCGCAAAGATGGCAAGAATTATTATCAAACGTTTCACTTCCGCCGGCCAGTGGGAAAAATACTGGCGAGACCGACTGAGAATCCAGGATAACGTACTGCTTGTTTTAAGGACTATTAAAGTCGAGAATCCACAAACTTTGGGACGATACCAAAAAGTTGGTAGATGTCGGCTCTTGCGAATCCGGCGAATGGTTTTCGCCTTCGCCTTTCTTTCGCCGCCTCAAGGGCTTACGCCCATAAGGGTGAAGGCGGCTACGGCGAAAATATTCAGCCAGATATATCTATGAGGCTATATTTATTTAAGTCCTTGAAATTAAAAAGGTTAAATGAGACAACCCGCCACAAATCACCAACTTTATTGGATGAGAGCCTAAAATTATTAAGGTAGTAATGAGAATAATATTCTTTATAAAAACGTGAAGGTGAAATACGAGTTATGTGTAAAATATATACTTTGAAAGGCATTGTGTATTGAAAGCCAAGTTATTATTCTTTGCTGCCGTCATGCCCTTTCTCGCTGTCTGCTCTTGCGAGCCTGAGCGTTCTATTGAAGATCGTATGCAAAAGGTTCTTGATAAAGGAATCAGTAAATATGGTGCAAGGGGTGCTTCTGTTGCAGTTATATTTCCTGATGATAAAATATGGACGGGTGTAAGTGGGATTTCTCACGATACTGTAGCCATGCGGCCAAATATGTTGTTTGCCATTGGAAGTATAACCAAAAATGTTGTCGCTGCCCTTACGCTGATGCTCGTCGAAGAAAACATCTTATCGCTCGAAGATCCATTGTCAAAATGGCTCCCGGATTATCCGCACATTGACAGCAAAATAACCATACACCAACTCCTAAATCATACAAGCGGCATCTATATGTTCTGGGACAATCAGAAAATTTGGGACGATTTGAAAAAAGACAGGACAAAGATATGGTCGCCCGAGGAAGTTTTGAGTTATATTAAAGAACCTTATTTTGCAGCAGGTGATGGCTGGCGCTATTCGAATACCAATTATTTACTGCTTGCAATGATTATTGAGAAAGCAACAGGCTCGAACCTTTCAACTGAATTCAAAAAGCGTTTCTGGCAGCCTTTGGGTATTGACAATGCATATCTCTCCCAGCAGGAAGATATCCCGGATAACCAGGCTCATGTATATGGTGATAATTTCAATTCTGATGGCTCTAACATTGATCTGACTTTTCTGCCGAGAGCATCTCATGAAAGTATCACATTTGGTTCTTCCGGGATATTTACTACAGCCGAAGGTTTAGCACGCTGGTCTCATGCCCTTTTCGAAGGAAAGATTCTCCAACCCCAATCCATGGACCAAATGCTGCAATTCGTAAAATTCTGGCCTGTTGCAAACATGAGAGCATACGGATTAGGTGTCCAGCTTTATGAACGCGATTTTTCCTGCGGCAAACAGGCTATCGGTCATGGAGGAGGAAATATTGGCACGACGACTTATATGGTTTATCTGCCGAAATATCATGTGAGCATTGTTGTAATGGCTAACGCTTTCCCAAACAAAAGTGCAGGTTTTATCACAAAAGGCTTGATCAGGTTGGTGCTTAAGGAACTAAAGGCAATAAGCTTTATTCCTTATCTCCCTTTTCCGATTAGACTTTTTATGATTAGCTTTAGCATATTCGTAATTATACAAATAATATTATATAAAAGAAAAAAGAAACGAGCTGACACAAGTCGGGGGTATTCTCAAAAGTAAAATTCAAAATAATACTTATATGTGGAATTCCATCCAGTTGCAAACGGATGTTCATACGTTCATCATTTTTTGCAAATTTTTAAGTCTTTGATATTACATGCCTTATGAATTCATGATTTTTGTGATTTTACACGCCATTTGGGCTTTTGGTTGTAGTGTGGTTGTATGGATTTTCCTCACTTTTTTACTCCGGATTTGGCAGATGAAGTCGTGCAGGTCTTCAACAAAACTGCCTCGAAAAGAAAATTCTTTATAGTTCAAAGAGATTTTTGTAACATCATTAATGTCATAGGGGAAAAATATCCATTGCTAATAAAACGATTTGTATTACTGAATTGACTAACACAACATGTGCCTGTTAAAATAACACAGCTTTTTGAACAGTTCGTATCAACAACACAACACAGGAGTACGGTATGGTATTCGGCGGTGACAAAAAGTTAGGCAAGTCAATTCTTTACACGAGCGAAACAAATTTGAAAAACTGGCTCGTCCCGAAAGTACCCAAATGTATCGAAACCTATCATCTGACACTTACGACCGTTTTGTGGAGTCTTTTGATAATCGCCTTCAGCTTTCTGGCCCGCTTTAACATTCACTGGCTGTGGTTAGTGTCACTGATGATCGTCTTTCAGTACTTAACCGACCTGCTCGACGGTGAAATAGGCAGAAGACGTAATACCGGCCTTATAAAGTGGGGCTTTTATATGGACCACTTCCTCGACTATATCTTTCTGCTTTCTATTCTCATCGGATATTCGTTTATTCTGCCGAATCAATTTAACTACATATTGTTCTTCATTGTGGCGATGTTCGGGGCGTTCATGGTCAACTCGTTTCTTTCTTTTGCGGCGACCAACGAATTCAAGATAAGCTATCTTGGCATCGGCCCGACTGAAATCCGCCTGATTTTTATTGTAGTCAATACGCTTTTGATAATCTTCAATAAGACCTATATGGCAGCGGCCCTGCCTTACGTGCTGACATTTTCTGCATTCGGGCTGTTCGTGGTGATTTTCAAGACACAGAAATATCTGTGGAAGGTTGATATGGACCAAAAGAAAAATGAGCAGAATCCTCAAAATCATAATTAGTATGATATCGATTGCGGCCGGTTATACAATCATCGGTCTTCGCGCATTCTATCCCTATCACCGGACGCTGGCGCTTGGCCTTTACATTGCAAGTGCGATCTTCCTTGTCCTGGCCGTAAGAGAGCAGTACAAAAAGCTCGGCAGGAAAGGCCTGGTCCTGAAATTAAAGCTGGTCAAACATACCCCCCACATTGTCGTTGCTGTTATTCTGGTGATTTTTTTTCGAGCGGCATGGGTGCTTGTTCCTGTAGAGCCATCACCGCTGGTGAACATGTCGGACCGCCAGCTCAAATCGGATATCGAGGAGGACTTAAAACTGCTTTCAGTACTGCAGGCCAACCTCGATGCATTGCTCGATTCAATCGGTAAAGACGGTATCTTTGAAAAAGATGTTCAGACTCTTGGGACCGAAGACAAGACCCTGATTAAAAACCTCTGGCACCAGTACCTGACAAACTGTTTTGAGCTGGACCTTCTCAGGGAAAAATACCGGGGATTCTATCAGATCGATTACCTCGTAAAGCCCCGCCTGCATGCAGACGCGTTTATCATTGCTCTAAGTTCGTTAACAGAACAGTTTTCCTCAGCGTTAAAACTAACTGAGCTGGTTAACTCAAATTTTTTGTTGGAGGCGTTTCTCAATGAGCAAACCGATAAATATCCCGCCAACGGTTACTATCGATTGAAACAACAGTTGACCAATCCTGATATGCTCCTTCAGTTAAGTGCCGGCTCAGGATATCTGAAACTCGTAAAAAAGAACACCGCACTTACCAAAAGTTCGGTAAACAGATTACAGTTACAAATTGATAACTCCTTCAAATCGCTTGGCAAAGGAGCGAAAATTTTCCTGGAAAATCCTCTTGAGTCGCTCGAGCGAGCCGCGTTTTTTTCCTGGTATCCGCTTCAGAAAAATGTCGCCCACCAGTTGAGCCTGGTAAGAACAACAGCCAGAGACTTTTTTATTCCAACTCATGCCTTAAAAAATTACAAACAAAAGCTGATGCCTGGAGATGTCCTTCTTGAAAGAAGAAACTGGTTTATGAGCAATATTGGAATCCCTGGTTTCTGGCCGCATGTCGCTTTTTTCATCGGCACCTTCGAAGATATCGACAGAACCTTCAGCGGAATTGACATGCTTGGCGGCAAGGTGCCGTCCGACTACCTGAAGGAAAATTTTCCCCGCCCCTGCGAGTCTATGGCTCAACAGGACGAGTATGGTTTTTCAAAAAGCGTTATTGAAGCACTGAGGGATGGCATCGTTCTGACCTCTTTCGAGCACAGCGGTAATGCAGATTACCTTGCGGTGCTCAGGCCGCGGCTTTCTGTGGAACAAAAGTTCAAAGCGATAATGCGGTCTCTTAGTTATTACGGCAGGCCTTACGACTATAATTTCGATTTCGCGACCGATAACGCCCTTGTATGTTCGGAACTTGTGTATAAAGCTTTCGAAGACTCCGGCAATCTTTCACTTGAGCCGGTGACGATGAACGGCCGTATTCTCATCCCGCCAAACCTCATCGCACAAAAATTTAATGAACTATTCGGCAAAGACACACAGCAATTTGACCTTATACTATACCTGGAAGGGAACGAAAAACAGAAGCGTTTTTTTCAGCGTGATGTGGCCGATTTCCAAAAAACATGGCAATATCCAAAGTGGGACATCATGCAGAAATGATTTGCCGTCGCCGACGGACGGGGCACTTGGGACAGGCGCCTGTTTTTGTCCATTTTTCGCCCAAAAACAAGGGTAAATAGACAATTGTCCCGGTTACCGAAAAGAGAGATTTCTTGACGGTTAAGTATTAATTTTATAAAATTATTGCTGTCGTGCGGACAAAAATGTATTGTTTTAAGCTTCTAACGGGGTAAATGGGAAATGCCAGATCACAATACTTCAAATGCTTTTTTTGGGAGAATCCTGATGAAATCGTTTTGCAAGACAAGCGTCTTAGAGATGTTGGTCCTCATGCTTTATTTGTTGTTGCTGGCGCCTGATAACCTTTCCGGCGCAGAAGGCGATTCCGCCCCAAAGGCCAATCCTTTGCGATTTAAAAAACAGATCGATACGTTCATCAAATGGGACAGCAAGAATTCCGTACCTGCCGATGCGACACTTTTTGTCGGCAGCTCGAGCATCGTATCCTGGGCCACACACGACTTTTTCCCGGATATGAAGGTTATCAACCGCGGCTTTGGCGGCGCGCATATCTCAGATGTAAATTTCTTCGCCGACAGTATCGTCTTGCCCTACAAGCCGAAAGTGATTGTCTTTTACGCCGGTGACAATGATATTGCCGGCAAAAAGTCCCCTAAGCGAGTGTTCGACGATTACCAGAGGTTCGTCAAGCTCGTCCGCGCTGAATTGCCTAAGATACCTATTATCTTTATAGCTATCAAACCAAGTATTGCTCGCTGGTCACTCGCCGATAGGATGAACCAGGCCAACTCCATGATCGAAGACCTCTCCAGCCGCGATGACAAACTCTTTTTTGTGGATATCTCAGTGGGGCTCCTGGATGCTGCCGGCAAGCCGGACAAAAAGTTGTTCGCCAGAGACGGCCTGCACCTGAACGAAGCCGGATACAAAGTATGGACCAGGATGGTCAAGCCGGTCATCATAACCGCAAGTTTATCCACCAAGCC
>JGI10211J34971_10004157_pt1 | contig 11510 bp, 8 predicted proteins | sample Etolagsediment_FD_34971 | JGI IMG/M metagenome (IMG submission 34971)
GGAGGCGGGTATTAGCCCCACGTCCATCTGCGCAAGGGCTGGGTAAGCTGCGAACAAAGCCGGGTGGTCTACAACGTCACCGAGTAGCGTGCTCTCCCTGGCGTCTACCGTATTGAAGAAGATGTCACCCCAGTCCATGCCACGCGCTGCGTACTTGGTGCTGATAGCTGCTTTACTGTCGTCGATCTCAAAGCGCCACTTGTCGTCTACGCCTTGGAACCAACCGGTTAATTCACGGATGTCCTCGTTAGCCATACCGGTTGCGGCCAGTTCTTTCGCCCGTCCCAGGTTGAACTGGTCGGCGGTCGCAGCCGTTGGGCCTGCGAACTGGGCTAACGTCTCCCGTACAGGCTCCCGGAACATACCCTCGGAGATTTCAAAATCTTTATTGCGGCCTTTATTCTCTACGAAACCGAAGCGTTTGTAAAACTTAACAAGCCGCCCTCTGGAAGTCGTCCCTTGGAAGTCGTCCTGAACTGCGGGGGTCAGTACCGTCTTCAGGCCGTGGTGGTCTGCATACTCGGTGATACGCTCCATAGCTTGGGTGCCAACACCTTTTTTACGGTCGGCCTTGGCCACGATGATCGTGCCTAATTTAAGGTTGCCTTGATTGTTGAGTGAAAGTTGTAAAGTTTTCAACCCTACCTCGGCTGCTAGGCCTTCAGCAAACTTGGTTACGCTCTCTGGGCTAAGGAATGTTGATTGTTTAAATATGTTCGGGTCGGCAGGGTTGAATGGGCCTACGTTTTCTACCGATTTTATTTGGGTCGGGTTAGTGACCACTACAACCTCGATACTGCTCTCTTTGTCAGGGCTTAACCACTCGGTAACTACACCATCGCGGCCTGTGGCCTCCGTTAGTGAGGCGAACACCTCCTCGATGGTGGCGATACCCCCGTTTATGAGTGAACCAACAAAGTCAGCGTCGCTTTCCGCGTTGTCCTCTATCTCCACCGCGTTAGTCAAAACGCCGTTTACCCCCTCGAAGTCAACGTCGCCGTAGTTACTTAGCGCGTCAGGGTCGTTTCTGTGCAGCTCCTTGAGAACTTTTTTAATTTGGCCCTTAGTCACCGTGCGCTTTTTGTCTGAGTACGGTCCTCTCACCCGCAGGTACGTTGCGAATAACTTACCCCCTGTTGCGTAAGTCTCAGCCACGGCTCTGTTCGGAGTAAAGTAAAGACCTTGGCCCTCAGAAGTGCCTTGTTCCCCCATACGCTCGAAATCGAACACCTCGAAGTCGTTAGGTGACCCGTGATACATAACCTTCGGTCTGCCTTCCGCGTCGACGATTTTACTGTCGCCAAACCACCGCCAGAAGTTCCTCACGCCTTCCTCGTCTTTAGCTAATAGTTGTCCTTCACTGTTCGTCGTCGAGCGCGTGGCGCCGTCTACATCTAGTGTAGGGGGTAGTAGTGCCGCTTCAGGAGGTGCGTCTTTTTGGGTCAAGCTGCCACCGTTAATGGTTACGTTGCGGAAGTTCAGAGGCATAGTCTTGAACAACTCGGAAGGCATAACACCCTGGCGGGCTGCGTTTACCGCGAAGAACTCCCGGAACGGTATCGCGTATGAGGCGTTGACCGCTTTGGTGAAACGACCAGCTTTGTTCAACCCCTGTAGAATCTGCTCGTGGACTTCCGATGCGTCAGCGGCGAAGGCTTCCACCTTGTTCTCGTGGTTCTTCAGGTAATCTTCGTACGCTGGTGCTTCCTGTCCCATGGTGTGGTCAGCGTAATCTTCTCGGCTAAGTACCGGCTCATTCTCGGTTATGATCTGTCTAGCCTGCTCGGTCAGGTCAGCTTCCTGCTTCTGAAAATATTCTTGTGACTCGTTGAATGTCAAGCCGTCAGGCGTCACACGCAAGTTGTCAAGGATGCTGGTTTCAGCTTCTGAACCGACGAAGTAGGTCAGGTAGTCTTCAATCGGAATTCTGACATCGCCACTGGTCTCAGTAGCCACCTGAAGATTACGAGCTACTTCTGGCATCTTCTCGGTCAATTCTTCCGGGGTGAGTCCTGATTGAGCTAGTGACTCGTTGAACTTGTCTGCTGCGATGAACACCTCGGTGATGGAGGTTTCGCCGTCTTCAGCCATAGTCCTGACAAATTCTTTGAATGCTTCAGGCGAACGGGTACGAAGCTTGCTCTCTGCTGCAGCACCGCCAAGGCCTTCCAAAATTTCTTTACCCTGCTCCGCGTGTTGAGCACCGGCCATCGCCTTGACTTCTTTGGCTGCAGCGTTGTCAATTGCTCGGTTTAAAATACTCTTCTTGGTTCTCGTGGTCGCTACGTTGACGGCACCGCCTAATGTGCCACCCGCTAGAAAACCGATGGCCATGGCTTCTTCCACACCCTCATCCCAAGGCTTGCCAAGAGCGACGTTCTGTGCTATCTGCTCGACACCTGATTGGCCAAGTTCTTCCAAACCCTCACCGGCAACACCAGTCATGACGCGGGTGGCTAAGCGAGCGGGCATCCCTGATGCGTCAAGTGCTTTCTTCAAAGAACCTGATGCGATGGCCGTGTCGATGTCAGTGGCGCCCATCTTCTGCGCGATCTTACCGCCGAGGATATTGATACCTGTGCCAGCGACACCGGCGGTTACTGCAGCGAGTGCCTGCGGAGCGTTCAACTCCCCGTCTTGGGTTTCTTGTCGGATTGATTCCGCAGAGGAACCGGTGATGGTCAAACCTTCGCCAGCCGCGCCTGCGACCAGAGGCGCTAACTTCGGAAATATTTTCATCAACTGCTGCGCGAACACACCACTCACCCCCAGACTCGGTATACTCTGTACGACAGCGCCTCCGATGACCGATGGGGTTTCCAGGGCCTGTCCTAAGGAAGGGAAGAATCCCTGGGTCTCAGCTAGAAGGCGCTGTGCCTCCTGGCGTTCAGGAGACTGCATGGCGTCGAGTATCTCTTGGCTTCGCTTGAAGTCAACAGTGCCCTCTACCGCCCGGCGCGCACGTGTCACAGCGTCACCGGCTTCGGCCACCTGTGGTATCGCTTTTAACGCATTGCGGAGGACTACTGGTACGAGTTCGGGCGCAGCTGTTCTGGCGATGCCACCAAGACCAGCGACCGTCTCAGGTACGGCGATGGTGCCTTTCAACAAATCGATTAACGGGTCTTTAACGAACCGGGACATAAACATTTCCATGCCCTTCAGTTCTTCAATGTCTTTACCGACGATGGTGGCGTTGCCCTGGTCAGCCATGTATTTGGCGGTGGCTGGGTGCGTGCGTTGCAATGTCTCAGCGTCGTTCTGCTTGTGAAATAGTTCTTCTTCAGCGTTATCCGGTAATAGTTCTTTGGGAATGCCTAGGTCAACCGCCATACGTCTTTTACTCGCTTCGCCTTCAGCGTCGGCAGTCGCTGCATGGCGGATAGACTGGTCTAACTGGTCAGTCTGCATCTCAGCAGGTGTTGGTGGTTTGATCTTGGGTGCCGGGACGTCGTCACCGGCTACTTCTCGCTCAGCGTTGATCGTGTCTTCCCCTCGGGTAACAAGGTCGGTCAACTCAAGCGCGTCTTCTGAAATCATCGCAGCACGTGGGTTAACGGGTTCCACACTGGAAACTCCGCTTATTCGGCGGAGTTCATCTAAGTCAGCTTGATTCGGCATAATTTCCTTATTTAGTTTGTTTAGCCTGTCTCCGCTCCCACAGATTAATTATCTGGGCATCGCTAACACGGGCGTTGACTTCTGGTTCTAGTGAGCTACGCATGTCCTGTATGTATGCCGCTACACTCAATACATCTGCGGTTGTCTTCCCGGCTGTTCGTCGTTGGAAAGCCACCAACTCCCTGTCCGTCCTGCCGGGTAGTGCTCGTTTCATCGCGGAGAACATCTTAGCCCGACCCTCGTTGGTGATGCCTGCCCCCGTTGCAAAATCAGCAGGGAAGGTATCTTCCGAGGCTTCAAACGCAGGTACTGGTTTACCTTTCTCGACGAAAGGGAGGAACCCGAAGAAACCCTTGCTGGTGTCTATGTGTTCTGCAGTTGCGGAGGACATAATATCACGTTGCTCCTGCATTGTGGGTATTTTTCCGGGGTTGTTTGTTTTCCACTCCTGGGTTTTGCGTTCGATGAAGCCTCTATACGCCGCTGTTTTTGCCGCGTCACCTTGTGCGCTCTTAGGCATGGACGCCTTAATCAACGTCTGGTCTATCTTAAATTTGGCGCCCGCTTGGTTCTGCTGGTTGACCATAGTGAATAGCGTCTTGATCTCACCATCCTTCAACCGGCCAGCCGACAAGTTTATAACATCCTTCTCGGTCAAGGGGGTGTCGCTGTCGCGTATCGTCGCGGCGATGTCGCCGTACAGTGCGATGCTCGACATCTCGTCGCCCACTGATCCACCCCCTGGGGGGACAGCCCGGCGTTTTTCCATCGCCTCTATTTGTTGGCGAAGCTGGAAACCAAAGGTGGGGTCGGTGGCGTCTATCTCGCGGAGCCGACGGTCATTAACGCCACTTCCCCCTTCGCGCTTGTACGCAGACAGTAATATGTCGCCACCCCTGTCTGCCCTGTCTTGTTCTAGTGCTCGTACTTGATCGCCGAAGGCCTTGTCTACCGCTGCGACTACTTCGCGGGACTTACCGTCGGTCATTTTCATTTTGGCCAGGGCTACATCACTGGCGGAGGCACCGCCTACGTGCAGGGCAAAAAGCTCAGTGGCAACTGCACGCCCGTCTTGGAAAGCTAGTTCTGGCTTCAGCATGTTATCAATCGATTTGGCCTTCTCCGGGGGCATCTCTTGGCGGATGCCTTGGAAGTATTCGTCTGCTTCTGCGGCACTGCCTTCGTTCAAGTAGCCTTCGATGATGGCTGCGTGTCCCTCGCCACGGGCGTCTTGTAGCATCCGTTCGAGCAGGGCCTTGTCCTTGACGCCGTTTTTCTCCGCGAAGCCTGCAACCGTCGCGTCAACGTTGGATCGCTCGCGAGCGATGGCTTCTGGGTTACGGAAGTTAATGCCCATGGTCTCTGCCGATACGGCGATCTGCGCCTTGTACACCTCACCTCGGTGGTTGAGGTCTTGCTGCATGACGTGTGTCAACACCCCCGCTTGGAAGTTGGTGCCTTGTTCACGCGCCATTGCGTCGAATTTCGCTCTGGCTTCTGGGCTGAGGTTGGCCCCTATCCCGTCCGCTGCTGTCTTGAATCGGGACTGGTAGTCCTTGATTACACCAGGCGTGGTTGCCGCGCCGTTCCTCAAGTGTGCGTAGCCGCCCTCACCGATGGCTAACTGGTTCTGCGCCCGCTTCAACTCGACGATGGCTGCACGTGCGTGTAGGGAGGCCGTGGCGTCTATATGGTTCAGGACGCGCTCTGATGTTCTCTGTGCGTTCCGTCCGGCGTCTTGAAGCGCCCGACTGACCTGGGCGTTGTCCCCTGAGACCACCCCTGTGTTCGCTTGAAATACGGGGTCTCGTAACGTGTCTGCTGTCGGTAATACTGGCATTATCTTGGCCCCAGTTGGAAAGCACCTTGCCCGCTTCTATTCAATGCGTTCAGTGTGTTGGCGTTCGTTGTGGCAGCCCCGCGTGGCGCTCCGAAGAAGGAGGTGCCCGCGTCGATGGCGCCGCTTAAGAAGGTACTCGTGGCGGATATCTGGCTGGCTTCTTTAGCTTGTTGTCCTTGTATCTCGCTCATGGCTGCGCCGGTGGTTGACTGGGCTGCTCTCGTTTGCGCGTTGAAGTTCTCTGCTTGGAATTCTTTTTCACCTTGGGCAGCTAGTCCACTGATGATATTTAAGACGTCTGGGTCAAGGGTGCCTGCGCCTGATGCTCCGGCGACTGCCAAAGCCCTGGACTCGCGGATCTCAGACTCTCGACGTCGGGCGAGTGCCTGGTGTTGTCCTGAAGCTATCTGGGAGGCCGCGTTGGCCTTCTGTTGCTGCGCCTGGAACTTTGCCATCGCTTTCGCGTCACGGCCTTGTTTCAACGCGGCGGCGGCACTAACACCGGCGGCGAGTAGCGAAGCGGCGGCGGCTGCTGCTGTCCCGGCTCCGGCGGCGCCTGCGCCTGCTGCAATCAAAGGTATTGCTGCGGCCATAAAAGCCATCTAGTTTCTCCTGTACAAATTGTTACCGGGTGTGACCTCGACAAAACCTAGGTGTTTTAAAAACCGGTGCGCCGTAGGCTCATCTTCCTGCCGTACAGCATACACTGTATCACCCCCCACGTCTTCAATTACTTTCTTCGCGATGCGCAAAATGCTTCTAGCCCAGCGGTGTGCTTCCGGGAGCATTTCCGCAAAAACGTACCTGTGACCCCCAACACGGAAGACACCACCCAACCCTAAAAGTTCACCGTCTTTTTCAGCGACGTAGCCCTTCATAGAGTACATAGGTTTCCCGTTATACCAGCGGAGCACATCTTCTTTCTTTGCTCGTCGGATCTCTATCATGCGTCTTGTATGCTTATGACCGCGGCCAACACCGTACACGGTTTTGGCGCTGTAGCCCTGAGGCACAGTCGGGTGTCGTTCTCCAGGGTGCCGTTGAGCACATGTGCATCCTGGTCGTAGCTGGTGTGTACCGTGTCTGCTACCACGGTGGCCTCATCCTCGACTAAGGGGAGGTTATCCAAGTGGGTAAAGTCAGACCCGAATTCTATCCCTTGTTTATGTGTGTCTTTCAGCATTAGCGAAGCGCTCAGGATGCGTCTTTTCTTCGACAGCGAGGCCGGGCCTGGCCCAGATAGGAAGGAAAGTTTACCACTCTTGAAATCGGCATAGTAGGACAGCCCAACCACACAGTACGTTACTTCTTCGGTGAGCGTTATACTCCCGCTGGCGACCACGTAGCTACCTAAGTCTTTAGTATTACCCCAGGCTACCACTGTCTTACCTTCGAGGTGGTCTAGTCCGGTTATCGTGTCGGTTGACGCGCCTGAGTAAACGATGAATGAATCGGCCATCTTGTTTGCTTCTGCGCCTGTCGTTTCTGACACGTAAGCCCATTTCTCCAAGTAGCGCACTACCGAGCCGTTGACTACCCGTGCTACCGCGTAGTACACATCGTCTTCCGGGGTGTTTGGTAACACCACCACGTCTTCTATCAACCCCTCAGTCTCAACGGTGATGAAGCAATTTACTTGTTCCGCCTTGTCGTACACGAGGACAACCGCTGACCCGTCACAACGTACAAAATGTATGCGAGTGTCCGGGCGCCGCTGTGCCGCTACCCGTGAGATGCTAGGAAGACAGATTTCTGGGGTTAGCAGCGACAACTCTGTGGTCGTTATCCCTTCGGTTGACGCGTCAGATTGCATGATGCGTGCCACCGTTCGGTCGATAAAGACAACGCTGTCGTCTACCTTGACCGGTTCTATGGCTGCGGAACCGTAAGACGTTTCAGGTCTTAGGTTAAAATTAGAGGGTGTTATTGGTTCATCGAAGCCGGTTGACCGGCAGAGGAACTCAGCGCCTTGAGCGCCTAAGACTAACTGTCGTAGTGGGACAAGCCAGTTGATATGATCTACCGGGCCGGACCCGATACTGCGGTTTATAGGACCCGCGTCGCCGACGAAGTCTACGTCGAAGTTAGCGAAATCGTCCACCGCTGACCCCCACACATTGTCCTTGCCCGCCCAATACAGTCGAGCTCCGAAGAAAGCAAGTGCGGAGGGGTAGCCTCTGCGTGCGGACCAGGCTCCTTCAGCCCAAAGGCGAGTGGCTTCTGTGCCCCCAAAATTTTTGAGTACCTGCGCCACAGCTATGAGTTCGCTAGTAACCGATGTTATACGGGCGATGCCTGTGATGGACCCGGTGTTGATGTCCATCGTTACGTTGGCGGTGCCAGAGGTGTACGCGGACATCCGTAGTCGGTAGTAGCCAACTTGGTTGTCTAGCCCGTCGTCGAACGTTAGGGATTGGTTGCTCGTGTATGAAGCGACCGTGGACCAACTGTCTGGCTCGACCATGGACTGTTCTAACACGACGGTGCCTACCCAAGTGCCCGTTATGGTGAACGAGAAAATACGAGCGTCCGTGATACCCACCACCCGGAGGTTATCGCTCGCGTCGTCTAGCGCGCCCAAAGCACCTGTTATCGCCTGCCCGGTTGAGGTGAGTGAGTATAGGCTGTTAACGTTACTGCCTTGGAACAGTGCTTGCGACGCGGTGAGTGTCACTGAACCGGATAGTGCGCTAGGTGTAATCGTTGTCGGAGTGCTGTTGCCTGCCCTAAACGGGCCATTATCTGGCCGGTAGGCCACCAAGGACCAGGAGGTCGTGCCGCGTCGTTCTACTTTCAGAGGCTCCCTTGAGGTGCCTCGCGCTAAGAACACCACGTCACCTGACTGGGCGTACCTTACCTCATCCAGAGTGCCTTCGGTCAAGAAAGGCGTCGCTATCTCTAAAGTACCTGAAGGCGAAACCTCGCAGCTAGTCACCAGGACGTTCTCTTCCTCCCGGTTGAACAGCACTATGAAGAAATTACCGGTTGGTGTGAAGGCGATGGAGTGGTTGCCTTCCGCCAGGAAAGTCTCACTCACGTAGTCGTCAAGCAGTACGGTGGTGCCTATCCGCAACCCTACAGTGCCGCTAGTGACTTCAATGTCTATGCCGTGTTCAGTGCCTATGTCCCCGCCCGTTACGGTGACTTCCTGAGAGCGTTGGGCTTGTTGGTTGCCGGTGCCTGTCAGTGACAGGTAGCCGCCAGTCTGCCAGACGGACACAGCAGACCCCTGGTCGCCATCAACCCAACTGGTTACGTCTGAATCGAAGGTGCCGTTGGTCACTGCGGACGATACAGAAGCGCGGGACACGAGTTCGTCGTTTACCAAAAATCGTATAAGCTGATCGGTGATCTCGATAATAGCCAGGTCATCGTTCGAGAATATAAAAGGAATATGCTTTACTGCGCCAACCGCTGTGGCTGTTGCGCCGATGTATTGAAAACCCGGACGTAGGGACATGGGCCCCATAGACCTGGGCACCCAGTTCATCTGGGTTTCTGCCGACATCCCGGCTCGCTTTACGTCAGCGCGTGTTCTAGCTAAAGGGCTGAGGACGCCTCGGTTAAACGCTAGGATATAGTCGTCGTTAACTGCCATACAGTGAACTCCGGCTGTTGCGACCACCGCTTCGGCTACCACGGGAGTTAGCCCAGCTACCTTGCGGTAAGAACTGGGTAGGCCCGTTTACGGCGTCTTTGCTTAGCGCGTCCAGCTTGGCATCCTTCAACGAGACCCCTTCACCACTCCTCAGTAGCTCCACTTTTGAACCGGGGGAGATACGTGGAGAGGCGCGGGTTGCTAAGTACAGTGTGAAATACAACTCGTAAGCGGCGGGCCATAAAGTTACGTCGTAGCCATAGACTGCATCGTTTGACACGTACCGCAGGTACAAGGTGCTTAGGTCGCAGTACCAGTGGCTCTTCCGCTCGTGGATCTGCACTATCGGTGATTGGAAGTACTCGTCGGAGGCTAGTTCGTTCACGCGCACGTAATCGGTTGGGTACGCGAAGGCATTGGCTAAGCCGTACGTAGGCACCTCGGTTACCGAGGGGTTCAGTACGGCTTCGCGTTCGGCGAAGGTCCAATGACCCTGACTAAGACAGTACCTCATGGCGTGGTCCCACAGTGCGAGCATAGTTCGCGCAGCTTCGGTCGCGTCCGTGGTGGTTACCAGGCTTCGTTCACCTAGGATGCCTAGGGCGTCGTTAGTTAGTTGCAGTTGGTCAACAGCCATAGTTTAAACCTTTTATCGTTGGGCTAGTTCGTACTTATTCAACCACTCAATCGCGTCAGCCTTGCTGGTGCAACCTTCTTTCAAGGCGCTGCCATCAATCTTATGCATGATGCAGTGCTTTAAGTTAGGGCCACGGTACTTGTACTCGTACATGCTGTCTTCGTTGGCGTCTGGCGCGTTGTTAGGAGTCTCCACGTCGTCGAGATCCAGATACCGCAGCTCGGCCACAGCCACTCGCTGCCTGTCTACGTTGGTGACGATCACCTCCATAAAATAGGAAGAGTCCTGCGGCATGATCTCAATGCGGTCATTGATCGCCAATTTTTTGGCTACATGCTCCCAGAAACGTGGGTTGAGAACGTCCTTGCGGGTTGTACCTACGGGGACAATCAAATTGAATAAGTTACGGACATAGTCCGCTAGTTTTAGTTGAACAATGTTTTTCTGCATAATTACCAGCTCCTGCATTTCGGTTTAAAAACGGGTTAGAAGTTTGCACCTCTAACCCGCAAGATAACACTTTACTGGTTATTTATCAACCAGTTTTTAGTCAGTGTCGGTGCCGTCACACACTTGTGTACCATCACTCAGGTCGACTGCGCCTGGTGCGGTGGCGCTGACACTCAACACTTCATGCAGCGAAGTATGGGTGTTGGCGGATGTGCTGTCCTTATGCAAGACGTAGTCGCCTACCTTCAAGCCTTTGGAACCACCGTCGGTAATAAAGCCAGAGGTATTTACAGCAGCTAGTGCGTCAGCAGAACTGTGATACCAAAGTCGTGGGCCTACCGCGAGAGACGCTGGGGTTAGGCAAATAAGTTGATCAGTTGTGGCGTATGCCATGGTCGTACTCCTTTCTAGAGGGTTAGTGGGGTGCCCGGTTAAGGGCACCTAATCCGTTGATTACTGAGCTGCGTAACCAGAGCCGTCGTGGTTTAGTACAACGATGCCTGAGTTCTGGAGGATTTGCGGCCCCATGAACACGCTACATAACGCCCAACTATAGTCGTCTTCTTCGTTGTAGCCGACCTTGCTGCCGATATTTCCTTTATCAATCGCGTGACCGATAGCGGACTTGTGGTACAAGAAACATTTTTCTGCATTTGTACCTGCACCTGGCAAGTTAGGGTGGACTATGAAGTTTACGTTGGCCCAGCGGAACATAGTCAACTGTGAGCTGAATGGTGTGTTGCTGACGTAGTCGGCGCTGGCGAACTCTTTAACCTGCATCAAGTAAGCTTCAAACGCTGGGGTAATCAGCGCGCTGACGTTGCCGTCGAGCGGCACAGCGTTGTTGCCTAGGATAGTACGTCCGTACATAACCAGGTCTAGATTAGCTTGCTGCGCGGCACCGGTATCTTGTGTAGCGGTGTTGAGCTCAACGATGATGTCTTGGTCAATCTTGCGGTTGATAACAGCCATACAGGTTTCTTGCATGATGCGGCGCTGATCACCTTGAGACGCGAAAATGTTGAATCCGGTCTTGATAGGTTTATCATGCCACTCAACAAGAGTCGCTGTGTTCTGGGTCAAGTTATCAGCACGGCCAGGGATTAAACCGTTAAGCCCACGGGTAACCGCTTCGGCGTCACCGGAGTCGGCAACCAAGAAGGTAGCCTGATTGCCCTTGACAACAGATTCAGTAGTTACGGTGTTGCGGGCAAGAGATTGGGTCTGTTCAAAGCCTTGAATAAATTCTTGGCGGTATTGTACTTGAAACGCGGATTCAGCCATGATAGCCACTCCTATAATTAAATTAAATAAAACTACTTATCTAAAGTATCGAGGGGTAACTATCGGTGGGCCTACCGGAT
>JGI10211J34971_10004159_pt1 | contig 11507 bp, 9 predicted proteins | sample Etolagsediment_FD_34971 | JGI IMG/M metagenome (IMG submission 34971)
GGGTCAGAAGATTCCCCGACCCGCTCCGATACCAGGATATGCGCTTCGGGAGGCGGGCCGGCGTACACAGGGTGTGTGACACTATAGGGACACCATCCCCATCGGATCCAGCAGCTCTCCGATCTTCTCTTCTGAGAGGAGTCCGCTCTCCCGGACTACCTCCCGAATCCGGCGCTTCTCCCTGTACGCCTGGTAGGCGAGCTTTGTGGCGGCATCGTAGCCGATCTCCGTTGCCAGGGGGGTGACCAGGGCAAGGGACCACTCTATCCAGAATGTGAGGCGTTCCTCGTCGGCTTCCAGTCCTCTGATTGCGCGGTCGGCAAAGACGCGGCACGTCCGGGTCATGAGGTCGATGGACGAAAGCGTCTCGTAGGCGATGAGAGGATTCATCATGTTGAGTTCCAGGGGGCTGTTCTGTCCGGCTATGGTCACCGAGACCGTCTTGCCGTTCACATACGCCGCAGCCTGGATGACCATCTCCGGAATGACCGGGTTCACTTTGCCGGGCATGATGGAACTTCCCGGCTGGAGGGTCGGAAGTACGATCTCTCCCAGGGCTCCCCGCGGTCCGGATGCAAGAATCCGCAGATCGTTGGCGATCTTCATGAGGCTTGTAGCCAGCGAGTTGAGAGCCCCCATGAGTTCCACCTGGGCGTCCCTCGCGGCTATCGCCTCGAACTTGTTGGGTGCCGAGCGAAAGGGGAGTCCCATCTCATCGGCAATGAGCGCCGCCACGGCTTCAGCAAAGTCGGGGTGGGCGTTGAGTCCGGTACCCAGGGCGGTGCCGCCCAGTGCGAGCTCCTCAAGGTTGGCGCGGGTGTTGCGCAGCCGTCCCGCCGCCTTTTCGATCTGTGTCCGGTAGCCGCTGAACTCCTGCCCCAGTGTCATGGGTACGGCGTCCTGCAGATGGGTGCGGCCCAGCTTTACTAGACCGGCAAACTCCCGTTCTTTGTCGGATAGCGCCGCCGCAAGATCGTCAACAGCCAGGAGCAGTCCCTCCAGTTCCACCCGGTTGGCGATGTGGATCGCCGTGGGGATCACGTCGTTGGAGGACTGGCCGCGATTCACGTGGTCGTTGGGGTGGACCGGCTTCCGGGTTCCCCGCGGTTCTCCGAGTATTTCATTGGCGCGGTTGGCGATAAGTTCGTTGGCGTTCATGTTCCAGCTGGTTCCGCTGCCCGTCTGAAAGACGTCGATGGGGAAGTGGTCGTCCCAGCGGCCCTGATAGACTTCCGTGGCGGCGGCGGCGATCGTTCCGGCGAGCGAGGAATCAACGGTGCCCAGCCGGCCGTTCACCTCGGCGGCACATTTTTTTATGATCGCAAGCGCACGGATCATCGGAACCGGGATGCGCAGCGGAGAGACGTCGAAGTTCTCTACGGCCCTTTGCGTCTGGGCCCCCCAGTACGCCCATTCGGGAATTTCGACCGCTCCCATCGTGTCGGACTCAATTCTTATGGAATTACTCATGAAATCTCCTTGTCCCGGCAAATTGCTCATACCTATATTAGTGATACTAGCAGGAGCAGAGAATGGCAAATATTGCAATTATCGGAAGCGGGAATGTCGGTGCGAATACGGCGTTCTTTATTGCCGAGCGAAATCTGGCCGATGTCGTCATGTATGACATTCAGGAGGGGCTGGCGGCGGGAAAGGCGCTGGACCTGATGGAAGCGGCGCCGATCCGGGGCTATCAGTACGGTATTCGCGCCGTGCAAAGCATGGACGAGGTGCTGTCNGCAGAGATGGTTGTCGTTACCGCCGGGATCGTGCGGGAGCCGGGGATGAAACGGGAAGCGCTACTGGTTCGAAACCGCGAGATTATCGACTCCGTGGCATCACATTTCACGGGGTATGGCGGTGTTGTGGCGATCGCGACCGAACCGGTGGACCTCATGACGATGCGCTTTGTCGCGACTTCCGGGATGGAATCGACGCGGGTGGTTGGTCTGGGCGGAGTGCTGGACGCGACGCGACTGCGGCACGTTCTCTCGGAGAAAACGGGTATCAGCTCCGAGAACATCTCGGCGATGGTGGTTGGCCGCCACTCGGACCAGATGATTCCACTGATGGATTACTGCCGGGTGAACGGCGTGCCGGTGGAGGTGCTCATTGGTGCCGACGGATTTGCGGAAGCAGCCGAGACGACGCGTACCGCAGGCGATGTGATCGTCGAGATGGCACAGCGGGCGAGCGCGTATTACGCCCCCTCGGCAGCGGCCGCGGATGTGTGCGAGGCGGTCATCCGGGATACGAAGCGGATCTTGCCGGTTTCGTTCGTGTGGGGAGATGACGAGCCCTACGGCGTATCCGGCCTGGCGGGAATTGCTATGAGTCTGCCGGTGGTGCTGGGATCAAGCGGGGTGGAGCGCGTCATGAAACCGCGTCTTACCGAAAAACAGTGGGCGGAGCTGCGCCGCTCTGCTGCTGAACTGGAGTCGCTCGTCGCCGGAACGACGGCTACGAAGGGCGCTACCATCCGTGATGGCGCGCCCCCTGCGGGAGGTGCATCGTGAGCAAGGTATCGGTCATTGGCGCGGGAAACGTGGGAGCAACGGCCGTCTATTATATTGCAGAAAAGAACATCGCCGACATCGTGATGGTTGATGTGGTTCCCGGCCTGCCACAGAGCAAGGCGATCGACTTCAACCACGCGGCACCCAGCAGAAACTACAATGTCACCATTACCGGCGCCAATGACTACGCGGCAATTGCCGACAGTGATGTCGTTGTCCTCACCGCCGGGATCGCCCGGAAGCCGGGAATGGACCGGATGGATCTGCTGCGTACCAATGTGGGGATTGCCCGGCAGGCGAGCGAGGCAATTGCGCGCTACGCACCGAACGCCGTTGTCGTTGCCGTCTCGAACCCGCTGGATGTGATTGCCATGACTTCCTTGCGCGAAACGGGCTTTGCCCTCAAAAAAGTGGTGGGGATGGCGGGAATTCTCGACTCAACGCGATTCCGCTATTTCATTGCGCAAAAGCTGGGTGTACTGCCACAGGACGTGATGGCGATGGTACTGGGCGGACACGGCGATACGATGGTTCCGCTGCCGCGGTATACGTCGGTGGCCGGATTCCCGCTGGAGGAGCTTCTTCCCGCGGACGAGATTGAAGCGCTGGTCGCCCGGACGCGCACCGGCGGAGCGGAGATCGTTAATCTGCTGAAACGGGGAAGCGCCTATTACGCTCCCGCGGCAAGCGTGGCCAAGATGGTGGAAGCGATTGTGAAGGACGAGAAGCGGTTTGTTGCCGCCAGCGCCTACCTTCGCGGCGAGTACGGGTACCGCGACATCTTCCTGGGGGTGCCGGTGCTTCTCGGGCGCAACGGGGTGGAAAAAATCTATGAGCTGGAACTCTCGGCGGCGGAGAAAGCNGCGCTTGATCGATCCGTCGAGGCGGTGAACGAGGGCGTGGAAACACTCAATACGATCTACGCCGGCGTGTAGGGCGCCTGCGAAACATATTCTGACGGTATTTGCCAATGGGACGTATAATTAGACTACTGAATTTGTCGAGTAAAGCGGAGGATCAACCTTGGAACACGAATTTGACGCGGTGATTGTAGGGGCCGGGGGCGCGGGGTTGTATGCCGCCCTGGAGGCGAGCAAGACGGCAAAGACGGCCGTTCTGTCGAAGGTGTACCCGCAGCGGAGCCACACCGGAGCCGCCCAGGGCGGTATTGGAGCGGCACTGGGAAACGTCGAGGAGGACAGCCCCGAGTGGCACGCCTTTGATACGGTCAAGGGCGGGGACTACCTTGTTGATCAGGGCGCGGCGAAGGTATTAGCCGAAGAGGCGGTGAAGGCCGTCTACGACCTGGAGAACCGCGGCCTCCCGTTCAGCCGGTTGCCCGACGGGAAGATCGCGCAGCGCCGCTTTGGCGGGCATACGCACCATTTCGGCGAAGGGCCGGTCCACCGCTCGTGTTATGCCGCCGACCGTACCGGACACATGATCCTGCAGACACTCTATCAGCAATGTATCAAAAACGACGTGCAGTTTTTTGACGAGTTCTACGTGGTGGACCTTCTTCTGGATGGGACCACGACGCAGGGTGTCGTCGCGTTTGAACTGAAGACGGGCGAGTTTCACCTCTTCAAGGCGAAGGCGGTCCTCTTTGCCACCGGCGGTTTCGGCCGTATGTTCAAGATTACCTCCAACGCCCTGGCGAATACCGGTGACGGGCCGGCGCTGCTCGCGCGCAAAGGCATTCCGTTAGAGGACATGGAGTTCTTCCAGTTTCACCCGACCGGTATCAAGGGGATGGGAATCCTCATCACCGAGGGAGTCCGGGGCGAGGGCGGTATCCTCTATAACAGCGAGGGCGAGCGATTCATGGAGCGCTACGCGCCAACGATGCTGGACCTGGCGCCGCGCGACATGGTCTCCCGGGCGATCATGACCGAGGTCCTCGCGGGGCGCGGGATGCGGGGCGATAAAAAAATCGACGATTACGTCCTGCTGGACGCGAGCCACCTTGGCCGCGAGACGGTTGAAAAGAAGATCCCCGACATCGCCGATTTCTGTCGCACCTATCTGGGCGTAGACCCGGCGGTGGAACCGATGCCGGTGCAGCCGACGGCGCACTACGCGATGGGCGGTATCCCCACCGACATTCATGGTCGCGTCAATACGGGAAAGACGATCTACGACGGTCTGTATGCAGCGGGTGAGGCAGCGTGCGTTTCGGTACATGGCGCCAACCGTCTGGGTACCAACAGCCTCGTTGACCTCATCGTCTTTGGCCGGCGCGCCGGCAGGCACATCGCGGAGTATGTGACCGGCGCATCCGCTCCAACGGTAGCTGCCGGAGCGGCGGACGCGGCAAAAGCGAAGATTCAGGCGCTGAAAGATCGCAAGGGCGGCCGGCACATGGGTCCGGTATTCCAGAAGATGCAGGAGACAATGATGGCAAAAATCGGCGTCTACCGTGAGCAGGGTCTGATGGACGAAGCGGTCGCGGAGATCCAGGCGCTCCGTGAAGAGTTCCGTGAGGTCGGCGTACAGGATACCGGCGCGGGATTCAACAACGAGGTGCTGAATATCCTTGAACTGGAGAGCCTGCTGGACCTCTCGCTGATTACCGCGGCGAGCGCAGCGAACCGGACCGAGAGCCGCGGAGCGCACAGTCGCCGGGACTTTCCCGACCGCAACGACGACGCGTGGCTCAAGCACACCCTTGCGCGTATCGACGGAAACGGGGTGGTGATCGACTATAAACCGGTAGACGTGAGCATCTGGGAACCGAAACCCCGGACGTATTAGGGAAGACAGAAGGAGCGAATGATGAAAGTAACCCTTGCGATTCAACGGTACAACCCGGAGCACGATACCGCACCGCAGGTCAGGGAATATGAGGTAGAGGTAGAACCGACCGACCGCATCCTGGACGCGCTGATGGATATTACCCGCAACGTCGACGGTACGCTGGGCTACCGGCGCAGCTGCGCACACGGTGTGTGCGGCTCCGATGCGATGCGCATCAACGGAAAAGAGCGGCTGGCGTGTAAAACGCTCTTCAAGGACCTGGTTGATGCCGACGGTCCCGGTAAACCCGCGGTCATCACGCTGGAACCGCTGCGTCACCAGGCGGTGCAGAAGGACCTTATGGTAGATCAGGGGCCGTTCTTCGAGAAGTTCCGCGCGGTGAAACCGTATTTCATGGCAAAAACCGAATCCACGGGTGCGGAGTTTCTGCAGTCACCCGAGGAGCGCAGCCTCTTTGACGAGGCGACCAAGTGCATCAACTGCAGCGCGTGCTATTCGGCCTGCCCCGTTCTGGACAAAAACCCCGCATTCCTGGGGCCTGCCGCCATTGTGCAGGCGGCCCGATTCATCTACGACAGCCGGGACAAAGGGCTGGAGGGGCGTATAGACGTGCTGGATACCGCCGATGGCGTCTGGCCGTGCGAGAGCCACTTCGAATGCACCCGCGTATGCCCGCGCGAGATCAAGATCACCAGGCTGATCAACCTGACCAAGCGGGAGATCAAAAAATATCGCGAAGCGCGCGGCGAACAGACCGCCGAACCCGCGAAGCAGGAGAGAGCATGAAGATTCACGAATATCAGGGGCGGGAGCTCTTTGCCCGGTACGGAATCCCCGTTCAGGAGCAGGCGGTTATCACCCGGGCGGATGACGCGAAGGCGGCCGCGGAGCGCATGGGCGGCTTTGTCGTGGTGAAAGCGCAGGTTCTGGTTGGCGGCCGCGGAAAAGCGGGCGGGGTCAAACTCGCAAAGACGCCGGAAGAGGCGGTTGCGCGTGCCCGTGACATCCTGGGCATGGACATCAAGGGCGAGCTGGTGGAAAAGGTCATCATCACCCCGGCGGCGGAAATCCGGAAGGAATATTACGTTGGACTCATCATGGATCGAACCTCCAAGAAGATCGTGCTGATGGTTACCAAAGAGGGCGGGGTAGAGATCGAGGAGCTTGCGGTCACCGATCCCGAAAAGATCCTGAAGTTTCCCATCGACATCCGGTCGGGAATCGACGAGGACGCGCTGGTGGCCGTTCTCACCGACGTCTTTGAAAAACCGGGTCTCATCGCCCAGGCGAAGGATACGGTGACGAAGCTGTACAACCTCTTCGTGGAGAAGGACTGCACGCTCGTCGAGATCAATCCGTACAGCCTCATCGAGGACGACCAGCTCGTTGCACTGGATGCGAAGGTCAACTTCGACGACAACGCGCTGATGAAACACGACGATATCGATGCGATGAAAAACGCCGAGGAGTACAGCCGGGACGAGGTTGATGCGAAGAGCTTCGGCCTCAGTTTTGTGAGTATGGACGGCGAGATCGGGTGCATCGTAAACGGCGCGGGGCTGGCGATGGCCACGATGGATATCATCAAGCTCTATGGCGGCAATCCGGCGAATTTTCTGGACGTGGGCGGAAGCTCCAACCCGGATAAGGTGTTGCAGGCGATCAGGATTATCCTGCGGAACCCGAAGATCAAATCGATCCTCATCAATATCTTTGGCGGTATTACCCGCTGTGATGACATTGCCCGGGGAATCATCATGGCGACCGAACAGATCGATATTCGCGTGCCCATGATCATCCGGCTGGTGGGAACCAACCAGGATGAAGGCCGGGGACTGCTGGAAGAGAAGGGTTTCGCCGTCGCCGACGACCTGAGCGATGCGGTACAGAAGGTGGTGGCACTATGAGTATTCTGATCAACGAAAAAACCAACGTCCTGGTACAGGGGATCACCGGCCGGGACGGCGCATTTCACGCGCGGCAGATGGTGGCTGACGGTACGCGCGTCGTTGCCGGGGTAACGCCGGGAAAAGGCGGGCAGAAGCTGGACGCGGTTCCCGTCTACAACAGCGTCCGTGAGGCCAAAGGCGACCACCGGATCGATGCAACGGTCATCTTTGTGCCGGCGCGCTTTGCCGGAGCAGCGGTGATGGAAGCGGCGGAAGCCGAAATCCCGCTCATAATAACGATAACCGAGGGAGTACCGGTACTCGAGATGCTCGAAGCATACCACGTCATCCGGGAAAAGGGTCTGCGCATGATCGGGCCGAACTGCCCCGGGCTCATCTCTCCCGGAAAGAGCAAAATCGGCATCATGCCCGCGCATATCCACCTTCCGGGAAATATCGGGGTCATCTCGCGATCGGGAACACTCACCTATGAGGTCGTGTACAACCTGACACGCAGCAATATGGGCCAGAGCACCTGCGTGGGAATCGGGGGCGACCCGGTAATCGGTACGAACTTTATCGACGCCCTGCAGCTCTTCGAGGACGACCCGGAAACTGCCGGCGTCGTTGTCATCGGGGAGATCGGCGGCGAGGACGAGGAACGGACTGCCGAGTTCATCAGCCGGAGCGTAACCAAGCCGGTGGTGGGATTCATCTCCGGGCGCACCGCACCTCCGGGCAAGCGAATGGGCCACGCCGGAGCGATCATCTCCGGAGGAAAGGGTACGCCCGAAGCGAAGGTCAAAGCGTTTGAAGCCGCCGGGGTGCCGGTAGCCGACAAACCGGACCAGATTCCGGCGTTGCTGAAAGAGCGTCTTTAATGTGAACGCCGAAAATACCGGGTACCTTGACCGGCTCTATCAGGATTGGCTGAGAGACCCGGCGAGCGTCGACAAACCGTGGCGGGAATACTTTTCCGGCATCGACTCAAGACAGGGCGACATTCCACCGGTCGACATTCCGCCGGCCGGCGACTTCGCGTACAAACAATCACGGGTAAACGCCCTGCTCTGGGCGTACCGTGACGTGGGCGCGATCTACGCCGACATCAATCCGCTGGGCGGTTACGAAACACCCAAGATGCGCTATATGCGCATCACCGTCGAGGGCGCCTTCGAGACCCTCACCCTCGCCGCGTTCGGCTTGTCGGATGACGACCTCGAGACCGAGTTTGATACCGGCGGGTACTTTGAACCGCCACGGGCCCCGCTTCGGCAGATCATCGAGTTTGCGCGCCGGACCTATCTCTCGACCCTCGGGGTGGAGTTTCTGCACATCCGCAACCGTGTCATGCGCCGGTGGCTCCTCACCCACATTGAAAGCCCCTCCGCGCGCCCGAAGTGGGAGCCGGCGCAGAAGATCCGCTTCCAGAAGGACCTCATCAAGGCCGAAGTGTTTGAACACTTCGTGCATGCCAACTTCATCGGGCAGAAACGCTTTTCCCTCGAAGGGGGAGAGGCGCTCATTCCGGCGCTCCACTATCTTATCTATACTGCCGCGCAGCACCGGCTCCAGGAGATCGTTCTGGGCATGGCGCACCGCGGGCGGCTGAACGTCTTTACCAACGCGTTGCGCAAGCCCGCGCTCGAAACGTTCGCGAAGTTCGTCGATGCGCAGCGCCCGCACGAGTACGGCGGAACCGGTGACGTGAAATACCACCTCGGCCACAGCTTCAACTACGTCGACGGCCAGACGGGAAAGAATATCCACATTTCGCTGGTGGCGAACCCCAGCCACCTCGAGGCAGTCGATCCGGTGGTACAGGGAAAGGCGCGGGGCATCCAGCGGCGGCGGAAGGACTGGAACCGGAAAAAAGTGCTTCCTGTTCTGATCCACGGCGACGCGGCGTTCAACGGACAGGGAGTCGTTGCCGAGACGTTCAACCTGAGCCAGCTCAAAGGGTATCGGACCGGCGGAACGGTTCATATCATCGTGAATAATCAGATCGGTTTCACCACGGCGAGTCGTGATGCGCGAAGCACGTTTTTTGCCACCGACTTTGCCAAATCGCTGCAGATTCCGATCTTCCACGCCAACGGTGACGATCCGGAAGCGGTTGTCCGCGCGGTTGATCTTGCGCTCCAGTGGCGGCAGAAGTTCGGCTACGACGCGGTGGTGGATATTGTCTGTTACCGTCGCCTTGGCCATAACGAGGCCGACGAACCGTCGTTCACCCATCCCATCATGTACAACCTGATCAGGAATCATCCGAGCGCTCCGGCACTCTACGGGGCAATCCTCAACCGGGAAGCGATCTGGGATTCAAGCAGTCAGGAAGAGTTCGCGGCGCGGTACCGGTCGGTACTCAAAGAGCAGCTGGAGTCCGCGCAGGCGGGCACTGCCACTCCAATGAACGACGCGTTCCAGGGCCAGTCATGGAAGCGGTTTGGCCGGGAGTATTCGTGGGCGCCGGTAGAGACGGGCGTGCCCCACCAAACGATCGTCCACATTGGAACCACGCTCACGACCAGTCCCGACGGATTCCACCTCCACGGTAAACTGGAACGGCTGGTGCGGGACCGGCGCGCGATGCTGGAAACCGGTGAGGGCGTGGATTGGGGATTTGCCGAGTCTCTGGCGTTCGGGTCGCTTCTGATGGAGGGATTTCCGATCCGCCTCAGCGGCGAGGACTCGTCGCGGGGAACGTTCAGCCACCGTCACGCAGAGTGGTGGGATACCCAGGCGGAGGTCCCCCGGACATGCGCGCCGCTGCGGAACCTCAGCGAAGACCAGGCGCAGTTCAGCGTCTACGACAGTCCCCTTTCGGAGTTTGCGGTTCTCGGGTTTGAGTACGGGTATACCCTCGCCCAGCCCGACGTGCTGGTGATCTGGGAAGCGCAGTTCGGCGACTTCGTGAACGGCGCTCAGGTAATCATCGACCAGTTCATCTCATCGAGCGAAAGCAAGTGGTTTCGCTCCAGCGGGCTGGTGCTGCTTCTGCCGCACGGGTACGAAGGGCAGGGTCCCGAGCACTCCAGCGCCCACCTCGAGCGTTTTCTCCAGCTCTGTGCCGAGGACAACATGCAGATCGTCAACGCGACAACGGCCGCGCAGATCTTTCACCTCTACCGCCGCCAGATGAAACAGAACTTCCGCAAACCGCTTATCGTCATGTCGCCCAAGAGCCTGCTGCGCCATCCGAACGCTCATTCGCGCCTTGCCGAGCTGGAGACCGGTTCCTTTCGTACGGTAATTGATGATCCCGAACCGCCGGAGCATGCGGACACGCTCATCTTCTGTTCCGGAAAGGTCTTTTACGATCTGGCCGAATACCGGCGCGCGCACACGATCCGGAACACCGCAATCATCCGGATCGAGCAACTCTATCCCTGGGATCACCTCGGCATCCGGCAAATCGCAGCGCGGTACATCCGGGGCGCGGCTGAACCCGCAACCGCGAGCAAGGGCAAAACCGCAACCCCGAGCAAGGGCAAAACCGCAACCCCGAGTGCCGCCGCCGGCGCAACCCGTTTTGTCTGGGCACAGGAAGAGAGCCGCAACCGCGGCGCGTGGCGATTCGTCCAGAACCGCCTTGCAGAAATTGTCGGTGTGCACAACATCGAGTACGCGGGCCGCCCGGCGACCGCCGCACCGGCTACCGGCTCCTTCAGCGAGCACCAGGCCGAGCTCGACGAACTGCTGCGCGACGCATTCACGACCCCCGATGGAGACAACCCATGAAGCACGACGTAACCGTCCCCCAGGTAGGTGAATCGATCACCAGCGGAATCCTTGCAAGCTGGTCCAAACAGACCGGCGACTACATCACCGAGGGCGAGGAACTCTTTGAGCTCGAAACCGACAAGGCGACCCTGCCGGTACCGGCGACCGTCAGCGGCGTAGTCACCTGTCTTGTGGAAGTCGATACCGAAGTGGAGATCGGCCGCGTCGTCGCACGGATCGATACGGAGGGCGCTCTACCCGCCGGGGGCGCACTACCCGCTGAGGGCGCTCTACCCGCCGGGGGCGCNCTGCCCGCTGAGGGCGCACTACCCGCCGGGGGCGCCCTTGGCGTCGACGGGCGCACGCTCCCCGAGCCGTCGCTCTCACCGGCGGTGCGCCGTCTGGTAGAGGAGCATGGGGTGGACCCGGCGGGTATTGCCGGGACCGGCAAGGGCGGGCGAATCCTCAAGGAAGACGTGACGGCGCATCTGGCGCGCCTTGCCGACGAAGCGACGATCCGCCCGACTGGTTCGCCCGGGGGAGCCGCCCCGGGCGCGGAGGCCGCTCTGCCCGGGGCGTATCCCGCAAGCCGATGAGCCGGCTGCGACGGCGCATCGCGGCG
>JGI10211J34971_10004160_pt1 | contig 11507 bp, 10 predicted proteins | sample Etolagsediment_FD_34971 | JGI IMG/M metagenome (IMG submission 34971)
AGGGGGAAAGAGCTTGAAACTGCGCAGGAAAAGATTTCTGGGCTTGAAACGGAAAATGCTGATTTAAGGGACATAAATGAAAAAAGATTGAAGCTCATGGCGGAAGCGGCTGAGGAAGCGGAGAAAACCTTGGCAGAGCTTACTGAGCTCAGGGCACAGAATGAGGTTCTTAGCAGGCGCGTAACTGAAATGGAGGACAAGTTTACTACACTTACTGCAAAGATTGATGGAAGGGATTCTGGAGAACTTACTGAAGAGGATACTGAAAGGCCTACCATGGCTTCCGAAGTAATGGTTGTTCCTGATGCGGTAGGGGCTGTTCCTGAAGAAATTAAAGAATTTGAAAGTATTTCTGCTGAAAAGCTTCTGGAAGGAGACGCTGCAGGCCTTCTTGAGGCAGCAGCAGAGCAGGTTACAGTTGATGAGGAAGAATCCCCAACAGATATGCCTTCGCCCTTGTTCGAACAGGTCCTCATGGAATCGGGAAAGGTTGAACCTACAAAAGAGGGAGAAGAAAAGATTGTTTCATCTTCAGAAAGTATGGCGGACTTAATTGCTGCAAGTATGGGGAAAAAGAAGGAAGTTACTCAAAAATTAGAATTGGGGGAAATTGAAGAGGTTCCTGCAGCTGCAGAAAAAGGCAGATTCTGGAAAACCAAGATCGGAAGGGCAGTTGACAACATTTTCGTTTACGGAGTTGGGGGGAAGGGAGATAAAAGATTGCCGCCTAAGCCGGAAAATTATACGAACGACGTTGAATATGTTACAGATGACCGGGCGTATAATTCCTGGCATGGAAATATTGGAAGGAAAATAAGAAAAACCCTTGAAGGCACAAGAAAAAATTGGAAGACAGTAACCGCAGTTGCAACAGGAGTTACAGTATTGGCTGCGGCTACCACTGGATACTTTATGTATGCTCCTGCGCAGGAAAGACCTGAGCAGAGGGCGCTTAGCGAGCTCAACAAGCCTGCAGTTACGCAGGTTGCAGTTGTTGATGAAACAGCAACTGAGGAAGCGCTTGAGGCCAAGAAGGTTGAGCCCAAGCCTGAGCCGCTTGCAAAGCCGGTACTTGCGGATGTGCTTGCAAAGCACAATCTGGAGCTTGAGAAGGGCACCAACATGGCGAAATTCTACACTGGACTTACTGTTGAAGATGTGCAGGAGAGGTATGTAATATTGGAGGAAGCGCTCAGGAGGGATGAGCAGCTCCAGAAATACGAGAGGAAGTACAGTGAAAAACCAATCCTTGAGATGTACGCAGACTTCTTGAAAACTGCAATGGCTTATGCAGAACTTAGAGACCAAACTGATGCTGAAAAAGCTGGTGCAAAAGCAGCTGGTGAAAGGGTTGCAAAGAGGCTCCAGAAGCTTACTCAGCAGAAGAGGATCAAGAAAAAGGTGGGCAAAGTTAGGGCTTCAGAAATGAAGGACTTTGCAGGGCAGTTTACCGAGTTTGCATCTGCACTTCCAACAATTGAAGATAAACAGCCTGAAGAAGAAAAAATTGTGGAATTGCCTGTAGTTACTCCTGAAGAGCTTAAAGAAATGAAGAAGTCAGGGGAAGAGCCGGAAACAGCTGTGATTATCCTGCCGGATAAAATAAATGAGAAGCCGTTCGATGTGGAAAAGGCAACCGGAGAAGTGCTTGGTGCAGAATTCGAAATGCTGGACTCCCCATCTAAAGTGAATGAATTCAACAGAAAAGTCAACAAAGCCAAGGACATGGAAACAAAGTTCCTTCTTTCTGCACACCTTTCAGACCAGTTGATTGAGCAGGACATGGGCGCCAAGATGTCGGAAAAGAGAGTCCTCTTGATGCACATTGATACGATGAATGCAGCGATACTGTTTGCACGAGCTGAAGGTCAGGGAATGACCGCAATAGCAGAGGCCCTGAATGTTTTTGATGCTGCAAATGCCAAAGTGAAAAAGTATATGAGATACAAGAAGCTCAAGAAAGAACTGAAGGGAAGAGCAGGCCTTGAGAAGAACCTTACCTGGCTCAGGAACAGGGCAGAAGAGCTAAAGGGCAAATTGGATGCTTATGAGAGAAACAAGGATACTGCAGTTCCGCTTCCCGGGTCTCCCGCAGTAGAGAATGGGAATGGAGCTCCCACTACGATGCCTGAGAAAGTCCAATTGAGTAAAGAAAACCAGTTTGCAGCAATGCAAACAGTTGTTTTCTCAAATCACGGGCTCAGCATACTTGAGCATCCGCTCAAAGTATACAAACAAATGAAGAGCATGAAGATCAATAACTTTGACAAATTCATCATCTTGGAAAATCTTGTGGAAAAGGTAAGGGGAGACGCCAGGTGGATTGATGGCCTTACAAAAGCAGAGCAGTTCGATTTGCTGAGGATACTGAGTGATTACATCAAGGCAGCTAAGAAAGCAGCGGATGAACCCAAGAATTGGCCAGAGGGGTACTCTAGGGATGACATTATGCTGAATTCACTCGCGATAGATGTAAGTGAAATGCTTAAGGAAATAAGAAAACTGGGCAAGGCAAGGCTCCCGGAAAATCAGGAGCACCTTCTATTCCCACTGGACCAGAACACCTTCAGGGAACTTGGTGAAGCAGTAAAGGAATTTGACGAGCAGCTCAACTATGAGTACAAGCAAAAACAGAGGAAGACTGGCACTGCTGGGGAATAATCCTCCCCAAGCATTATTTTTTAGACTGGAATTTTATTGCGTGCTTTATTGCCTGGTAGACCGCTGCTGATTCCAGTTCTTTGATTCCTTTTTCAGTTACCCCTCCTTTTGTTGTTACTTTTTCCATTATTTCCTCGCAGGAGGATTTGGAAAGGAGCGCACCGGTCCCTGAGAGGACCTGGGCTAAGAGGAGGTTTGCGGTTTCTTCCGGAACGCCCTGGTCCTTTGCTGCTTCACGCATTGCGCGGGCAAAATAAGCGAAATATGCCGGGGAGGAGCCCACTATTGCGGTAATTACGTCCATCTGGGATTCTACCACCTTTACTGTTACTCCTACGCGGGAAAACAGCTCGATGAATACTTTTTCTTCGTCTGGAGAAACATTCTTGCCTAAAGCATAGGGAATAGGGGAGAAGTTTTCTGCTGCTGCAATATTGGGCATTATGCGAATTAGTTTTGAGTTTGGGGAAGCTTGTTCCATTTCTGCAAGCGTGAGCTTGGCTGCAGGAGAGATCAACAGTTTCCCTTCAACAGCATTCTCCTTGAGAATAGAAACCAATGCTTCAGGCTTAAGGCCAAAGAAAACCATTTCAGATTTTTCCAAAACTTCTTTGATGGAAGATGCTTTCTGGATTCCTTCTGTGATTAATTTCTCTTCAGAGGAATCAAATGCAAGAACATTTACACCAGCATTAAGGAAACCCTGCGCAAACGCGCTCCCGAGCTTCCCGAAGCCGATTACTCCTATCATGCCCCGACCTCACAGCCTGTAAGAATGCCGAGGTTTCCAAGGCTTTTTGTACCGAGGTGGTGCTCCCCATCTATAATCCAAGTGGGGTAAGCCTCTATGCCTGCAAGTACGCAAAGGTCCCTGCTNTCATCACANTTTACAAACTTTACTTTTTCGAAATGNTCTCCGAACANCTNCTTTTGGTTATTGCAGTGAGANCACCAATCCGTTCCATAGAATACTGCNCCGCTTTCNGTGANGCAGGTTGCGAACTCTGGGGTTGAGGTCTGGCCACTGTAGGTAGTTCCGATTCCATCCCCATAGCCCGCACCGAGAGTAAGAAAGAATGCAAATATCACTGCTATTGCTATCACAATTATCTGTATCCAGCCCTGGGTTGTAACTCCTAGAACTTTTTTCTTCTTTTCGCTCACTGCTCCACCTTGAAATAAGTTTTAGTATGGATATGTTTATAGAGGTTATATGGCTACTGTTGAAGATATCGTAAGGGCTTCGGACAAGAGAAACGGGGGCAGGGATGGAGCAAACAAGTATACGCTGAAATCCATGAAAGCGCATGCAGATGAGATTGCTGAGCTTTTTGGGAAGAATGATGAACACTGGAAGGATGAGTGCGCGGATATGATGATTCACTGTCTTGTTTTGTTCAAGCGGGAAGGAGTGGATGAGATGAAGGTTCTTGAGCTTCTGGAAAAGAGAAAAAAAAGGTTTATGGAAAGAATTGAGGGGAGCCCGGAAATCATCTAGATTTCCAGATTAAGCTGGATGGATTTGCGCTTTGGTTCCAGTTTTCTGTATTTTACCCCGGCCATGTCAAACATCCTTTTTGCTGCTTTTACTGAATCGGTTTCTGCGTACTTATCTTCGAGGTAGATGATCTCCTTCACTCCGGACTGGATTATGATTTTTGAGCATTCGTTGCATGGAAAAAGCGCCACGTACATCTTTGCATCATGCAGCTTCTTGGTGGAGTTGAGGATTGCATTTACTTCCGAGTGGACTACGTAGGGGTATTTGGTGTCGTTTATGTTTTCTGCATTTCTTGCCCAGGGGAGTTCATCGTCCGAGCAGCCCCTTGGGAAGCCGTTGTATCCTATTCCTACAATCTTGTTGTTCTTGTCTACCAAGCAGGCCCCAACCTGGGTGTTTGGGTCCTTGCTCCTTTGTGCTGAGAGTATTGAAACTCCCATAAAGTAGTCATCCCAGCTTATGTAATCTTCTCTTTTTTTGGCCTGCTTTCCGTCAGGTTCGTTTTCCTCGAATGCAATTTTTGCGCCATCTGAATGTGTAGTATCAGTCATGAGAATCCTCCCGGATAGGTTATTCTGGGGAAATGTTTATGAAGCTATCAAAGCAAACGGCTGGGGCAGTATTATTTTGTAATGGATTTTGGGAGAAGGTACCTATAATGCCAGCAGACTATCGCAATTATCACAAACAGTACTGGGGAAAACCAGCCGAATTCTCCAGTGATAAGTTCAGATTCTGCTGTTGCAACCGTAAGGGCTGGATAAATGATCTGAATGGAATAATTCCAAAACCCATGGAAGAAAACCGCGGTCCAGACTGAACCGGACTTAAGGCGAATCCAGGCAAGGAGCACTCCGCTCCCCACAACCTGGGGAACAAATACTGCAAGGGAATACAGCAATCCGCCCTCCCCATGATAAGTGCCGAAGATTATAATTGGAAAATGCCAGAGCGTCCAGATTATCCCGCTGAGCAGCGCTAATTTTGTAAAGCTCATGAACTTGGACATTTCAGGAACAAGGAGGCCCCTCCATCCCAATTCTTCTCCGAATGCTGCAAACAGGTTGAAGAGCAGGGCGGATAAGATAGTTGGTATGAATGCGAAAGAAAACATTTCTGCGGCTTGTTCTGAGTTGAATGAAGCGGTGCCGGTTACCCATACATAGCCGAACATCAGCAAACCAAGCAGGATTGGCAGGAATATTGCTAGGAGCTGCCATTTGGTTTTTCCCCAGCCTAGCCCGAATCCTTTCAGGTTCTTTTGGAGGTAAAGGCGGGTGATTACCGCTGCGGTTGCAGGGCAGAACATCAGCATTACGGTGTAAAGAAGCAAATCATCGTGGGTTGTGGCAGAAGAAACCAGGTAATAGCATACTGCGCTGAAAGCAAATGCAAGAATAAGAAAAAGTATTACTTCTTTTTTTGCCAGTTTTTTGGAGGAAGGCTGTTTTGCCATAGATGGGTTGCTTCCTTGGAATTTAAATCGTTTTCTTTTGGGTGCGCCTAGCCCAGAATAATATTCAAAATTTGTTTTCTTTGGGGGACCACCGACCCTTTCTTTTACAAAAGAAAAGGGTGGTGTTCAGAGCTCCAGTTTCTCATCACCGCAGGATTCCCTAAGGAAAACGCTCAGTGAAAACGAGCTCATCATCAGGCTTACGCCCGGATTAATTAGAGGCTAAATCATTCTTATATGTTTGTCTGCGAGCAGGTGAGAGGTATATCCTGCAAATCCTGCAAGTGCGAAGTTCAAATCAGAGAAGATGTAGATAAATAACGCGAAGATTAATGCTGAGAAAATTGTGTGGGTGATGCCGCGGTGTTTGGGTTTGAAGAAAGTGATTACAATCATGTAAAGGCCCGTAATTGCAAGGCCCAGAATAATTACTGAGCGCATATCTTCGAGTGTGCACATTGCACCCTCAGCACAGGTGGAAACAAAAGCGAAGCCAACTGCAGCAATAGGAACAGTAACATTGGCAATCTTGCGGATTTTGGAAGAATCGTGGTCTATGTCTGGGGCAAGGGCGGAAACTGCGGCCATCCCTGCAACAAGCCCGCCCTCAAGTATTGGAAGCTGGAGGAAGAGGGCGAGAATAAGGCCGAAAAGCGCGCCTATGAACATGTGTTCCGGCCAGTTCATTTTTTCACCGCATTTACCATATGAGTATTATTGTTCTTGAGGAAGAAATGGTAGATTCCGAATACGGAGACGATGCTGGCACCAAGGAATACAAGCAGCACTTTCCAGGCTTCAAGGTCAAGCGGGACTGTTCCGAAGTAAGTGGAGAGTGGGGTGTAGAGCACCAGGAGCTGGAGGAAGATTGATGCAATTATTGCAATCAAGAGCCATTTGTTTGAGAAGAGGGTGAGCTTGTCCTTCATGCGGATTACAATAAGGCGGGTTGCTTCAGAGAATACAAATCCTGTAAACACCATTGTGCGGGCATATTCCTCTCCAAAAGGAAGAGAATAGAAAAACAAGCCCAGGATAAGGATTGTGTCAAGGATGCCAATGGAAACCACTGCCTTGATTACCCATTTGTTTATGATGCCTTCGTGCTTGGGGCGAGGCTTCTGCTGCATTACATGGGGGCGGGGAGGGTCGGCTCCGAGCACGAGTGCAGGGGCGCCATCAGTAAGAAGGTTAATCCAAAGGAGCTGGGTTGCACGGATTGGGATAACACCCACAAGCGAGGCAAAGAAAACTACGAATACTTCTGAAAAATTGCTCATCAGGAGATAAGTTACGAAGTTGCGGATGTTGGAGAAAATTGTGCGCCCTTCCTTGATTGCTTCTACAATTGAGGCAAAATTGTCATCCAGAAGAACCATGTCTGAAGCCTGCTTAGCGATGTCCGTGCCGCGGATTCCCATGGAAATTCCTACGTGGGCATTGCGGAGTGCGGGGGCATCGTTTACCCCATCCCCGGTCATTGCAACATTGTGACCGTTGGCCTGGAGGGCTTTGAGGATGCGGTTTTTATCTAAGGGCGCAACACGGGCAAACACGTTTACTTTTTCCACCTGGATACGGAGCTCGGAATCAGACATGTCCTCTATCTGCTTTCCTTCCATGGCACCTCCATGGATTCCTATTTCACGGGCGATTGCCTTTGCGGTGTCTATGTTGTCCCCGGTTACCATGATAATGCGCACTCCTGCATTGAGGCAGCTAGCTATTGCATCGGAGACCTCCTTGCGGGGCGGATCAACCATTCCCTGCAGGCCAAGGAATACATGGCCGGATTCCGCGAGCTTTTCGGAAACCCGAGGCTTATCTAAATTCTTATAAGAGAAACCCAGGACCCGAAGGGCATCCCTGGCCATTTCCTTGTTCTGAGCAAGTATGCTCTTTTTCTTGGAATCCGTAAGCTTGTTCACCTTGCCTTTTTCCAGTATATGGGTGCAGTGCTCAAGGATTGTTTCGGGCGCACCCTTCATGCATGCAACATAGTTCTTTCCTTTGCGAGTAATTACAGTCATTCTTTTTCTTTCGGAGGAAAAGGAGATCTCATCAATGCGGGCATATCCTTCTGTGGAAACATTGCCTTTCTTTGCAGAGATGAAGAGCGCGACTTCCGTAGGGTCGCCGAGGTACTTTTCTTTCCCGTCTTCTTTCCCGGTCACTACGTTGTTACATACGAGGCCGCACCAGAGCAATTTTTCATAGGAAGACTTGGACACGGACTTTCCACCTGTGAGGAATTTTCCTTCAAGCGTGTGGCCCCTTCCGGTTAACTCCACAAGCTGGGAATCACAAAAGAGCTTGCGCACAGTGAGGGCGTTTTCAGTGAGCGTGCCGGTTTTATCAGTGCAGATTACGTCTACGCTGCTTAGGCCCTCAACTACGGAAAGGCGGCGGACCAGGGCGTTCTTGCTGGCCATGCGCATCGTCCCGAGCGCAAGGGCAAGGGTTACTACTGCAGGAAGGCCTTCAGGGATTGCGGCAACCGCAAGCGCAATCGCAGTGAGGAAAATCGTGATGGGGTCCATTGTGCTTACAAGGAACTGTACTATGGCTATGAAAGCGATTACCCCAAGAAGGCCAGTGCCGATTGTTTTTCCCAGCTTGTTTAGTTCAATCTGGAAAAGGGTAGGGGGGTCTTCGGAACTGTGGATTTCCTGGGCAATCAGCCCCACTTCGGTGTGAAGACCAGTATTTACTATTACTGCCTCTCCATTGCCGCGGCTTACATATGTGTCTGCATAAAGCATATTCTTGCGGTCTCCAAGTGGGAGGTCCTCCTTAACCGAGGCATCCATCTTGGAAGAGGGAACACTTTCTCCGGTAAGAAGGGATTCATCTATGAGGAGGTTTTTAGATGTGATAATGCGGGCGTCCGCAGGAACCTTATCGCCTTCACTCAACATTATAATGTCACCTGGAACGAGTTCGATTGAACTGAGTTCCATTGGGGTTCCATTTCTGCGGACCATTGCATTGGGAACTGCGAGCTTCTTGAGGGCCTCGAGGGATTTTTCTGCTTTGTAGTTCTGGAAGAATCCGAAGAGGCCGTTGAGGATTACGATTGTGATGATAAGACCGGCATCGAAAAGGTATTCATCGCTTTGCTCTATGTACCCTAGCGCTAAGGAAACGATTGCGGCAATAATGAGGATGAAGATTAGGAAATCCTTGAACTGGCCTATTAGTATGGAAAGTGGGGAGATTTTTTTCTGCAGGGTAATTTCATTTTTTCCGAATTGTTCAAGGCGCTCCTTGGCTTCCTGATCCGTAAGGCCTTCGGTGCGGGTGTCCAGGCGATTTAGAACATCATCTCTGGATATCGAATGCCAGGGAACACGCGTTGCCATGGGGAGCATTCTGTATTAAGGATTAAAAACCCTCAGGGGGTGATGCCATAGAAATAAAAGGATTACCACACATAAAAAAGCAGTAATGAATAGGCAGGCAGTCCGTTCCTTGCATGTTGCAAAGCGTATTCCGCGTTCCCAGGTAAGAAGGGAGAAAGTAAAAAACGAAATTATGGAGTTTGCAGGAAAGCTAAGGCCAAACTTTGTCGATAAAGGATGCGCTGCATTCCATGTGGAACTTTCCACAATTACATCAAGGATGGCAACTTCAGAAATGCAAAGGTTCAAAAAAAGCATCCAGAAGGGTAAACAGGATTCATTGTTTCCGGTCTCTGCAGTGATGAGCAGGAAGGGAAAGGCTGCGGAGCAGGTTGCTGATTTCCTGGGGGAGGAATATGTGGACAATATGCTGGGAATTGCAAGAAGTTGCGGGAACATTCACAACGTTGCGGTTGGAAAGCAATATCTGGAATGGGCTTCGGAATACGGAGAAGGGAAGATTAAGGCCCGGGCGCTGGCAGGGGTCGCAAAGGTTGCTGCAGACGAAGTAGCGCAGGGGAACNGGGATTTCATTGAGAGGGAGATGATAAAAAACAGGGGGATTATGAAGGTACTGAGCAAGCATGTGGGGGGGAAGAATGCATGGAAGATAGTAAAAGAACAGCTCAGGGAAGAGCAGGCAGCGAAAAAGGTTGCTGCGATTGTATCGTTTATGGCGGGAGTATGTGTGGCCGCAGCACATATGATTATCCAGAGTTTACCTGAGATGAAAGAAGCTGGGGCAATGCCTATTGCAGTAATGGGAACTTCGGCGATTACCGGGATTGTTGCGGGGCTGAGCTTTCTGGGAACGATAAATATGGGGATGCTGCAGAGAAGGATTGGGAAGCTCCTGAAAGCAGAAGAGCACGTTTAAAAACCTTATATCCTTATTCTAACCTGAGAGGTGCTTTATTATGTATGGAGTTACACCACAGGCATATGACAGGACGATTACTGTATTCAGCCCGGATGGAAGGCTTTTCCAGGTTGAATATGCAAAAGAGGCAGTAAAGAGGGGCGCTACCGCGATTGGGGTAAGCTGCAATGAAGGAGTTGCGCTTATCGCATACAAAAGTGCGCACTCAAGCCTAATTGTTTCAGACTCACTTAGGAAAGTATTTGAGATTGATGACCACATTTCAGCAACTGCAAGTGGGCTTATCGCGGATGCAAGGAAGCTTATTGAGGTTGCGAGGAGCAACGCGCAGAGGCACAAGATGACATATAATGAGCCTGCGTCCCCTGAATCTATTGCAAGGGGAGTGTGCGATGTTATGCAGCTTTACACCCAATATGGAGGAATTAGGCCGTTCGGGGTTTCCTTGCTTATTGCGGGGATTGGTCCGGATGGGCCTGAGCTTTTCGAAGCGGAGCCTAGCGGTGCAATGACCGGATATTATGCAGACTCTGTGGGAAACGCAAAGAAGGAAGTTGATGATTACCTTGAAGCGAAATACTCTCCTGATATGCCACTGGAAGAAGCAATCCGGGTAGCAGTAAGCGCATTGAAGAAGTTCAGTGAAACAAAAGTTGTGCCTTCAAACATGGAAATTACTTATGCATATACCAAGGACAAGAAGTTCAGGCTTATGGAAGAGAAAGAACTCGTGAGGATTCTCAAGCCTGGAAAGTAATCAGATTAAGCAGTCCTGTGGGCAGTTGCACTTATTTTCATTATTTTCTATATCGCAGACCCCGTTCCCGCAGTCTGCACAGGTATATAAGGAAGCTGAAGGCATTGGAACCGTGCAATCCCATTCAGAGCCCCCTATTCCAGAAAGAGGAGTGAGATTGCCGCAGCAGGTGCGGGGCAGTCCGTACTCGCCTATTTTTTCTCCTTCTTCAGCGCATTTGTGCTCTACGGGGCCGTAAACAAAATCTGCAAATGTTGTAAAGATAAGAAGACCGGAAGCAAGTCCAAAAATAAGCAGGAAAAGCGATGCTACAACTATTAATTCATAGATGCGGTCATTTTTTCCCATGCAGTAGTGGAAGCAGAAACACTATTTAATTATTGTCCCTCTGTGAGCCATTCCTTTCATTGCTTTGGACAGGTCTGAGATATTCTTCCCTCCCACAAAGTGGAGTTCGAGATTTGTGCGCGCTGCAAGTTTGCAGGCAATTACATCGAATACGAAATTTGTGCCGGGCTTGCGCTTGTCGGAAGCGTTTGCAAGGGCAAGAAGCTGTTTGAATTCCATCTTTTTGAACATCTTTGCTTTCTTATTTTTTCTGGGGTCGGAATCATAGACCCCATCTACGTTGCTCACGTTTATGACGCGCTTTGCGCCCATAGCCTCTGCGAGCAGTACTGCATCCGTATCAGTTGTGATTCCTGGAATTGTGCCGCCCATTATTACGATTCGGTATTCCTTGGAAGCGATTGCAGCGCTTTCAAAGTCCTGGAAAACAACCGGGCAGGCTTCATCTGCGAATGCACGGGTTACGAGAGCTGCATTGAGGCGGGTTGCATATACTGCAAGAG
>JGI10211J34971_10004161_pt1 | contig 11505 bp, 11 predicted proteins | sample Etolagsediment_FD_34971 | JGI IMG/M metagenome (IMG submission 34971)
TTTTTATACTCGATGGTTTTTTCTTTTACTTCGTTTATGATTTCTGACATTATATCATATGGCATGAATAACGGTGACATCGCATTATCGTGTGAGAAATTGAAAACTTGCTTTGTAAGTAATTCAATTCCCAATTGATTGCTTAACAAAACCATGTTTTCAAGATCAAACAAGCCTGGCAATGTGATTGTGAGATCAAGTTGAATTCTTTGATTCCTTTGCTTTATGGATCCAATTGCGTATTTCATGTTTGCCAGCCATTGTTCATAATTCAAACCTGTCCTGATGTATTCTCCCACTTTGCCCGTACCGTCTATGGAAGCACATATTTGCCAGTTTGGAAAAAACTGTAAAATGTCGTCGAACAGATTGAGATTGTAAAAATTGATCCTGCTCATGTTGGAGTTGTACCTGGCCAACACCTTGTCCTGATATCCAAGATCCACGATCCTTTTCATCGCTTCCCAGTGAATCTTCCACATCAAGGGTTCGCCTCCGCACCAATAAAGCTCAGTGATGCGTTTTTCCTCGACTGCCTCTGTGAACTCCTTTACAACTTGCTGGTCAGTGAAATTTTCAAGTTGAGCCTTTATATCCTTCCTCCCCCATATCCTATAACGTTCGTAGTCTCCTTTTCCATGCTTCTTGTTCTCGGTCTCCCACGTGCTGGACAGCATGTCACCACACATCCTACAACTGAAATTACATAGATTAGAAAATCTGTAATCGAAACTCTCGGTCTTCATAGTGGTAGCACCGGTTGTATCTGTGCTGTCAAAGGCTTGATCTATCTTGTTCTTGTAAAGCCAATTAAAATGTTGCCTGTACACCTGTTCGTTAAGCAGTTTGTGATTGCAGACCGCACACTGAGGTATCTCCTTGCCGGCCAACAATTTCAGCCTCACACTACGCATATACTGTGAATTCCAATGCTCCTCTAGTGTAGATAAATTGAGTTTTCCATTATCGCCCTTGGGATCATACGTATCTATGTACTGCTTGAAGTTTTCCGCAGACTCTCTAGAACTACAACACAGCCTCCTTTCCATCTGTGGTGATAGATAGGTGTGCGTCCATGGTGCCATACAGAAGGTCCGATTGCCTTCACTGGGTTTAATCCTCTTCATACAACCCCGCTAACTCCGGGAACACTTCTAATATGTTTTCATCCCTTATCGCATCTATTTTTTCCATCGAGTCTTTGAATTGTTGTAGGTCTCTGGAATTATCCCTACGCATCATGTAATCCAGGCCGGATTCGAACCCCTTGGTCGCACGTGTGAGACTGTCTAAAGGCCGTAACCACACAAGATGCTTCTCATATTTTTCCTTGACTTTTTGTTTGAATGCCTCTGGCAATAGATCTATGCGTTGTGCGTAAGGATACTGTAGGAGGTTGAAGTTGAAATCCTGCGGCTTCAGTAATCCTTGATCGACCCAACTCCTATGGAAGTCTGGAATGTGCAGTGCATTGATCAATCCAACCGTAGAACTGATGTAGAAGTCTACCTGTGGACACACTTCCAACATCCTCTTCCTGTTGGCAACCACGTCATCCCATACCGTGCCTTTACGCATCAACTCTCCACGTCTTCCTTCCGCATCAAGGCTAGCACCTATCGAAACAGAATCAAATTTGTTCCACAGTTCCAATACATCTATGTCTTTGTATTTTGTCTTCGTGAAATTGGTATTGTATATAAGTCTCACGTGGTACATCTTTCTCTTGTCCAGTTCTTTGAGTATCCTGTAATGTTCCTCCATGATTATCGGTTCTCCCCCAGCAAAGTAAAACTGTTCAACATGTTCGAACTGTTTCAACATCTGTTCCCAGATGTCATTGCTGTTACGTCCCACTCTCATTATTTTCGCGTGATTGGGTGCAGTGCCCGTTAGTTTTTTATGATCCTCATACCAATTGCTACTAAACCACGTTCCACAACTTCTGCAGGCCAGATTACATAGGTTGCTGAACCTTATGTCCCAATACTTTATCACAAAGTCAGCAGTGCCGTCTGACAATGTGTTGTCTATCATGCCGATGTTGTGTCCAAAATGCTTGTTGGAACTAAGTCTGAGGCTGAAGAATCCCGATTTCTCTTGGTCATAGCATTTGCTACAGTGTTGGTTGGTTTTGTTGGAGAGCATGTTTTTCCTAATGCTTTTCATTTCATTGTTGTTGAACACCTCTGCCATTGAATTTTTGTTTAGGTTGCCGACCGGGTATTTGTCTAGGGCGAAACAGCAAGGGTAGGCCCTTCCATCTGGGAAGGCGTGTATGTGTAGCCATGGCATCATGCAGAAGGTTTTACTGTCTATCAACAACTCCCTCTGTTGATCTGTCATGTCTTTGATCTTTAATTTCTCTGGCTCCTTGGCCCCGTAATCATATGCCACGATACCATTCTCCTATCATCGGGAAGGTCTTTTCGAGATCTTTTCCTGTCCTTCTGTCATATTGGCTGTAGAAAGTTTTGAAGTCTTTTTGTAGTTTACCCTGTGTTGCCGCACCCGCATGCGGTGTTTTGACCACGTCCAAGTAATCTATCAGTCTATGTGTGTGATCTATCTCCATGCTCTCCAACCATTTGCTATTACTAGTTAAGAACTTTTGTAGGTCACCCTTGAATTTATTCTTAAGGTCGTCCGGTAGAACCAGTGGAGACTGGAAACTCGGAAACCGTAAAATGTTTAGTGTGAAGTTGATTTTTGTACCATAGACTTTGCTGGCGTTCTTGAACCAAACAATCTTTTCCAGGAACTGGGGTAGGGATTCCAAGCAAAGGGCATTTATCGTGGCCATGTTGTGAATTTCAGACGGCACCCTGTCCGACATCATGTTCAGAACCTGTCCGAACCAATCACTGTAGTTGAGTCCGTCCCTGATGTATTCCGCCTGCCCAAAAGTGGCCTCACAACTGGTGTAAAGATGGAAGTTCTTGAAACTTTTTAGTTTGTTCTTGAATCTATCTATTATGCTCTGCTTGGCACCTAGGTTGGAGTTTATCGCTATTCTCATGTTGGGATTCATCCTGTCACCCTGTGTCTCTATCCAGTCCAGCAGTCTCCATAGGTTCGGTGACATCATGGGTTCTCCGCCTGTGATCCTCAGTTCGTCCAGGGTTCTGTGCAGGTCGGTCTCCCACCATTGGTAGAACGCCTCAACGTAGGGATTGGTCTCGTCCTTCTTGTATGGCTCTGCGGAGTCGTGTGCGTGTGTGAAATGGTTCCTACCATCTGACTGCAGTCCGTTGTATGGGCCCTGTTGTTTAATGTTGTTGGCCCAAGTGCTACTGAAAGCGGGATTGCAGTATGTGCATGCGAACTGGCACGTCCTGTCAAAAGCAATTTCAAGGGTTTTAAGATTGACGTTTTTGTTGTGATCTGTTTCGAACGCTTTCTGTAACTCACCATCAGAATAAATTTTTGATTTATAAACCCTATCGCTGATAGAATCCCTGCCTATGTCCTCTATCTTCCAACAGTATTCGCAACCTTTGGGCCTCTCTCCCGACTGCATTTGCCTGCGCTGTTTCTTTTTCTGTCTTGTGTTGTGTATGGCGCTGGGATTGGTCTTTATCTCTTCCAAGTCGATCTTGTGCGGTAGGGGATGGTGGCAACTAGTGGTCATTCCACTGCCCAACCATATGGTCGCGTTGTACCACTTGGCTCCGCAGAAACTTGCTGATTTAGTGTCTAATATCTTTTTCTTATATTCAAGATCGTCCATCTTTTCCTCTGAAGTAGTCTTTGAGTTTATTGTATTCCTTTTCTGGACAGCGTATGTCACTCTTGAACATTATGTCCTTGACCCAGTGGTAGTGTGCTATGGGAGGCGGATGCGACTCACCGGGCACGTAATATTCCTTGTAGTGCTCCTCAGCGAATTCCAAGAGACCACTTTTGTCCTTGTAGAATAAAAATTTCGTCCAATCAATTTCGTTGTATAGGGCACGTTCGCTCTCACTATAGGGATCATCTCGCAACACGTCTTGTTTGAATATCATCATTGTGTAGGGTATTCGTTTCTTGTCCAAGAACATCTGTGTCCGCAGGATATGTTCCAGTGTCCTGTAGTATTGATGTTCTTCATCCCAGAAATGCCTGCGATAGTAGTCATGTTTGTCCTTCTCAGGATGTCCCCCATACCAAGTGCTCCATTGGAAATCTTCGTCCCACACATAATAAGTGGCCCTACCTTTGACATCATCTGCTTCCTTGTCCTTCGTTATCACTTCATACCTGTCTGTGCCTGACCACATGATGTACATGTGATCTATCTGTTTATGTTTCATCGCGCTGTTTAATGCCGCACGTGAGATAGTCTCGTTGCCAGAACCCGATCGTCCTTTGTTCAACATGGTCACACCGCCATTGAACCATGGCACGAATTTGGGCCAACAAGGCCATCCATACCTTGTGAAACTGCAACCGTGTGCTATGGTCTTGTTAAGCATTCCTACACTCCTCCCAGAATTCCGTCATCTCAGGGAAGGTGTTAAGAAACCTCGTAGAGCGCCTGCGATCGTGCTCGTTGAAGAACGCGTAAAAATTCCGTTTGTGCTGTGCGCTCGCGTCAGCGTTCTCGCGCCAGTAGGCTAGATTGCGTCGCATCTTTTGGATCTCGAAATCCTTGAATATGTGTAGTCCGTTTGACTCGCCGGAGTTCTGCTCCATGTATTCAATGTTGCTTTCATGTATGCTCTGGTAGGACTCCGGAAGCAGTGTGATCTGTTGCCATGCTGGCTGTCTCAACAATGGCACGTCGAACCACACGCGTTGATAGGTCTTGCTGTACTTCTTGCGGAGATCCAATATCTTTTCAAGCAACTTGTCCATGCTCGTGATACTTAGATTGTTGTATGTGCATATGAATGTGATCGAGTTTCGAACCGGTATCCTGTCAAGGAACTCCTCGACGTTGTCCATCATGTAGTTGAAATCCAGTCCGTGCCTGATGTATTCAGCACGTTCGCCATACGCGTCAACGCTGACGAACTGCATCATGTGTTCCACCTTCTCCTCCATGCAGATGTTCTGGGCCATGTTGTAGTACTTGGTCTTCAGTTTCTTGTCCGCGGGACACATGTTACTGGTCACGTTGAGGTGTAGATCATCTTTGGGGTGGTCCATTATGTACTGGAACACCCGATAGGTGTTGGGATCCATCATGGGCTCTCCGCCAGTCATCCTGAAGTGTTTGAGGTTCCTGTACAGCGTGGGCCACCATCTCCAGAAGGCGGTCACGTAGGGATTCTCCTCCCTGTTGGGTATGGGCTTGCGGCGGCCCTGGAAGTGCTCTGGGGCGTTGTGTGGTGGTGTTGTGGGATATTCACCATATCGATCAGTCTCCTGTCCCCACGTGGTGGAGAACTGTGGTGAACAGTAACTGCACTTGAGGTTACAGGCGTGGTTGAAGTTGACTTCCACGTACCTTGGCGTCCACTTGTCGTCTATCGGTCTGTTCCTGATGTCATCAAAGTCCTGCATGGCCCATGGTTCTCCCGAACGGTAGTGCCTGTCCGACATCTCACCGGTCTTCTCGATGTTCCAGCAGTATGAACAACCGGCGGGCTTTTCACCCGACAGCATTGCCTGCCTCTGCTGTAATTTCTCGGCGGTGTTGTGCAGTGCGGCGGGGTTAGCCTTGACAGCGGATTCGTCAATCTGGTGCAGTGGGGGGTGGTAGCAACTGTTGGTCAGGCCAGTGGGCAGATGCAGTGAGGTTTGGTTCCACTTGGCCAGGCACATTGTAGGTGACACTGTGGCCAGTTTCTGCTTCGCCTTCAGCGCATCATTCTTGTAATCACTTGTACTCACGATCTTGCACCCCCCTGTTCACGTGTTGCGGCATCACGTAACGATAGAACCTGCTCTGTTCTCTGTCAAACTCCGCTATGGGCATGTCCAACTGTTGACGAAGACTATTACCGTAGATGGATATGTCTGCGTCGATGTCCTCTGATGACTTTTCCTTGTAGTATAGGGACATGTCGTCAAGGTCACGTATCTTGTGGTGATCGTTGTCCGTTCCTATCACGGTGTCATAGCAACCCATCCTGGCGCCCAGCATGGCGTACTTGCCTGACTCCACGTCTGCCCCTATACTACACCAAGTGCTCAATATTTTCAAGTTGTTTGGCCATATCTTGTTGAAATCCGCCGGCGTTACGGGTCTGCCTTTGTCGGTGCTCATCTTCACGCCCTCCCTGTAGCCTGCCACGAACGCCTGCTGTTCCGAACCGTTTATTACCGTGGTGGAGTAACAGTTATGTAGGTTTTCATGCGGCACCCCCCAGCAGAAATCCAGTTGATTCTCCTCGGTGTCTGCGTTTTCATGTGTGCGCATGTCCAGACAGGTCTGCTTGTGCCAACCAACAAGTCCGCCGTTGCCGTAGACCAGACCATTGATGTTGTTCCTGGCCCTCCACCTGTGCACAGATCTCTTGTCGGTCTTCGTCCAATCCAGGGTTTCCAGTAAAAATTTCTCATCTATGACATTGTCCCCGTCCACGCTGATGAAGAATTCAGTCTCCGCCATTTCTGCCGCGGCCTTGTGGGCCGAGTCGAAACCCTTTACACCGTCCACGCGTTTGGCCCAGGGCACCTTGTTCTTGAGGTCAGCCCAATTCTGTTCCTTGTTGGGCTCCCTGTAACTTATGTAGACGAAATCAAGATCGCTCACTCGTGTTCTATCACCCATGCCTCGCCTCCTTCCATCACGTCTACAGGCCAATGGATATCTGACTCACAGAACCTGTATCCTTTTTTGGATTTCTTCAACACGCTGTACTGCGTCTTTGCTTTTGGTGGGGCTTTGATCACTATGTCCCCTTCCTTCATGATGTAATTTTGCTCACCATGTTTCATTATTTCAAGTTTCTTCTGTAGTGAGACCTCTATCTTTGTGCCCTGTATTGTGACGAAGTGCTTCTTCTCCGGACGCTTAGGGAAAGTTGCCAGTGCGTTATAGACTTCTGACATTGATATCCTTTTCATGATAGTGCCACACCCTGGACACGCGTTTCTCTCCCAGGTACACAGCATCACCTGACCTGTTTGGGTAAAGGTAGTTGTTTTGGTCTTTGGCTCGTGTGAGATGATTCACGGCAGGTTTATGGTGCAGAAATTTGAACCATTCATGGTCTATGAGACTTTTGTTGGTTGGATCCATCAACCTGTGTGCCAACGCGAACACGACATCAGTGCTGGGATATTGGTCATGACAGTTTATCAAGATACTTTGTTTGACTTCTTTCCAGTTCCTGGTGATCGCGGCCGCGATCATGAAGAATCTGTGTGCCTTTCTGCTTTTACGGAAATACATCATGCCATTGTATATGTTTGGCAAGTGATTCCTCGAGAAAAGTTTCCTGTACGGCGTTTGCTTCACAATTTGATCCTTGTAATTCCTGCAGTCCACACTGAACACAAGATCATGTTGCCATAGATGATACCACCACCAGTCTGTGTTCGTGGTCCAGAGCATGTCACTCTCCAGTTTTATGGTGTGAGTGAACGGCGTCAATGATAATGCCTTGTGTTCATTGGCCCATTTGACGTCGTGCGTCCGGCTGTCATCCTCCTTCAACACCTTGACCACGTCAACGAACTTGTTTTCAAACTTGCTTTTCTCATCCGTTATCACACAGATATTGTTGTGCGTGTTGAATCTCTTGATGCTCTCCGCTAATTTTATCGACAGGGCAACGTAATCGGTGTGCTTGTTGTTCTGTGCGAACCATAGGAATCCCCTAGACATTGACCAACTCCTTGTTAAGCACATGCACGTCCTGTCCCTGTGTTTGGTTTATCTGATCACCATACTGCCATGTCAGTCCCACATCGTCTATGTCCACGATTCTACAATCGGGAGGCAGTGTAGGCAATCTAACGGGCAGTGTGTCGTAGGTCAGGAAACCGTTCGCCTGCTCCAATGCTATGGCAAATGCGTAGTCATTGCGGAACCGCCTGTCTCTGATCCTGTACAGTTCAACGAAATAGGAGTAATAGTTTTTCACGTACTTGATCATGTCAAAGATGCGCTTGGCTTTCGCGCTCTTCTTGAAAACGAACACGGTCGCCCATACCATGTCTATCATGCTGAAACGTCTGAGATCAAAACTGCTCCTGCCAGTGAGATCATGGGCGTCCTTTGATATCAAGAAATCGTAATCGGTGTCCAAGTATTGCCTGAGGTTGTCCGAGAACGGCAAATAATCTATGTCCATCACCAACGTGGTGTCATAAGGAGACAGTTCATAAGACATGTGTCTGTCCACGTTGCGCCATTCGGATCCGTTCTTGCTGTTGCCCAATTCTGGCTCAATGAATTTGTAGTTGACATGACCCATGGGACTCATTTTAGTGTAAGTGTCGAAATCAGTGACAACAGTGATTTCCAAACGCAGGTTCTTCCTGATGAGACGCACACAGCGTTGCAGAATCCTATGATAATCGCAATCAGGGGTGTTGAAGCAGAACAACAGTACACCTTTGGTCATCAATCACCTCGCTTCTGAAAGGTCTTGCAGATTTGATGATACGCTCCGAGGACTTCCTGATTCCTTGCGATCAGTGTTTTGATGAATTCCGCAGGATCAGAGATCTCGACTGGGTTTTCATTGGTGTCCAGCACATAGAACGGTGCTGTGTTTGTTTCATGCAATGTCTTGACCAACGAGATCGTCTGTGCATCAGCACGGAATATGTGTTCATTGTAGACCAACACCAGCCTGGAATGGGCCTTCTCAAGGGCGTTGCGCTTGGCAATCGCTATGTCATAGGAGAGGTCTGATTGTCGTTTTAGTTCACTGATGTCCATGCCACAATTATACAATAATTATGGTGTTAGATCAACCTGGTAAAATTATTATGATGCCGTGTTCGAAACTTCTGCGTTAGAGCTGGTCTGTATCGCCGCCGCTAAACCTTCCGTGTTGTTTGGGAAAACCTCGATCAGGGCCATGGTCATCCTCGGAGCCTCATTGGGGTTGGCCGGCACACCTGACGTGTTTGGTACCGTGTAGGTGTCGTCGTTATCCCCGTCAACTGATATCATCTTCACTGTCAGTGTAACAGCAGTGCCAACCGCCGCGTCCAGTTTGGCCTGTATCTCGACCGTGTTCGAGGTGTAGCCCGAATTGTCAGACGTCAACTTCAGTATCGTGGTGTATGAAGTTGTGAGATCATGGAAACCGTTCGCTAGACCGTCCGTTGTCAGCGTCTCGCCTGATCCAGACCTTGTCGAAGACTGGGATCCTAGATCCAGGTTGCCGATCGCTGTCGTTGTTAGGTCATTAAACACTGTGTCCTTGTCCCCATCGATGCCAGTGACACATGATGGGTCTATCCTGATCTTACCTCCTGCGTTGAAGAAGTGTCTCATGGTGTCCGCATCAGCGAAGGTCACTGATCTCTCAATAGTTGAAGTTGAGTTCCACGTGGCCGAGTTGGTAGAAGAACCAACAGCATTGGTTGACAATGCTGTGGCGTTTGGTGATCCCAAAGCAACCTGTGCCGCGAGACTGGCCAGGTCTGATATCAGTGCGGCCTTGATCGCGATTGTGTCTCCCGCTGTGACCGAAGAAGTTGAAGTAATAGTTGTGTTTGTGTGGTTGGCTATGTTGTCCATGCCCGTGAACAGACTGTTCCAGTGGGATGCCAGGATTGTGTCAGTCGCGCTGACCGTAGCGATTGGGGTTTGTCCCAGACCGTATTCTCCCGAACCTGTGCCCGCGAAATGGTTGTAGCCGAATGGGCTGACTGCGTTGTTGACGAAGGTGTTGTACTCGTCATCTAGAATTGGATCACCTGCTTGATATGCCATAAAATTATTTTACTCCTATAACGCACTCTGTTAGTGCCGTTTGTTCATTATATTTATGCTTAATGAGCCTGCCCAGGGTGTTGAAAGCGGTGCATTCGTCTAGATTGGCCACACGCGCCTCACCGTTTCCAGCGCTGACAACACGATCGCCCGCCTGTCCTGTGCCCTTCAATTTTACCAAAACACGACCCTTGAGCGCTATCATTGGGTGTGAATCGTTGTTTCCGGCCTGTGCGTTCATCAAGAACGCCGGTGATTCTGACACCACCCCAAAAACCGCGTCATCCAGTTCCTTAGTACATCTCGTGATCTCCGCGTGTCCGCCCAATATCACCACTTCTCCCACTTCCAATTGGCAGTCCGCTTCGTATCTCTCCGCCAAGTCAGCGTACTGTGCCGCGGTCGACGTGGCGTGTACCACGTTGGCCCTTAGATCCACCAGCGTTGGTGCCTCGAGTTCGGTGTCTGTCTCTGATGATTTGAATGCCGTCCAGGCTCCTCCGGCATTGCCGTAAATTGTAGTCCCGTCGTCATTGAAGGTCTCGTCCCAAACCCAGTAAAGATTCTGTTCCGTGGCCGATGATGTGGCTCCCCTGTTGACTTTCAATCCAGTGTAGTTGGGCATGCCAGCGGCACTAGATATGTTCCTGTTGAGTTCGATTATGTTGTCCTCCACGGACAGAACACTAGTGTTGACTATGGTCTGCGTGCCGTCCACTGTGAGGTTTCCGACTTTTAGATCTTGTATCCTACCGTCGGCACCGCTTATCCTCAGTGCCTCTTTTGTGGTTCCCCCATCGTTGACCGTGAATATTATGTCCTTGTTCTCCGTGGTCTGTGCTATGGTGAGGTTGTCGTCGGTCAAAGTCATCGTGACGTCTTGACCTGATCCTATAACCAATCCTGTGTCACTCTGTATCGTCAGTTTACCCGTTGTGGTGTCATCGCCGTCTGAACGCAGGAAGTTGGCCGCGGCCACTCCGCCCAGTGCGTCGGAGTCTGTGGCAGTGCCCCTGAACTTAACAGAAGCGACTGACGTGGAAAGTTGTATTCCCTGTGCCACTGTGGCGAAACCGGCAGTGATCAGTGCGGCACCATTGGTTTCGGTACTGCTTGGAGTAAATGCTAGAGATGAAACCACGCCAACCACCGTGTCTTCGGCTACTAATTTCAGTATGCCCCTGTTGACACCCGTGTTGTCCTGCACTGTCTCCGTGACGACCTGTGTCACTCCAGAACCGGCAACTGTGGTTGGACCAATTAGGGTCCAGGCCGTACCTGTGTAAACGTACAGCTGGTTGTTTGCTGTGTCAAACCATAGATCTCCCTGTGCCGCGTTGGCAGGTGATGTGGCAGAGTTCGTTGTTGATCCCACCGGTTTCCATTTGGTGCCGGTGTAGACGTTGATCTGGTTGTTTGTCTTGTCGTACCACAACTGGCCCTGTTGCTTGTTGGTGGGCGCCGTGGTGTTGTTGAAATTCTCTAGGAGTTTGATCAGGTTCTCGTTGAGTTTCTCACCAAATCCGGCATATCCTTTTCCGATAAGGGTAAGATCAGTCGTGGCAACATCGATCGTGCCATCGGCGAGAGTGACTAATAATGTTCCAAATGTGTTGTTTAACTTGTATGCCATCTTTTAATTAATTGTTTGAGCCGTTGTCCCTCACGTCGACCAA
>JGI10211J34971_10004162_pt1 | contig 11505 bp, 12 predicted proteins | sample Etolagsediment_FD_34971 | JGI IMG/M metagenome (IMG submission 34971)
GAAGAGGAAGAAATCCTCAAACCGGGCAAGATTTACCTCTACCCGAAAGAAGAGTAGTAAGGTTCAATTGTTCCGCAGTATTAAGGGATAAAATTAAGGGATAAAATTAACGGGAAAAATTTTTGCAGACAATACAAATGAAGTAGAAGTATTGAGAATGAGTGTTTGAGAGGTATCAGATCAATTACCCGAGCACTTGATGAGAGAGTAAAAGAGGGCCTGGTTATGGAAATTATGTTGAACTGAGGTCTTTCAAAGATAGGGAAAAGAGAAAAGTGGTTGATGTTTTTATTAGTATAGGTATTATAGCATTTATTGATATTTCAGGTTTTGGCACGGAATCCTTTAATATAAACCATCTCAAGCTTTACTGATTATTATTATGGAAATCCTTGTTGCCATAATTCTTCTTACCCTTTTACTTTGGTTTTTAGTCAAATATACCAAAGAGTGTTAAGGCTAAGAAAGAGGCCAAGAAATTAGAAGAAGAAGATAATGTGCTGATTGTCAAGACATTTGACACAGACATTTGACATCTTTTGACCTTTTTTTTTGCAAATAAAATTGCCCCGCTTTTCTTGATTACTTCACCTTCTGTAGTTTATCCTTCAACCTGTAACTGCTGCCATTGATATAGAATATAGCTGCATGATGAACAAGCCTGTCTATTATTGCAGCAGCCACTACATTGTCTTCAAATATCTTGCCCCTCTCATCAAAGTTGTAATTACTGGTAAGGATAATAGATCCCTTTTCATATCTCATAGAGATGAGTTGAAATAATAGGTTTGCCTGCTCTCGTGTTACCGGCATATATCCAAGCTCATCGATAATCAGAAGATGGAGTCTTCCATATGTCATAATCTTCTCCATCAGATTTCCCTCTTTCCTTGCAAGCATTAGGTCCTCCATGAGTCTTTGAGTGGTGGTAAATTCCACCCTGTAGCCTGCCATGCATGCCTTCATTCCAAGGCCAATCGATAGGTGTGACTTTCCTACGCCAGGTGGCCCAAGGAATACGACATTATCCTTTTTCTCTATGAATTCTAGACCAGACAGCCGTATTATATCCTTTTCGTTCAGGTTGGTACAAAAATATCAAAAAAAATCAAAAAAAATCTTGACAAACGCTTTTGAGTGCTATATTAATTAATATCACATTAAGAAATGCTGTTTCGTATTAAGAAATAATTTAATTTCCACTAGTGTTATGGACAGCTTTTTTCCCCTTGAAAAATTAAAACCAACAAACCTTGTGCAGTCCATTGAAAGGGCCTCTTCAATTCTCGATGTATTGGGGAAAAATCCTCAGGGGATAAGCGTTAAGGAAGTATCCGCTCAAGTCAGCCTTCCCAAGGGAACAACACATCGCCTTCTCTCATCGCTCGCCTATTTTGGCTATGTCCAGCATAATGCAAAGACCAGACATTACTCCTTGGGCTTCAAACTGGTTGAGCTCGGAAATCTGCTCCTGAGTCAGCTTGATTTGCGGACAGAGGCTAAACCGTTTTTAACAGACCTTTCAAAGATGACACAAGAGACAGTTCATTTGGTGGTTCTAGATAAAAATGAGGTTTTATATATCGATAAAGTTGAATCGAATGATAATACCAGCAGTCTTAGGATGGCGTCAAGAGTGGGTTCCCGAACCCCGGCGCACAGCTGCGCAGTGGGGAAGGTGCTTATTGCCCATTTATCAGAAGGGGAATTAGAGGAGTTTATAAAAGGCACAGGACTACCAAAGATGACGGAGAATACTATTACCGATCCTACCCAACTCAAGGAAAACCTTAAATTAGTAAGATCCCAAGGATACGTTGTAGATGATGAGGAGAACGAGAAGGGGATTCGATGCGTTGCCGCTCCTATCCGCAATGAGATAGGTATAGTTGTAGCTGCGACTAGTATATCCGGCCCGGCAATTCGCATTACCAGAAAGAGAATAAAGGAAACCCTGAAAAATGAGATTAAGGATACATCTCTGAAGATTTCCCGGAAATTGGGCTTTACCCAATGATACGCAAATAATTGATAGAACACATAAGGCCTTCCAAGGAATCACAAATGGGGTTTCATTTTACATAGTTGTCGAGTGGTTAGATTGCGACCTCACAGACAGAGATTTTTTTGAAATCAAGAAAACTGGTTAAAAATGTTCGGTTCATTGGGAACTAGATATAAATGAACTACCCCGCAGCAGAGCTGCGGGGTATCAAAATGAATTTTTATATTATTAACCCAGATGCAGAGCATCGAGGAATTCTTTTGATTAAAGAAAGGATAATGTAATGAATGGTGAACGTGAAGCCCTTTATGCAGATGAAACCAAATGGGAAAAGGTAGAGGATAAGGTATGGGAAAAGGTCATCTGGAGAGATGAAAAAAGTGGAACATATGTCAGACTGGTTCGAGCCGATCCAGGATTCAGAGGTGAGAAAACATCCCGCCATGATTGTGATGAATTGGTCTACGTGCTTCAGGGACAGCAGGTAAATATCAGTACTGGAAAAGTGTGGCATGAAGGAATGTCCTCCACTTTCCCTGCTGGAGTGGAACACGGTCCTTTTGCAACAGAGGAAGGGATCATTTGTATTGAGTTTCGATATTACTCGGGAAGCTAAAGCCAACCACGATACCAACAGATATGAGCACTTGAAAATCGCAGTTGTCTCTCCAGCCAAGTTAGGATGCTCTGTCGCTATTTCCTGGTGAGTAACCAAATTCGTTGGAATGGCTAGGGAAAAATGGCACATTGAGAGAAAAAGAAATACAAGATACACTAGAGAAAATTGTCAAATAGCTAATAGGAAGGAGGTGAGCAAAAATCATGAATCGGCAGATTGATATGTTTTAGTAATTTAAAACTATGAGGTAACACTTTAAAAAAAGGAGGGAAGTAAAATGAGTTTTAAGAGTAAAATCTGGGTAGTTACTGTTTTATCAGCTATTTTTTTTCTTACGACCTTTTCAGTTGTATTTGCGAAAAGTATGACACTGAAATTTGGTCACGTATGTTCTAAAGACCACCCTTATAACACAAGTGCGAAGAAATTTGCTCAGTCGGTAGAAGAAAACTCGAAGGGTTCAATAAAAATCAATGTTTTTCCGGCAGGAGCCCTAGGAGGGGAACGAGATATTACCGAAAACCTTCAAATGGGCACTATAGATTTCATGTGGAATTCAATGGGTGTCGCTGCGACCTTCGTTCCTGAAGTTAACGTATTTAATCTTCCGTTCATCTTTAAAGGCCGAGAGCATTTCATAAAAGTTGCCGAAGGGCCGATAGGGAAAAGATTGCTAAACAAGTTTGAGAAAGTTCATTTTAAAGGATTAGCATTTTGTGCGCCCATATTCAGAGTCCCAATGAACAACAGGGGGCCAATTAACACTCCGGATGACATTAAAGGTTTGAAAATTCGCCTCATGAAAGTACCTATGCATATTACTACTTATAAAGCTTTGGGGGCCTCTCCAAGCCCAATCCCTTTTCCTGAGCTCTATTCTGCCTTACAATTAGGCGTCGTCGACGCTAATGAGAATGCATTGGGAACGCTAAATACTGCAAAACTTTATGAAGTCCAAAAATACTTAACGCTTTTGCCTGTTTTTAGTAACGGCTCTGTTCTCATAATGTCTAAGATGTCTTGGGATAAACTTTCGGCTGAACAGCAACAGGCCATTCTAGATTCGGTTCCAGGAGCAACGGAAACTATGGATAGAGATTACATAAAGACAGGAGACGATGGTCTCAAAATAATGGTGAAATACGGTATAAAGGTGAATACTCCGCCTAGCCTTGATCCTTTTGTAAAAGCCGTAGAACCTATATATGCAGAGTTTCTAAAGAAACACCCCAATATGCAATCCCTTATTGATGAAATAAAAAGTGTAGATTGATTAGACCATATTATACTAAGCTAGAAGGAAGAGAACACATAATAATATATCTAATTTGATTCTGCGTTAGGCATCTACATCAACTCATAATCTATCGCTGGTATACTCGATACTGGCTATGTAAACCACCGAGAGGCAGCTCAGGTTTCAATGTCAATCAGTTAAACCTTTATTTAGGTTATTCGCAGAGAATATGCCATGACAAATAAAAAATATTTTAATGAATTTTGGCCTGAGCTGCCCAATTTATTTTTTCTGGCTGGATTTTCTCAATAGTTTTGGCGCTATTTGATTAATTGGTAGTTCGTCGAATGGAATAGATTCATTCACGTTTTACTTTTTTTCGTTGTTTTGTTAGACGTTTATACTTGATTGGAGCCCACATTACAAAAAAAATGCCTTATTTTTTATTTAAATGCCTATTGACTTAGTTTATAACAATATGGTCATGAACTGTAAGTCATTAAGAAGACGCAGTTTTATTGGCAAGTTAAGCTGTTGCGTGAAACCAAAATATTTTTTCCCTCAAACCTTTCACCCCTACTTGGGAGAGGTAAGTTTTCTAAGCATTGCACTAAGTCATCATGGTAATATGATGAAATTACAACACCAATTTTGAAAATAACAAAACCCATCAGTGTAGCAACCTCAGTGAAGAATTTAGATTCCAAGCAACTAAGGGGAATAAATTTATGAGTTAAGTCAATAGGCATATTTATTTATAATTTTAAGGTGTAATAATTTTGTTCTAAATGAAGGTCAAAAGAATGATACTGTTCGAGTTTCGGACTTTTTGTGGATTAAGTGCCTTGAGGGTTTTAGGCAGAGCTTTGCTAGAATATGGGAATAACTTTTATTATTCAGGAGTCAGCAAATTAGTTAAAGAGCACTTTTAGTTATGAGACTAAACATCAATAAACTGGAAGCGTTAGATGATAGAATAGAGCGATTAACCATAATAATTGTTATCTACAGCCTAAGTCTAATGCTCCTGCTAGTATTCTTTCAGGTTGTGATTCGGGATTTGTTCGGCATTAGCATGTATGGAATAAATGAACTTGCAAGATATCTATTAGTAAGCTTCTCCTTTCTTTCTGGCTATTTGGCATTGAAAAGGGGTGAACTCGTGGGAATTACTTTCGCTGTTAATGCATTGCCAATCAAGGCCCGTAGGTGGGCCGATCTAATCAGAGTACTTTTAATCATTATATTCCTCGTAGTAGGAATCTTTTATGGTGTTAAATTGGCGGTATTTATCCTTAAAACAGGACAACTTTCTCCGTCTCTACAAATTCCGATTGGCTTTGTCTATTTACCAGTCCCTCTGGGATTTCTATTAATGCTGTCCACATCATTGATTTCAGCGTGTGATTTAATACTCGGTTGTTCCCTGAAAAAGCATGTAAAAGACAAACAAACAACATAGAAGAAATTAGAATAAAGATGGTTCTAATTATAGCTATATCCTTTCTTCTCATTATGATATTGGGTGTCCCTGTTGTTTTCGTTATCGGCTTGACAGCGCTCATATACATGCTGATTGCGGGATTACCTTTGGAGCTCATTCCTCAAAGGATGTTTGTAGGGATGAACGCTTTCGTTTTGATGGCAGTTCCATTTTTTATATTAGCAGGTAATCTTATGAATGCTGGCGGACTAACTAGCAGGCTAATCAGATTTGCTTATATTCTGGTCGGAACTCTGCGTGGTGGATTAGCGTATGTAAATGTAATCGCAAGTATGATTTTTGCTGGTATTACAGGTGCCGCAACAGCTGACACATCGTCTATCGGCTCTATTCTAATACCGGAAATGGAAAAGGAAGGATATAACCTAAGCTTCGGTGCGGCAGTTACTGCAGCATCTTCCACTATCGGGGGTATAATACCTCCCAGCCTTCCTTTTATAATATATGCAGCTACAGTGGGAAATGTTTCTGTTGCAGGTCTGTTTTTAGGCGGAATCATTCCGGGGATAATGATAGGCTTGTTTCAGATGGGTTTGATTAGATTATTTTACAAAAAGAAATGTCCGCCTGTAATTAAACAAGAAAGGAGTTCTTTAGCAGATATTCCGAGGGAGGCGGGAGACGCGATTTTGGCCCTAATTATGCCGATAATAATAGTTGGGGGAATCTTGTCTGGCCTCTTTACTCCAACCGAAGCCTCCGCGATTGCCTGCATTTATGCCTTTGTTGTTTCATTCTTTGTCTATAAAGAACTTACTATTTCCGAACTGCCGAAAATATTACTACATACTGCAATTACTACAGGGGCGTGTTTCATGATTGTAGCTGCTGCTGCTCCTTTTGGTTGGGTGCTTACGGCTGAAATGATCCCTCTAAAACTAACTAACGCAATTCTATCATTGACAAACAATCCGCATATTATTTTGCTTTTGGTTCTTCTACTTCTTTTATTTATAGGAACCTTTATGGAAACTATTGCTGCGATAATTGTTGTAGCACCGGTGTTGTTGCCCTTGGCGGCTAAACTGGGACTAAACCCTATTCACTTCGGACTTTTTTTTTGTTTTGCTATTTACATAGGTCTCGCAACTCCTCCAGTTGGCATTTGCCTTTATATAGCTTGCTCCATATCTGGGGTCTCTTTGGAACAGATTACTAGGGCAATATTACCATTTATTATGGTCTCTATTATAGTTCTGTTTATCATTACTTATTTCCCTAGTTTTGTTCTTTTTATCCCGGGATTATTTGGCAGATAGCGTGATCCATGGATTTGAGGAAAAATAGTTATATCCAGAAAAAGAAAATTAATTGCTAATCTAATCGAGGAGGTGTTTAAGATGGTTGATAGGTTTTCTCTTCAAGATAAGACTGTCTTTATTAGCGGTGGCACGGGGGGCATTGCTCAAGCGATTGCCCAAGGGCTTGCGGAGGCAGGTGCGAACATAGTTGTAGCGTCTAGACGCGAGTCTGTTCTAAATTCAATTGTTGAAAGACTCAATAAACTAGGTAATAAGGCGCTGCCCGTTGTGCTTGACATAACAGTAATGGATTCAATTAGAGAAGCAGTAAAGGCAGCTGTGAAGAGATTCAATAACATAGATGTCTTGATCAATTGTGCTGCTACAAATATTCGTAAACCTTTTCTTGAGGTCGAAGAGACCGATTATGATGTAGTAATGAATGTGAATGCCAAGGGTCTTTATTTCATGAGCCAAGAAGTATGTAAGTCAATGGCGAAAAAAAAGAAAGGAAAGGTAATCAACATTGCCTCTTTCGTCAGTTTTATCGCCCTAAGTAAAGTATCCGCCTACGTGGCCAGCAAGGGAGCTGTAGCACAGATGACAAAGGCAATGGCTGTAGACTTGGCTAGGTACAATATACAAGTCAACGCTATCGCTCCTGGATTCATAAAAACGCCTTTCAATGAACTGATTTGGGGCAACAAAGAAAAATACGATTGGGTTGTGGACCATACACTTGCTCGGCGTTTTGGACTGCCAGAGGATCTCATTGGTGTAGCTCAATTCTTGAGCTCGGAGGCATCAAATTTTATGACAGGTCAGATAGTTAGTGTGGACGGTGGCCTTATGGTTGGTACAGATACTCTTTTTGGATAACTATTAATACTAACTCTGATCGAGGGACAGGTGTTTAGTAGGGGATGGATAATAGATTTGATCACAGAGTCAGAGAGAAAGAGGCCTGTTGTAACTGATGCCAATGTATTCGTTTGCGGAGGAGGTTTTGTCGGCTTGTTACCACCGCCTGTGCCGCTCAGAATGCAGCTCAAGTCTCTTGTAGCTCGAGAGGTATGGATTCTTGGGTGGACTCTTTGCTGTTCCCCTGTAATTACTACATCTCCTTTAACAGCTGCATCAATACTGAGATTGCCAAAAAATTTAGGGACAAGACAGTTGATGCTCCCTGTCCGTATTCTGATGAAATTGCGAAGCCAATAGACTTGTATGCCATTGACCCTGAAATGGTAAAATACTAACTTTTTAGCATGTTGCAAGAAAAGTAATATTATCTCTTGCTGCATAGTTATATTGTCGGCTGGATCATGGAGGGCAGTGAAATCAAAAATATAATCATGAAAAGCAAGGCATGCAAGAAGTAAGAGCAGAGTGATAGTAGATGCCATGGGTGAAACTGATATAGCAGCTTTTGCTGGCACTCCTTTCAGGCTCGCTAAGAAGCCGATGATCATGATGCTTCATGTGGTTGGAGTAAGCATTTACAAAGGACTGCAAAAACTTGACGAGTGGTGAGACATCGGGAAGATGGTGAAAGATGGTATAGACAAGGGTGGCTTGGCCTTCGATCTAAGGCGGAAATCTTATTAGATGAATAAAATACTCGAGAAGATAGGCGATCTGGGGCTTGTTCCGGTTGTAAAGATTGACAGACCTGAGGATGCTCTCCAACTTGGCAAGTCGCTCATTGATGGCGATCTTCCAATTGTAGAGATTACTTTCAGAACTGCTGTGGCTGAGTTAGTGATAAAGAATCTGACTAGGGAGCTCCCGGAGCTTTTAGTAGGAGCTGGAACGGTGCTTTCTGTTGAACAGGTAAAAAAAGCAGTTTCCGCAGGCGCCCAATTCATAGTTTCACCAGGGTTCAATCCAAAGGTTGTGGATTTTTGCGTGGAAAACAGCATTCCAATTACTCCAGGGCTAAACACCCCAACACAGATTGAGATAGCCCTTGAGAGAGGACTTGAGGTGGTAAAGTTTTTCCCAGCGGAAGCATCCGGGGGAATAGAATTTCTCAAGGCAATGGTAGCTCCATACAGCGGGATAAAGTTCATTCCAACAGGCGGAATTAACAAGGAAAATCTCAATTCATATCTTTCCCTTAAGAGGGTGCACGCATGTGGTGGAAGCTGGATGGTAAAGGCCAAACTTATCTCATGCCGTAGATTTGACGAGGTTACTAGGCTTACCAGAGAGGCGGTTTCCACAATGCTTGGATTTGAGTTCTTACATCTGGGCATAAATGAGGGAAACAGAGAAAAGGCACTTGAGTCTGCGACCTTCCTTTCAAGTGTTTTCTGGCTTCCACTAAGGCAAAACGCGAGTTCAATTTCCGCAGGTTCATGCTTTGAAATAACTAAAAGCCCGTTCTCTGGAAAAAAGGGCTACATTTCCATCTCTACAAACAATATACACAGGGCAATTGCATATCTGAAAAGGAAAGGTGTCTCGATCCTTTCGGAGAGTGCAAAAGAGAAGAACGGTAAGCTAAATGCAGTTTATCTTGACAAGGAAGTGTCAGGATTTACAATCAATCTTGTGCAGAAATAGACTATAAAAGAGAAAAAATGCAGAGGTATATAACGTTTGGTGAAATAATGTTACGGCTTAAGTCCCCTGGCTTTGAAAAGATCCTCCAAAGCCCTCTATTCGAGGCAACCTTTGGAGGTGGTGAAGCAAATGTAGCTGTGGGGCTTTCAAGATTTGGTATGGATGTGGCTTATGTTTCAGTAATACCTGATAATCCTATTGGGGATGCCTGCATACGAGAGATCAGAAAGTATGGAATAGGTACCTCTCATATTGTAAGAAAGGGGACGAGGCTGGGTATCTATTTTCTTGAACTAGGTGCAAATCAGAGATCCTCAAAGGTGATCTACGATAGGTCTAATTCTGCCATTGCAGAGTCAAAGCCCGGTGATATTGACTGGGGTAAAGTATTTGAAAGCGCTACTTGGTTTCATATAACAGGTATCACGCCCGCACTTTCCCCGTCTGCCCAAGAACTTTCCATTGAGGCTGTAAAAAAGGCAAAAAAGAAAAGAATAACCGTTTCGTGTGATCTTAATTTTAGAAAAAAGCTCTGGAAGTATGGAAAGTCAGAAGAGGTTATGGGTGAGCTTATGAAATATGTCGATATTGCATTAGGAAACGAGGAAGACTGCCAGAAGTCCCTAGGAGTTAGGGTAGAACTTGATGTAAATTCAGGAAAGCTCAATCTTGAAAAGTATAGGGAATTAACCGATAAGGTGCTCAAGCTATTCCCAAACATAAAGAAAATAGCTCTTACCATAAGGGAAAGCCATTCCGCAGACTATAATAGTTGGTCAGCAGTGCTCAATAACAGATCTGAATTTTCCGTCTCTCGAAAATATGAAATCCATGATATTGTTGACAGGGTGGGCTCTGGTGATACCTTTGCAGCAGGCCTCATATATGGCTTAAACAACCTAAACAGCGAAAGAGAGGCCTTGGAGTTTGCAGCTGCGGCATCCTGCCTGATGCATTCATTACCCGGGGACTTTCCCCTGTTCACGGTGGAAGAGGTAACACGTCTCACTGAAGGAGAGGCATCAGGCAGAGTACAGAGATAGTTCGCTGAAACAAAACTCTGGACTTTCTATCCTTTTCCGAATTAAGTACTCGTCGATCTACTGATAGGCACGACAAATGATAGATAACAATGGAAAGTTGACTTGCGATACTTGGTGGCAGATTCAAGAACCAATTTGCTTTTATAAGGAACTCGCTGACCTCGGGCTTAGCACACTCCATTGGTATAATGTGAAATTTGCGGTAGTGAGCGATATCACTGGGATTATCATAAAATTAGACCAGATTGTTTTATAGGGATAATGTAGATGGAACTAAATACTCCCAACATATCTATACTAACAACATAACTGCTACTATGATAACCCATACAATCCCCTAAATACTTCCCAATAGTGTTAGTAATCTGCACTCCTAAATTTTTGGGCTTTGTAATCCTCCGAATGTGAAGAGGGACATCCTATATTAAGTTTTTTTAGATTTTTAAAAATGTCAGCTTGCCAATATATGCACCTCTACAAGAGTTTGGATAAGATAGGGATATCAAATCCCATGTGAGATCATGATCCCTTCCTGATTACCACAATCCCCTCTAAATACTGACTAACCTACAGTGTCCTACAATAAAAGGGGACATTCTGAATGAATTTATATGAAATGCGTAAAGGGGGGCGAAAGGGGGACATTGGTTCTAAAGCGATTTCCTAGTCAAGAATTCTATTATATAGCGTTCAGATAAAAATGCTTCTACTCATTTGGATGCAGTATAATAAAACATGATAGTATACCACTGGTTTTCACTATGCGGAGGGGTTCCAATTTTCCTATTCTTTTCATTGCTTATTGATAAATCGCTTTAGAACCAACGTTATATAGTAAAATATCAAAGAGTTACATCCTTAAGGATAGCATAGAAAAAAAGACCAGGGTCAAACCTCAGGTTCTAAGCCGATACATCAAAGACACTGTTGCCATGCTCTGGAATATCCACCGCCCAGAAAAAATCATCCGGCTGGAGGATTGTAAACATAATAATTAAATCTCGGGTGTGATTCGATAGCCTTATAGCCGCTATTGTACTATGCAGAATGCAGAATTATTGTTACAACTATAATCTGCCTATTATATGTTATAGTAAAAAATGAGATATAAAAAATTAACCCCCAATTTTTCAGTAAAAAACGTAAAAGATACTGTTTTATTTTATCAAGATATTCTTGGGTTTAAATTGGAAATGGTTGTGCCAAGCAATGAGAATATAATTGAACAAAATCTAACGAAAGACAAGATATACAATTATGCAATGATGAGCAAAGATGAGGTATTCGT
>JGI10211J34971_10004165_pt1 | contig 11504 bp, 14 predicted proteins | sample Etolagsediment_FD_34971 | JGI IMG/M metagenome (IMG submission 34971)
ATCCAGGATTTTAGAATCAATCCAGAAACAGTTACGACTGTAACTTTTCCTGATGATAATATTTTGGAAAATTATGTAACAGAATTGGAATCTTACGGTATTACAAGAGAACAAATTTTCTACGAGGAAGAGAATGGAAATAGCAGCGAACCTGTTGAAGTTGGCGAATGAATGGATCATCGCCCAAGTAGAAGAAGTTGAGGGGGACACTTTGCCAGGTGACCCTGACTGTATCCTACGTGATCCTTTTCTGGTAGACTGTGATGGTGGTATTGACCCATGGCCTATTCACTCTGATGACCGTGAGGTGGTAGTTAGATCTTCTGACATCACCACCATTGTGAATCCCAGCAAGACACTTCTTGCTCGTTATATTGAATCCCTGCCATCTATTGAATGAAGTTTTACACTAGTGTTGAGCAAGCAGGCAACCGTCTGCTTGTACGTGGTTATGAGAATGGCAATCGTTACAGCGTGAGGGTTCCTTTTAACCCTACGCTGTATTTGCCTACTAAGAATTATTCTGAGTGGAGAACACTAGAAGGTGATTGTGTAGAACCTCATCAGTTCGGATCTATTACCGAAGCAAGAGACTTTGTAAAGCAATACAAAGAAGTAGATGACTTTGACATCTATGGAAACTCTAGATTCTTATATCAATACATCGCTGAGCAACATCCCGAGGAAGAACTTAAGTTCGATTCCAGTAAGATCCGTGTATTCACAATTGACATCGAGACAGCAGCAGAAAACGGTTTCCCTAACATCGAAACTGCTGACCAAGAAATTCTTGCTATCTCACTCAAAGATAGTTTCTCTGGACGTATTATAGTTTGGGGAGCAAAAGCATTCAATAATAAAGACCCTATGGTCGATTACATGCACTTCATATCTGAAGAAAGTATGTTGGGTGCCTTCCTTGAATACTGGCAAGAGAATTATCCCGATGTAATTACTGGATGGAATGTACAGCTATTTGACATGCCGTATATTCATAATCGTATTGATCGTGTTCTTGGAGAAAAGTTTACAAAACTTTTGTCTCCATGGAAACTAGTATCTCAACGTGAAATTTATATTAAAGGTCGTAAACAGTTTGCGATTGATACTCTTGGTATATCTACACTTGACTATCTTGAACTGTATAAGAAGTTTACTTATACTAACCAGGAAAGTTATCGATTAGATCATATTTGTTCCGTTGAACTTAATGAAAAGAAACTCGATCACTCTGAGTTTGATACTTTCAAAGAGTTCTATGAGAAAGACTGGCAAAAGTTTATTGAGTATAATATTCATGACGTTCGTCTAGTCGATAAACTAGATGACAAGATGAAGTTAATTGAATTGGCATTCACTATGGCATATGATGCTAAGGTGAACTATGAGGATGTATTTTCTCAGGTGCGTATGTGGGATAACTACATATATTGTGAGCTTCTGAAGCGAAAGATTGCTATTCCTCCTAAACGCGAGGCAACCAAATCTCAAAAATACGCAGGTGCATATGTTAAAGAACCGAAGCCAGGGTTCTATGATTGGGTTGTTAGTTTCGATCTCAATTCTTTGTACCCTCATCTTATCATGCAGTACAACATCTCTCCCGAGACGTTACAGGATACCCGTCATTCAACGGCATCAGTTGATAAAATACTTTCTAAGGAGATAGAGATTGACGGTGAGTATGCTGTGTGTGCTAATGGCGCACAGTATTGTAAGGACAAGCATGGGTTTCTTCCTCAGATGATGAAGAAGATGTATGATAGTCGTGTCATCTTCAAGAAAAAGATGATTGCTGCTAAGAAACAGTATGAGAAAACTCCTACTGTTGAACTCATGAAAGAGATTGCCCGCTGTAACAATATTCAGATGGCAAAGAAGATCTCTTTGAACTCTGCTTATGGTGCTATCGGCAATGAGCACTTTAGATATTATCGTCTTGCTAATGCTGAGGCTATTACTTTGAGTGGTCAAGTCTCAATCCGTTGGATTGAGAACAAAATGAATGGATATCTAAATAAACTATTGTCTACGGAGGCAGTGGATTATGTCATCGCTAGCGATACAGACTCAATCTATCTTAATCTTGGACCTCTTGTTAGTAAATTTTTTGGTGCTAAGTCTAGCGACAAAGCAGCAGTTGTGGGGATACTTGACAAGATCTGCCAAGAAAAACTGGAACCTTTTATTGAACGTTCATATGAAGAACTGGCATCGTATGTTTCGGCATATGAACAAAAGATGACTATGAAACGTGAGAATATCGCTGATCGTGGTATTTGGACTGCGAAGAAGCGTTACATTCTTAACGTATGGGACAGTGAAGGTGTTAGATATAAGGAACCAAAAATGAAGATTATGGGTTTGGAGACTGCCCGTTCTTCTACTCCAGCGTATTTTAGAGACAAGTTATATGCAGCGTTTAAGATTATTATCGGCAAATCAAATGATGAACTTATCACTTTCATCGATGATGTGCGAGCAGAAACGAGACTGCGACCTTATGAGGAAGTTGCTTTCCCTAGAGGAGTCAATAATCTCGCAAAATATCGTCACCCAACTGAGATCTACCAAAAAGGAACACCCATCCATGTGCGAGGTGCTNTGCTGTACAACCACTATGTCAAAAAGCACAAGGTAGAAAATAAGCATCAGCTTATTCAAGAGGGTGAGAAGATTAAGTTNATGTATCTTAAAACACCAAATCCAATTCATGAGAATTGTATTAGTTTCTTTGGTGAGTTGCCTCATGAGTTTGGACTTGAGAAGTATGTTGATTATCAAACTCAATTTGAAAAGTCATTCTTGGAACCTCTCAAGAATGTGCTAGAATGTGTGGGATGGACCCATGAGAAAAAAATTTCACTTAGCAGTTTCTTTGAATAGGAGTTATTATGAGTTTTCTAGATAGTGTAATTAAGGACAGTGGAAATGAATTTGCTGGTCTGGTTAGTGAAGGAGTCGCTGCTGGTGACATCACTTCTTATGTTGATACTGGGTCTTATATCTTTAACGCCTTGGTTAGTGGTTCGATTTATGGAGGACTTCCTTCCAATAAAGTTACAGCTCTCGCTGGTGAATCAAGCACGGGAAAGACTTTTTTTGCTCTCAGTGTCGTTCGTAGTTTCCTTAACGCTAATCCTACAGGCGGTGTCATTTATTTTGAAACTGAGTCCGCCATTTCCCGTGAAATGATTGAAAGTCGTGGGATTGATTCTAAACGTATGGTGCTATTCCCAGTAGCAACTATTGAAGAATTTAGAACACAAGCTTGTCGTATTGTTGATAAGTATCTCAAAGAACCAAAGGATGAACGCCAACCGATGATGTTTGTTCTTGATAGTCTTGGTATGCTTTCAACCACCAAAGAGATGAAGGACGTTGCTGATGATAAGCAAGTTCGTGACATGACTAAATCTCAATTGATCAAGGGTGCCTTCCGTGTGCTAACTCTCAAACTGGGTCAAGCACAAGTCCCTATGATCGTCACCAATCATACCTATGATGTGATTGGATCCTATGTGCCACAAAAAGAAATGGGTGGTGGCACTGGACTAAAGTATGCTGCTTCTACTATAATCTATTTGTCCAAATCAAAAGAGAAGGACGGCACAGAGGTGGTGGGTAACATCATCAAATGTGAAGCAAAAAAATCACGATTAACCAAGGAGGGCAGCAAAGTTGCAACACGTCTTTTCTTCGATGACCGAGGACTCGATCGCTATTATGGACTACTGGAATTGGGTGAACAATACGGAGTCTTTGAGCGTGTGGGAAATCGTATCAAGATTGATGGTTCTTCTGTTTATCCTAAATCTATTCTCAGCGATCCTGAAAAATACTTCACCAAAGAAGTGATGGACAAACTTGAAGAGGCAGCAAAACAAGAATTTACTTATGGCAACTGAGCGTATTGAAACCACTATCTTACGAAATCTCATCTTTACTGAGGAGTATTATCGTAAGGTAGTGCCTTTTTTAAAAGCAGATTACTTCCAAGAATATCATGAAAAAATTATCTTTGAAGAGATTGCTGACTTTGCAAGTAAGTATGATAAAATACCTACTAAAGAAGTCTTATCGATTAATCTCCAAAATCGTAACGATCTTACTGACGACACGTACAAAGATTCGTTACAGACAGTACAAGGACTTACCGACGAGTGGGTCGATTACGAATGGCTCCTCGATGCCACAGAAAAGTGGTGTCAAGACAGAGCAATCTATCTCGCCCTTATGCGGTCGATCCAAATCGCAGATGGAGGCGATAAAAAAATATCAAAGGATGCGATACCAGGCATTCTACAAGAAGCACTAGCAGTATCTTTTGATGAACATATTGGACACAGTTATACGGAGCAAGCAGAAGAACGTTATGAGTTCTATCACAGAAAAGAAGAGAAAGTCCCATTTGATTTGGAGAAGTTTAACTTCATTACCAAAGGTGGTCTCTCTAACAAGACTCTCAATGTCGCTCTTGCTGGAACGGGCGTCGGCAAGTCTTTATTCATGTGCCATTGCGCTGGTGCCGCACTCACAGAGGGGTACAACGTACTCTATATTACATGTGAAATGGCAGAGGAAAAGATTGCTGAACGAATTGACGCAAACCTTTTGAATGTCAATGTTAAAGATATTGCTGAACTACCAGAAGTTATCTTCACTAGCAAGATTCAGGAGATTGCTAGGAAGACTAGAGGCAAACTTATTATCAAAGAATATCCCACAGCGTCTGCCCACGCAGGACACTTCAAAGCACTCCTGAGCGATCTTTCTCTCAAGAAAGATTTTAAACCACATATTATCTTTATCGATTATTTAAACATCTGTGCGTCAGTGAGGTATAAGGGTGCGATTGTCAATAGTTACACGTATGTTAAAGCGATTGCTGAGGAGCTTCGTGGTCTTGCTGTGGAAGTTGGGGTTCCTATTGTTAGTGCTACTCAGACCACTCGTAGTGGTTTTGGGAATTCTGATCCTGATCTTACCGATACTTCTGAGTCTTTTGGCTTACCTGCCACTGCTGATTTTATGTTCGCTCTTATCAGCACTGAGGAGCTTGAACAACAGGGTCGCCTCATGGTCAAACAACTTAAAAACAGATACTCAGATCTCGTTACCTCACGAAAATTCATGGTGGGAATTGACAGATCGAAGATGAAGCTGTATGATGTAGCGGACGATGCTTCCGCTATCAGCATCGACGCAGAGGATCCTGGTGAGGAGTTCTCACAATTTGCCGAAACACAAAACCGTCTATCTAAATTTGCTGAGTGGAATGTATGATTAATTTTAATAAGTATGAAGAGTTTGTTGCAGAAGTTACTTCTGACTGTTCAACGAACTTTGTTGATTTCGCTGATCGTATTGGCGAGTTGGATCGTGAGGGTGCCAATATTGAGCGTCTCCTTACTGCTGGTGTTGGGATTAATGCTGAAGGTGGTGAGTTCCTTGAGATCATTAAGAAGATGGTATTCCAAGGTAAGCCTTGGAACGACGATAATCGAGAACATCTTATTATTGAGTTGGGTGATGTCATGTGGTATGTGGCACAAGCTACTCAATCGCTAGGTGTATCGATGGAAGAAGTTCTTGATCGTAATATCACCAAACTTTCTAAGCGTTATCCTACGGGAACCTTTGACTCTTACTATTCCGAGAATCGTAAAGAAGGAGATCGATGACTAAATTTTATATGTTTACCAAGGACTCTTGTGGTCCTTGTGGATTGGTTAAGAGATATTTGAATGCTCTTAATGATGATCGTATTAAAGTAATACAAGAAGTTCATCTGGAAGATTTTAGTGATGAACCAATCCCAGAAGAAAATCTTGCTCTTGCCAAGAAATTCAATGTAACAGCAACACCTGTTTTGATTGTTGCTGATGAAGATGACAATATCCTCGAACCTTATGTAGGAGGTCTTCCAATTACTCAAAACATTCGTAAATTATTCAACAAATACGATGTATAGTTTCTGGATTCACCTAGTAGCATTCTTCCAAGTTGTTGTGATGAATTGTATTCAACCAGTCAATTGGAAGTATTGCTACAGGGTGGACCAGTGGTTGATACCAGAAGTTGTCCAAGGATATAAAATTTGGAGTGGGCAAGAAAAACCTTATCAAAAAGAACAAGAATATCTTAAAACCCTCCAGTCTAAATAATTAGACGGGAGGTTTTTTTCATGGCATTTAATAGCATACCTAAAAATCTTTCAGAGATGCGAGCGGTTGCTGGCAGCAGCATCGACGAAAAATATAGAGGTGGAATTATCCAGTTCTATAGCAAAATTAAAAAAGCACATGGGATGGAAGATCCCTTAGCATTTAATCCTACAAATAAATCTGGCAAGAGTTGTAAATTAGTTCGTGCTCTTAAAGGAGAAGTAGATATTGCTAAACTAAAAAGAGAATGTAACTTAGATTCTAATTTTAAAATCAGTTGGGGAGACGGTAGCAGAGGCAATCGTGGCACAGGTAATACTGGCAATCTATTTGAGGGACAACTTGAGAAAGGATTAAATGATTGGATTGAAGAAGGAGACTATCGCACTAATCCATACAGAGATTTTATTGCTGATTTAATTAAATTTTATGACCTTGAGGATTGTCAGATTGTAAAGGTAATTGCTGAGGGAGGAGAAAATAAAAAGAGACCAATTACATTTGAAGGAGGTAACTGGAAGATTGGTGATGCTGATGCCAATCACTATAATATTGGTCCAATCGTTACTGACCTAACTCTAACAACCAAGTGTAAAGGGAAACCTGAGAAATTAATTTACCTTTCACTGAAGAAAGGTGGAACAACTACGATGTCAAATCTTGGTGTTAAGAAGATATTCACCAAAGAAGATATCCAAAATGGAATGATTGAAACAGACATTGGCAAGAAAATTTTAAATACTTTTGGCATAGATAATTCTAGGTTTTGTCGAATATTTAATGAAGCAATGATTGGCGCGGTGAAGAGTGGTGGTGATGATACAAATCCATCATTCAACAGAACACTTCTCCAAGGAATGATTCGTGGTTCTATTGGATATGGATATCATTATACACATAAGCAAAGTGGAAATAAGATTAAAAATTTTCCGATGACAAAGGAAGTTTGTGATAGGGCGACCCATGTCAGTTCTGTAACTGTCCATTATGGAGGCAAGACTGGAACTGGACAACGTGTAGATATCACGGTTAAAACACCTGTCATGGAACTGAAGTTTAACATTCGTGACACAAGCGGCAGTTCGGACCCATGGCCTGATAAACTACAGTCAGCATACAAGTTCCAAGGCGAGTCGGTCTTTAGCATTCCAGAGGACGGATACAAGGACTAATGGCAAACATCAAACAGCTCAAGCACCTAGAACACCTTGAAGATGAGATGCTGAACTATGGCGTCGAAGGATGTATGGCAGCAGTATCGTTCCTGAAAGAACTAAGGAAGATGCTGGGTCATCAGGAGAGTAGTGGTTTCATGCAGACTAAATGGGACGGTGCTCCTTCTGTCATCTGTGGTATGGATCCTCTTGCTAATATTTTCTTTGTTGGAACGAAGTCTGTATTTAACAAAGACACTCCTAAGATTTGTTATTCTGAGGATGATGTTGATGAAATGTATAGTGGAGATCTCGCAGAGAAACTTAAGTTCTCTTACAGATACTTTAGTGAGTTGGGAATCAAAGGTGTGATTCAGGGCGACCTTCTCTTTACATCTGATTTAAAACGAGAGACTATTAATGACGAAAAACTCTATACTTTCAGACCCAACACAATTACCTATGCTATTCCTGTTGATCATCCTATTGGAAAAGCAGCGGGCAGAGCAAAGATCGGTGTAGTATTTCATACTCATTATCAAGGAACTGACTTGCCTACAATGCAAGCAATGGCGGGAGCTCCTGTTGATACCTTTAATAAAATTCCTGAAGTTCTAGTTGTCAAGAATGACACTCCCATGGATCGTGTTGGTTTTTCCAGACAAGAGATGACTAAGTTTAATAACTACATCACCAAGATTGAACGAATGTGTAAGATCTGTGGTGATTTCTTAGATGAATTAGTTGGTGCTACTGGCACAACTGGAGATGCCAAGTTCCACATAGCATCTTACTTAAAGCAGTTCTTTAATAACGAGATCAAGAATGCTAGAAGCATTGGTAATATCGATGAGAGTTTGTATGATCTAGCAAACTTCTATCATGAGAAGATGAGTAAGGAACTTGCCAAGATCAAGACAGCAGCAAACTTAACCAAAAAACGTAACCTTGTTTATCAGAGTGAAAACTACCTTGTGGATAATGTCTATAAGTTTAAAGCGATGCTGACCTTGTATAAAGAACTTCAGACAGTGAAGCAAATGGTTATAGATAAACTAGACCACCTGGAAGAGTTCAGAACTTTTGTTCAAACGGAGAAAGGATATAAGGTCACAACTCCAGAAGGATATGTTCTTCACAAGGATGGCAGTATGATTAAGTTTGTCAATCGCTTGGAGTTTGCTTACAATAACTTCACCTTACAGAAGCAATGGCGTTAGACGGAAAGGTTTGCTACTTTACATTTGGTAGGTTTCAACCAGCAACTACTGGGCATGGAGAAAACTTTGCTGGTGTAAAACGTGCTGCTGGTCAGCATGACTATCGCATTTATATTTCTCAAACTGTAGATAAGAAAGGTAGCAATCCTTTACCACCAGATAGAAAGTTATATTATATGAATAAGTCTTTTCCAGAACATCGTGGTAAAATATTTTCTGGACCTAAACAACCTGTCGCTATCCTTCAAGATCTTATGCTGGCAGGATACGATGAGGTTGTCTTTTTAGTAGGTTCTGATAGAGTTTCTGCCATGCAGTTCCTTCATAAATATAACGGAACTGAGTTTTCGTTCAGAAAGATTGATATTCAGTCTTCTGGAAGTAGAGACGCTGATGGTGATACCTTTGCCATTTCTGGAACTAAGATGAGACGTGCGGCATTTGCTGGCGACTTCGATACATTCAGAAAAGGTATTCCTAGAGCATTAAGTGATCGTGATTGTCGCGCTCTTATGGGTGAAATTGCGGCAGCACTACCTAAGAATTTTAAATGAAAGATTTTAAGAAACTACGAGAAGAAGCATTACGCCAGCAGCAAAGGCAGCAGGAAGTATTCAAAGAAGGCGATGCTGTTATGTCATCACGAACTGGCGATAAAGGATATATCCATCGCCTTGGTGGAAACTACGCTATTGTTATAACAGAAGATGGAAATATGCTTCGTGAGTGGATGAGAAATATTAGATCTATAAATAATACAAGAAGAACCTCCCTTTTAAACGATGAAGTATCAGGAACCAACTAATACCGTAAAAAATCAAGATGAGTTTTCGTCGGGATTGATGGAAGCTTATGATAGATGGATGGGTGGAGATACATTCCAGAATACTGAAATCGTAGAATCTTATGGTAATAAGGCACCTCAGTCACACGGTGCTGAAATTGAAGATACCACCAAGAAAAAGAAGACTGCTAAGAAAGGTTCTTATGTAGGACAAGAAAGTGCTCCTAAGAATGAGGAGTATGAGGTTCTTGAGCGTGAAGAGTATGAGATTGATGGCGAGACTTATGTCATCGAAAAGAAGAAAGGACTTGACGGCAAAGCTTGTTGGAAAGGTTATAAGCAAATGGGCACCAAGATGAAGGGTGGCAAGCGTGTTGATAACTGTGTCAAGGCAGGTGACGAACTAACTCATGATGGTGAAGAACTAGCAGAGAAGAAGTTAGATAAGGTTGATCACAGCGAACTCAAGGGTAAGCACGCTGATCGTAAAGATAAGGACATCGATAACGATGGTGATGTAGATGGTTCTGACAAGTATCTACACATGCGTCGTAAGAAAGTTTCTAAGATCATTGCTATGAAGGGCAAAAAATGAAATCATTTGAACAATTCCGTGAGGAGTGTGGTTGCGAAAAAAAGGATCGCAAGGTAAAATCGAAAAAGAAAAGCACGGTGGAAGTGATGCCGACAGTTAATGATGGTGAGAAGGGTATGACTACAAGACCCAATAACGAGAGTGTTAAGTTCGCTGGCAACTATCAAGGTCCATTGTATGCAAGACATCCAGATCTTGTCATTGCTGAAAAGGCAGTTTCAAAAAAGCAACAAAAATTCATGGGTATGGTCAGAGCTGCTCAGACGGGTGAGGGAGCGTCATCGCCTGAGGTTGCCAAAGTTGCTTCCAGCATGAAGAAGAAAGATGTGAAGGACTTTGCTTCTACGAAGCATAAAGGTCTCCCTGAAAAAAAGAAAGTCAAGGAGAACTATGACAAGGGTGAGTATGATTATGAAGGAGACATGGCGAAGACACAACTAAAAGGTGTCATCCGCAACGCTCAAGAACTTCACGATCTACTACAACCAGCAGACAATCTTCCTGAGTGGGTTCAGTCAAAGATCACTCTTGCCGCTGATTATATACAAACATCTGCGGATTATATGAAGAGTAAATAAATAGAAGAGCTCCATGCTTTAAGATCATGCTCGCTTTTCTACTTCCACTCGCATCAAAAGTTATTTCAGACGCTGTTGCTAAGATTCCCGATAACGAGGAACTTGGTGAGCAGTTGATTAAGATCTGCCTAGTTATTCTCAAGAAGGCAGTTGCTTTAACCAAGACAGATATGGATGATAAACTACTTGCAGTTGTTGAGCAAGCAATCAACAACCGCGAAGAAGTTTGAGAATATAAATAAATTTTAGGAATAGTAAATCTGGAGTAAGTTATCCATGTCCCTGTATAGTCGCGCTGAAACAGACGCACAAAGTTTGAAACTTCTTAATACTACAGAGAAAAACTCTGTAGATAAGTATGATCATGATAACACCAAGATCGTAGATGGTGATAGCACTGTTGCTGGCGCACAGGGTTATGCCACTGCTGCCCGTCGTTCAATTTTTATTGATGACACAGAGGCAACTCTTGCTGAGAATATTGAACGTGGTTTAACTGCTCCTGGTTGGTGGGAGTATATGACTTATACTGATGCTTCTGGTGCTACCCGTCATAAGGCAACCCACCTTGTAGCATTCAAGGATGCTCCTGTTAATACTGCTGACGCTGATGATGATATCGCAGCAGATGTAGCATCGGCAATCACCGTTGGTGTTCTCGCTGCTGTCACTGTTGCTGCTGGAAACGCAGTTACTTTCGATGCTGCTTCAGTTTCCTCCACTGATTCTGGAACGCTCGTCTTCACATGGCAGCGTCAAAAAACTGCTAATGGTCGCTGGGCAAACGTCACATCAACTCTTGATGGTGGTATCTATGATACCACTTCAGTTAATGGCGAACTCACAATTGCTGCTGGCGACGTAGTAGTTGGTCTTGATGGTTATGAGTTCCGTGTCAAGGTGACCAATACTGTTGGTGGTGAGGAAGTTGTTTCCAACGATGCTACTCTAACAGTCACCGCATAATTTGAATGAACTTTTCTGAATTGACGCCAGAAAACTGGCT
>JGI10211J34971_10004166_pt1 | contig 11502 bp, 11 predicted proteins | sample Etolagsediment_FD_34971 | JGI IMG/M metagenome (IMG submission 34971)
GATAGGTTTCACAACCTTCGTCCATAACCAGTTCAACAAATGCGTCACGGGTACCGGAGGTGGGCGGCGGGCCCATCACTTCGATTTTGACGGCAGGCAGATCGGAACGCACGTCTTTCCAGGTCTTGTAAGGGTTCGGTTGGGTCTTGCCTTCACCGGCAGGAACGTCCTTGGCCAAAGCCAACCAAATTTCCTTGCGTGTCAGGTTGACAGCCGGAGCAGCATTAGCGTTGGCAAAAACGATGCCGTCATAACCGATTTTGACTTCGGTGATGGAGGTCACGCCGTTGCTGGCGCATTTTTCAACTTCGCTCTTTTTGATGCGACGCGAAGCATTGGTGATGTCGGGATGTTCGTCACCGACGCCAGAGCAAAACAGTTTCAAACCGCCGCCGGAACCGGTCGATTCGACCACCGGGGTCTTAAAGCTGCTCGTTTTACCAAACTGTTCGGCAACGACTGTCGAGAATGGAAACACCGTCGAGGAACCGACGATACGGATCTGGTCGCGAGACATGTCGGCGGCAGCAGCGCCACCAGCAACAACGATACCCGCGAGGGCAGCTACGGTAAGGGTCTTTTTGAACATCTTGTCCAATCTCCATCTAGAAACACAAAAAAATACGGAGACGACATACCCTTGTGGATACCCATACGGGCCTGATTTGGGAACGTCCCCAACCTGTCGTCTTGCGCGAAACTTAGTGTTCCGTGGAGTCCCTTTTATGAACTTTGTGTTACAGGTTTGTGACGATCGACATATTGCAGATTTGTAGGGTTTTTATTTGTCGAAACAGGGCAGCAACACCCGAAACTGGGACCCTTGCCCCAGAACACTTGTCACAATCAAGCGACCGCGGTGGCGGTTCACGATGTGTTTAACGATGGCCAGACCCAGCCCGGTGCCCCCCATAAGGCGGGAACGACCCTTGTCGATCCGGTAAAAGCGTTCGGTCAAGCGCGGCAGGTGTTCCGGCGCAATGCCGTCGCTTTGATCGGAAACGGTGATTTCAATGCCGCAGGTTCCCACCTCAACCAAGGTCTCAACCGCTTTGGCCGCGATGGTGACGGTCGATTTGGGAGCTCCGTATTTGACGGCGTTATCGACCAAGTTCTGAAACACTTCGCGCAATTGGTCTTTGTTTCCGGGGACGTCCGGCATATCGGCGGGAAAGTCGGTGACGATCGACATGCCCTTTTGATCCACATGAACCTGGACCGAATCGACCACCTCATGGAGAAGGTCCCCCAATGCCACGGGTGAGGTGGGGCGGATGTGTTCATTGACTTCGATTTGCGACAGAGACAGCAAGTCGTCAATCAAGCGTGCCATCCGCGCGGCTTCACCGCTCATAATGCCCAAAAAACGCTCTTGGGCTTCGGGGTCGTCTTGGGCAGACGTCTGCAGGGTTTCGATAAAGCCGCTGAGCGCCGACAACGGTGAGCGCAGTTCATGGCTGACATTGGCGACAAAATCGGCGCGCATGATTTCGGTGTTTTTCAAGGCCGTGACTTCGTGCAACGCCACCACGGCGCGCACCGAAAGGGCTTCACTGCGCGCCACGCCCATGACTTGCAACTGATAAGCGCGGCGCACCGGAACTTCAAAAACCAAATCCGTATCGGCACGGGGCAATTCCCCGGATACGGTTTTTTTCACGGCCTCTTGCGCGCTGGGCTGGCGCAAGATCAGGCTGATATCGCGCCCCTGCATCCCCGATCCCAACAGTTCATCCGCCGCGCGATTTGCCGCCAACACCCGTCTGCGACCATCCAACAGCACCACCGGATCGGGCAGCGCATCCAGGATAACGGAGGCCAATGTTGTATCCACTTTGGTCACCGTTTCGGGAAAGGCCCGCGATTGCTTAAACCCAGCCCAACCGGCACCCAACGCGATCACCCCGGCACTTAACAGGGCTTCGGTCACACTCACGGTCTTGTCCGCCGCAAAAGCCGCCAACACCATAAAGCCCGGCACCAAGGCCATCAGGGGGGCAAAGGAAAAATCGGCAGGGAAAAATCGGCGCATAGATCCATAAACTCACGAAAAGAAACACCCACATGGGAAACAGGCTCAGACCCCAGCATACTGCCTCACCAAAGCCTATACCAGAATCGTCTCGTCAACTGTAAGCAAGGGATAGCACGGGTTAGATGTAGTCCTTCACAAAGTTCTCATGTAGACTTCAGCAACGTCACGTCTAGGCCGTTGCGCGGATTGAAGCCATCGGCAGCACTATGATGGGTTAACTCAGATGTCCACCTGCACAGGTCCTTATGTTCGCGTTCCCTTCTCCCACGCCGACCTCAAACCCGCAGAAAATTTAATCGCCAGCATCCGTGGCGTGGGCGCACCGCTGCTGATTCGCGAAATGCCCACCGGTGATGGCGTCGCGGACAATTTTGTCCTGCATGTTGATGTTGAAGACCCCTCCATTCCAAACTGTATTTGGGACATACGGGCGGCTAAATTTCAAGGCCCCAAAAAAATGTTTGGTCGCAGCCATGTCTATGAAATCGCCGTGCGCAAACGCAATGAATCGAACGCGGTCGTTTGGGAAGGCTATCGATTTACAGACAAATTCGAAATGCTGGCGGAATACTTTTGCGCCGATTTTGCCAATCTGCTGAGCGGCGTCACCTTGAAAACCTGGCTCTCGTCCACCACCGCGCAAGAACAACGCATCCAGCTGTGTACCGGCCTTTAAACGCTTGATCCAAAGCACAACGGGTCAATACACCCTGACCACTTGCACATCAGTCGCAAATCAAGATCAAAACCGTTGCCGCCATTTGATTTTAAGAACGCGCATTATCAATACGTTAATAACGGGGTACTACTTCTGAGCCCCCAGGGGTAAACTTTGTTTTGAATGCGCTTGGGCTTTTGTTCTAATATTTTTAAACTGACCATGAACAAATTGAGTTCCAACGCTTAAACCGCCAACGCCAAAAACCTGAAACCCCAAAAAACCGGGGATCGCAGTGGGGAATTTACCGATGACTGAATGCGCCGCACTCGAATGTGGGGAAATCAAGGAAGCCTGTGAGAAAATGGGCTGTACGGAACTTCTCGAATTCCTCATCAAAGAGAAATTTCCGGGCAAAGTCGCGGTTACGGCGTCTTTGCGGGCACGCTCCATCATCGTGCAAAAATTGCTGTCCGAAGTTGCCCCCGACGTTCCGATTATCTATTGCAACGCGGGCAAGGTGTTTCCCGAAAGCGAAGAATACAAACGTGAAATGATTGCCCGGTTTGGCTTCACCAACGTTCTGGCCCCCATTGGTTCAGAAGAAATCGCCATTCGCCCCGGAGACCGCGACCACATTGAATGGGTCAAGGCGCAATACGACCGCAATTCCGGCGCCACCCAGGAAGCCCTGCATCTGAACAATACGCTGAAGCCCTATTCATGCTGGATCAGCGCCGTCTACCACTATGACCAAGACAGCGCTGCGCGTTCTCGGGTCGAGCGTGAAGGCTTGCTGGTGCGCGTCAATCCGATCTTGGATTGGGATGCGGAACGGGTGCAAAATTTTATGGAAGAATTTAACCTGCCTTACCACAAGCTAGCCAAAGTGCCCGTGGATATGGACAAAAAGCATGGCGACGGCACTGACGTCATGACGTTTGCCTTCTAACCGGGGCTCAAGAGCACCTTAAGCACTCACATATCCACCATATCGGGCAGGTTATCCATCACCTCTTGCCATGTGGCACAGCCTTGCAAGAACGTGACGATGGTCGTCATGGGCGTCGCCCAGACTTTTTCGAAGTTTATTTCTCCGATACCCTGGCCGCTCCACGCCAGACGTTCTTTGGGCGGCGTAAACTGAGCCTCGACGCCGGGCTTGTTGCCCCGCGCATCCAGGCGGTACCAGCCAATCCGGGGCAGATGCACAACATTCAAGCCATGCAACACGTAAGCCTTATGGCCGCTGCGCAGGCGTTGATAACTGAGCCCCGTCGGCACCCCGTTGGCACGCAACAACGCCGCTAGAAGATGGCTTTTGGCAAAACAAAAGCCGGTGCCGTGTTCCAAAACGTCGGATGCCTTACAAGTCACCGGACCGCGTTCAAAATCGGAACTGTGCTGAATTTCATCGCGCACCCACTCATAACAGGCTTTGGTGATGTCAAAGTCGTTGTCAAAGCCGTTGCTCAACAGCTGGGCACGGTCTTGAATGGCCCGATGATCGCAATCGATGACCGGACAAGCCGCTAAAAACGGATCGTACTTGGCGACGTCGATGGGTTTGGGGGTGGCGTGAACGAAGGTCTGCATATTTCAAATCTGCCGTGTTCTGTATGAGGTTGGTGCGTGCGCACAATACCAACCACTGTTTCATGACAAACAGATGAACACGGGCTTTTGCAGAAACTTATACTTTAATTTGTTTTGGCAGCGCGGCCTTTAAGGTCCAAAATGGCCGCATGTAGGCTGGTTTCAAAGCGCAGCGTTTCTGGGTTCCAACGGTGCATTTGATACAGCGGCTGATCGTCCAGACCCGGTCCAAATTCACCAAGACGGTTGTCCGGCGGCAGGCTGGGCGAAACGGAGGCCACGCAGGTTCCCAGACCCACGCTGAAGTCGCGGTGAGCATGACCGCAGAACATGTGCACCACTTGCTTGTGCTCAGCCACCAACGCCAAAAACGCATCCGCCAGCACCTGGTCGTCAAACTGGAACGGGTACTTAGAGGTCGTGACTTCAAAGGGCGGGTGATGCATGAACAGCGCCGTGGGCGTGTGCGGGTAGGCTTTCAACATTTTGTCCAACACCGCCAAACGCACCGAGCAGGCGGTACCGATGTTGCTGTCTCTGTGCTGGGTGTCCATGGCGATCAGACGCACGGGGAAATCTTCGACACTATAAATGACAAAGCCTTCCTCTAGGCTTGCGGTGCCCAAATCCTTGAGCCCATCGACCAGATTTTGGCCTTTATCGCGGTTGCCCAGCGCAAAATACACCGGCATCGGCAACTGACCCATAATCGATTTGATGATGGCGTAGTATGCGGGCTCTCCCCCTTGGGTGACGTCGCCGGTGTGAATGACACAATCGGGCTTTTCGTCCAACGCGTTGATGTGCGCGACAAAAGTTTCCAGCGCCTGAATGCGCACCTGCATGATAGGTTCAGCCGGATCGGGGCTGGAAATATGGGTGTCGGATATTTGTGCAATCAACATCTGTGCTTGGTCCTACATCGCGCCCATTGTGCTGCAATTTAAGCCACAGCGTCCTGAACGTCGTGTTTTTGCCTGGACAATGTGGGCTCTCGGACCATCACATTCTTCATCCACTCAAAGCCCAATCGCATCAATACGGGGGCTTTCCGGGGTGTTTCCCCGCATATTATTATGCTTTCCTGTCAGTCTTAGTACGGCCCATAATGTAAGTCAAACCCCTTCATTAGGTTTTTATAATTTAAGAAGGGCTTTAAACTGGACATGTTTTATGATGCTGGATGAGCCCTTCAAAGCCATGATTTTTGCTCTTTCCCCTGTTAAGAAAGCTGTTGCATGACCGATACCGTTGAAGATTTAACCCGCCGCTTAACCCAATTTCGCGATGCCCGCGAATGGCGCCAATTTCACAGCCTCAAGGACTTGATCATCTCTGTCGGCATCGAATCGGGGGAACTTTTGGAACTGGTCCAATGGAAAGACACAGGGGCCATTGAGGACGCCATAACGGACCCTGACTTCCGTACCCGTTTGGGCGAGGAAATCTCGGATGTGTTTTTGTATTTACTGCTGGTCGCGGAACGCGCTGGACTGGATTTGGTCGAAGAGGCGCACCGCAAAATCGACCACAACGACGCCAAATACCCGGTCGACAAGGCCCGCGGTAACGCCAAAAAATATACGGAGCTTTAAGGGCCCGCAAAATCAAAGGGGAGGAACTCACGTCCCTCCCCTTCGCAGATCAAAACCTCAGTGGGTTTATTTCAAGGTTGCATAATAAGCTTGCAGAACCTTGACCACTTCGGGACGTGAGAATTCAGGCGGAATGTCTTGGCCCGCGCTGAGCATTTCACGCTGTTTGGTACCGGAAATGCTGACATGGTTCGACTTGTCGTGCGGACAGGTTTTGGCGGTTGCCATGCCCATGCACTTGGAACAATAGAACGTGATGTCGATCTTCAGCGGCTGGGTTTCCAACGCGCCGTCCCACAGCTTGTCAAAGATGTGCTGTGCATCGAACGGACCGTAATAATCGCCAACACCGGCATGGTCACGACCAACGATCAGGTGCGAGCAGCCATAGTTCTGCCGGATCAGGGCATGGAAAAGCGCTTCACGCGGACCGGCGTAACGCATTTCGATGGGATAGCCCGCCTGAATGACGGTGCCCGGAACAAAATAGTTGTCGATCATCGCCTGAATGGCTTTGGTGCGGGTTTCAGCAGGAATGTCGCCGGCTTTCAATTTGCCGAGCACCTGGTGAATGTAAACGCCATCGGTGACTTCGACCGCAATTTTCGCCAGATGTTCGTGGCTGCGGTGCATCGGGTTGCGGGTTTGGAACGCCGCGACCTTGGACCAGCCTTTTGACGCGAACTCGGCACGGGCTTCGGCCGGACGCTGATAGAGATCGCCAAACAAGCTGGGGAATTCACCTTCGTCGATCACTTTGACCGAACCGCCCAAGCAAACGTCTTTTTGCTCGTTGACCTTCTGCACGCCGGGGTGCTCAGGGTCTTTGGTGGTGTAGACATGCTGGGCTTCAAAAGCCTTGTCTTCCGCCGTCATGGCGAACTTTTCGGTGACGGTCATGATGGCCATGACAGTGCCGCTTTCGCCGTCGACCAGCGCCACTTCTTCGCCGTCGCCAATGCTGTCGGCCAGGGCTTGATCTGCCGTCAAGGTGACGGGGATCGGCCAAAACAGACCGTTTTTCAGCTTCATGTTTGCGCAGGTGCCGTGCCAATCGTCGCGGCCCATAAAGCCGTCCAATGGCGTATAAGCGCCCATGGACAGCATCAATACGTCGGAAGTTTCTTTGCTGGACATGGGAACCTGTTTCAGGTTCTTGGCGCGGGCGATTTCATCTGCGCGCTCTGTTGTCGGTGCCAGCAAAGGCTTCAATCCTACCCCCCCATGGGGCTCAACCAAATGAGACATTTGTTTTCCTTTTATCTCTATTTCGGGCCGGGTGTTCCCAGTCCGATTTTTGTTTCACGCGCCTTTTACTATTTTACGTATAATATTTGAAGTTTAAAATTATATTACACGAAATCCCTGTTTTATATGGCGTGTTGGATCGAACGGTGCAGACAACACCGTTGGTAAACTGTGTATACGTCCTGATTTTGTGTCGGCCCTGATTTATGAAGCAAGGACGGCAGATATCCGCTCAACATATGTGCGTTCGACATCCCCTATCCCCCCTTTGTCTAGATTAGGTCAAAGCCACAAAATTACGTCTAGGAGCTTTTTAGCAAAATATTAGCGATATCGGCTATCGAAAATTACAAAAAGTGCATATATCGAAATGCTGATATGCGCAAAGGCCGCACAAAACGCCCCTATGATCTTGATTTGACGAGGCTAAATGCCGGCAAACCAAACCGGGAAGGTCAAAGTCTTCCTGCTTCAGAGTCGGCGGAAAAACTGTTGCAGCTCAGCGACAATGGACCCCACCAAAAGTGATGGCGAGTGCATTTGTTCCAAAAAAACCGAGTCTATGCGGTCGCAATGAGGAAAAAAGCCCTTCATTGCGCAGAACAACGCAACGACGCAATCCAGTTTGCCCGCAAGCCCCCGGATGGCCGCGCGCCCCGCTTTCCCTTGGCGATGAGCTGAAAATAAGCGTACAATTGTAAGACACTAGGGGGCATAGTCATGAACAAACAACTCACCAAAAACGTTGAAGTGAAGTTCTTGGGCGCGGCAGGCACCGTGACCGGGTCTTGTTATCTGGTGAGCCATCCCGGCGGCAAGTTTTTGGTCGATTGTGGATTGTTTCAAGGCTCCAAGACGTTGCGGTCGTTAAACTACGCACCGTTCCCGTTTGATCCCAAATCGATCGATTTTGTCGTACTCACCCACGCCCATGTTGACCATTCCGGGTTGGTGCCGAAATTGGTGAAAGCGGGCTTTCGCGGGCCGGTTTACACCACCCAGGGATCGCGGGATTTGCTCACCTACATGCTGCCCGACAGCGGCTACATTCACGAGACCGAGGTCAAGCGCCTCAATCGCCGCAACGTGCGCCGCGGCGATCCCATCGTCGAGCCGATTTACACCAAAAACCAGGCCGAAGCCTCTTTAGACAGCTTGGTCATTCGTTCCTATGATGAATGGTTTGAGGTGTCCCAAGGGGTGCAGTTGCGGCTGTGGAATGCCGGGCATATTCTCGGTTCTGCATCGGTTGAGATCACTGTTGAGACCGATGATGGACAGCTCAGATTGCTGTTTTCCGGCGACATCGGGCCCCAGGAAAAATCCTTTCAGGAGGTCCCCGAAAGCCCCACCAACATCGACTACCTGTTTGTCGAAAGCACCTATGGCGATCGCGACCGCGAGGACTTAACGCTGCAAGAACGCCGCGATTTGTTAAAACGCGAAATCATGGACGGACTGAATGCGGGCGGCAATGTGTTGATTCCGGCCTTCGCTGTGGAACGCACCCAAGAGCTGCTCTACGACATCGGTTTGCTGTTGAAGGACAAGGACCTTCCGCCCGTTTCCGTCTACCTGGATTCGCCCCTGGCCATTCGCGCCACGGAAGTGTTTGAAGAACACGAAGGGAATTTAAACGACATCGAAGCGCGGGGCGGGGTGTTTCGCAACCCGCACTTTCATTTTGTCAATCGCGCCGAAGATTCAAAGGCCCTGGACCGCATCACCTCAGGCGCCATCATCATCGCCGCCAGCGGCATGTGCGACGCGGGCCGCATTCGCTATCACTTGCGCTCCAATTTGTGGCGCCCCCAGGCCACCGTCTTGTTTGTCGGCTATCAGGTCCCGGGCAGCATGGGTGCGATGCTGTTGGCCAACAAAGAAACCGTGCGCATTCACGGCCAAGAGGTCGCTGTGCGGGCGCGCATTCGCCGCATCGACAGCTATTCCGCCCACGCCGATCAAAACGAATTGGTAAATTGGGCGTGCGCGCGCATGCCGGTGAAGCGCGGCATTTTCCTCACCCACGGCGACGACCCGGCCCGCGCCACGTTGCGCGATCACCTGATCGCCCACGGCTGTGAAGCGGGGCACATCTTCATTCCCCGTTTGGATGAGACCTATGTGCTGAGCTTGTCTGGAAAAGTGCACCACAGCTTGGTCAAGGCCCGCATCGAACAAGAAGAGATGTACGAACGCGATTGGCACAACGAATATGCGTCGTTCCTGGTCCATCTGTCCGACACGCTGCGCACCCTGGGTAGCGACCACGCCCGCCATAAAACCCTCAACAAATTGCGCGACGAGTTGCAGCGCCTGAGCAGCCCCCCCAGGAAGAGCACCTAAAGCCAGTCTCGCCCTTAATCCCTGGCTTCGACCACTTTAAACACCGCACCTTCTACCGCCACCACCTCGACCTTGGTGCCTTCGGCCATGTCATCGCCGGAAACTTTCCAAACGCTGTCATCGACTTTGATTTTGCCATATCCGCTATGGATGGCTTCGGACAAGATGAAACGGCGACCGATGTATTGTTCGCCGCGGCGGCTTAAGGTTGGGTGATCGGTTGGTTTTGGATTGCGCTTCATGTACATGCGCCCGCCCACCACCGACAACATGGACAGCACCGCAAACACCACCAACTGCCATTCTAAACTCAAATCCGGCAAAGCCCACGCAATGACCCCGGTGATGAGGGACGCGATGCCCAACCACATGAACACCACGCCGGGCGCCAAGATTTCAAATGCGGCCAAAATCACACCCGCAATCAACCAATGCCAAAACGTAATTTCATCAAAAAAAGGAATGCTCATCGAAAGGTGACTTTCATCTGGACGAGGGGCGGCCACAACAACAAGGCTAACGAGTGGTAGGAACACGACTGCCTCCCTGATCCGCCCCATCCTTGACGTCCGAGAATGCCCCTTTCCCCAGTTCGGCGATGCCCGCCAGAGAGCTGAGAATGCCGGTGGCTTCCATGGGCATGAACAAGACCTTTTGATTGCGCGCAGACGCGATATCTTTCAACGCCTCAACATATTTTTGCGCGACAAAATAGTTGATCGCCTGGACGTTGCCGCTGGAAATAGCATCTGAGACCATGGTGGTGGCCTTGGCTTCGGCTTCGGCTTCCCGTTCGCGGGCCTCAGCATCGCGGTAAGCGGCTTCACGACGCCCTTCCGCCTGCAAAATGGCCGACTGTTTTTCCCCTTCGGCGCGCAAAATTGCGGATTGGCGCGAACCTTCCGCTTCCAAAATCTGCGCGCGCTTTTCGCGTTCCGCCTTCATTTGGCGGCCCATGGAATCCACCAAATCGCGTGGAGGAGAGATATCTTTGATTTCAATGCGCGTCACCTTCACCCCCCAAGGCGAGGTCGCGGCATCGACCACATGAAGCAGCTTGGCGTTGATGTTATCGCGTTGGGACAGCAATTCATCCAGATCCATAGAGCCCATCACGGTGCGCACGTTGGTCATGGTGAGGTTCAAAATCGCGCGTTGCAGTTCGCTCACCTCATAGGCTGCGGATGCCGCATCCAGCACTTGATAAAACACCACCCCATCCGCCGTAACCATGGCGTTGTCCTTGGTGATGACTTCCTGGCTGGGCACATCCAAGACCTGTTCCATCATATTCAGTTGTGCCCCAATGCGGTCCACCATCGGCATAATCAAATGCAGACCCGGGGTTAGGGTCTTGGTGTAGCGACCAAAACGTTCAACCGTGTATTCCATGCCCTGGGGAACAACCTTTACACCCATGAACACCATAGCCAGCGCAAACAGCACGAGCGCGCCGGCAAATCCTGCAAATCCAACGAGTTCCATGATCATCCCCTAACGACTTATCAACCATTGATGTATAGACTATGACGGATATGTTGAAAATGACGCAAGACTTTCTTATGTCATTGCCAAACATGCATAACCGCATACTAAATTGACCACGTTTTCCGATTTGGATTTATCGCTTTATGGCAAACACCGGCAAGCCTGCATGGCCGCAAACACCTGACGGCACGACAGATTGGGAAGTTGTGTTTGAAGACCCGCAATCGGGCTTCATTCAGTTGGTTGCCCAATCGCCCTCTGCCGACACGTTGCGCCTAACCGCCACCGTTGTCATCGATAAACTGTTCACGCGTCGCGGCGACGAAGTTGAGGTCACGCGGCTTAAAAACGAACTTGAACTCATCCTTGGCATCCCCAGCGATATCTCGGTTATGCAAGCCGGTGTCAGTGAGCTGCTGCGCCAAATCAAAGAAATCCGTCACAGTACCCGACTTAACGGGATAAACACCTGAAGCGATTCATATTTTGAGATTCTCTGTTGAAGGAAAGTCTCTGAATATGCAGCAATCACTGAC
>JGI10211J34971_10004167_pt1 | contig 11501 bp, 15 predicted proteins | sample Etolagsediment_FD_34971 | JGI IMG/M metagenome (IMG submission 34971)
GTTTTCCGGGCCGGGCGTATGGGGCCAGATCCACGGGCTTCTCGCACTGGAAGGCGACCTGAAGACCATCCGTGGCGTGCGCTTCTACAAACACGAGGAAACGCCGGGGTTGGGCGGAGAGATCGGCGCTGACTGGTTCCAGAACCAGTTCGTCGGCAAGACGCTTGCGTCGGCTGACGGCGTGCCGGGGTTCCGGATCGGCAGCCCGGGAACGACCAACGCCCCGAACGCGGTTGACGGGATCACGGGAGCAACGATGACATCGGTCCGGGTCGAAGACCTGCTGAACAACCTGGCCAAAGACCTTGCCGGAGCGGAAAAATGAGTCAAGCCAGCGATCATTCTCACGGCAGCGGCGACGAGTGCTCGTCGTGCCGCGGTTTGTGCAAAGAGACGATGAAGGATGGGATCTACAAGAACAATCCCATCACCTGTCAGGTTCTCGGCATCTGTTCCTGTCTGGCCGTCACCAACCGGCTCGAAAACGCCTTGGTGATGGGAGGGGCGCTGCTCTTTGTCCTCACCTTGTCCAACCTGATCGTCTCCCTGCTTCGCAAGCAGATGCCGCACCGCATCCGCATGATTGCCGAGGTCGCCATCATTGCCACGTTCGTGATCTTCTTCGACCTCTTCCTGAAAGCGTTCTATTTCGACATGTCCAAGCAGCTTGGACCGTACGTGGGCTTGATCATCACGAACTGCATTGTGATGGGACGTGCGGAGGCCTTTGCACTCCAGAATTCGCCCCTGATGTCCATGGTTGACGGCATCGCGAACTCGATCGGGTTCGCCATTGTCCTGGCGCTCGTGGCAGTGGTCCGCGAACTCGTCGGCTCAGGCACTCTCCTGGGAGTCCAGGTGCTATCCGAGGCATGGTACGTAAAGAACGTGCTGTTTGTTCTGGCGCCAGGCGCCTTTTTCACGGCAGGCTTCCTGATCTGGGCCTTCAACGCTATCCATCCGCGACCGCAATCGGAGACTGGTGCATGAACCCGACACCTGTTGTCAGCATCTTCATAGCCTCGATCCTCACGAACAACATCCTGCTCGCGAGCTTCCTCGGGATGTGTTCTTTTCTGGTGTGCTCGAACAGTATCGAGACGGCGGCGGGGCTCGGCACCGCGGTTACGTTCGTGCTCGTCTGTACGACGACCCTCAACTACCTCATCTACCACCTCATTCTCGTGCCCCTCGGTCTCGAGGTACTGGCCTTCATTATCTTCATCGCCGTCATCGCCGCGTTCGTTCAGTTCGTGGAGATGTTCGTCGAGCGCTTCAGTCCGTCGCTGTACTACGCGTTGGGGATCTTCCTGCCCCTGATCACCGTGAACTGTGCGATCCTCGGAGCGTCGCTGTTCATGGTGCTGCGCGAGTACAACTTCATCCAGTCCGTCGCCTTCGGTTTCGGTGCCGGGCTCGGCTGGACGGTGGCCATCCTGATCATGGCCGGGCTGCGCCAGAGAATGGGGTACTCGAATGTCCCGGAGCCTCTGAGAGGCACGGGCATCGTGATGCTGATTACAGGTGTCCTGGCAATGACGTTCATGGGCTTTGCCGGGATGATAAACATGTAGTTGCGGACGGAACGTGCCGACAACCGGCAGGATGACTAGAACATGATAGTATTGACCGCGGTGGGCGTGACAGTCGGTGTATTCGTGGCTTTGACCACGCTGCTGATTCTGGCGGAGAAGTGGCTTGTCAACTACGGCAACTGCACCATCAATCTGAACGAAGGGGAAGACTCCTTCGAACTTGACGGTGGCGGAACGGTGTTGGATGCCTTGCGGGTACACGGTATCAACATCCCGTCCGCGTGTGCCGGCAAAGGAAGTTGCGGCTACTGCAAGGTGATTGTCAGTAGCGGCGGCGGGCAGGTGTTGCGCACGGAGCAGCCTTACCTGTCGCGACCCGAAATCCGGGCCAACTACCGCCTGGCGTGTCAAGTCAAGGTGAAGAGTGACATGGATATCCGCGTGCCGGATTTCCTGACAGTTGTCAAACGAATGGTCGTGAATCGGAACTACGATCCCGACCAGAGATGGCGTTTCATCATTGAGTAACCCCATGGACAAACTCCAAGAACTGATTGACAAGCATCGCGACGGCGGCGGCTCCGTGATCGGTCTGCTGCAGGACATCCACCAGGAATCCCGGTACCTGTCCGAGGAGGCCTTGGAGCGTGTGTCAGGAGGCCTGGACGTTCCCCTGAGTACGCTGTACGGGCTGGTGACGTTTTACAAGTCGTTCCGGTTGGAGCCCGTAGGCAAGTGCCACGTGTGCGTGTGCGTGGGGACGGCCTGTCACGTCAACGGGGCCGACCGTATCGTCGAGGCCATGGAGCAGGAGCTCGGGATCGAAGCAGGACAGACGACCGAGGACCAGAGCTTTACCTTGGAGACCGTCAACTGCGTCGGGGCCTGCGCACTGGGGCCTCTGGCGACTGTGAACGGCGAGTACCACGGCAAGCTGGACGCCCCGAAGGCCAGGAAACTGATTCGTAAACAGCAGAAAGGGTGATCGGCCGTTGCCGGTGCCGCCCCGGTTGTCACTTTCCGGGGCTGCCGGACCCGTGCAGTGCAAAGGCAACCCGGTGAATCTGGAACAGATAGCAGAGCTTTTGGAGGCAACAGAGATCGTGCCCGTGACCCATGGCGACGCCAGGATCGAGTCGGCTTGGGGTACTGATCTCCTCAGCGAGGTCCTTGCGTTCGCTCTTCCCGGGTCGTTCCTGCTGACGGCTTTGACGAATGCCCAAGTGGTGCGAACGGCAGAATTGACGGAGTTGGCTGGCGTGTGCTTCGTGCTGGGCAAGTGCCCGGCCCCGGACGTTGTCGCGTTGGCCCGGCGATCGGGGGTTCCCATGCTCATGACTGAGCTTGGCATGTTCGAGGCCTGCGGCCGGCTTTACGCGGCCGGTTTGCGAGGTTCGGAGACGACACGGCATGAGGAACGACAACCCAGTCCGACGCCTGCAGGAACTGGCGTATGAACACCGGATTGCGACGGTCATGGAACATGACGTCGTGACGGTATCGTCGGACACACTGATGAGTGAGTTCGGCCACGTGCTCAGAGAGCAGCGCATTTCAGGAACACCGGTCATCGACAGAGACGAGATGGTCGGGATCGTGAGCATCGATGACCTGATGTCATGGTTGCTCGCCGGCGCACCGGACGGTCCGGTGCAGGAGCGGATGACTCGCGACGTGATTACCGTTTATGCAGACGAACCGGTCGCCCACGCGGTGGGAAAACTGGATCACTACGGATACGGGCGGCTGCCGGTCCTCGACCGGGAGACACACCGGCTCGTGGGGATTGTCACGCCCGGCCTGTTGGTCGAGAAACTGGCGAAGGCCCTTGAGACCTCGGCCGAGGAAAGAGAGCTCAGGGACTTGCCGCGGACACACTTCTTCTCGGAGATCAAGGCTGACCGTGCCACGCTGATTTTCGAGTACCATGTGACCGGCAAAGACATGAACCGAGGCGGCGAAGTGGCCAGCGGCATCAAGAAGACTCTGAAGAGCCTCCGTGTCCACCCGGATGTGTGCCGACGCGCTGCCATCGCGGTGTACGAGGCTGAGATGAACATCATCATCCACGCGGACAGTGGCGATGTGAAGGTGGTTATACACCCTGAGGAACTCGACATCCACATCACCGACACAGGCCCGGGCATCCCCGATGTGAAGCAGGCACTCGAACGCGGCTACTCCACGGCTCCGGCTTGGGCCAGAGCCCTCGGGTTCGGTGCGGGCATTGGCCTGCACAACATCAAGGAATGCGCCGACCGGATGCGGATCGCTTCCCGAGAAGGAAAAGGCACAGCTCTGCATGTGCACATCAACATGGAACGGCCATGCAACTCTGTACGATCATAGACGAACTCGGTTTGGAGATCCTCGCCGGTAGCGAGCTGACAGAATGCGATGTTTGCGGGGGATATGTCAGTGACTTGCTCAGTGATGTCGTCGCCAACGCGGGCGACGGCGACGTGTGGGTCACCATGCAGACTCACCGAAACGTGGTGGCTGTAGCGGCACTGAAAGACGTCGCTGCCATCGTCTTGGTGAACGGGAAACGCCCGGACGAGGACACCGTCGAAGCGGCCCGCAAGGAGGGTGTTCCCTTACTTCTCAGTTCACTCCCGGCTTTCGAAACCGTCGGCAGACTCTACGCCATGGGGCTGTCGCACGATAGAGGCAACGCGTGACGACGTTCAGTGTCGATCTTCATATCCATACATGTCTCTCCCCGTGCTCGGAGAGGCTGATGCGTCCGTCGATGATCGCGTACGAAGCAAAACGGAAACACCTCAATATCATCGCGATTACGGATCACAACAGCAGCGAAAATGTCGATGCCGTGGCAGCGGTGTGCGCCCAGCTTGGTGTGATCGTGATCGGAGGCATGGAAGTGACGTCGCGCGAAGAAGTGCATGTAGTTGTCGTGTTCCCCGATGGCGATAGCCTGTCAGCCATGCAGGAGCTGGTTTACGCGCATCTGCCGGGGAAGAACGCTGTCGATATCTTCGGTGAGCAGCTGATTGTCAATGACCGCGATCGCATCGTTGCGGAGAACCCCCGTATGCTCATCGGTGCGACGGAACTGAGTCTTGAACAGATCGTGGAACGCGCGCACGAACTGGAAGGGCTGGCGATCGCGGCCCATGTGGATCGGGAGGCGTTCAGCGTCATCGGCCAGTTGGGTCTGATCCCGGACGGCGTCGCTTTCGATGCCCTTGAGCTCTCGCGCCGAGCATTGGCCGGCGGACCTGAGCGCGTGGCGCAGTTCAGCGGACTTGGGTTCCCGCTCATCGCGTCGTCCGATGCTCATATGCCGGACCAGATAGGCCGGCCCCGAACAGAATTCACAATGACAGAGCCCAGCTTCGGAGAACTCCGACGCGCGTTGCGCGCCGAAGCAGGACGCTCGTTACGGATCGCGGATGGTTGATCTATCGCTTCATGTGCTTGACATCGTCGAGAATTCGATCGTCGGCCAGGCGTCGAAGATTGATGTCGAGATTGTCGAAGACGAGGCGGACGACCGCCTGACGCTCACCATCCGCGACAACGGCAAAGGTATGGAACAGACAGAGGCAAGAGAATGCCTGGATCCGTTCTACACGACAAAGGACAGGAAACGAGTCGGCTTGGGACTGCCCTTGCTCGCGCAAGCAGCCGAGCAGTGCGGAGGACACTTGGACGTGGCCTCCGTCCCGGGAGCCGGCACCACTGTAACAGCCGTGTTTCAGCTCAGTCACGTCGACAGGCAACCGATCGGGGATATGCGGACAACCCTCCGCGTCCTCACCGCCACACAGCCGGAGATCACCTTCTCCTACCAGTACATCGCACGCAAGAACGAGCCACAGGAGTCTCAGCCTGATGAAAAAGCTGATGCCAAACGATCTTGAGAGAATCCGGGAAGAGATGCGCGCCGTGACCAATCTGCGCGAAGGCACGGGACGCGCCCGCATCACCATGCACATGGGAACATGCGGCATCGCATCCGGCGCTCGCGCTGTGCTCAATGCGTTCCTGACGCAGATCGAGGGCGCCGGAGCCAGCGATGTGATCCTCACCACCTCCGGCTGCGCGGGGTTGTGCAGTCGTGAACCCATGGCAACAGTCGAGCTCCGTGGCGAGACGCCCGTCAAGTACGTCGATCTCGACGAGGAGAAAGCCGCGCGCGTTTTCCGCGAACATGTCCAGAACGGTCAAATCGTCGCCGAGTTCGCGCTCGGAGCGGGCAGCGAGAGAGTGTCCTGACGTCAAGGTAATCCCCAGACAAACCACGGTAGTCAACGTTATGGCAAGAACTAGAACGAACCTGATGCTCTGCGGCGGGACAGGATGTGTGTCCAACAAGTGCCTGGAGGTCCAACAGGCGACTGAAGCGGAACTGGCAAAACACGATCTGCAGGACGAAGTCTCGGTTGTTGTCACCGGCTGCAACGGGTTCTGTGCAAACGGCCCGGTCATGGTGGTGCAGCCCGACGGGATCTTCTATCAGAAGCTCACGCCCGAGGACGTCCCGGAGCTCGTGTCCGAGCATTTCCTCAAGGGCAGGCCGGTGACGAAGCTGATGTACACTCCACCGGAGGGCGATGCGCCGATCCCCAAGCTGTCCGAAATCGGCTTCTTCGAGAAGCAGCGCCTGATCGCACTCTCGAACCGCGGCCTGATTGATCCCGAGCAGATCGACGCCTACATCGGACGAGGCGGTTACGACGCCCTGTCGAAGGTGCTCACTGCCATGACGCCCCAGCAGGTCATCGACGAAGTCAAAGCCGCCGGTCTGCGAGGGCGGGGCGGCGCAGGCTTCCCGACCGGATTGAAGTGGCAGTTCTGCCGCGAGTCGATGCACACGCCCAAGTACGTCATCTGTAATGCCGACGAAGGAGACCCCGGAGCGTTCATGGACCGGTCCATCATCGAGTCCGATCCTCATGCGGTACTCGAGGGCATGCTCATCGGCGCCCGTGCCGTTGGCGCGTCCCACGGCTTCATTTACGTTCGCGATGAGTACCCCCTGGCACTGAAGAGGATCCACCTCGCCATCGAACAGGCGCGGGACTACGGGTTGCTGGGGGAGGGGATTCTGGGGTCAGACTTCTCATTCGACGTGTCCGTGAACCGCGGGGCAGGTGCGTTTGTCTGCGGTGAGGAGACATCCCTGATCAACTCGCTGGAAGGCACCATGCCAGAGCCACGAATCCGGCCTCCGTTCCCGGCACAGTCGGGATACAAGGGATGTCCAACCAACATCAACAACGTCGAGACGTGGGCCAACGTGCCGCGCATCATTGCGCGCGGTTCCGAGTGGTTCTCGAGCATCGGTACCGCGACGAGCAAGGGCACAAAGGTGTTCTCCATCGTCGGCAAGCTCAAGAATACCGGTCTGGTCGAGGTGCCCATGGGGATCACCCTCCGCGAGATCGTGTTCGACATCGGCGGCGGCATTTTGGACGACAAGGGGTTCAAGGCCGTCCAGACCGGTGGTCCTTCGGGCGGGTGTTTGCCGGACTCCCTCCTCGATACGCCTATCGACTACGAAACCTTGCAGGCCGCGGGTGCAATCATGGGATCGGGCGGGCTGATCGTGATGGACGAGGAGACGTGCATGGTGGAGGTCGCCAGGTTCTTCGTTGCCTTTACCCAGGACGAGTCCTGCGGCAAATGTCCTCCGTGTCGGGAAGGGACCAAACACATGCTTGACATCCTGACCGGCATCTCCGAAGGCAGAGGCCAGGAAGGCGACATCGAGCTTCTCGAAGACATGGGGCGGATGATCAAGGACACCGCCATCTGCGGCCTCGGGAACACCGCTCCCAACCCTGTTCTTACCACCATCCGGTATTTCCGGCACGAGTACGAGGCTCACATCCGTGACAAGAAGTGTCCCGCCAAAGTGTGCAAAGCGTTGCTGAAGTACTCGATTCTACCCGAGCCATGTATAGGGTGCCACGCCTGTGCCAAGAACTGTCCCGTCGATGCCATCATCGGCGAGGTTAAGAAACCGCACGAGATCATCCACGACAAGTGTGTGAAGTGCGGCATGTGTTACGAAGTCTGCAAATTCAACGCAGTAGAGCGCGACTGATGACAACCCTTACCATTGACGACAGAGAGATCAGCGTACCGGCCGGGTCCACCTTGTTGCAGGCGGCACAAGAACTCGGGATCGACATCCCCACGCTCTGTTTCAGCCGGCATCTCAAACCCTACGGCGGGTGCCGCGTGTGCCTGGTGGAGGCGAGCAATGCGCGTGCGCCGGGCAAGTCACGCCTTGTGCCCGCCTGCGCCTATCCGGTCGAAGAAGGGCTGGTTGTGAGGACCACCTCGGAACGTGTGCAGAAGTGCCGGAAGTTCGTGATTGAGCTGCTGTTGCAGGGCAGCCGGGAGTCCGAGGAACTCAATGCGATCGCCAGGAAGTGCGGTGTGTCGACGGATGAGCCGCCGGCAGACAATATCGCCCATTATCTCGCGGAAAGAGCCCCGAAGAGCGGTCAGACCAAGTGCATCAAGTGCGGGCTGTGTGTTCGGGTCTGCAGTGAGTACATCGGAATGAGCGCGACCTGTTTCTCGGGACGCGGCTCCGGGCGGACGGTGAAGACACCGTTTGACCAAGTGTCACCGACCTGTATCGGGTGTGGGGCTTGTGCCTACCTGTGCCCGACAAAGGCCATAAGGATCGAAGCGGCCAGTGAGTGACGGATCTGTTCCGGGCAGAACGCAGACCGGAGGCCGCTGCCAGCTCTGTGGCGAGTGGCGGATGCGATGGAAGAGCGAATGGAACAAGGCAACATGTCGGACGTAACAGTCGGCGACGTCGTCAAGCTCGTTCAAGACTTTGAGCGGCGTCTGGAGGCCATGTATGCAGGCCTCCGCGACCGAGCGACATCTGACACGGTTCGCTTGCTTGCTCACTACTTGGCCCGGCACCGGAGACATCTGCCGGAAGCCATGGACACCATGTCGGAACAGACGTTCGAGACATTCAGCGAAGACCGTGTGGGCGGGGCTCGATCCTTGGCATTCTCACCGGAACAGTGCTTTGACACTGCAAACCTGCCTGCGGATGTCTCGGCGGACGAACTCCTCGACGTGGCAGCCCGTCTCGTAGGACATCTTGTCGGGCTCTACAGGCACGTGGTCAGCCGCCAACTGCACCCCGGGGCCAAGGCGCTGTTCGGGGGGCTACTGACCGTTGAGCAGACACACTTGGATGAACTGCGGCAGATCGCCAAGATGGACTACTTCAAATGACACCGGCCTCGAACAACTCTGAGTGTATATACGAGCTTCCCCTCGCGTCCGAGCGAACCGAACAGCAGATCGACTGCAAGACCGTGGGCGGGGGACCGTTGCCGGAGCCGTTGCTGCTCGAGAACGTGTTCTGGTTCTGCAAGCTGCGCTGGTCGGCAGTTGTGTTCCTGACGCTGTTCGGCCTGCTCAGCCTACCCGAGGGATTGATGCCACGCCTGGGGCTTGCCCCGCCTTCCGACTGGCCATTTGCCGTGGCTTTCCTCCTCGCGGTGGCGAACTTGTTCTTCGTGACGCAGCCCGCCCGGCGATCCAGAAGCGGCGACCGTTTCTGCGGCCTGGCAAGTCTGTGGTCCCAGATCACGTTTGACCTGCTGGTCCTGACCGCCGTCGTGCACTACACCGGGACACGCGACACCAGTGTCTGCCTTGCCTATCTGTTCCACATCGTCCTCGCCTGTATCTTCTTCTCACGCATCCAGAGCTTCATCGTGACCTTGTTGGCATGCACGCTGTTCACTCTGTGTATTGTCGCCGAACGGACGGGTGTCGTTCCGCCCGCCTCTGTATACGCATTGAGTGAGGCGATCCCTCTTTCCGCCGCCGAGGACTTGCAGTTCATCCACAGGGTCATTTCGATAGAGGTCATATGGTTCGTCGTCTGGTACCTCGCGTCTCACCTGTCCGCTCTGGTACGAATCCGCGATTGTGAGTTGGCCGAGACTAACCAGAAGCTGATCTCCGCCCAGCAGGAACGGACACGGCACTTGCTTTTGACGACGCACGAGCTGAAGGCTCCCTTTGCCGCCATCCACGCAAACACGCAGCTGCTGCTCAAGGGCTATTGCGGCGTACTCCCGGACAAGGCGCTCGATGTGGTGCTGCGAATTGCCGTGCGGGCACGCCGCCTGGGACACGAGATCCAGGACATGTTGCAGTTGGCCAACCTGCGCGCACCGAGTCAGCAGGCGCAGCCTTGGACGGATATTGACTTGGCGCGCCTCCTTACGTGGTGCGTCGACCAGACCCAGGCACGTGCCCAGGAGCGCGGGGTCACGGTCGAGTATACAGCTCCCGGCGAGCACGTCGTTGTGCAGGCCGTGGAAGACCACCTCAAGATGCTCTTCACGAACCTGCTCACCAACGCGATCAACTACTCGCATGAAGGCAGCAAGGTCCTGCTCTCCTGCGTCCTCGCCGAAGACGGTGTCACCATCACGGTGAGTGATAGCGGCATCGGTATCCATCCCGACAAACTCCCTCGCATATTCGACGAGCACTATCGAACCGATGAAGCGGTGGAGCACTGCCGCGATTCCACCGGCCTCGGCCTCTCCATCGTCCGTCACGTCGCCCGAGACCACGGCTTGTTGGTGTCGGTCAAGAGCCAGGTGGGAGCAGGCACCGAGTTCAAGGTCGTTTTCCCTGGTGGCAGACAGCAACCAGCGGCTTCGACATAACCCCCAGAACCAGGAGAAAGAAAATGGCGTACCTACTGATCGTTGACGATGATGAGGATTTCGCGCACGCAGCCGAAACCGTGCTGACCTCGCGCGGACATGAGGTGGAGATCAAGACGACGACGAACGGAGCGCTCGCAAGCATGGACCAACGGCCGCCGGATCTGGTGATCCTGGACGTGATGTTCCCTGAAGATGCGTCCGCCGGCTTTGCCGTGGCCCGCAAGATGCGTCACTACAACGAGCGTCTGGCAAGAATCCCGATCCTCTTGCTCACCGCAATCAACAACCGGTTCCCCTTGGGCTTCAGCGACCGCGATGCGGACGACGAGTGGATGCCTGTCGATGCGTTCCTCGAGAAGCCGGTCGACCTGGATGCGTTGACAATGAAGGTGACCTCACTCCTCGAGAAACGCTACTGCTCGGCATCGTCCGAGGCAGCCGCAAAGGCTTCGTAAAGGTCCCTCTGCAGTCGTCTCACTTGGGGCCGAGGCAGGGGGTCGTCGGCCCGGAGGAGTAGCCGGACCCCACTCTGTTGCATGCAGCATCAGGTGGGGTCTGGATCGCGTCGTCGCTCAGTCCTGGTGGAACACCTCTTCCATCGCGGACCACCATTCACCTTCAGCGCGGTCAGGCAGCGGCTGCTGGCAAGGCATGCATTCCTCCCACCACGCCTGTGTGATGGGATCTGCGGCCATTGACGCCATGTCACGTTCGAAGTCCTCTCCCACGTACTCGAAGTAGCTGAACAGGTAGTAGTCCCCGTCCGGCAGCTTGCGCAGGTAGATCGAGTAGTTGCGGATATTGCACTCCTCGATGATCCTGAGGACGTCGGGCCAAACGGCCGCGTGCAGTTCCTTGTACCGCTCGACTCTGTCTTCCTTTACCCCGAGCACCGTGCCGTAGCGTTGCATTTCTCGTCCTCCTCGTTGCGTCTTCCTGGTCTCTGGTTCCTCAGTACGTCCCGAACTCTCGAACGGCATCCGCCATGGCCACGATGTTTGCCACAGGCGTCTCCTCCAGAATCCAGTCGTGGCTTGCGCCGGCGACGAACCCGCCGCCAGGCATCATGATATCGAGCACATTGCGCGTCGCATCGCGCACACTCTCGGGCGTTCCGTCGATCAGTACGTGGTGCGAATCGATGCCGCCGTTAAACACCATCCGGTCGCCATACGTGTTTTTGAGAGTCCTCAGGTCCATCCCGTGGCATGTGCACTGGACGGCGTGAAGGGCTTCCAGCCCCGCTTCGATCAGCATGGGAATC
>JGI10211J34971_10004168_pt1 | contig 11501 bp, 8 predicted proteins | sample Etolagsediment_FD_34971 | JGI IMG/M metagenome (IMG submission 34971)
GGCAAGGCGTTTGCTGATGTGGTCACTGGATCAGCTACCGCGAGAGAGGCTTTGGCGGGGATGATGCAGTCGATCGGTCAGAGCTTTATACAAATGGCTGCTCAGATCATCGCTAAACAGACAACAATGATTATTTTGGGCAGTATTGCGAAGGCGCTAGGCATTATGGGTGGAGCTGCTGGTAGCTTTGATGCAGCTCCATTGGGTCAAGGATTTAGTACCGGCGCTCAGGCAAGCAGCTTTGACGCTGTTGGTGCAGGTATTTTCACGCCAAAAGCTAACGGCGGCCCAGTTCGCGGCGGCCAGCCTTACATGGTTGGCGAGCGTGGTCCGGAGCTATTCGTACCAAGCAGCAACGGCGGCGTCATGCGAAACGAGGACATGCGCCAGTTGATGGGACGTTCACCAGCCGCGTCTAACGCATCAGCGATGAACTTCACGTTTGAAACCACTAATATCGGCGGCACTGAATATGTCAGCCGCGAACAGCTAGAGGCTGCGATGGCCACCACCCGACGTCAAGCTGCAAACGACGGTGCCAAGCGTGGCATGAACATGACGCTCGATAGAATGCAGAACAGCCCACGCACCCGCGCCCGCGTCGGTATCAGCTGATGGCAGCCAACTTTCCGGATATGAAACCTACAACCCGTAGTTTTACTATGGGCGATTACCCGAGCAAGACGTACACATCATTGTCTGGGGTTATTTTTAAGCGTGCTTTCGGTAATAAGGCAACAAACTATAGATTAGATTTAACTTTTAAGAACATCGGCGATACGGTTCAAGTGCGTACCTATTCCGGCACTGTAAAGGATATTGTAGATCATTTTAGAACCGTAACGAATGGCACGTTTGAATCGTTCAAGCTGCCATTAGCGGTTTTTGCAGGTTTGTATAGTGACGCACTTACTGATAGCGAACGAAAAGACGATAATTTAAACCCTACAATACGAGAACCAGATAGTATTTCTTGGCGTTATGCCGAACCACCGCGAGTGCAGAGCGTACAATCTGGCATCAGCACTGTTACTGTAAAGCTAGTTGGAGAGCTTAGCGTATGACTAACGAAATACGGCTGGCGCATTTTATTCAAATAACTACTACTAAAAACACTTACAACTATCAAAATTACTTTGTGCAACAAAATAAAAATGGTTATGACTTTGCGCCATTTCAAGTGCAAGGTACTGTAGCTAATCTTAACGGTGACAACTCCCAAATTACTCTTTTATTTCCAACAACTGATTATGCCCTTAGTTTGGTAGAACTGGGTGACGGCAATAGAAAAAGTCAGTTAATGCTTTCAACTTATACCGTTACTAGCGCTGGTAATCTCAGCAGCGATCCTATTTCTACTGAGCTTTATATTGGCCTTGGAGCGAGTTTTAGTGAAGATACGATTGAGCTGCGTTTTAACACTGCAGTTGACTCAGTAGCTGCAAACTTTCCAGCTCGACGTTTTAATGAAGATAACGTGGGGTATCTTCCGCTGGATTCTGCATTGTCGTTGCGATGAATGATTTGATCGGCCTGGAGTATGAGTGGGGTGCGCGGTTTAGCGACGGCGCAGGTAGAACTGACTGCTTCCAGCTTGTCTGCGAGATTCGCAAGCGCCTAGGTCTAACCGATTACACCGAAAAATTTAAATGGGCGTATGACCATTATTCGCCTGAGACTTTGAAGCCAGTTCGCCTTGCTAGGTGGTTACTAAAGGAAGGCAAGCGTCTTAAGATGGCAGAACATGGTGCTGTAGCTTTGCTCGCAGACCCAACAAGCCCTGCACTCGGTAGTGTTGTAGAAGGAAGCATTGTCTTCATTTCGCCTGGCAAACGAGTGGTTCGAGTTGCGGCCCATCGCGTGTCTGCTTACTACTTCTGGATCGACTGATGCGTAAGCTTCTTCCCTATGAGCACCAGCTGATCGAGTCGCTGGCAATAACGAAAGAGGAATATCTTGAGTTCGTTGCGGTCCAGCAGGAGTATAAGGATCCCAAGGCTGGCACGGCATTAGATGTTCGAGCGTCTGATCCTGCCACAGTCGCTATTATTCTGACGATCGTTGGCACGTTATTTCAGGTTGGTGCGGCACTGCTTGCGCCAAAGCCTGAGATACCTGATATTTCAGATCGCCGTCGTCGCAATAGAGAGCAGCGGTTCGCGCCATCATTTGGTTTTAACAGTACACAGGAACTAGCAAGCTACGGAGACCCTGTTAACCTTGTCTATACAAATCAAAATTCGTTTGGTGACGTTCGAGTTGCCGGTTCACTTGTCTGGTCCGCTGTAGACAATTTCGGTTCAACGCAGCTCATGCGTCTGATGGTAGTACTTGGGGCGGGTGAGATTAAGGGCATTGCATACGGCAGGACTGCATTCGGCCAGACAAGCTTGTTTGATTTAGATAGACAAAATGTTTTTATTTTTGAGGATAAAAACCTTGCTGACGGTAATAGCGGACCACCGCCTTTTGATGCGCTTAATGGCAATTTTGCTGACTCGGATTTATTTCCTGCCAGCTTAAAGCCGACTAACGACGCCGACCCAGCTTTTGTTATTCCAGCCCTTGACGGCAAAAAATTAGGATACAGTCAAGCTTACACACCAACAACATCAACGAGTCTCGGTGTTTTTGACGCAATTCCCATTAACGTAGATGTCAAAAGTCGTGATAAAGATGGCGACAGAGAAGAAGCGGATATTGCAATTGAGCTAAGAAGCGTAACGGGTACTGCAAACTATAAGTGGCGTAACGACAGTGGTGATGGGGAAACATTTAGTGTAGATGATGAAATTCAACTATTTTTTAACAACGCTGGCTATAGGGCAAAAGATGACGCTAAACAGCCTGCAAAGCAAGCGGATAACCTGCGGCGACAGGCCGTGGAATCTCTTGATTTTGGCAGTACCTATATGCTGGGGTCTGCAAAGTTTCGTTTAAAAGCAATAAGCGACCCAAGAAGTATTGAAAACGATGAAGTAACAGCTGACTTTGTTTGTGTCGAATCAGGGCAAATTCCTGGTACGCCTTACAACGAAGAAGATCCTGTAAATGAAGACACAGGTTTACGAAAGAAGTTTGAAAAAGCAAAAAGGATATTAGGTGCTGAAAATGAAGATTTTGGCGACGATCCAATAAACGTTTCGAATATTGTAGTAGGCGATGCCTACAAAATTGTAGAAATAAAAAACGGCTTTGATTTTACGACAATCGGAGCCTCCAAAAATGAGGGGGGCATAATTTTTGTTGCGGCTTCTACTCCGATTGATCCTCCAGACGGAAATACAGTCAAAAATGCAAGCATAGAAGAAGTAGAGCTTACGGATATAGGTATCAGTTTCAACGGTACCCAGGGAGTTGACTGGACACCTGAGTACATAGCGAGTGTGTCAAAAAATTACGATGTAAACAACCGAAAATTTACTGACGTAGATCCAGACGACCGACCAGACACTAGAGCCGTGTCTTACTTGACACCAAGAACAAAAGATATCCAAAGAAAAGGCTCAATACTCTACACAAAAGATCTTTTGGAAGATCACCTTGCCGATAAACCTACCTTACAAACAAGCCGTCTAAAGAAACAAATTAATCGACAAATTAAAAAACTGCAAAGACTTATCGGCAAAATTGAAAGTTCTAAATTTTTTGATGGCGAGCAAGGTACATTATTGCAGTGCGAAAATGATTTTCTTAACGGTTTCAAGACAAACCCACCTCACAACCCAGCTGTTGAGGACGTTGAGCTACAAGTTTTTGTACTTAGTAAAACTCAATTTAATAATTATAAAAACAGAGCAACAGTGCAATTTGAAACTGGAGAACTTGCAAATAAAACTTATACAGACGTAAAAGTAGGCAATAACTACTATTATACTTTTTCATACATTGACTCAAGCGGTAGATGGAATTTATTTAATTTTAACGGACACCAAGAATCGAAACCCTTAGCAGAAGATGATGTCGTTTTTCCAAATGACGACAAACTGGTCAGTTTGCGTGATAAGTTGACAGCAAAAGAGAAGATATTTTATAACCAAAAGAACAAAAACCGCAGTTTAGATAAATCTAATACTAGCATAAAACAAGACAGCGTTCTGGAAGGACCCAGGGTTGTATTAAACAAAGACACGTCATACAATCAAAAAGGATTTGAAGAAGCTGGAGACAGCGGAGGCAGCCCAGATGCTGCCGCCAAAAAAAGAAATACCGTGAGTTCAAAAATTGAAGCGCGTATTGCTAAACTTTTTGCCGAAAGACATGAAGAAGCTATTGAAGTAATACAAAAAGACATTGAACTACTAGAGCAGCTTAGGGACGAAGTTATCACCAGCGAAGAAGACAGTAAGGGAAAAACAGGCGAAACAGATCGCGTCGGTACAAAAGCGGTAAAGAAAGCTTACCGCGACATAGTAAAAGAAAAAAAGAAAGCACTTGGTGAGATTGAAGGTGCCCTAAGCGACTGGGACGGGTACACTAAATCATTTGACAACAATTTCTTTACTAAATGCCTTGTAAAAGCAGATACGGCTTCCTACAGCACTTTAAGCGAATGTAATATGGTCAATTTTTCATTTAAGACAAAACTGTTTAGACGTATATCAGGTCGTCAAAAAAAGTACGGCGAGAAAGGCAAAATGAAAGAGTACAGCGAAGCTGATAATGGCGTCAAGAGCAGAATGGTGTTTTTCCGCATGTCCTACCAGCAATACCAGAGCAATGGAGAACTCGGTTTACTGAATACTGTGCCCTACGTATTTGCAGTTAGGCATGGCAGCGAATCTGATTTTTACACACAATTAAGTTTTTATAGTCCTCTAGAAAACCCCACAAAGTGGAAGTTTACATTTACACCTGTTTACGACATTTTAGCTGAAATAAGAGTACGTTCTTTTTACAATTACATTTTTCTAGAAAACTCAACAAACCAAAATGCGGTACAAGTAGGCAATGAGCACATTCTTTGGTACGGACGCTCAGTCGATCGGGGCGACTCCATAAGGTACTACCCCGACGAACCAGAGCGTGGTCCGATCTACACCAACGAATGGGATATGTTCTCAGTCAACTCAGACACTCAAACTCAATTTAGTTTTGAGTCTGGCCCTGAAATTCAACTAACTGCTGTTACAGAGCAACAGTTTGGCGACATTACAAGTAATTATGAAAATATGTCAATGATGGCAGTCGGCGTATTTGCAAGCCGTGGGTTGCAAGACTTGCGTAGTGTCAGTGCTTTAGTCAGGCACGGTAAAATATGCCGTCGCGTTGAACAGCTCGGAACAACCGAAACTTCAGATATATCCAGCAGTTACGCGCCAGACATTTTTGTTGATACGTTACTTGACAAAGAAAACGGACTCGGCAAGTACCTCACTGATTCAAACCTTGACAAAGACAGCCTTAAATTGGCCAAGGATTTTTGCAAAAACAACAAGTTGCCTGGCAGCGTACAACTGTTTATGGACGGTTTGATCGCTGATGTTGGGTCTTGGCGTGAATTTTGGATTGCTAACGCTCCATTCAGTCTGCTTGAGCTGGCACGTAAAAACGGTAAGGATACTTTGGTGCCTGCTCTCCCTGTAGACGGGGAGGGTGCAGCAGCTGATAATGACGGGCTGCCAGTTGAAGTAATTATTTCTGCTCTATTTACAACAGGCAATATTCTCGAAGGTTCATACAAAGAGGAGTTTCTTAACTACGGAGCGTCTACGGAAGACTTAATTGCATCAGTAATTTACAGAGATTACACGGCAAAAGAAGTTTTCAGTAAAAACCGCAGTGTTGAAGTGCAGCTGTCCGATGCTTCTGTATCGGCTGTGCGTGAAACATTTGATTTAAGTCAATTTGTTACGCAACGAGAGCAAGCTATTATGTTCGGCAAACTTCTCTGCAATCAACGCCGTTACATCAAGAAAGGAATTGAGTTTCAAACAATTCCATCTCAGGCAACTGTGGCGCCTGGCGATTTTATCTATGTTGATGTCGGCCTAAAACATTGGGATAGCTACTCGTCAGGCATAGTCATGGCGGATGGCACGCTTAACGCTCCCTTAATGCAGGGACAGGATAACGGCACCAGAAACTACAATTTTTTATTATATAACAAAACAACTGGAGCAACTGAGTATAAATCAAACATTTCTGTTACAACGTCCAACGGCATAAGCAAAGCGCCCACTTTAGTTGACGACATTTCAATCAACTACAAAGGCTGGATGTTTGTAATGGGCCAAGACAAACCGAGCAAGCGAGTTTACCGCGTCACCGAAATTGCTATTGAAGAAGAAGGCGAAGTCAGCATTAAAGCAATTGAGTACCCATGCTTTGAAGAAGCCGGTGGGACGCGAGCACATATCGCCGACTTCCGTGCTAGCAACTTTGAAGTAAGCTAAGCTAAAAGCAATGTTTCGACCGAGCCATGAGCACTTTTCGCACGGGGCGTGACGGCTCCCTTCTGATTGGGGGTACAACAGCTGTAAAAGTGCGGGACTGGTCATTAGAGACCACCGTCGAGCTTCTTAATGTAAACACTATTGATAGCTTTGCAAACGAGTTCACGCCAGGAGTCAAGGGCGCCACTGGCTCAGCTACATTGATGTATTACAAAGGAGGTGTTGATGATAAAGACTTCAGCCATTTGCTGACAACGATTTTAAAAACAGGCAGCATCACAGACTCTGTAACGCTTACACTTAAGGTTGACAACGACGCTGCGATTAAATTTAGTGCTTTTATTACTTCAGCAAGTATTTCTGTAAACAACAACGAACTAGTCGTTGTGCCATTTAATTTCACTGTAAATGGTGATTTTAGTGAAGACCCAGTATTCTACGTATGACATTTTTTCTTGGGACTAAAGGCAACGTAAGATTACGCAGGGGCACTAACACCGCCGTTGGTAGCATTTCTGCGTCGATTGATCCTGGTGATGTTAATGTTGATGTTAATCGATTCGCTTTTACTGGTGCTACAGATAATCTGCTAACAGGCGATCGAATTGATATTGCAACTTCCGATTCTCGCGGCATTGATTTCGTCCCTGCATCGCATTGGTCCACAAATACTACAGAGGACGACATTAGTGCTTTTGTCAATGTTGACCAAGCCGATGGTGTCAGGCTTTATCCGACACTAGCTGACGCAATAAATGACACTCGCGCCAACGAAATAGCATTAGAGGCTTTTACTGGAAGTGCGCTCAGCGTAACTATAACAGTGCGAGACTTGGCTTTTAATGTTTTAGGTAACGTAACTCGCTATGAGTTTCAGAACACTAGAGAGCAAATTGAGACCACTGTTTTAAGCGATAAATACAAGCAACAATTTTCTGCTGGTCTTTTAAGTGGTTCTGGACGAATTGAGTGTGCGTTTGACTATACCTCTTCAGGCAGCCAAGAAACGCCTAAACTGCTTTTACAACTCATTCAACGGCTAGATCTTGGCTGCGCTTTTGACCTGGCGCTGTACCTAACAGACCAATCAGTTGATTTAAATGTAGAAAATATCTTTTACATGCTGACGGCTGTTGTTACAAATGCTGGCGTCAGTGTTGAGGCAGGTGAAATCATTAACTGCTCAATAGATTTTGTGACGACAGGAAAGGTTAGATTGGTGCTTGACAGGCCATCAAGGTACTTGCTCAAGGAAGACACTGACAAGATTGGAGTGGAGCATTCCGTAGACTTCTTGCTGCGTTAAGAGTATGATTAAGATAGGAGCATCTGTTGCCTCTAGTACGGAGCTGAAGCCTTGGCTGATCAACGCATAACAGAGCTAAACGAGCTTTCAGCAGCCGCTACTAGCGATGTATTGGCGATTGTCGATGTTAGCGCATCAGAGACAAAAAAGATAACTACAACTAATTTTATTAGTTCTAGTCTTAGCCTTGTTTCAGCAAATGCTATTGACCTTAATGCTTTAAATCAAAGCAGTACAACAAAAATCGGCACAACTGCGCTAGCCGATGATGGCGTTACCTATGCCAAAATTCAAAATGTAAGCGCTACCGACAAGCTCCTGGGGCGTAGCAGTGCAGGGGCTGGTGATGTTGAGGAAATTACTTGTACTGCTGCCGGTCGAGCACTGCTTGATGATGCAGACGCAGCGGCACAACGTACAACACTTGGTATTGACACAGATGACAGCGTTACGTTCGGCACCGTCACTGCAAATTTAAGCAGCTCAAGCGCCACGATCACTGGCGGCACTATTACTGGCATCACTGATCTTGCAATTGCTGACGGTGGTACAGGTGCATCAACGGCTGCTGACGCTCGTACAAATCTTGGTGTCGAAATTGGATCTGATGTGCAAGCCTATGACACTGGCCTTGCGAGTATTGCGGGCTTGGCAACTGGCTCAAATCAGGGCATTTACCTGACCGCTACAGATACCTATGCAACTTATACATTAACTGCTGCTGGTCGTGCATTACTTGACGATGCTGACGTTGCAGCTCAACGCACAACACTAGGTCTTGGTACGCTTGCAACTCAAGACGGTACTTTTAGCGGTACGCATTCTGGTACTTCTAGCGGCACAAATACTGGCGACCAAACAATCACACTGACCGGCCCAGTCACTGGAACCGGCACTGGAACTTTTGCCACTTCAATTACAGCTGGAGCGATTGGCACCAATGAAATAGCCAACGATGCCGTTACATACGAAAAATTACAGGACACCAGCGCGACCGATGTCGTCCTTGGCCGCAGCATTGCAGGCGGCGGAACGATTCAAGAAATTGCTTGTACCGCAGCTGGCCGAGCACTGATTGGTGACGCAACTGCTTCAGACCAACGTGACACTCTGGGTCTAGGCAATCTTGCTACTGCTACCGGCACCTGGACAAACGGATCATCTTTTTCCGGCACTAGCTCAGGCACCAACACTGGCGACCAAACCATCACGCTGACTGGTGCAGTAACTGGTAGCGGCACTGGTTCGTTCGCCACGACTTTGGCAAATAACGCTGTTGCTGCAACAAACCTGCAGGTAGATTCTGTTACGACCGCAAAAATTAACGATTCAGCGGTTGATGAAGACAAGCTAGGCGATCAGTCCACTTGCATTGTCACTAACGCAACACCTTCTGGTACGGGTGCTTTTGTCGGCCAAGGTTGGTTTAACACCGGAACGAGCATTGCCTACCGCTGGAACGGTACAGCTTGGACGCAAGAAGCAGGCATTCAAACAGTCACAGTTACAGATTCAACGCCACTTTCGGTTGTTGTCAATAACCCAGACGCTTTTACCGCCAACATTACGTTGGCACTGGATACGCAGCAAGCGAATGCAGTTTTTGTTGGTCCAACCGCTGGAGACGATGCCGCACCATCATTCCGTACACTAGTTCCAGCAGATCTGCCTGATGCAACCGCATCAACAAAAGGCATCGTTCAACCAGGCACCGGCCTAAGCATCAGCTCCGGCACCGTAAACCACACCAATGTTGTCGCAGGATCAACCAAAAGTGGTATTACCTTCGACAATCAAGGCCACATTACTGCTGCTGTCGATCTAATTGCCAGCGACATTCCAGATCTTAATGCTTCACAAATTACCGCTGGCAGTTTCGATTCAGACCGCATCAGCGCTGGTGCGATTACGGCATCAAAACTCGCCAACAAATCCACCGCATCGATTGGCGAAACTTTACCAGTTGCTACATTTACTGGTCAGCTTCACTTCAACCCACTCGACAAAAACTTCTTCCTGTGGGACGGCAACGTCTGGCAATCAATTGGTATTTCAGCCGGTGCAATTATTCTTGCTGGTACGTATGACGCTAGCACTAACCTGATCGCTTCCGTTACCGGCGAAGGTTCTGCGATTGGACTGACGGTCGGCAATGCACTGCCTTCTGCCAGCAACAACAACAGTAATTACTACCTCGTTGTTTCTGAGCCTGGTACTGGAACATCCCCTGCGCCAACCGTTGCACTTGCACCACCTGACCTGCTGCTTTCAACCGGCACCGAATGGTTGGAAATCGACGTTAGTAGTACATATACAGCTCAGACCGCTAATAACGTCGCATTTAGCCCAGCCGCAAGCCTTGGTTCAACCAACGTTCAGTCGGCACTGGAAGAAGTCAGCAATGAATGCCGCGACTTAGACAACATGACCAGCGGTGTGCTGGATGTTGAGCGCGGTGGTACGAACATTGCGTCTTATACCAAAGGCGATCTGATCGCAGCAAGTGCAAGCACCACACTTGACAGGCTCGCGGTCGGCACAAATGGTTACATCTTGAGTGCCAATAGCAGCGAAACGACCGGCCTTGAATGGATTGAAAACAAGGTTGGTACGGTTACGCAAGTTGCAGTTAGCGCACCACTCAACGTCACTAATGCGACTACAACACCAACGCTGACGATTGGTAACGGCACAACAAGTGCTATTGGTGTAGTACAGCTTACGGATGGCATTGCTTCATCCAGCACCACAACTGCTGCAACGCCTAACAGCGTTAAGACCGCTTATGACCTGGCGGCGGCGGCAATGCCGAAGACCGGTGGAACGTTTGTTGGTCAAATCCACATTGGTTACAACGGATCGCTGGTATTTGAGGGACCAACCGATGACGCTTTTGAACTTACATTGACGCTGGCCGATCCCACCGCTGACCGAGTGATCACATTGCCTGATAACACCGGCACGGTGGCTTTGACGAGCCAGCTTGATGACGGCACTTATGGTTAAAGCCATGCCCAGTTGCTACCATCTTTAATCTTGTAGATAGTAGCAGCTGAAACCTTATAATCTGGTGCGATATGTGGAGGCAAATGCCCTAAAGCAAGCCTTCGCTTAATTTCAATAACCTGCGCTTCTTTCAGCTTGCTTTTCCACTGTTTAGAGCCCTTATGCAGGGGCGGCTTCACAAATGTGCCATGAAGCTTCTTGTCGTTGTTATTTGTCTTGTGAGTTCCTGCGTAAAGATGGTCTGGATTGCAGCATTTCCTGTTATTGCACTTATGGCAAATAACTGCGTCGGGACCGATTAGTCCATTGAACAAAATAAAAGACCTTCTGTGGGCTGTTCCCGATTTAGGTAAGTCGTACAAGCGGTAGTGCCAGTTTCCATATCCATTACTGCCGCAGCTTCCTTGCCAATCCCAGCATTGATCCGAAGTGCCGAACTTAACTTTTCGGCAGAAATACTCCCACACCCCTGCGGGGCGTAAAATGCTTTGCATCAGCTCATTGCAAGTGAGTTGGTCGCGGGGCAGATCCGGCAAGATGCTGTCCCAAACAAATCTTACCTTATAAACTGGGAGAGTAATCACCGGCCTTTCATAGGCGTTAAGGATGGCTCTTCAGCACCTGCGTAGCAGCACCGCACACAAGCGGCCAATTCCGACTGTGATGTCGGCAGGCCAAATTGCCGTCAACACTAACGAAGCATCACCAGGGCTGTTTTTTAAGGACAGCAACGGTGACTTAGTGAAAGTTGGTCCGGTGCATATTGGACCTGACGCACCAAACAGCTCACCTGC
>JGI10211J34971_10004169_pt1 | contig 11497 bp, 12 predicted proteins | sample Etolagsediment_FD_34971 | JGI IMG/M metagenome (IMG submission 34971)
GTNGTGATCGCAGCCGTCAGCGTCGTCTTGCCGTGATCCACGTGACCAATCGTTCCCACATTCACGTGGGGTTTCGTTCTTTCGAATTTTTCCTTTGACATAGGATTAATCTCCGACTAGTTGTTAGGGCCGCGAATCACAGCCGATCATTTACAAAAACCACAAGGTTTCAATTTGGAGCTCATAACCGGATTTGAACCGGTGACCTCTTCCTTACCAAGGAAGTGCTCTACCGACTGAGCTATATGAGCGAAAGCCTGTAATCAGCCGTCCAACAGAATGCTAATTGGAGCGGGTGATGGGAATCGAACCCACGTCATCAGCTTGGAAGGCTGAGGTAATAGCCACTATACGACACCCGCACAGCTATTACACAAAACCACCTATATATAAGGCCAGCACGACCTAATATATCAGGTGGTTTCAAGTTTATGGTGGAGGGGGGTGGATTCGAACCACCGAAGGCTGAGCCAGCAGATTTACAGTCTGCCCCCTTTGGCCGCTCGGGAACCCCTCCAAAACAAGGTGCGTATTCTCTACAGCGTCATCAGGCCTGTCAATAGCGCAGGCCAAATAATGGCGTTATTTCGGCCACTTAACGCGTTCCCACGCTCAGGGCCTGGCGCCCGGCGATGATACCGCCCCGGCGGCGGCCTCCGTCTGCTGCTGAGCGATGTATTCGTCAATCAGCTTTTGCCCTTGTTCGGTCGTCAGGCTCTGGAATACCTCCATCTTGGCCTGGTACTGGTCGAGCACGTAGAGATAGCCCTTTTCGTCGATCGCGATTCCGGACAACAGCGAATAATGCCCGGGCAAGCGCTGTTGTGACAATCGTCCAATGGGCAGTAACAGGTCGCCATCAGGGGTGAAAATCTGGATATTGCCGAACTGGGTATCACCGACATAGACATTTCCGGCTGGTCCAATGGCAATCGAACGCGGTTGCGCGAACTGACCCAGTCCATTGCCGGCCCGCCCCCAGGCCTGTCGGAATTCACCTTCAGCCGACAGCACCTGAACCCTGAAATTTCCCGAGTCCAGCACATACAGTTGACCGTCGGCAGCGACCGCGATGTCCAGCGGCAGGTTGAATTCACCTTCCCCGCTTCCACGCCGCCCGAACTTTCCAACGACCTCTCCGCCGGCGGACAGCTTGATCACTCGGTGTTGGTCACTATCCAGGCCGCCCCTGTCAACGACATAAATCGATCCGGAACGATCATCGACCGCGATACCCGCCAACTGCGTGGCCACCCCGGTCAACTGGTAGTGCGCCTGGTACAACCCGACACTATCATAGACGATGACGCTGTTACGCCCTCGATCGGTGACATAGACGAAGCCGCGCTTGTCGATGGCAATGCCCACGGGCCTGACCAGCTTACCCTCCAGGCGGTAACCGAATTTGAAATATCGCTTACGTGCCAGATCAAAGACATTTATGACGGGCTGCTGGCCATCGATCAGGTATACCATGCCCTTCGATGAGGCCAACGCCAGTGGCCTGACCATGATATAGGCTGGACGCCCACGCCCGACGATCGCCTCGCGCAGGCGGGTTTCCTCTGACTTTACGACGAAGTCATCCGAACTGAGAAAATTCATGACGAAACGAAAACGAGGCATTTCGGGAAGCCTCGGCCAGAACTGCTGAAATGTCACCTCTTCATCCGACTGTTGCGGGGTACTGGCACAGGACGATACCAACAGCGTTAAAAGCATCAACAAAATAATGCGCATCATCATTGTGGAGGTTTTTCCCGATTTTCCGGTATTGTTTGGACTCATTGGATCTGCTGACCGGTTGTGACAGATTAGCGTAACATGCGACGCCACGTTAACCACGGGCAGAGTCATAATCCTGCCAACACAACCTGTCGCCAACAACCGCACGGTCAGGATATACTCCCAACCCGATCGCACCCGATAACAAAGCCCGTGACTTACTCGCAGCATAACGAATTTTTACTGTTATATCTCGCTTGCGCAATGTATGCATCCGTTCTGCTGCTGGCTCTGTCACCGTCCATCAACCGTCGCTTTCACAAACCACTGTCCGCGGTCCTGTTACTCGCCATCGCCCTGCATAGTCTGAGCATCTCGATCCGCTGGATCCGCATCGACCACGGACCGTTCATCAATCTTTACGAGATCCTGACCAGCAATCTGTGGAGCAACATGCTGGGAGTCACCGTGTTTTACCTCATGGCGCGCCAATCGGCCATCATCATTCGCTACCTGGCGCCGGTCATCCTGATCATGATGGCATGGATGCTGGTGGTCCCTGTGTATGATTCTCACCTGCCGCCGACCTACGATACGGTCTGGCTGTATTTTCATGTCATTACCGGCAAGGTATTTTTCACACTGCTCATGATTTCAACCGGCATGGCGCTGCAATCGTTGGTCGAGAGATTCCGCGGAAACAGCAATGAAGAACTCGCATTTGGCCAGGCCTCACACGCGCTGCTGGCGTTTTCATTCGTATTTGAATCCCTGATGTTGTTATTTGGCGCGGTCTGGGCACAGGATGCCTGGGGCCGGTACTGGTCCTGGGATCCGCTCGAAACATGGGCATTCGCCACCTGGGTTGTGGTCGCCTTCACCCTGCACACACAGGTCAACACGCGCTATGCCCGCTTATTCGCCTGGCTGGTCCCGCTCTGCTTCATCCTCGCCTTCCTGACATTCTACGGGGTTCCATTCATTTCCACTGCGGCCCACAAGGGCGTGGTATGACGCGAAGCAAACGGCACCTGAAGGTTTACGTCGTGGCGACCCTGTCGCTCATCGCGGTGACGGTTGTCGGCGGCTGGCTGCTCGATCGCATGATTAGCGGGCCTGCCCCCCCCAGCATCCCCGCCGCAAGCCAGGCGCCTGAAGTCGAGCCGAAGCAGACAAACGCACCCACCCCGGCAGAACAGCCGCAAAGCCCGGAGCAACGTCTTTTCGCGCTCGGGGTCAGCCAAATGCAGCAAGGAAACTACCAGATGGCAGCGCAGACATGGCATGAATTCCTGATGCTCACACCGACCTCCGCTGACGCCTATGTCAACATGGGATTCTCGCTGTTTGAACTCGGTCGGACACAAGCGGCTGCCAGGTCATTTCAAAACGCCCTGGGGCTGAATGCCTACCAGACCAACGCCTACTATGGCCTTGCCATCAGCCTGGAGGAACTCGGCGATCTCGAGGGCGCCCTCGGCGCCATGCGCAGCTTTGTTCACCTGAGCAACAGCGACGATCCATTCCTGCGCAAGGCCAACTCGGCGATCTGGGAATGGCAGAGCCAGATAGACCGGCAGCGACAAGAAATCCACGACCCGGTGGATAGCGACAGCGCGGCAGGCCGACCCTGAGCGGTCAGGCGCGCACCTTCAACAGACTCTGATACTCGGTCAATATCTTTTGCACGTCGGCGTCCCCGGGATCCGCCCAGGCCGTGTCATCCAGTTCCCGCAATCGCTGCAGCAGCGTAGCGATTCGCTGGTTGCGGGCCTTTTCCTTTTCGTACCAGAGTTCGATCAGTTCGGCCGCTGGATGTTTCTTCCTGATCTCCTCGCCACTACTCGAGAATTCGAGATTCAACAGGCGCTCGAGCATGATCGAAAACTGCTTAACCGTATTCTTGATATAGCGCCCCCACCACAGGTGGATCAACAACATCAGCACCATGTTCAACGCCAGGAACAGCAGCAGCACCACGCCCAGCACCCGGAACAACTCCGGCCAGGCGCCCTGCTCGGGCGCATGGATGCGAAACAGGTGAGCCTCGATAACGCTATTGATATCGTTGTAGAGCAGGTACAACACCGCCGAAACCAGCAACACCTCGACGGCAATCAGCCCAACCAGCAGATACCCCTGCACCTTGAGATCGGTGTAATAACGTCTTCGTCTATCGCTCATCGAGATCCCCTGGGCTCATAGATCATGGCAGGAATAACACAGACGTGAACCGGTATTATCCATCACCAGTTTGCCGTGCCGGTCACTGTAGCTCTGGTGACAGGAGATGCAGCTGACCTTGCCATTGGGCAGTGCGACCTCGGCCGGCAACAGATTGACCGGTCGATATCCACCAAAGGTCAGACCGCGCTGATAGGGCACGCCGACTGGATGATTGCCCTTGCCGCTGTTGTGGCGGATCAGGTTACCGCTCAGACTGACGGCCAAATCACCGCCGCGTTCCTCGTGACAGGACATGCAATGGATCGAAAATGCGTCGATTTCACCGACCAGAGGAGCGCGCGCATCCAGGTGGCCCGACACCATGATTGAAACACCTCCATCCTTCATCTTGACGAAAAAATCCTTTTCATGGCAGGCCAGGCACAGCCGCTTGCCCGCCAGCCGAACCCGCGGCAGGCCAGGCTTCGAGCCGTGGATACTGTGACAGGTGCTGCAGGTCATGTCGCCTTTCCAGTCGAGCGGAAATTCTTCGGGTATCGACATCAGCGGGCGCACCCCGGAGGGATGACTGGCGACGACCGCGTTGGCGTGGCAGCCCCTGCACAGCTGTTCCTGGTCAGCGACCAGCATCGAGGCGTTGTCTCGGGTAATCTGTTTGGCGAGATGACAGTCATCGCAGGCCATGTCCGGAGGGTGCCCTCCTCCCGGCCGGGATGCCGCGATGTGATACGCCAGCGGAACAATCAGGACGCTGATGAACGACAGAACGACAAGTTTTTTCACGATGCCTCTCTGTTCACCCGCGCCTCAAGCGATCGGAGCAGGCGCTCGACTTCCGGTCGATCACCATTTTGATGGGCTTGCCGCAGGGCATCCACCAACTCGGACTGCGTCGAATAATGGACTTTCAGAACGTTAACCGCTTCCGTCAGGCGCTGCGACAGGCCTTGCAGGTAGTCACCCTGACGGAGTTGAATGATCTGTGCCGGCCCCTGGTCGATCTGCATCTCGACGTTGCGCGCGAAGCGGTACAACGGGCCGGCGACGCGGGCGCTGGAATACAGCATCAGGAAGAACAGCATCAAGCCGGCGACGAGCATGATGACCGCGCCTCCGATCAGCATGGCGACCGGTAGCTGATCCTGGCTACGGGTCAGGGTAACGATGACCTCCAGGTAATTCTGGCTGTGCTGATCCTTTAACAACCAGTACAGGATAGCCAGCAGGGCCACGAACGCCAGCACGCTGATCACCAGCCCCAGCCGCGCCATGAGCCGAAACTGCTGCTGTAGCGGCAACGCCAGATCGTACAGGTGCTGCTTTTCCACGAGTGGTTACCGTATCCCGATCAACTTCCAGGGTTCATGCGTATTCTCGCCACCCCGCCGAAACTGCCGACCCACAGGGTGTCGTCTTGCTGGGTAGCCATTGAAAAGATCGTATTCGAAAACAACCCATCCTGGGTCGTCATGGTATCAAAGCCGTCAGCGGCGAAGCGTGACATACCGCTACTGGTGCCGATCCACAACACCCCCTTGTGGTCCTCGTGCAGCATGAATACATGATTAGACGGCAAACCATCTTTGACCGTGAAATTCTTGAAGCTCTGGCCGTCAAACCGCGCCAGTCCCCCGCCCCAGGTTCCCACCCAGACGGTACCCTGTGAATCGACTTCGAGAGCGACGATGTAATTCGGATTATAGGCGGTCGATACCTCCTGCAGGCCCATCTCCACCTTTTGCCTGGCATGATGGCTGGAAACCTCGGCCGGGTCGGTCATGAAGGTATTATCATCCTTGACCAGAGCGTAGGCTGCGCCTTGCCCATCCTGGTGATTCCAACTCTGCCACTGACCCTCGTGGTACCTCGACAAGCCACCTTCGGTAGCCAGCCAGACCTCACCGTTGACGCCGATATCAAGCCCGTAGACCCAATCGTTGGGCAGTCCGCCGGAGGTGTTTTCAACGGTGTAGGTCTCCCATGCGGATGGATCATCGAGGCGACCACCAATCACCCTGTTGGCTCCGGACCAGGTAGCGATCCACATATCACCGTTAGGCATTACCAGCACGTCGTAGACGAATGCGTCGGCCAAGCCGTGCGGCACGTTGAAAATCTCGAATTTGTCGAGAACCTCGTCGTACACGGCCAGACCGCCACCGTAGGTTCCGACCAGCATCTTGTTTTCGGTCCAGCGACTGACATGGAAAACGCCGTTGGCCAGCAATCCATTACGCACATCGAACAAGCGGTAGTCATCGGTTGCCGGTTCGTAGCGAATCACGCCACCGGAGGTTCCGACCCAGACGACATCGTCTTCGGCATGAATCGACTTAACGTTACGGTTGCCAACACGAAAATGAGTGAACTTGGAATTCTCATGGGCCGGCGCTGGCTGGGCCGTGGCTGGCGCCAGCGACTGGGTTGCCGGACGCGCCGCCGATGGTGTTGCACGACCAGCCATGACGCCACTGAGAACAGCGGGATCGACGGGAGGATGGCCGGCGCCCAACATTTCAGCGGCCTGCCCAGACGTCATACTGCCTGGCTGCCCGCCAATAATTCCGCCGCTCCGGGACGCTGGCGCGGGCGCGGGCTGGTCGGTGGTATGTGAAGTCGGCGCCACCGAGGTCTCCACCGCTTGCTGTTGCCCCAACTTGTAGGCCCCGCCGACCAGCAGGACAACCACGATAATGGACAGTATGGCAACTTTAGCATTCATTCAATTTACCCCGATTTCAAAACCTGTTTTTCAATTACAATTACGCCGCGCGCACATCCAACTAGTTGACTTTCTTGTTACCTAGCCGAACCACGCCGCCGCGGGTACCAATCCAGACATCCGACCCATCGACGGCGATGGCATAGACATCGTTCGATGGCAGACCGTTGTGCACATTCCAGTTGTACCAGTTGACGCCATCGTATCGAGACAGGCCCCGGTTGGTACCGAACCAGTAAACACCCTGCTCGTCCTGGGCCAGGCTGTATACAATATTGCCGGCCAGACCATCCTTCATCATCAGGTTGGTCCACTTGCCATCACTGAAACGTGAAACACCACCGCCCCAGGTGCCGGCCCAGATGTGATCCTTGTCATCCGCCAGAACACTGAACACGTAGTTCGGATTGTAGGTGGGTTGCCCACTCGCCATGATGCCCAGATCATGCCTGGAACGGGTGCCCAAACCGGTGTTGCGACTGAATGGCAGNGCCTCAGGATTTTCCCCACCGATGCCATTGTCATGATTCCAGGACACCCACTCGCTGCCATCGAACCGGCTGACACCGCCCTCGGTACCGAACCAGATTCTGCCACTGCTATCGACCGCGATACCATAAACCCACTCATTGATCAGTTCCTTGACATAGGTTTTGAACTCCTCTGTTTCGCGATTCAGGTAATTGACCCCCGCCCAGGTGCCAATCCACAAGCCGCCATCAGGATCGTTGGCAAAGGAATAGATCCAGTAATCCGCCAGACCATGCATCGGGAAATAGGTCTTCCATTCGCCATCGCGATAACGGCTGACACCACCGGCGTTGGTGCCGAACCACTTGTATCCGTCGTTGTCGATACCGATTCCGAACACATACTCGTTGGCCAGACCGTGGTCGCGGTTGAAGGTATTCTTGAGATCGAGCTTACCAAGCTCGATCTCCATGACGCCCAGCGAGGTGCCCACCCACAGGGTATTGGTACCTTTCTCAACCGCCAACGAGCGCACGTAAACGTTTGCGCCAACATTGAAAACGTCCAGTATCTCAATCGGGGCCGCCGGGCGCTCGGCGACCGGGGGTGTCTGGGCGGGTTGCGCCTGCTCTGCGGCGGGACCGTCGGTGGCCGTGGACGATTGATCCGTGCACCCCTGCAGCACCAGCAGGGCCCCGACGAGCAGGGCCAAATTCACACCGACCCGCTTCATGGGTAGAAACTTCTCAGGTAGGCAACGACGTCATACATCTCCCGCTCGCGCAGAATCCCCATGAACGAGGGGCATGCATTACGCCCGTTTATCAGGTGATCCACCAAGGCCTGGTCGGTCTTGGTCAGGGAATGGCCAAACTTGAAATTGGGTGCGCCCGGCATCGTGGCCATGCCATTCTGGCCATGGCAGATCGAACACTGGTTGGCGTAGATTTGCCCGCCTTTGGCCAGGCTGGCGGCCTGCACCGACGGCATGGCCAGTAGGGCCAGAGCCAGCAAAACCATTGGATATCTGGAATTCAACATCATCGTGATAGCCTCATCAGTTTTCAGATTTGTCCAGGGAACGGCGAATTTCCATGGATTTATCCTGATCCACCGGTAGCCCCAGTTCGCCCCTGGCGTAAGCCCGGGCCAGGCGTTCTCCACAACCCCGTTCACCACCGGCATGACATTCTCGATATAACTCAAGCGCCCGCACCGGGTTCAACTCGAAGCCCATACCACCTTTTTCCAGCGCCTGGGCAACCACGTAATAAGCGGGAAAATGTTTCTGCGCGACAGATTTTTCGAACAATACCTTCGCCTGCTTGAGGTCTTTATCCACGCCTTCACCGGAAGCGTAGAGACTGGCCAGGCCAAACTGGCCAGCGGCATCGCCCAACTGTGCTGCCTGCTGATACCATTCAAATGCCTGCTCGTTATAATCGGCCTTGTCGAGCAGGTAGGCCAACTCCACCTGGGCCGGCGCGTATCCCTTTTCGGCGGCCTGTTGCAGCAGGTTCATCGCCGTCATCAGATCACCCCGGTGCGAGGCCTCTATACCCTTCTTGCCTATCTCGACGTACTCCGGATCGACCTCTGCCGCCACCACGCCGGCCAACGGCGTCAACATTATCAACACTGCACAAGACAAGATTCTCAACATGTTTCGTTTACCAACATCATGATCGCATTCTATTCACGGCTATCTGCTTCGAGCTTTCGATACAAACTGGACACCCCTATACCCAACCGACCCGCCGCCAGTTTGCGGTCGCCACCGGCGTCGCGGATCGCATTCTTGATAACGGCTATCTCGAAAGACTGCAGTTGTTGTTTGAGGGTTCCCTGCCCACTCACCATGGGCGGTCTGTGCGCGTGTTTGATCTCACTGATATTCTGCGGCAGGTCCGCCAACTCGATGACGCCGTTCTCACTGAGGATGACCGAGCGGGCCACCACATTCTGCAACTCCCGCACGTTGCCCGGCCAGCGGTACTCAATCAATTTGCTGCGCGCTTCGTCTGTCAGCTTGATGCTGGCATCGACGCCCATTTTTATCGCTTCCTTGCGGATAAAGAAATCCAGCAACGCGGGAATATCCTCGATCCGTTGCTCGAGTGGGGGCAAGGGTATATGAAAAACATTCAGGCGAAAATACAAATCTTCGCGAAACGAGCCCTCCTGAACCATCGCCTGTAAATCACGATTGGTCGCGGCCACGATCCTGACATTGATCTTGCGGTCCTGCTCGCTTCCCAGCGCGCGCAACTGTTGATCCTCGATCACATGCAGCAACTTGACCTGCAGATTGAGCGGCAATTCACCGATTTCATCGAGAAAGATCGTACCCTGATCGGCTTCAAGGAACAGGCCGCGCTTGGCCTTGCTGGCGCCGGTAAACGCCCCCTTGGTATGCCCGAAAAATTCACTTTCCAGCAGATTTTCAGGGATCGCGCCGCAGTTAACCGGAATGAATGCGTTACCGCCGCGCTGACTGTGCCGGTGTACAGACTTGGCGACAACACCTTTGCCGGAACCACTCGGCCCGGTAATCAGGACCGTGCTGTCGGTTGGCGCCACCTTACTGATCAAACGCTCTACCTGACGCATGGCAGGCGAAAGCATGACACAGGATTCATCCTCCTGGGCCTGAACAATCTCACGCAGGGCTTCATTTTCAGAGCGCAGCTGAATGACGTCGGCCATGTGCGACAGCCGGTTAAGCACATCCTCATTGCGCAGCGGCTTGAGCATGTAGTCATAGGCCCCGGCGCGCATGGCATCGATTGCCGTATCAACCGATGCAAAGGCCGTCATCATCAGAAAAATAGTATCGATACCGCTTGCCCTGGCCTTCTCAACAACCTCGATCCCATTCATATCGGGCATGCGTATATCACAAATCGCCACATCGATATCGCCCTTGTTCAGCTTCTGTAGCGCCTCCTCCCCGTTCGCGGCAACACTGACGGAGTGCCCTGCCTTCGACGCGGTGTTCGACAGAATCTGGCGCAAAGCGGGTTCGTCATCGACAATCAAGACCTGGAGCGAGGGCATAGCCGGGACGTCCTAATGGTTTGATATACCAACTGGTAAAGAAACGGTGACCTGCGTGCCCACACCTGCCTGCGACGAGAGCTGGATTTTACCCCGATGCTCATCAATCAGGGTTCTGCACAACGCAAGGCCAAGACCACTGCCTTCGCCGGGCGCCTTGGTGGAATAGAACGGATCGAATATCTGCGGCAAATCGGTTTCATCGATACCGCATCCGTTATCCTTGACCAGAATATGCACCCAGTCATCGTCGGCATAGGTCGATACATGCACGTGCGACGGTCTATCAGCGACCTTTTCCACTGCGTGCACGGCATTGTTCAACAGATTGATCAGGATCTGCACAATATGGTCCTTGACAATGGATACTGGCGGTATCTGCTCATCCAGCACCAGACGTAAATCAATACCCGACCAGCGCCGATCGTATTGCACCAGGCGGCAGGTTGTGTTGATCAGGGCATTCAGATCCAGCAGATCCACCACCGCATGTCGGGAATAACTGAATTCCGAGAAATCCATCGTGATGCCGGTAATACGATCAACTTCGGCCAGCACCTCATCGAGCTGGCGCGCGACCATCTTGTTGAGAGCCACGCCCTCGTTGCTGGTTTTGCAGGTTTCCTGGATATCACAGATCAGACCGCGTATGGCCGCTATCGGGTTACCCACTTCGTGGAGTATGCCGGAAGCCATCAAACCCACTTCAGCCATTTTTGAGTTCTGAATCATTTTAAGACGCTCCTGCTCCAGTTTGCGTCGAGCCTCCTTAACCTCGGTGATATCCTCTTTGATCCCGATAAAATGCCTGATTTCGCCGCTCTCGTCCTTGATCGCACTGATGATCGCATTCTCCCAGTACAACTCACCGCTCTTGCGACGATTATGGAACTCCCCCGACCACTGCTTACCGGCCAGGATGGTACTCCACAAGCGGCGATACCCCTCTGGCGGCATTTCGCCAGACTTGATGATCCCGGGATTTTTGCCCATCAATTCATGCGCCTGGTAACCGGTCATTTCCTCAAACCTGGGATTGACGAACTCGATCAGCCCCTTGGCATTGGTAATCACCACAGCCACCGGCGCATGCTCAACAACATAAGCATAATTACGGCAACGCCCATCACACAGGGCCTTACCCTCTGCTACTGATTCAATATTGAGAAAATTGTGCAACGAACCCCCGACCGAAGCGCCTTCCCAGCCACGGCCTGATTTATCATTGTTCATATTATTTAAATCAATCGCTGACTTTAAACGGCGTAAAGGGTAAAACTACACTGATTACGCTCCCTTTTCCAGCGCTCGATTCCGCATGAATAATGCCTTGAT
>JGI10211J34971_10004170_pt1 | contig 11497 bp, 8 predicted proteins | sample Etolagsediment_FD_34971 | JGI IMG/M metagenome (IMG submission 34971)
CTTTTTTTTTTGGTTTTTTATGGTCTCGTGGAGCGGTATCAGGTATGCTGATTTCATGGAACGAAAAATTATAAAAATCTGCTGGCTGGATCCTGGTAATTGTAAGGATCTGCCTCTTCCTGAGTATCACTCTGTATTGGCTGCAGGTATGGATGTGCGTGCTGTAATCTCTGAACCGTACCGTCTGGAACCCGGGGCAATCCATCTTTTTCCCACCGGCTTTTGTGTGGCAATCAGTCCCGGTTATGAGATACAGGTACGGCCCAGAAGTGGCCTTGCCGTGAAGCATGGTGTAACGGTAATAAACAGTCCTGGAACCATAGATGCAGATTATCGCGGTGAAGTGAAAGTTGCCCTTATTAATCTCAGCAAGGTGTCTTTTACCGTGAATCGTGGTGATCGCATAGCGCAACTGGTTCTCGCTCCTGTGATTCAGGCACAACTGGAGTTGGTGGCTGAGCTTGATGAGACCATCCGTGGAACTGGTGGTTTCGGACATACCGGACTATAGGTCAGGATGAGATTTTCAGTACTTGGGTCCGGGAGTAAGGGAAATGCCCTTTATATAGAATCTGGTCAAACATCTGTCTTGATCGATGCCGGCTTCTCCGGAAAGGAGATAGCTAAGCGCCTTGCCATCCACAACAGGAACCTGATAGATCTGGATGGACTTTTTTTGACTCACGAGCATGGGGATCACATTCAGGGAGCAGGGGTTGTTTCCAGGCTCTGTAATGTCCCTGTGTATGCAAATGAAGGAACCTACAGAGGTAGTGATAAAAAGATTGGAAAGCTACATAAGCGGGTGGAGTTCGAAACTGGAAAGGTAGTTCAGCTTAAGGATCTGGAAATTCGTTCTTTCAGTATTTCCCATGATACCCTTGATCCTGTGGGGTTTCTTGTAAGTGATTCAAATGTCAGTCTTGCCTGTTGCACTGATACTGGGAAAGTGTCAGAACTTGTTGCCAACAGACTAAGGGGGTGTGACGCCCTTGTCCTGGAATTTAATCATGATCCTCACATGCTGAAAACAGGACCATACCCTTTGGCTCTTCAGCAACGTGTTCGCTCGTCACATGGACATCTGGCTAACGAGGATGCAGCCTCTTTTCTTAAGATGCTTCTTCATGAAAAATTACGGTATGTTATGCTTGCTCATTTGAGTGAGAAAAATAATACAGCTGAGCTTGCTTTGAAAAGTGCCAGTGCAGTCATAACTAATGAAAGTAAATGTTATCTTCAGGTTGCTGCACAAGAGATTCCAACACAATTATTTCAAGTGTGAAAATTTGAACAGGTGTCTTTTGGTTGATCCGGGGGAATTATCATTAGTCCGGTGGCCTGGGGAGTCTGAAATTATAGCATTGTCCCAACTTGATTGATTTGTATGAAAAAAATGTTGATTTGTTTTGACATCGGGTTCGATTTGTGATAATATAGGGTCTAATATTCAATGTAGGAAGTATTTCAATAGGAAAGAGAAGTTGTTTTCAAAACTTGGAGAAAAAAATGAAGAAAGAATTTACTGTTGCAGCTTTGGGGTTGCTTTTAGCTTTTGGTACTACAGCTTCTGCATTCGCTGCTGGAAGTATTGCTCATGGTGATATCTCTGTATTCAAGGGAGGCGAACTTGCTGATAAACTTTCAGGGCAGAATCCAGTTGAAGAGGGTTCTCTGATGGTCTGTGATGGTAAGTGCATGATTAAGTCTAAGGGAATTTCTCTCGTGGCAGCAGATAAAGCGAAGTTTGCAATACAGAATGAAGATTCTGTATTCAATCTGTTTGTTCGTTCCGGTAAGGTTGATTACGTTATTAATGACAATACCCGTAAGATCGCTTTCCACACTCCTGAAGGAACATATACAGTAGCCGATGTTATTTTTAATGCAAGTTCGTCGCCTGTCGTCAGAGGTTCTGTTCAGGTGAGTGCCACAGGTGAGACTGAGATCGAAGTAACAGAGGGGCGTTTGGTCTTTGCTACTGGCGATGGCATGAAAACAGTTGATGCACATAATAAAATCGTACTGGCCGTTGTTCCGGCTGCTGGAGCTGGAGATGGTGCTGGAGATGATGATGGTATAGGCACTGGAGTAATGGTTGGTGGTGTTTTAGTTGCTACTGCCGCAGTGGTGGGAGTAGTAGCTATTGTTGACAATAACAATGATGACGATAAGAAGGATACAGGTGCAGTTGTGCCACCACCTGCAGTGAGTTCACCTGGAACAAGCTCACCCACACCTGTAGCGAGTCCAAGTGCTTAATAAGTAATACTTATAGGAACAACCGGCAGGAAATTGGAAGGACTATCAGCTCTCAGCTGATAGTCCTTCTTTTATGTATAATTGGCTAATTTCCCCTCACGAGAAGTCTATGTTTCAAGTTAGATTGTTGACCTTCTGTTTTATTGTACCCATGTTGTTTCTGTTGACAGCTTGCGCAGATGAGCAATTTCAAGCGACAACGGATCTCGAACAGTTTAGAAAACAGTACGAAGAAAAACAGAAGAAGTATAATCGAAGTCAGGACAAGGTCTACTCACCTGCTGATCTAAGTGACGCCGGTGGAGGAGATTATCGTTTAGGTGAAGGAGATTTGCTCACCGTTAAAGTGTACGAAAGTGAAGCTCTTGGTACCGAAGTTCGTGTCTCCTCTCATGGAGAAATTAGTCTTCCGCTGTTAAATAATGTCGACGTCTTCAATCTAACCACCGCTGAAGCCGAAGAAAAGGTAGAGGCACTGTATAAAGAAAAATACCTGCACGACCCGCATGTAATCATACATATAAAAGAGCATGTCAGTAAACAGATCACACTTGTGGGTGCAGTGAAAATGCCCGGCACCTACGATTATGTGACACGGCGAAGATTGCTTGATGTACTCGCTGTAGCTAACGGACTTTTGGAAGATGCCGGTTCAATCGCATACGTGACAAGGGAAAACCCTGAAACAAAGGAACGGAAGCGATTCATGGTAAGCCTTGATGAATTATTAAAACAGGGCAACATGAGACAGAATATGGTTGTCCTTGGTGGCGATGTTATTTTTATTCCTCTTGCAGGCCAATGTTTTATAGATGGTGCCGTACGAAAGCCCGGCACATATCCATTGAAGACTAAAATGACCATAACAGAGGCCCTTTCGCTTGCTGGCGGTCTGGCATCCTATGCCGACGATGATGGGATAAAATTGATTCGCTATATGGGTGACGATCAGGAACGTGCTATTGTCTCTCTCAGTTATAGTGATCTGCAGGCAGGCATGGGAGATACACTTTTTCTGCAGGATCAGGATATGATTTTTGCGGAATCCAGCAGCATGGGACTGATGTCATCGGGTGCAGGATTTTCCATTGGTTTTATGGGGACAGGCTTTACGTATAAAGATCCTGAGTCTAACGTACAGAGCAAATAGTCGAAAAGAAATTGGTTAAGGAGCGGTAAGTTATTGTGAATATCCAAAACCAATTCAGTAAAGTTCCTTATTTTCTTGTCTGTTTTGTACTCGGCACCATCCCTCTTGTCTTTGGCGCTGTTCACCCTATTGTATATGCCTCGTACACAGCAGTCGTCCTGACAGGTGTTGGTGGCTGGTTGTGTTTGTCGTATCCCTTCTCAGAACAGTCTGCTGCCTTGATTCCAAGTGGATGGCTGGTTCCGATATTGTGTGTACTGCTATTTTCTGCTCTACAGACCCTCCCCATTCCCGTGGCATGGTTGGATATTCTTTCCCCTGCAAGAGCTGTCAGGGTTGAGATGGTTAATGACCTTGCTCAAACTACTCAAAAACTTGCTTCGATTAGTGAATATGGAATACAGGGGCTGACCTCAACAATACTTTTGCTTGCGCTGCTTATTTACTTTTGTGGTGTAAAGATCCTGCTCCGCCAAAATAACCAGTTCTTTCGGGTCGTCTATCTGATTGTGATTATCGTCGGCCTCTTTGAGGCAATATATGGCTTGTTTCAGTTTCTAAGCCCACGAATTGGCATCCTCTGGCTGCCTCTAACCGGTGGCAGGGCTGCCCATGGTACCATTATTTACAAAAATCAATTCGCCTCTTTTCTCAACATGTGCTGGCCCCTTGCCGTAGCCGGTGCAATTGTTCATCTGCAAAGTTTAATGCAGGTCGATAGTGATACTAAAAAGAAGAAATCAATTAGAGAGCGTTTGAGAAGGATGGATGACAAAGCAAAATTGGCACCCTTGTTCATTTTTGCGACTGGAATTATGCTGTTGGCTGTGCTCTTTTCGTTGTCCAGGGGTGGAATTATAGCAATGTTGCTGGTCATGATTTTACTCAACTTCTTTCTTCCAATTGGAAGAAAAACGAAGTTTCTATTTCTAGCTCTTTTCGCTCTGTTTGTTTCTGCATATGGTGCATTACTTGGCCTGGATACAGTTATGTCACGATTTGATTCCATCGGGCAATCCGGTGCCTCGCGGTTTGCCACCTACCTGGCAAGCATACCCATGTTACTTGATCATGCTTGGAGTGGGATTGGCTTCGGTTCCTATAATTTACTTTCGCCGGTGTACCTCAAGGGGCTTGATGCAAATATTCACTGGGATCATTCCCATAACGAGTATTTACAACTGATGCTTGAATTTGGGATTCCTGCATCGATGGTCATCTTTGTCTGGTTGGTTGCAGCAATGTTTTTTGCTGGCTCCAGACTCTATAAGTTGATAAATGACAACAGCCACCCGGTCCATCCATCTGTTATTATGGCAGGTGGGGCGTATTGTGGCTTAATGGGCCTATTGATCCACGGAATTGCTGATTTCGGCTGGCGTTTGCCCGCCAATCTTTTTTATGCTGTGACATTGGCTGCACTAGTTTCTTACGGGCTTGAGAGCAGTCGGTATCCTGGTGAAGGGACAAAATGATACCTGATCTGGCAAAATTTATAGATATCCATAATCATATCCTGCCGGGTATTGATGATGGGCCCAAAAGTCTTGAAGACAGTGCAGAAATGGCCCGTTGTTATGTCAATGTTGGAATAACTCAAATTATAACAACGCCACATTTTATTCCCGGTACCGCCTGGTCAGCTGGACGTCAGCAAGTTTCTGAAAAGATAAAAGAATTGACAGAATTCCTGGAGCAGAAACAAATCCCTCTACGGATATTGCACGGAATGGAAATCGCCTACCACAAAAAATTGCTCAATAATTTTGAGAGGGGCTTGCTGCAACCTCTAGCCAACAGTTCCACCTATTTACTCGAACCGTCCTTCCAGGATACAGCAGAGGATTTGCTGCTCTGCTCGAAAAAACTGCAGGAGAAAGGGCAGCATGTAATTATTGCCCACCCGGAACGTATAAAAACATTTCAGGAATCATTAGAGCCTCTTCTTGAACAGGTTCAGGATGGACTGGAGGTTCAGCTGAATACCGGTAGTCTCCTCGGTAAATTTGGACCTTCCAGTCAGCAAACGGCTCTGGGTCTGCTTGAGAACAACTGTGTTCAATACCTTGCCTCTGATGCCCACTCAGCGAATAATCGAAGGCCTGTAAACATCCAAGAATGGAACGAGTTGTCTACAATTCTTGGACCCGCATTACTGAGTACTCTTTGTATAGATAATCCCAATAAATTAATATCGAATTCTTATGATGAATAAAAATAAAAATCAGTACCCCTCTTCAGATAGTCAATTACTTGTTCGTGATAATAATCAACAGCAAAATCTACCAAGTGTTGAGGTTCGTGAAGTAGTACCAGAATTCAAGGATGAGATTGATCTTCGTGACCTTCTCGATGTTTTGATTCGAAGGAAGTGGCTTGTTGTCAGTGCATTGATTTTCATATTCTTCTCTGTGGCCCTTGTAACTTTTTCCATGACTCCACAGTTTAAAGCCCGTGGATCACTTAAAGTCTCTGCGCAATCATCGAATTTAACCAAGTTTGATGATCTTGAATCGGGAGCTCTTAAGACAATGGAATTTCAACAAACACAGGTAAAACTCCTTCAAAGTGAACAGCTCGCATTGCGAGTCATTGATTTATTGGAACTTGACCAAAACAAATATTTCAATCCTCAGGCCGGTGTCAAAGAAGGTCCCGGCAACACAGGGCTTCTTGCCACTATTAAGAACTTTGTTCGTGCTGATGAATCAAAGGATTCAATAAGCGTCCTTTCAGNTGATGCGAAACAACAGATCCTTCACGAGCAAATACTTACTAACTTTACAGACAGGTTCAAGGTAAGTCCTGTTCGGAATTCGGAACTCATTGAAGTCACTTTCGAGACTCCATCGCCTGCATTATCTGCAGAAATTACCAATACGGCTATGGACGAGTTTATCAATATGCATATGGATGGGAATATGCAGCGCTCTCGTGTTGCTTCTAAGTTCCTGGAAAAGCAGATACTTGCAGCGCAGATGAAGCTGGAAAAATCCGAAATGGCACTCCAGAAATTTGCGAGAAAAATTGGTGTGGTATCCCTGGACCCAAAACTAAATATGGTGCTCAGGCAAATGGAAGAGCTAAATGAAGCTCTTGCCAAGGCGAGATCGGCACGCATTGCTGCAGAAGCACGTCATGAGCAAATCCAGGCAATGGATCTTGAAGAGTTCACACAGGTTTCTCAGAGCCCTCTCATTCAGGATCTAAGAAGTAAGTACTCAGTGCTAAAAGCAGAGTATGAAGATTTGGCTACAACATTTAAGCCTGAATATCCGGAAATGGTAAAGATAAAAGCCAGGATGGATGAGTTGATCAAGCGGGCTGAGGAAGAACGCCTGCTTATTATCAATTCCATCGCCAATGAATACAAAACGGCATTAAAAACCGTTGAATACTATACAAAACAAGCCGATGAACAAAAGCAGAGGGCTTTGGATCTCGAAGAAAAGGCAACACAGTACAAAATTTATGAACGCGAAGTAGCCAGTAGTAAAACTATTTATAACAGTCTCCTTGAGAGGTCGAAAGAAATTGAGGCAACGGTTGGTGCAGCCGTTACCAATATACAGATTGTTGACGCGGCGAGAGCACCTCTTCTACCGTATAAACCACGTGTTGCTCTGAACCTTCTCCTTGGAATTGTCCTTGGGTTATTTGCAGGTATAGGTTTGGCTTTTATTGTAGAATATTTTGACAATACTATCAAAAGTCCCGATGAAATGGCTGACCGCTTTCATATTCCTGTGCTTGGGCTTATTCCATATGATAAGGAATCCGTAGATAATCGCAGCAATATGGCCCTGAAGTTTTTTAATGCCCCCCGTTCACCTGTGGCGGAGGCCTTTCGTACGACCATGACTTCTGTTCGCCTCTCTGTTGCCGATGATCCACCAAAGAGCATACTCATTACAAGTGTTTTACCGGGAGCCGGGAAAAGTTCACTCTCATGTAACTCCTGCTTGTCGTATCTCTCTGAAGATGAAACATGTCTGCTTATCGATTGTGATCTCAGAAAGCCAAGTCTGCATAGAGTGTTAAAAAACGGTGAGAAAGGGAAGGGCTTATCAAGTGTTCTCAGTGGTATGAGTAAATTGGACGATGTTATCTCTAAAACAGATTTTGAAGGATTGGATTTTATCAGCAGTGGCCCCTTACCTCCTAACCCCGCTGAGTTGTTATCATCAAAGCGTATGCGCCAACTGTTGACCCTGGCCACCCAGAAATACGACAAAGTGATACTGGATGGCCCTCCTTACCAGGGATTTGCCGAAATCCTGGTTCTCGCAAATATGGTAGATGGGGTTATCCTCATTGCCGTGGAAGGCGATACCCCACGAGAGGGTGTTAAGCATTTCCGAAAGGCCTTAACCAATGTCGGCGGCAGGATTCTTGGTGCCATAATTAATAAGTCAGGCAGAAAAAAAGGCTATGGTTATGGCTCCTACGGCGGATATAAATATTACGCGTACAACTACGAGTATGGCAAGGAGAGTTAAGTGAGAGTGTTGCGGCTGCTTTGTTTCATTTTTTTGTTTGTCTTAACGGTGGTGCAGATACGATTGGCCCTGTTTGAACAAACGAAATACAGCAGTAATGAGAATACTTCATCACTCAACAAATATCAGACGAATCCCTATTTGCTCTCTTGGCTTGCTAAGCAAAAGCATATGTTCGATTCAGATCTTGATCAGGCGCAACTGCTCTATAAACGGGCTTTAGAGATTAATTCTGTTTATGTGCCTGCATGGCTGGGACTTGCTGAATTGCGACTTGATCAGCAGCAAAAGCAAAATGCCAATGCAATTCTTGATTATACCAGTCAGTTGACCGACAATGTGAAGCGTTGGCGCTGGGATAAAGCATTAGTGGCGTACCAATTTGACAGGCAGGATATTCTGGCTGTTGATCTTGCATATATTATTCTTGAAATTCCCGGAAAGCAAAGAAATGATGCCTTACGAACGGCTTTTGCTGTCTGGCCTGATCCTGAAGAGTTACAGGAGCAGCTGGGCGATGAAGCCTTGGAGCATCTTTTTCGTTATGCAACGCAGACAAAAAAAGTAAGCCAGGGACTCGTACTCTGGCAGGTCATAGAGCAAAAGGGCCTGGAATCAGAAGCACAGAAAAAGGACGCTCTTGCCTTTGTCAACATGTTAATTGGACAGGGTGAGTTGCCAGAAGCAACAATCATCTGGAGGAAGCATTTTAGTCATTCGGATTTGTTATTCAACGGCAGCTTTTTAGTCCCACCATTACAAACTGCGTTTGGCTGGCGTATCGGCAAGAATAAAGGTGCAAGCTGGTACTTTACTGAAGAAGAAAAAGATGATCCGGCAGCCTTACATATTCATTTTAATCGTAAAGATAATATCAATCTTCGAAATATTTCGCAGATACTGCCCTTGCAGGGTGGAAAGGTATATGCCCTGAAAGGAAAAGTAAAAACAAAAAAACTTACGACTGACCAACTGCCGTTCATTGAGGCTTTTGGCTATAAATGTAAGGCTCCGTACAATAAATCTGAAATGGTGTTGCCAGATCAGGACTGGACTGATCTCTACTTCGTATTTGAGGTCCCCGAAGAGTGTAATGCCATGTATATTCGTTTGCGAAGAAATGAGAGTACTCAGATTGATAATAAACTGGCGGGTGATATCTGGCTGGCAAAATTCAGTATTAGCGAAACTGAAGAACTATTTACAATTTTAGATGAAGAGCCATGATTACCAGCCAGGATAAACTACTTATTTCCCGCCTCATAAAAAAATATGCCGGCAATGTCTCAACGGAATCAATGTTAGTGTTTGTTGGGGACAATACCGGTATGCTTTCCATATGCAGGGAGCTTGTAAACAGCAATAATCAAAATGATGAGTCTGTCGTTTCCTGGGTGGATGAACAGTGTCATGAACAGAACGTTGATGTTCGTGGCTTTTTGTATGAAGTCGAGAAGATTTTGTCTGTCTTTCTGCCTGATCATGAAGTTGAAGAATATTATACTGTTCTGGGGCTGGAAGATGGTGCCAGCGACGAAGAAATAAAAAAGGCATATCGACTGCTGAGTAGAAAATATCACCCGGATACAGCATCAGCAGAAGATGCCGGTAATGGTGACATGTTTGTTCAGATCACAAAAGCGTACCATGCGCTGTCGGAGGGAGAAAAAAGAAGCTCAGAATACAGGTCATCCGCTGCACCTGTTGACAATTGGCGTGGACAAAAAAAGAATCATGTCAGTTCGGACCGAAAGAAAAAAAATCTATTCTGGTTCACGGCACTGGCGTCAGTTATGGTCATTATAAGCCTGATTGTTGCCCGCAGCTATCAACAAAGGGCCATGATTGCAGGCCTCCAAAGTAGCAGAGCGGCCTTTATTCCTCCTGAATCTCCAGTCCAATTAGTAGATAACAGTATCGATAAACCGGCAGTACCCGAGGCACCTCCTGAATCTAAAGACATAAAAGAAAGTGAATCAACAGATGAACCGGTTGAGGAAGCAAGAGATACTGTCGAAAACCTACAACCTGATGTTACCGGGCAGCTATCATCGCCTGATAAACCAAAAATATCAGAAAATGTAGAATTGGATCACAAAAATAACCCGATAGTAAGGCAGCAAAGTACTTCTGAGACAGCCTCGCCCCTGCCGGTACCGACAAGTGAACAGGCAATTGAACCGGTAAAAATACCGATCCCTGCTAAAAGAGTAAAAGAGAACGAACTGATAATATCAAAAACTGAAAAATTGGAAGAAAACATTTCCAGGACAATTGCGGAAACAGTTACTGCAGAGACAGAAACAGCCCCCTCGGCACCGAAAACAGAAGAAAAAAATGAGCCGGTAAAAAGACCGGTTTCTGTTGAAATCGCCAAAGACAAACCCAAGAAAGTAATACCGCCAAAACAGAAAAATTCTTCCGTTCAATCCAGTGTCAGAAAAAACCTGCAAGAACAAGTGGAAGTGTCCCCTGCTACGGAGGAACATGCCGTTCCAACAGCCGAAGAAATACAGGAGGCTACACAAAAAAAGATAGAATACTTTATAACTGAATACACAAAATCTTATACAAACAAAGATCTGTTTGCCTTTAGTCATTTTTTTGATATGGCAGCAACAGAAAATGGAAAACCACTCGCTGAGATTCTGCCAACCTATTCAGAACTTTTTCAAAACTCTGAGGTGGTATCCCTGACTGTTTCAATCCTTAAGTGGAGTAATATCGAGAATATGATCGAATTAGATGGACGCTTTGAAATTAATATTCAGTATAAAAGTGGTGAGAAGGTGAGTGGAGCTGGCATAATAGCTTTTCAGTTAATTGATTCCGGCAATCAACTTTTGATTAAAGATACAACCTACCAATTTGACATTTAAAGAAAATGGCCTCATTCTTATCCTATCAATTCAGAAACCAACTGGCCATACTGCTTGGGCTAATCCAAAATCCAAAATTTTGGGTAATTCTTGGGTTGGATATCATCTTTGTAATCCTGGCTTATTTCCTTGCTAATGTGATTCGTTTCGAAAGTGTTTCGGACGGTATCGATCTGGTCCAGATCCTTGGAATTCTTCCTCCCCTGATTGTTGTTAAAATTCCTGTCTTCTATGTGTTTGGTTTGTATCGGGGTATGTGGCGTTACACCAGTACCCGCGATCTTTTGAATGTCGTGAAGGGTACTGTTTTTGCCTCTATTATTATTGTAACACTTCTCCTCTACGGAAACCGCTTTGCTGGGCTTTCGCGTTCAGTTTTCATTATTGATGCCATATTTACTTTTCTCTTTATAGGCGGACACAGGATTATGATCCGTTTTTATCATCAGAACAATAAAGGTCGTAGAAGCCTGAGCTCTGGAAGCAGATTGATGAGAAAGAAAAATCTCCTGTTGGTCGGTGCCGGTGATGCAGCAGAAAATGTGTTAAGAGAACTGAATGTCAACAAGGCTGTTCCATACACTGCCGTTGGGCTTGTTGATGATGATCCCTCTAAAACCGGTCTTAAAATTCATGGAGTTCCTGTTGTTGGAAGTATTGAGTATCTTAATGAACATATAATTCGATTCAATGTAGAAGAGCTTTTG
>JGI10211J34971_10004173_pt1 | contig 11493 bp, 6 predicted proteins | sample Etolagsediment_FD_34971 | JGI IMG/M metagenome (IMG submission 34971)
ATAGAGAAAGATTTTCTGGATGAATTCATGTGTCTCTTTGGTGTAGGTGATGGGGGTGGCGGACCGAAGGAAGAAAATATCGAATTCGGGATACGCCTGGAAAATCTGGAAGGTGCTCCCCGGGTACAATTTGGTCGGGCCGCAGATTTCTTCAGCAGGATGGTCAAAAATAAATCCAAATTGGCTCGATGGGTCGGAGAGCTGTATTTTGAACTGCATCGGGGAACTCTCACTTCCCAGGCACGCAATAAACGCTGGAACCGCAAACTGGAGCATTTTCTCAAAACTGTGGAGCTGCTGTGGTCACGTCTGCCCCTGGACCAATATCCTCGAGATCTGCTGGATAAGATCTGGAAAAAGGTACTGATGAACCAGTTCCACGACATTCTTCCGGGATCAAGTATAAATGAAGCCTATCAGGTGACGGAAAAGGAATATCGACAACTCAATCGCGATTTGGAAAATCTGGAATCCAGAGCAATAAAAAACCTCGTCGCTGAGGATGATCTTGGAATCTCTGTGGTCAATAATCTCTCCCAGGAGATCACAACCGTCATCCAAATTCCGATTTCCTGCAATGGATCGCTGGTGGACAACCAGAGCAATGTGGTTCCCACTCAGCAGGAAAATGACATCTCTGTGGCTCTGGTCACTCTGCCGGCTCTGACCATGATGGATTTCAAAGTCAGCTCTGACCCTATACCCTCAATGACGGAATGTCCTGAACCTCTGGTCCTGGAAAATGACCTGGTGAAGTATACTTTTGATGAATGGGGTCATCTGCTTCACGCTGAAGATAAGGAATTGGAACGCTCTATTCTCCAGGACGGTGAAATGGCAAACAAACTGGTCCTGTATGATGATCACCCCAATGACTGGGATGCCTGGGATGTGGATATTTTTTACGAACAATCAGCAGTGACCACATTGCAGGCAGAGCAATATAAACGCTGCGCCCACGGTCCGGTCAGGTCGGGCATATATTTTCGATATCGTACCCTCACCTCAGTCATCGAGCAATGGGTGATATTGGCCGCGCATTCTCGTCGACTCGATTTTCAAACACGGGTGGACTGGCATGAAAAGCACCGCATGTTGCGGACCGCTTTCCCTGTAAATATCCAAAGTACCGAAGCGACATTTGACATCCAATATGGATATGTGCGACGCCCCACTCACCGCAATACTTCCTGGGACTGGGCGCGGTTTGAAGTGGCTGGCCAGCGCTATGCGGATCTGTCCACGTCAGATTATGGTGTTGCCCTGTTAAATGACTGTAAATATGGCTATAAAGTGCTGGGCAATGTTCTGGATCTGAATCTGCTGCGATCACCCAATTATCCTGATGCAGATGCTGATCAGGGTCTGCACGAATTTACTTACAGTCTTCTCCCTCATGCGGGTCGCATGATTGATTCGCCAGTCTGGCTCGAAGCTGCTCTTTTAAATCAGGGGGTTGGTGTTTATCCGGGTCAATCGCGCGCGGGAATGGAATTGCCCTGTATGCTCAATTCGGAGGGAATATCTCTCGAAGTGATCAAAAAGGCGGAGAAGGAAGAATGCCACATCATTCGCCTGGTGGAAATAAGGGGCTGTGAAAGCAGGGGGATGTTGAAACTGAAACCGGGCTGCCGATTGGTCCATACGAATCTGCTGGAATGGGAGAACGGAAATGCCATCGAAGATACTCAGGAACTGGCGCTGTCATTGAAGCCTTTCGAAATTGTCACCTACAAATTATACATGATAAATCAATAATTGGAGAGTTGTATGAAATCCCTGTCGTTTCCACTCATTTTGGTTCTGCTCATACCATTGTTGCATGCGGGTAGCGGCCAGGTCATGGAACGGAACCTGCCTGTGATTGAACCGGAGGAATTGCTGATTCTGACTCTTCCCGAATCCAATCGGAGCCGTCAGTTGGCCATCGATCCCATAGCACAGGATTTAGTGCTGGATACATGGCAGACACCGGCGGCAGGTGATACGGTGTTTTTCACTGGGGATGAGTGGGCAATCTGGCAGGTGAAATCGGCTGATGAGGGCTGGTTTTATGGCCCGGAAATGCGCGGTGCCTATGTCTATTATCAACTCCATCTCGATCAATCTGCAGTGGTTTTGGTTGAAGGTCTCACTCATCAATACATGGTGATTAATAGTGAGCCCCGAATTGGGAACCGCTATCAGTACAAGGAGGTTTTTGAATCCTGGGAACCCAAATCTAATTATACCCGCATCCCAGTTTCACTGAATCGAGGCAACAATGATTTTCTGTTTCGCTGCAATCGCGGATTGTTTAAACTGCGCATTCACCAATCCGGACCGGGGATTTTCCTCAATGGCAACGATCTCACCATTCCCGACTTGATCCAGAATCGACCCGGCACTTTATGGGGTGGTCTGGTTCTCTTGAATGCCACNCCAGAGTGGACANCGGANCTGTACCTGGGTGCAAAGTTGACCGCCGGTCGAGAGCTGTTCACATCCTGTNCCAGCCTGCCCCCCTACTCGGTGACAAAAATTCCTTTTGAATTTCTTGACAGTGGCCAGAGTACCGTTGGCGAGCTGGCGTTAAATATCACCCTGTATTCGTCAAGTCAATCTGGATATGAACCCCTGGACTGGGCAGAACTGAAAATACAGGTGAAATCTGCGCTGGATAATCAGCGGATCACTTTCATCAGTGACATTGACGGCAGCGTTCAATACTATTCTCTGAACCCGGCTCAAGCGGAAAATGAGGATGGGCAAGCGCTGTTTTTCTCAATGCATGGGGCATCTGTGGAAGCCATCAATCAGTCGGGATCTTACGCTGCCAAAACCTGGGGGCATATCGTGGCACCCACCAACCGCAGACCCTACGGATACAATTGGGAGGACTGGGGACGACTGGATGCGCTTGAAGTATTTGACCTGGTGAATGAGAGCCTGAATATCGATCCCAATAAGGTCTACCTCACCGGACATTCCATGGGCGGGCACGGAGCCTGGATTCATGGGGTCACCTATCCCGATCGATTTGCTGCTCTGGGACCCAGTGCAGGCTGGATCAGTTTCTGGTCGTATCGGGTCCGGGACCAGGAGAAGAATGAAAATCCACTGTTGGAAATGATTATGCGCTCAACTTCACCGAGCAACACCATTGAGTTGGCTTCCAACACCAAAAACATGGGCGTGTTTATCCTGCATGGTTCCGAAGATGATAATGTTCTCCCGGATCAAGCTGAGATGATGATCGCTGAATTGGAAAAATTCCATCATGATTTTATCTATCATGAAGAGCAAGGTGCAGGTCACTGGTGGGACAATAGTGATGAACCCGGTTCTGCCTGTGTAGATTTTGCACCCATGTTCGATTTCTTCGCTCGACATCGTCGCCCGGATGCCAGTGAAATGCGGGAGTTGCAGTTTAAAACGGCCAATCCGGGTGTTTCGAGCTCGTTCTACTGGGCAGAGATCTGGGGACAGGATCAACCTCTGGAAATGAGTTCAATTGATATCCGGGTTGATCCGGGGCAGCAGCGATTTGTGGGCTCTACGGAGAATGTCCATCGACTGGTGCTGAACACAGCAATGATCCCCCATCCCGAAGAAATATCCCTGATTCTGGATGATCAGGAATTGGCGGTGGCATGTCCGGATCATGCCCCCCTGCCAATCTACCTGGAGCAAAAACGCAGCGGTTGGGCTGAGGTGGAAGCCTTCAGTACAAAGGAAAAATATCCTGGACGATCCGGTACTTTCAAAGACGTCTTTCGCAATAATGTCCTCCTGGTCGTGGGTACACAGGGATCCGATGCTGAAAATCATTGGGCTTTAACTAAGGCTCGGTACGATGCAGAATCATTCTGGTACCAGGGCAACGGCAAGCTGGATATCATTCTGGACACTCAGTTTGATCCTGCTCTCAATCCAGATCGGAATGTGGTCCTATACGGCAATGCAGAGACCAATGCCGCCTGGGACCTGCTCCTCTCAGACTGTCCGGTCAATCTTAAACACAATTGGGTGCGCGTTGGTCACCGTAAACTGAGAGGTGATGATCTGGCGGTCATGTTTATCTACCCTCGTCAGAACAGTGAAATCGCCTCGGTAGGTGTGGTCGGTGGAACCGGGATCGCAGGCTGCAGATTGACGAATATGCGGCCCTATCTCTATGCCGGATTTGCCTATCCAGATCTGGTGGTCATGGATCCCCGGATCCTGATAGGGGATGACGCGGGGATGCGGATTACGGGATTTTTTGGTCCCGATTGGCAAGTATCCACAGGTGATTTTCTACATAGTATGTTTGATGTGGATGATTGATGGCTGGACAGACTTCGCCACTCGTAATTGACAGTTACAATGGACTCCAGGCCACGGCTCGCGCTATGGAACTTCTTCTGGAAGGCAAAGATGCCCTGGATGCTGTGCTGGCCGGCTTGGAGCCGGTAGAGGATAATCCCGAGGAACATTCCGTTGGCTACGGCGGACTTCCAAATGCTGAAGGAGTAGTCGAGTTGGAAGCCAGCTGCATGCACGGCCCCTCCCATCGTGCCGGGTCTGTTGCCGGTCTGCAGGGTATTCGGTACCCCGCCCAGGTGGCACGGCTGGTCATGGAGCAATCCCCTCATGTCCTGCTTGTGGGTGAAAACGCCCGGCAGTTTGCCATTAATCATGGATTTAAAACAGAGAACATGCTCTCCCCCCGTGCTCAGGATATTTGGCTTAATTGGCGGAAATTTAAAGAAACGGGTGCTGAGTTGGATCCCGATTTCGAGATTCCTAAAGGATATTTACAGTTTTTTAAAACCACCGGTACACTGACTTGTCTGGCTCTGGATCGGAATGGCAACGTCTCCGGCACCACTACAACGAGCGGCATGGCATTTAAAGTCCCGGGCCGCGTCGGAGACAGCAGTATCATCGGCGCAGGATTGTATGTGGACAATGAAGTGGGAGCCTGTGGTTCTACTGGTCTTGGTGAAGTGAATCTGCGGAATTTATCTTGTTTCCAGGTGGTAGAAGCAATGCGCAGTGGACTGGAACCAACTCAAGCCTGCCAGCGAGTCATTGATATCCTGATCAATCAGTGCAGGCGCACAGGTTTCCCACAGCCTCAGGACATGCCGCAGTGGAATGTGCAATTTTACGCCTTGAATCATGAGGGAGTTTATGGATCTGCTTCGATCCTGGGCCCCACTTCCATGGCTGTGGCCACTAAGGGGAAAAACCAACTTTATCCTGTAGAGTATCGGTTCGAACGGGTCGTGATATAATCAATTGGTATAAACCCCAGGGCAAGCCCTGGACCCAAGATTCAGGGGTAAGGCCCGGGGAAATCCAACCGCACGCTTGCCTGCCCGGCGCAACCAAACGAAGCAGGTAATGCTCGCCAGTGGTCTAACGGATCCGCCCGCTGGCAGATTGAAAACACTTTATTGGGAATGGGTGTGTCGCAGGCGGGAGTGGTGAAGGCGGATGAAGGCATTATTCTGATATCTAAAATATGACTGAATATGAATATCCCGCTTCATGAGCGATTAATCAGCAAACATGGTCATGCGGGTGCCATGGGTTCCAGCTTGTTTCGATAGCATTAAACAGATTGATCGCGAATTCCAGAAAAAGACTCACCTTGTCGTTCAGTACTTCTGCCCGAAGCCCTTCGTTAATTAATCCTTTTCTGAAGGCATGGGAAAGGTCAACTGACATACTGTCCCAGACGGATCCATCCGTTGAATCTCTACTCGTCCCTGGAGTTGTTGTGCCGATGAGTGGACCAGCCCCAGTCCCAGGGAATGGACTTCCTGCCAATTGAAATCCACGGGCAGTCCCACCCCATTGTCCAACACTGTGAGGACCAGAAAACCTTGATCGTCCTGCATTAACTTCACCTCTATTTTCCCTGTTTTTTGTTCGGGAAATGCATATTTATAGGCATTACTCACCAGTTCATTGATAATTAATGCCAGAGGGACAATGATATCGAAATCAATTTGGATACTGGGACAGCTGATAGTGAGTTCTATTCGATTTTCAAGGTCGAAAGCATGGATGATTTCATCCGTTAGCCGCTTCAAGTATTCTGCCAGATCAATATGCTTTAAATCTTCTGAACGGGTTAACATCTCGTGAATCGTAGACATGGCTTCAATGCGATTTTGGCTGTCAGAGAGGCTGGCTTTTGATTCTGGATCTGATGTCACCATGGTCTGATACCCTAGAATTCCCTGCAATATGGCCAGGTTATTTTTTATACGATGGTTCATTTCCCGCAATAGCAGTTGAAATCGGTCCAGCGCTCGTTCACGATCCACCAGAGCTTCCGCCAGTTGAAGCCGCATTTCTTCCGAAATAACAAGCGTCGATCCAATACCCCAGAAGACGTACAATGTGGCAAATACGGCGATGTACATCATCTGGTTTGGATCATCAGTCAAAACGTTGAATTCAGTTCCCAGGTGAACTGAATGATAGATCCTACTGATGATGACGAAAACACTGAGTACAACCGGGATGGCTGCAACATAGTAAGAGAGCCTTCGACGATTAAAGGCGATGTGTAACAAATGAAACGAGAAGCGGAGGACCAGAAAGAGGGCAACGAGTGACGCAAAGATGATTCTCCAGACCAAGGAGGGATAGATAAATGTGAAAACCACAAATACCAGAAGGACAATCAGAACCAATGAGATATCAAGTATATTGGAAGGACGACGATTATCAAACCGGATGACCCCACGGATGGTTAGAGCGACACCGACGAATATGATGATATTGGCAATAATGATTGAGATAATCGGGTGGAGCTGATTTTGAAGACTTAATAGTATAATGCCCACCCCAGATAGAATGATGCCATTTCCCCAGTTTCCAATCCCCTGAAATGTGGGTGAATGACGATATCCCAGATTAATGATAATCAAACCAAGAATTATCAGGAATGGACCCTCTAACAGAAAAATTGTTGTAAAATGGATATCAACCATAGTCTGTATTCAGTAAAAATACGAGGTGCCTACCGGTTGAATACAACAGGGTTAGAAAACACTGATTCCGCAAGGGGATATTATTATAATATTCCATCTTAATGGAACATATTATAGTAGTTAGACATCCATTATCGTCATGGTATTGCATTAGATAGTGGCAGCATATTTAGAAATATTAATTAAGTCGTGATCCTAATGGCAAATTTACTTCAATAAACGATATTGATGCCGGAATTTGTTTTGCAGGTCTCATCTCGCCTACCCCCGACCAAAACGATTCATTCTGCCTGAATGGATGTGTCCGATCAGTTTAACCCATTCCGACTTCGTCAGGTATAGCTGGGCAGGCAAACGTACTTGTGCTTTGCAGTCATTCGTCATTGGGGACGACGTTGTTTTGTGGAAAATCGAAATTCAAGCACCATTGCTGACTTCGCCGGAAATTTTAAAACACCAATAGTTGAGATGCCCTCATCGCGGCGACTCAAAACTGGTGATTTATGTTTGAAATCACCCATCCACAGCTTGGACAATAACGAAATATGGTTGTACATTATTTGTATTCGTAATTTAACATGGATCAGGAGGATCGCTTGGATTCCATTCTAATAATAGATGATAATGCTCGGCAAAGAGAAATACTGGAACAGCAAATTGGCGGGGATGAGCATAATATCGTCAGTATGCGCAGTGGCAAAAATGCGCTGGACTATCTGCACAACAATGAAGTATCAATGATTGTCAGCGATCTGTATATGCCTGAAATGGATGGGCTGAAACTCTGCCAGAATATTAGGGTAAATCCCAATCTGTGTCAGTTGCCATATGTGTTATACACGGCAGTGCCCTTAAGTGCAGATCAGGCACGTTTTGCGTATGATTGCGGTGTTGATCTTGTCCTAGACCGCACTTTGGAGAGAGAGGCATTTCTGGCATTAATTACTGATATCATTGCCGATCCCCCCGATCACAAACCCCTGGATTCATCCGCATACAGTGCTGCCCGCGTTCAATCGGGTCGAGATGATTTTATCCGTCAATTGGAGCATCGGATTCTTGATCTGGATTCTACCCGAAAATCACTGGAACATCTGCAAGCGCAATTGGAGGAACAGCAGCGAGAACTCCAGAGCGAGGCCGAGTTCGCCATGGTCGATCACACATCCAAGCTTCTTTATAATAAACTTCACGCCCGTCACGGGCATATTGAAGGTGAAGCAGAAGGATTGCACATCCAATTTGAAAGTGAACAGCTCAATGAACTCCAGGGTCTACTGACGGAACTGACTCAAGAACGTGAGGATCTGATTGATGAGCTGGCCTCTGTCCAACAGGATATATCTACATTGACAGCAGCTCTCGATCTCATCGACGGTCATCTGGCAGTGCTGGATCCCAAACATCGCATATTAAGGGCTAATAAGCTGTTTCGTCAGGATTTCTTACCGGAAGATTGGGATGGCAAACCGGTGGCACCTCCTGCTGGATTTTCAGCCACATTACCTCCTGGCCTTCTTACTCGCGCATTGATCCCCGGCAATGATCCCGATCAGATACATACCTGGAACAGCCCTGCGGATGGTACCGGTCGGTCGGCACGTATTTGGCGGGGTCGCGCAGTATATAATTCATCCGGAATTCAGGAATGGGTTCTGATCTATAGTTCAATTACCCCCGAATCCTCGATGATCTCTCCCGTCAGTGAGGAGCCGGTCCAGGTTGCCGATACTGTCCCAATTCAAACCCTTGAGCCTCGTCGGATGGTGGCAGAACCGGATAGTTTGCCATCGGGTTTACCCGTTGATTTAATCGGCAGTGGATACGCATTTACTACTTTTTTAAAACAACTGAATTCCAACAGTAGCAGTGATGCTCCCCTGGTCATTGTTGGAGAGCCGGGTTCTGGACGCCAATTGGCTGCCAGATATATCCATCAGAACAAGGTCAAAAAAGACTTGAATTTTAAACCGGTCTATTGTCAACTAATTGCCGAACAACAATTTCGTCGGCAAATCACAATCCTTTTCCAACAATCGGATACAGGAGTACTTTGTCTGCTGGAACCTGGTTCTCTTTCCCGCAGTGCCCAAAGGTATTTATTGGATACTATGACTTTACCCCAGAATGGCCCCTCATCCTCTCTCCGAATCATCAGTGTGACCAGCCTGGATCTACCCCGGCTGGTGGAAGAACGCTCTTTTAACGCGGATCTGTGGGATTTATTGAGTGAGAATCAAATCACTGTCCCTGCCCTGCGTGATCGGCGCGAAGATATACCTGCTCTGGTTAACCATTTTGTGCGACGATTCACCCGCCAGTATCATCGCAGTATCCACAATATCCCCCTGGCAACTGTGGATGAGATGCAGCAGTATCATTGGCCCGGGAATATCCGGGAACTGTCCCAGATTGTCGAGCATGCCGTTCTGCGCAGTACTGGAACCTCTCTCCAATTTGGTGGAGGTCCCTTCAGCGGCCAACTGGGTTTGGGGGGTGCCGCTCCATTTGCATCACTGAAAGATATGGAACGGGAATATATTCGCAGTGTCCTTGACCATACGCGTTGGATTATCCATGGATCTAGAGGTGCTGCCCGAATTCTGGAAATGCATCCCAACACATTGCGTTCACGCATGGAAAAGCTGGGACTTCATAAATCAAAAAGACCGCGTAACTGATCGAAAGTCAGTACTTCATTCCCATTACTCTCCTTTATAATATTCCTGTCAGAGTGTACGCCAGCGGACAGTTCAAAGTCCGCAAACGTGCAACCTATAGCTGCGCGGATACTTCCAGTCTGTCTTTGCATCTGATTCTCATTTGACATAAGATAATATATGCTTGTTACTATAATACTTACACACAGAACTCTCCAATTTTAACCTCGGTACCTGTAATGCGGCACGCAATTTGAAACAGCTGGCCCATTACCCTTTATCCCAACCAGAGGTTCATATGTGGCTAAGTTATTTGACGATCGCTTTACGCAATCTCTATCGAAATCGATCTTACTCCTTTATTAACATTGCTGGGTTTTCAATTGGACTGGTTGTGAGTATGATCATCGGTTTTTATGTGGTGGATGATCTCACCTACGATCGATTTCATGAAAACTGCGCTCAGATCCACCGGTTGTTGACCATAGAGAATTCAGGTGATGAAACAGCCATAACCTACGCGATTACATCTGGACCCCTGGTATTGGCGGCAAATGCAGAAGTACCGGAAGTGGTGGCCTCAACCCGGATTTTCACCCAGGGGGGAGTTCCACTGGATCTGAGTCAGTTGGACGAATCGGGTGCACGTGAGGGGATTATCAATGCTCGGATTCTCCTGACCGACCCGGGCTTTTTTGAAGTGTTCACCTTTCCGATCCTATCTGGAGATGGTCCGGAAAAGCTGGCCGAACCAGGCGCGATTTTTATCACACCCGAGTTGGCAGCTACCGTATNTGGGGACAAAGATCCGGTTGGTCGACANTTGAATCTCCCCCAGTTACCCAATGCTCACATTGCAGGAATAGTGACCAAACCACCGCAAAATTCGCATATCCAGTTTGATGCTCTCGTCTCATTGCAGGTGGATCAAAATCCTGTCTGGTGGGATTCCTGGGAGAACCTGATGCTGTCAGGTTATGTCCGGCTTAATGAACAGGCCGATCCAAAAATTACCATCCAGAAGATTACCGATATGGCGCGACAACATGATTTTGCCGAGGTCTATTTACCAGATCTGCAGCCGCTTAAGGATGTGCACCTGGGATCTGGCCATCATCGCTATGATTTCTACAATATGGGTAAAAACGAAGCCTCTGTGGTTTATTCATTGATTGTCATCGGAATCATGGTACTGCTTATTGCCGTAATAAACTTCATCAATCTGGCCACTGCCCGGGCTTCCAGTCGTGCCAGGGAGGTTGGCCTGCGCAAAGTATCCGGATCAAATCGGCAACGACTGGTGCTTCAGTTTTTGTCTGAATCTACTCTACTCACTTTATTGGCCATGACCATCGCTGTTCTGCTTTTTGAGTTGACATTGCCCTATATCAATCAATTCATCGGGAAAAACCTGCAATTTAACCTTTTCTCAAATCCCCTGTTGTTCGTCGTTCTATTGGGATTAACACTACTCATCGGTGCCTTATCGGGTATATATCCAGCGATAATGTTATCGCGATTCCAACCAGCAGATGTGCTCCGTGGTCGCTTTCGGACCAGCAGGACAGGTATTTTATTACGACAGACTTTGGTGGTATTTCAGTTTACAGCCACCATTGCCCTCATAACGTCTGTCCTCATCGTATTGCAGCAGATCCGTCACATTCAATCTGTGGATATAGGTTACAACCGTGATCAAGTTATGGTCATCCCCAATCAACGTACTGCCGAAGAGGACATCCTGCGCACGCGTCTTGCATCACTGCCCGGGATACAGACCCTGGGCCGCACCAGCAATGCTCCCGGACCCAACTTCCTCCGTATAGAAGCCATACCCGAAGGAGCTGACCGGGTAGACA
>JGI10211J34971_10004176_pt1 | contig 11488 bp, 10 predicted proteins | sample Etolagsediment_FD_34971 | JGI IMG/M metagenome (IMG submission 34971)
TGACTCTCCAGAACACTTGGGCGGGCGAACCATACAGGTCGCGGCCCGCCTCTTCGAGGGCGGGGTCGAGGACAGCGACCCGTGCTCGCACGGTCACCACGACGAAGCTGATGCAAAACATGGTGTGGGCGATGATGATCGTGGGCAGGCCTTTTTGGACCCCGAGTTGCAGGAACTGTGCCGCAAGACCAGCACCCAACACCACTTCGGGGGTCGCCATCGGCAGGAAGAGCAAGAGGGTCGTGGAGTTACGGAACCGGAATCGATAGCGCACCAGCGCAATCGCTATCGCCGTCCCCATCGCGGTCGCAAGAACTGTGGAGACAGCAGCGACGAGGATTGAGTTCCCAAACGCGGAACAGACATCCTGCGCATTACAGACATCCAGCCAGTTATCGAAGGTGAAACCACGCCAAATAATGTTGGTGCGACGGGAATCATTGAACGAAAAAAAGATTGTGTAGACAATCGGGATGAGTAGAAACACCATCGCCATCCCGGTGTACACCCAGAGCAGATACTTGCCAAAACCTCTCATAGCAGGTCATCCGTTCCGCTTCGCCTCACATACGCGGACACGAGAACCAAGATGGACGCCATCAGAATCAGCGACAGTGCCGCTGCTGCGGGGAAGTTCTGGAGGACCAGGAAGTTGGCCTCGATGACATTTCCCATCATCGCTGTGTCCGTGGAACCAAGGAAGTCGCGGCTCGCGTTGATGTAATCACCGGTGGCGGGGATGAAGGTGAGCAGGGTTCCAGAAATCACCCCGGGAATCGACAGTGGGAAGGTAATCGTGCGAAACACCGTGAACGGGTTGGCGTAGAGGTCTTCACCCGCCTCGACATAGCGAAGGTCTAGCTTCTCCAGGGTCGTGTAAATCGGAAGAGCCATAAAGGGCAGGAACATGTAGGTCAGACCAAAGACCACCGAGAACGGTGTGCCGGTCAGGTAGGCATCGGAGGGCATGAGTTGGAAGGTTTTCAAGACCCCCACGAGGAACCCCTCATCAGAGAAAATCTGCTTCCACGCCAGAGTGCGAAGCAGGAAAGAGATGAAGAAGGGGGCGATCAGGAGAACCAGCGACAGTGCCTGCAGAAGCGGATAATTCCGCAGCTTCACTCCGATCACATAGGCGATGGGATAACCCAAGAGCAGGGCAAAGATGGTGGCCAATGTCGCATAAATAAAGGAGCGCGATATGTGGGAGAAGTAGGTGGAGACCACCTCTGCATAGTTCTCCCATCGGAACGCAGTCTGAAATTCACCCAGAAACCCACCCGGCACTGGCGCCTGGAAACTGGTGATGACGAGGGAAAACAATGGCGTAACAAAGAACAGAATGAGATACAAAATCCCTGGTAGCAACAACCACAGGGCCACCGGTGACTTCTTCTGCACCTGGGCAACAGGAGCCTGCGCTCCCGCTGGGGCTGCTGTTTGAAAAGCTCCAAAAGCCACTAGGACTCCTCGAGTTCAGCTTCTAGCTTTTCCCGCTCTTGAACAGCCACGGCTGCAGTGTCGGTGTCGGCCTGGAAACGATCCTCCCGGGGAGGGGCATCCGCAAGACCAAAGGCGTGAGCAACCTGCCATGACAGGTAGACCTCGTCACCAGTTTTGGCGTGCTCACCCAGGGAGGTGTTTTGAGCAAAGACCGTGATTTCGCCAAGGCCTGGAAGATCGACCAGGTACTGCGTGCTCACGCCGCTAAAGGACGCATCGATCACCCGACCCGGTCCCACGACGGTCTCCTGTGCGCCACCGGTGGGCTTGTCCTGGTGCAGGGTGACCTTCTCCGGTCGAATACCGACGCTCACCACACCTTTATGGGCAACGGCGCGATTGCTCGGAACCCGGAGCTCATACCCTGCAGCCTGGACACTCACCACATTCGCTGTTGTGTCCGACACAGTGCCGCCAAAGAGGTTTGACTGGCCGAGAAATGTCGCCACAAACGCTGTTTGGGGTGACTCATAAAGATCTTCGGGAGCACCCATTTGCTCAATCCGGCCCTGGTTCATCACCGCGACAGTGTCGGCCATGGTCATGGCCTCCTCCTGATCGTGAGTGACGTGGAGGAAGGTCAAGCCGACCTCGGACTGGATGTCTTTCAGCTCGAGTTGCATTTGGCGACGCAACTTAAGATCCAGGGCGCCCAGGGGCTCATCGAGAAGCAGCAGGGCCGGGCGATTCACGACGGCGCGCGCCAGCGCAACGCGCTGCTGCTGTCCTCCGGAGAGTTGCGAGGGCTTTCTTGTGGCAACGTGAGCGAGCTCCACCAAAGCAAGTGCATCGCGGGCCAGTTTCTCAGCATCAGCAATTTTGCGACGCCTCAACCCAAACATGACGTTTTCGAGAATTGTCATGTGGGGGAACAGTGCGTAGGACTGGAAGACCGTATTCACCGGGCGTTGATAGGCCTTCGTGGCAGTGACATCTTTCCCGCCAATCAGAATCTGACCCTCGGTGGGCTCCTCCAGCCCTGCTACGAGCCGAAGCGTCGTGGTTTTCCCACAACCGCTTGGCCCGAGCAGGGCAAAGAAGGAACCGGCGGGTATCTCTAACGTGAGGTCATCAATTGCCGTGAACCCGGGAAAGCGTTTTGTCACCCTCACCAGGGACAGGTCGGCACCCGCCTCCGCAAACTGCTTTGCTGAAGCGTCAGACATCACGTCGTCGACCCTTAGTGGCTAGGCGCCGAGTGCGATTGCCTGGAAGGCCGCCTGGTACTCGTTGTCCTCGTCAGAGGTGAGAGTGCGGAAGGCCTTCACCTGAGACAGTGTCGCCTCATCGGGGAAGATCATCTTGTTCTCAGCCAGTTCGGGGTCAATCGCCATGGCGGCTTCGTAAGCACCCTTCACTGGGGTCACGTAGTTCACCCATGCGGCAACCTCCGCAGCAACCTCGGGCTCGTAGTAATAGTTCATGAGAGCCTCTGCGTTGGCCTTGCGTGGTGAACCAATGGGGACGACCATGGTGTCGTTCCAAATGGTGGCGCCAGACTCGGGAATGACGAATCTCCACTTCTCACCGTCGTCGTAGCCGTTCTCGAAGTTGATGAGCGTGATGTCACCAGACCAGCCGATAGCCACCAGTGCATCCTCATTCACGAGGTCTTCGGTGTACGAGTTACCTCGCACGTTACGAATCTGGCCAGCCTCAACTTGCTCCCGCAGGACGTCAAGTGCTGCGTTGAACTCATCGGCACCCCAGTCGGAGGAAATGTCAACGCCGTTGGCCATCATGAGCAGACCGACGGTGTCACGCATCTCGGAGAGAACCACCACGCGGCCCTTCAGCTCGGGAGCCCAGAGGTCCTCGACAGTGCGGATTTCACCGACCTTCTCGGTGTTGTAGGCCAATCCAGCGAAACCACCCTGCCAGGGGAGGCTCATTTTGCGACCGGGATCCCATCCCGGGTTAGCAAGAGAGTCCACGACGTTGGCCTTATTGGGGATGTTGGACTCGTTCAGTTCCTGAACGAAACCGAGTTGACCCCAACGGGCAGCCATCCACTCGGTGGGGACAACAATGTCCGCCCCGATGTCCTGACCGAGCTGGAGCTGATCGCGAACCTTGGCGTAGTAGGTGTTGTTGTCGTCGTAGTCGACCATGTAGTTGACGGAGATTCCGGTCTGCTCCTGGAAACGCACCAAGGTGGGGTAGTTACCGTCGTCGTCTTCGTCGATGTAGAACGGCCAGTTCGACCAGTTCAGTGTGGGGTCGGAGGCCGAAATGTCTTCTGCGGCGACGATGTCGCTACCAGCAGCACAGGCAGACAGCCCGAGTGCCACAGCACCACCACCGGCTCCGGCGAGGAACGAACGCCTCGAGAGCTGTGACTTGCGGGCCATCGTGACGAGGCTTCGGACCATGGGGTCCTGGGGAAGTGGGCGATTCATCATTGAACTCCTTCATTTACTAACGTGCTGGTGCACAAGGGTTTGTTTGATACTAGACCTCCCACGGCGCGTCCGAGGACGCCACGTGTTACAGCCTGGTAACTCTCGGGTGGGTGTTGTCCTTACTCTCCAATAAACGACATGACGTGCTTGATGCGGGTGTAGTCCTCGAACCCATACTGGGACAGGTCTTTGCCATAGCCGGAGTGCTTGAAACCACCGTGGGGCATCTCGGCAACCAGGGGGATGTGGCAGTTGATCCACACCGCACCAAAGTCGAGGCCCTTGGCGAAGCGCATCGCGCGGCCGTGATCTTCGTCCACACACTGGAGGACAAACCGTAGAGAACATCGTTAGCCATCTGCATGGCTTCCCTCTCCTGCGTGAAGGGCTGAACAGTGATGACCGGACCAAAAATCTCCGTTTGAATCGCGTCATCTTTTTGCTTCAAGCCGGTGACCACGGTGGGCTCAATGAAGTAGCCCTTGTCGCCCTTCCGAACACCACCGGTCTCGATTGTGGCGTTTTTTGGCAGAGCGTCAAGCATGCCCATGACGCGGGTCATCTGGTTGTGGTTGTTGACCGGACCATAGAAGGTGTCCGGGTCACTGGGCAGACCGGTTTGCACGTTCGCAGCAATCCACTTCTTGAGGGCAGCCACGAACTCGTCGTGGACGTCCTTGTGGACGAGAACTCGGGTGGCTGCGGTGCAGTCCTGACCGGCGTTGAAATACCCGGCAGTTCCAATACCCTCGACAGCCTTCTCGATGTCCGCGTCATCAAAGACGACGACGGGTGCTTTTCCACCGAGCTCCAGGTGAACACGCTTGAGATCGGTCGAGGCAGCTTTCGCCACCTCCATGCCGGCGCGAACCGAGCCGGTGATCGACACCATCTGCGGAATCTTGTGGTCAATCATCGCGGCACCGCTGGTGCGGTCTCCGGTGATCACGTTCACCACACCGGCGGGCAGGTGGAGCGAGCAAATCTCCGCCAGCAGCAGGGTGCTCTGCGGAGTGGTGTCGGAAGGCTTCAGCACGGTGGTGTTCCCGGCGGCAACCGCGGGAGCAAATTTCCACACCGCCATGTTCAACGGATAGTTCCAGGGAGTGACCTGGCCGACAACACCGATGGGCTCCCGGCGAATCATGGAGGTGTGATCCGCCATGTATTCGCCAGCGCTTCGACCCTCGAGGTTTCTGGCAGCACCGGCAAAGAATCGAATCTGGTCGACACTGAGCATGATTTCGTCATCGACGAGTGTGGTGCGGGGCTTTCCGGTGTCCTGGGACTCTAGGTCCGCAAACTCATCCGCACGCTTCTCCATCTCATCCGCAATGCGGAACAGTGCGAGTTGACGCTCTCCCGGTGTGGTGTCCCCCCAGCTCTCGAAAGCGGCCTGCGCTGCCTGGTAAGCAGCATCGATATCTGCCGCAGAGGAAATCGGCGAGTGCGCGTACACCTCCTCGGTTGCCGGGTCGACGAGCTCGAGGGCGTCCTTGCCCTTGGCCTCGACATAGGAGCCATTAACGAAATTCTTCAGTGTGCGTGTAGTCATGGGGATACCCTAACTCAGGATGAAGCCGGAGGTCTAGGGGCCCTTTGGGTCATTATTTCGTTGAGAAAATGCCATTATGGTGTGTTTTCGATTGCATAAACGGTAAAAGAGTGCGAAAATCACACTATGCCGAAATCAGCGTCGACCCGGGCTGTGGCTCTGGATGATTCCTCGAAGGAAATCATCAGCCAGCTCCAGCGCGATGGCCGGAAGTCTTACGCCGAAATTGGCAAAGCCGTTGGCCTGAGCGAAGCGGCTGTTCGACAGCGAGTCAGCAAGCTCACCGATGCCAGCATCATGCAAATTGTGGCGGTCGCGGATCCCGCACAACTGGGGTTCCAGCGCCAAGCCATGATTGGCATCCGCGTGAATGGCGACGCCCGGAAGGTTGCCAACACTCTGAAAGCCATCGACCAGGTGGACTACCTCGTGCTGACCACGGGACGCTTTGACATCCTCGCCGAAATTGTCTGTGTGGATGATCACGAATTGAGGGAGATTCTGCACGGCTCAATCCGGACCATTGACGGTGTCGTGGACACCGAAACCTTTACCTACCTATCACTAGAAAAAGAACACTACGACTGGGGAACACGATGACGATTATCGACAAACTGAAACTGAAGACTCCGCTGAAGCACGTCACGCCGAAGAAGGCGAGGCGCGGCAAGAAGCCAGAGACGCTGCAGGACAAGGCCCGCGATCACCTCTGGATGCACTTCACCCGTCAGGGCCCNCTCTCGGGTGGCGCTGACGTCCCCGTCATCGTCAAAGGCAACGGCCACCACATCTGGGACGACAAGGGCAAACGCTACATCGATGGTCTCGCGGGTTTGTTCGTGGTCAACGCCGGACACGGACGTGCCCGTCTCGCGGAGGTTGCCAGGCAGCAAGCAGAGCAACTCGCGTTCTTCCCACTCTGGTCCTACGCTCACCCGGCAGCTATCGAGCTTGCGGACAAGCTGGCCGATTACGCACCAGGAGATCTAAACAAGGTCTTCTTCACCACCGGTGGTGGTGAAGCCGTCGAGAGCGCATTCAAGCTGGCAAAACAGTATTGGAAGCTCAAGGGTCACCCCATGAAGCACAAAGTTATCTCCCGCTTCGTGGCCTACCACGGCACACCTCAGGGAGCACTGGCTATCACCGGTATTCCCTCCATGAAAGCCATGTTTGAGCCCCTCACGCCCGGTGGTTTCCGTGTTCCCAACACGAACTACTACCGCGCAGAAGAAATGGGTTTCCCCGGCGGGACCGAAGAAGAATTTGGATTGTGGGCGGCGAACCGCATCGAAGAGATGATCGAGTTTGAGGGCGCCGACACCGTTGCCGCCGTGTTCTTGGAGCCCGTCCAGAACTCCGGTGGCTGTTTCCCCCCACCGCCTGGATATTTTCAGCGGGTTCGAGAGATCTGTGACAAGCACAATGTGTTGCTGGTCAGCGACGAGGTGATCTGTGCTTTTGGGCGCATCGGTGAGGTGTTTGCCTGCAACGCTTTTGACTATGTCCCCGACATCATCACCTGCGCCAAGGGCATGACCAGCGGGTATTCCCCCATTGGCGCGATGATTACCAGCGACCGGCTGTTTGAGCCCTTCGCTCAGGGCGACACCACCTTCTACCACGGCTACACCTTCGGTGGNCACCCGGTGTCNGCNGCNGTGGCACTGGAGAACCTGAAGATNTTCGAAGANGAGGGCATCAACGAGCACGTGCGCAAGAACTCNCCGAAGTTCCGNGCNGCACTGGAGCGCCTGCTCGACATCCCGATCGTCGGAGATGTTCGAGGAGCNGGATACTTCTTCGGCATTGAGCTGGTCAAGGACAAGGTGACNAAGGAGACCTTCTCGGATGAAGAGTCCGAAAAACTTCTCCGCGGCTTCCTCTCCAAAGCACTGTTTGAGGCAGGCCTCTACTGTCGCGCGGATGACCGGGGAGATCCGGTGATTCAGTTGGCACCGCCGCTCACCATCGGGCCAGCGGAGTTTGACGAAATCGAGGCCATCCTGCGCGATGTGCTGACCCGGGCGTCCAAGCTGATCTAGCCTCCGTGACGGACTACCGAAGCCTGTCGCTCTGGCATGAGGGCGTGGGAGATGACCTCCAGCCGCGGTCATCTCTCAGCCCTGCTGAGCGCTCCGCGCACTGGGATGTCATCATCATGGGTGCCGGGTACACAGGACTCTGGATGGCACTGTCTCTGGTGGAGCAATCCCCCACCACCAAAGTGCTGGTTCTGGAGAAAGAGATTGCGGGCTTTGGCGCCTCTGGTCGAAACGGGGGCTGGGTTTCCGCACTGTTCCCCACCAGCACCCGAGCACTCATCCAGAAGCACGGAGTGCCAGCCGCCACCGCGATGCGCCAGGCAATGGTCGACTGCGTGCCCTCGGTCGGCGCCTGGGCCGCCACGCTCGACATTGACTGTGACTTTGTTCAGGGCGGGACAACCTCCCTGGCGAGAGCGGACATCCACCGTCAACGAGCTGCAGCCGCCCTGGAGGAGGCTGCACTGCTCCCCGCGGACACCCCGGAGTGGCGGGAGCCGGCGGACACCCTGCAGGCAACCCATACCCAGGGCGCAGTGTTTGATCCCGCGTGTGCCAGGATTCACCCCGCCAAATTGGTCCGGGGGCTTGCGAGAGCCGCTGATGCTGCCGGTGTTCGTATTGCGGAGAAAACCGCCGTCATCGATTACCGTCCAGGAGTTGTGACGACGGACGCTGGGGACGTTCGCGGTGACATCATCATCGACGCCATGGAGGGCTATCGAAGCCAGCTTCGCCCGACCAGGAGAGCCTCACTGCCGCTCTACTCGCTGATGATTGCGACCGAGCCACTCCCCGACGCCGTCTTTGACGACATTGGTATGCCTCACGGCATGACGTTCTCGGACTTCCGATCCCTCGTGATTTATGGCCAGCGGACCTCGGATAACCGGATCGCCTTTGGGGGACGTGGTGCGCCGTATCACTGGGGTAGCACCATCTCACCGGAGTTTGATCGGGTGCCTCGTGTGTTCCAGGCACTGGAAACGACGCTGAAAGAAATGTTTCCGCAGATAGGAGATGCCGCCATCACCCACACCTGGGGTGGGGTGTTGGGTGTTCCCCGGGACTGGCACGCCTCGGTCACCCTCGACACCGCTACCGGCATCGGTCGAGCCGGCGGTTATGTGGGAGACGGTGTGGGGCTGTCTCATCTGGCAGGGCTCACCCTGGCTGACCTGGCGTTGGGCAACACCACCGAGCGCACGACGTTGCCGTTTGTGGGACACCGCTCACCCAAGTGGGAGGTGGAACCCCTGCGCTACCTCGGAGCCACCGCCGCAATTATGGGTGTTGACCTTGCTGACCGGATTGAGCAGCGAACGGGGCGCAGGTCTCTGATATCTCGGCTCATCGCGCCACTTACCGGACACTAATCTTTCGGGGTATCTCCCGGCAGAGTGATGTCGGACACGTAGGGCATGCGTGATTTAGCCACCACCACCAGGTCGGTGACCAGTGAGGCCACCACGGACGCCACGATGGTGATGAACAACACCAGGCGATCCAGCCACTGCTGATCCCCCAGCCATAAAACTGCCGCCAGGAAGACCACAAACTTGAGCAGCCAGGTTCCGAGCACCGCACTAAAGAACCCCGGCGACAAGACGTCACCCTTGCCGAGTCTGAAGCCCCACATGATGCTCAGTGGTGTGAGCCCGAGGAGCGCGAAACCCAGAGCGGCCCCCACAAAAGCGCCCAACATCCCCGCAAGCCCGGAGATCAGGGCGCCCGCTGTGGCGGCAATGATGGCGATGATGGAGGTGACAACAACTCCGGCGAGCAACGCTCGCTTGGCAATCTGGGACACAGTCATGACGGGGTTCCTTCCTCCACGGACAACGGGTCGTTCGGTGCTCGGTTATCGGGAGACAACGTGACGACGGTGGACCCGATGAGACCCACCACAATGATGCCCACTGCCACATACCAGTCAACAAAGAGGAACATCAGGGTTCCAATGGCCAACACCGCCGTCCAGGAGTAGAGAATCAAGACCGCTTGGCGGTGGGAGTGACCCATGTCCAGGAGTCGGTGATGCAGGTGGGCCCGGTCGGCATCAAAGGGCGACATTCCGCGGCGAAGCCTGCGCCCCACAGCCAAAGAAAAATCCACCAGGGGAACAATCAACACAGCCAGGGGAAGAATCACCGGCAAGAAGGCGGGCAACAACTGGGTGGGGCTAATCGCACCGGGATCTATTTGGCCGGTCACCGAAATGGCACTCACCGACATAATGAGGCCCACCAAAAGGGCGCCCGAGTCGCCGAGGAACAACTTCGCGGGATGCCAGTTCAGGGGCAAGAACCCCAGCAGCGACCCCACGAGCAAAACAGCGAGGAGTGTGGCCAGGCCGAAGTAGGGCGCTCCCCCCTCTCCCAGAGACAGCACCAGGGCATAGAGGAAGAACACCCCGTTGGAGATCAGGGCAACACCGGCTGCCAACCCGTCTAAACCATCAATGAAGTTGACGGCGTTCATCACCAACACAATGGCCAGCACGGTGAGGACAATCGAGAGCGTGGGGGAAAACAGGGTAATTCCGCCCACAGGGATGGACACGATTTGAACCCCCTGCCACGCCACCACACCAGCAGCGATGAACTGTCCGGACAGCTTCGTCAACCAGTCCAGGTCAATGAGGTCATCGACAACCCCCAGGGCCACCACGATCAGCCCCGCCACAAACACCGCGATGATCGGTCTCGGGTTCGCGAACACTTCCTCGAACTGGGGAACCTGGCTCGCCACCAGTGCAGCGAGAACCATTCCGACATACACCGCGATTCCGCCAAGCCTCGGGGTGGGTTCCTGGTGAACGTCTCGCGGTCGAATTTCTCGGTGCCAGCCGTAGCGAATACCCAATTGCCACAGAGCCAAGGCCAACAAGAAGCTCACCGCTATCGCTGTGCCCACAACGACCAGGTAGAAACTCACTGTTCCCACACTCCGCCGGTCACGGCTTGAATGTCCTCGTACGGCACAACGCCGTGGCGCACGACCCGCCAGGGTCCCCCCGAATCCAGCTCGCTCGCATCCACAATCGTGCTGCCGGGGTTACCCGGTGCATCAGCGTAGGCCTGACCGACCTGTCCCGCATCAATGTAGACCTCGAGTGCGTCACCAAACTGCTCATACGCTTCGGTCACGGTCACCGCAGAGTGCTGACCGGTGAGGTTTGCGCTGGACACCGCCAAGGGTCCGCTCACCCGCAGCAAGTCCAGCGCCACAGGGTGGTCTGGCATCCGAATAGCGACGGTTCCCCCAGTGTCGCCCAAGTCCCACTCGACCTCGGGGGCGGCCTCGACAATAACAGTGACGCCACCGGGCCAGAACTCCTGCATGAGTAGGCCAACTCCAGGGGGGATCGAGCGCGCAAGTGTCCTCGCATCATCAGCAGAGCCAACCAACACCGGCGGTGGCATATGCCGACCGCGTCCTTTGTGGGCGAGCAGGGTGTTGACCGCTGTGGGGGAGAAAGCGTCACAGGCAATGCCGTAGACCGTGTCGGTTGGCATGATGATGCTCTGACCGGCCTTCAGGGCTTCCAGGGCAACACGCTGACCCTCTTCCCACGCGAGAGGGTCGGAGGAATCGATCATGACAGCGCCCACACCCCCAGTGTAGTTCGGGAGTGTCCTGTGACCCTGGGGCCTAGGCTTGGACCATCATGCTGTTTATTTTTGACATGGATAACGTCCTCTATGACTACCACTGGCGCATCCGTATGGAGTCCCTTACCGAGCTCACCGGTCATGACTTTCATGACCTGCGCGCTCGGTGGTGGCACGACGACGGCGAGTGGAAAGCCGAGGCGGGAGATCCCGACTCCGGGGATGAATACCTCCGACTGGTGAATGAAGCATTTGGTTCCTCCATCCCGCGCCAAACCTGGGTCGATATTCGTAAGGCCGCGATGGAATTTCGCCCCGACGTCGCCGACGCTGTCTCGCATGCGTCGAAGCACGGCCAAGTCACCCTCC
>JGI10211J34971_10004177_pt1 | contig 11488 bp, 11 predicted proteins | sample Etolagsediment_FD_34971 | JGI IMG/M metagenome (IMG submission 34971)
CGGAAAGCTCAACGTCGCGTCCTCTGAGTTGCAGGGCTCGTTCTCCCTGTCGTCGCGCCTCTCTGTGCAGCGTTGAAGTGGAAATGTCGATCCCGTTCATGCGCCGGACATCCTCTTCGGCCCTGCCGGCAGGCGCATGCAGAACGCTCAGCGCACATATCTCCTGAACACGCGGCGAGGCCGGCGCACGGACATGCAATCCCAAAACGACATCCGCCGGATACACATAGTGCCCGCACTCTCCACACCGTCCGTAGGTACGCCCGAAGCGAATCGCTCCAACCGTGGACGCCACTGTGCGCGCACGTCCGTGCACCACCACGGCCAACATCCGACCACAGTCCGGGCAACCCAGCACTGCGTCAGCGGCGACGTCTCTGGTTAGCCTTTCCAAGAGCTGACGGCGGATCTCCAGCGTGCACCGATCGACCCTTTTCTCCAGCTCTCCCATGGTCTCGTCGTGCGTGCAGTTCGGGCTTAACTGATCGTACAACCAATCGACAATATCACTTTCTTTCACCGACGTTCTCCTTTCTGCTTGACATTTACCGATATCCGTACAATAATATCGGTTATGGAGAAAAACTACCGACTCAAGCAGCTGGAACGGGAGATCGAGGGGATCAAGCAACAACTACTGGAGCTCGGCCCGATTCATCCGGGCAACGTCTCCAGTCAATACCACGCATGCGGCAACCCCTCCTGCCGATGCCATGCCCCAAACAACCCCAAGAAGCATGGTCCCTACAGCAAGCTGACCTACTCTCACGGCGGCAAATCACGCTGTCGTTTCGTTCGGCCGGAGTGCGTCGAGCAGTTGCAGCACCGCCTCGACAACTACAAGGCCTTCCGCAGGCTCACGGCAAAGTGGGTTGAGCTATCCATCCAGGCAGGCACAATCGAGTTCTTCGCCAAAGCGACTGCCTCCTCCGCCAAGTCCTCCTCCAGATCGTAGACTCCCTCCGTCCCCGAATGAGCACGGAGGGAACACCTACAGAGCTGACATGCGCCCTCATGCGCTCCGCGTATTTGACAAACTGAGGGTTCAGACTACGTTTGGGCTGACGTATCTTCAACCTGTTGACGCACGTACGCGTAGGACTTGTCTCAAGCTGCGAGGATAGGCAATGGCACTTCTGAACCGCATACTGAGTATCCTGATGGTGTTGCTGGCCCTCACGGCTGCCGCCTTCAGTTACCTGCTCTTCGAGCGTCGGGAGGAGTTCAAAGGACGCGCCGACAAGCTGGCCAAGACCGTGTCGGAGATGGTTGTGGCCATGGACACGGAAAGCAACACCAACAACAAGAGCCGCATCAACTTCACGCCGGGAACGCCGGAAACGCCCGAGACAGGCACGCTGGGCTGGAAAGCCTACCACGATGCCAAGGACCCGGAGAAGACGTATGCGCAGTTCTCCAATACACTCAAAATCGCGACACAACAGGCGCAAGGCCTGGCGAAACAGAAGAACTACCTGGCAGACACGGTTGCCCAAGCAGGGAAAGACCTCGGTCTTCCTGAAGACATGGTCAACGCGGCAGACCTCAAGGATCTGAGCGACGAAGACCTGTACCAGGGGGCCGGCAAGGATCTCCTCGGTCATGTTGAAGCGTTGATGGTCCGCGACCGACAGATGATCAGCGCCATCGTCAGCGCCGCCGAGATCGTCAAGGTAGACGTGAACGAATCGACGTTCAACGAGCGTACAAGGGTCCAGGACCTCGAAGAGGAAGAAGCGAAGGAGACCCTCGGCCCCTACGAGTGTGGCCCCGTTCTCACCGATGTCAAGTTTGGGATCTCCCGCCTTAACGACCGGGCCAACGACTATGCGAAGACGCTTTCGGAGGCGATCAGCAAGATCAATCGTTTTGACTGGGAGACGGACCGCGGCCAGATCCCTGATCCGGAAACGTACGGCACGGCGATGACGTCCATGATGAACGACTTCGAAGGCGTGAACAGCAAGCTCGCGCTCCTGGACAAGACGGTCGAAGAGCTTAACGCCATGCGCAGTAAGCTGGAGAAAGCCGAGGATGACGTGATGGTGTTGCGTACGGAAGTGCGCAAGACCGAGGGCGATCGCGATCGCTGGAAGACCGAGTATGAGAGAATATCGGCAACGATCACCTCATCCGGTCCCGGAGGCGAAACGACGCACACTGTAAGAGAGATTCCGAATGATCTGGAAGGCAAGATCGTCCAGGTCAACGATGAGTGGAATTTCGTCATTCTGGACTTCGGCGGAGACAAGATCCCCCCCGGCCCGCATGAGTTTCTCATCGCCAGGAACGACGAGTTCGTGGCTCGCGTCCGGGTCTCGAAGGTACTGAGTAAGATCTCCATAGCCGAAGTGCTGCCCGAGGTCCGAAACGGTGTCATTCACGTCGGCGACCGGGTCATCACGCCGAAGCAATAGAGCGAGGTGGTACCATGCTGAACAGCCCGCTTTTCACTGCTGTATCTGTTGTGACATTCCTGTGCCTGGCCGGCATTGTGGCGATGCAGGTGATCGAGTGCATGACACTCGCGGTGTTCTGATCACGTCCTCGCGCTGCCGCCCGCACATAGCCTTTCTTGCCGCTACACTTGGAGTTCGCAGTTCCCGTATGACACGCTCCCCCCGCCCCCGACTGCGCTACGCTCTCCTCGTTCTCGCCGCCAGCCTGTGTGCCGTTCTTACCGGGTGCCAGTCATTCCTGGGGCCGGAGGCAGACGACGGCCAAGGGAACCTGCCCTGGTCGGCGCCCGCCAGTTGGGAGAACAGATCGATGGGCCTGCCCTACTGATCTGTCGCGCCCGGGTTGAGGCTGCCCATCTGGTAGCCGGTCAAGTCAAGCGTCACGTACCGGAACCCGGCGCCCTTCACATCCCCCAATACTGCCTCCCGCGATTCCAGCACAGTTGCGAACTCCGCCAGCGGGATTTCGATACGCGCCACGTCTTCGTGGCAACGAACGCGAAGCTGGCTCAGCCCCAAGTCGTGAAGCGCGTCCTCGGCTTTCTCTATCATCTCCAGTTTGCGCAGCGTTAACGGCGAATCGTAGGGGACTCGCGAGGCCAGGCACGCGGCGGGAGCCAGGTTCCACGTCTCCAGTCCAACCTGCCGGCTCAACTCGCGGATGTCCTTCTTGCACATTCCCGCCTCGGACAGCGGACTCCGCACCCCCAGTTCGTGCAGCGCGCGGTGCCCGGGACGGTAATCGCTGTGATCGTCGGTGTTCGTGCCGTCGCACACGGCCGCCAGTCCCCGTTTCTCGGCCAAAGCCACAAGCTCGGTGAAGATGCCCTTCTTGCAGTGGTAACAGCGATCGCGCGGATTGGCCGCAACGTGCGGATTCCGCAAAACGTCCGCCTCCATCACCTCGTGCCGTGCCCCGAATTCCGCCGCCAGACGACTGGCACGCTCGAACTCGCGTTCGGGGACAAGCACGGAGCGGATCGTGACGCCAAGCGCCTTCTCCCCAAGCTCTTCCGCGGCAATCTTGAGCAGGAAGGTCGAGTCCACGCCACCCGAATAGGCCACCAGTACCGACTCGATATCACGTAGAATCTCTCGCAGTTCGCGCAGTTTCGCGCTTGGCTCTCTTATATTCTCCACTGCCTCGGCCTCTTTTTGTTTAGTTAGATTATAAGACTTGTTCAGTAAGATAGCACATCGGCACGGCGGCGTGCAAAACAAAGGTAACGATTCTGTGGCTCAGGAGAGACGGATTGCGATAATCGCGTGCGGGGTCCTCGAATGGAACATCGACCGCATCGCGGCCAGGTTGACCGGCGTCGAGCTGATCAAGCGAATCCTGCCCGCTCAACTTCACCAGAACCCGCGCAAGCTGCGCACCATGGTGCAGCAGGAGATCGATGCGCTCGATGCCGGCGACAGCGTCGACGGTGTGGTGTTGGGCTTTGGCGTGTGCGGGCGCGGCACGATCGGCATCTCGGCGCGCAGAGCGTCCGTGATTGTGCCGCGCACACAGGACTGCATCGGCATCAGCCTGGGATCACACGAGCGCTACGTCGAAGAGTTCTCTCAGCGCCCCGGCACGAAGTACATGACACAGGGCTGGTACGACACGACTGTCACGCCGCGCAATCGCCCGGATTTTCACACGGATCGCGACCGTTCTCTGTACGGGCCGCAGTTCGAGGAATTCGAGCGTCATTACGGCACTGAGAACGCCCGCTTCATCTGCGAGTTCCGCACATCGTGGAAACGCAACTACCAGCGCGCCGCCTACATTCGTTTCCCCGGTGAGGAAAAGGAGCCGCCCGGACGCGTCTTGACCTCGGCCACGGCCCGTTCACTGCAGTGGGAAGACGAGGTGCTCGACGGTGACGAGTCGCTGCTCGAAGCCATGCTCAGCGGCACTTGGGAGGATCCTCGCTTGCTGGTCGTGCCGCCGCACTGCACCACCGTGTCGGCTCCCGGCGGGGCGGTCATCGCGTTCGCCACGGGGACGGGGTCGCATGTGGACGAGGCTCTGTCGCGCTACCGACGCAGCTCCCGGCCGGAGCCGGTGCGACGGACCGGGATTGGTCTCGGAATCGACACCGGCGGGACGTTCACCGATGCGGTCATCTACGACTTCAGCGCTGAACGCGTCCTAGCGTGGGCAAAAGCCGCCACGACCCACGGGGACCTGATCCGCGGAATCCGCAACGTGCTGGCCGACGTACCGGACGAGCTTATTCGGGAAGTCGAACGAGTTGGCATCAGCACAACTCTGGCAACAAACGCATTCGTGGAAGCGAAGGGACGCCCGGTGGGCGTGATGCTGTTGAGTCCTACGCAGATCGACTGCGAGGAGTTCCCGTTCCGCTTCGTCCGGCAAATCGCGGGCACGATGAACATGAACGGGGAAGAGGCCTCGCCCATCGATCCTGCCGAGGTCGCGGAGTTCGCACGGGAAGCGGCTGCCGCGGGGTGCGAAGCCTTCGCAGTCAGCGGATTCGCCGGCGTGATCAATCCGGCTCATGAGTTGGCTGTTGCGGAGATCGCACTGGCGGAGACCGGCCTGCATGCCGTCTGTGGGCACCAGCTCACGAGTCATCTGAACTTTGTCGAACGTGCGACCACGGCAGCAATGAACGCCAAACTGGTCCCACTGATCGAACACCTGCTCGATGCCATCCGCGATGCCCTGGCCGAACGGGGCCTGGGCGACGTCCGCATCATGGTCGTCAAAGGTGACGGCAGCCAGATGCTGGATGCGGTCGCGCGCGACCTGCCCGTGGAGACGCTTCTATCCGGTCCTGCCGCAAGCGTGGTCGGCGGAGCCGCGTTGTTCGATTGCCCGCATGCCGTGGTGGTTGACATGGGCGGCACGACGCTCGACGTAGCGCTGTTTCGCGATCATGCTCCGGTGCGATCGGAGGAGGGCGCACGAATCGGCGACTTCCGCACGAGTGTGCGCGCGATGGCGGTTCAGACGATTGGTTTGGGAGGAGACAGCGAGATCAATCTCTGCGACTGGCCACGGGTGCGAATCGGTCCCCGACGGATCGTGCCCGTGTCGCGCATGGCACAGCAGTTCCCGGAGACACGCAAGACGCTGAACGGACTGTCCGAGGCCTTTGTTCCTCGCGAACCGAATTGCCTGGATTTCGTCACCCGTGTCGACGGCGCGACGTCCGGGGACGGTCTGCTGTCGCACGTTGACGGTCAACCGATTCTGCTCAGCGAACTGGCCCGGCGCGTTAACCGTCCGGGCACCCGTTTCATCAAGTGGCGAGACCTTGAGACAGAGGGATCGATCCAGCGATACGGCCTCACGTTGACCGATATACTGCATGTGCAGAACAGTTTTGCGGCATTCGATCGCGACGCGGCGGCGTGTGTGCTGGATTGCTGGGCCGGAATCCTCGCAACGGACGCTCAACAGATCATCGAGGCGATCCACCACGAGTTTCGTCGCATGGTGTGCAACGAGATCCTGGGCGTGGCCCTGCCGACGGCGTGTCCGTGGGACGAAGCGGGCGACTTCCGGCACTGGCTCACGCGTCAGCTCGCCTCGGCCGAATCCGTGGGTGGGGCCCGGTTCCGGGCCGAGCTGGACTTCCCGGTCATCGCCGTGGGCGCGCCCACACCGGTGCTGTTCCCGCAACTCGCCGATGCGCTGGATCAGGACATCCTGATCTCGGAGTACGCCGCGGTCGCCAACGCGCTGGGCGCCGTTGCCGGCGATGTGCTGTTGCAGCAATCCGCCACTGTCCGAGTCATGGACGACGGCGCATTGCTGTGCAGTTGGCGTGGCGGCACGACGCGTTGCCCCGGCATCCGCGAAGCACTCACCGAGTGCGAGCAGGCCCTCCGGAGGATCATGGCACACGACGCCGAGGCCAACGCGATCCCTGCACGCGAACCGCATTTCTCCGCCGTCGAGCACCAGGGAGAAACGCGCGACGGTCCCGTGCTGCTCGGCGTCACGCTTACCGCAGAGCTGCGCGGATGAGGGCTGTTCGGCCATGCGCCTCGGCCGGTTACGGAGAACCGGCTCCTCCCAAACTGCCGTGCCGCATGTCCGCCAGGGCGGGGAAACGTGTCCGATACTCGGTCAACGCCGACAAGTCCAAGGTGGCCTCGATGATGCCTTCCTCCTGGCCGGCGTCGGCGACAATCTCTCCTTGTGGATTGACGATCAGGCTGCAACCCGAGTAGGTCAGCTTCGGATCGGCGCCGCATCGGTTGACACCAATGACATACGCCTGATTCTCGATCGCGCGGGCGACCAGCAACGCACGCCAATGCGCTTCTCGAGCCGCCGGCCAGTTTGCGATCACCGCAAACAGGTTGGCGCCGCGCGTGACCGCCTCGCGAAAATCCTCTGGGAACCGCAAGTCGTAACACACCAATGGACAGAGCCGCCAAGCACCGATCTCTGCGATGGGAAGCCCGTCGCCTGCTTCGTAGCAGTTGTGCTCGCCGCTGAACGAGAAAGGGTGTCGCTTGCTGTACCGCGCGAGTTCGCTCCCCGAGGGATCGATCACAAGCGCCTCGTTCCTGCCCTTGCCGCCCTCACCTTCCGTGACCAGTCCGCCGAGGACGTGGGCATTCTGCTCTCGTGCCAGCTCCCCCAGGAACCGGCGCGTGGGGCCGTCCGCGGACTCCGCAATCGCGACCGCGTTCATGCTGAACCCGGTCGCGAACATCTCGGGCAGCACAATGAGATCCGCCCCCGGACCTTGCCGTTGTGCCAGCAGACGTCGGACACGTGCGTAGTTCGCATCTTTGCTCTCCCACTGGATGTTGTTCTGGACGGCGACGACGTGCATGGCTTACCCCACAACGGTCTTCAGTCCCGTGACCAGCCGATCGATGCCATCGGCCACGGTGTGTTCTTCCAACGCCCCAAACGCGACCCGCAGATAGCATCCGTCTTTGATGCCGAAGGTCGTGCCGGGGATGACGGCTACGCGATGTTCGCGAATCAGGCGCTCGACGAGCACCATGGTGTCCATGTGCGTGTGAACAATGTGATAGAGTCCGTTCCCGGCGCAGAGCCTGTTCACCTCACGCAAAGCCTGCTCGGAATACACAACGCCGCTGGGGTTGTTGGGCGAGATCGTCACCACAGCCCTGGTGCGAGGAGTGATCGCTGCACGGACTAGATCCGGGCGAAGCTGGTAGGCGTTGTCCGTCGGCACACATACGGCGCGACAGCCCGCGATGCCGATGGCCATCTCGTGATTGAAGTCGTAGGGAAGCTGGATAATGACCTCGTCGCCGGGGTCGGTGACGGCCAGCACAGCGTTCATGAACGCCATGTTCCCACCTGCGGTCACCACGATTCGCGTGTCGGCACCGACGTGGATACCGTTCTCTGCGGCGAGTTTGCTCCCGATCAGCTCGATAAGCTCCGGGATGCCCTGGACGAGCTTGTACTTGTGGTTCTGCGGGTCGGCAAAGAAGGAAGTGACCCGAGCACAGGCCTCCGGTGGGGGGCCGTAGTTGACGACGCCCTGTCCCAGCGAGATCGTCCCGGGGGTCTCGCGGATCAGGTCACCGACCACCGGGATGATCGGGGACTGAACGGACTGCATTCGAACGCACGGGAACGGCATTGTTGCTCCAGAGCTATCTCGTCGGGAGAACGGAAGGGTAAGTTATTCGCACGGGATGGGAAACCAAACGACACGGGGCCGTGTCCATAGTTAATCTGTTCCCCTGCAAAACCGGGCACGCCGAGAATGGAGATGCGACATGGGCAAGAGCCTGTTCAACAAGGTCTGGGACCTGCATAGAGTGCGGACGCTGCCGTCCGGGCAGGACCAATTGTTCATCGGACTGCACCTGATCCATGAGGTAACGTCGCCTCAGGCCTTCGAAATGCTGCGCGTGCGAGGTCTCTCCGAGCTTCCTTACCCCGACCGGACGTTTGCGACCGTGGATCACATCGTGCCGACAGACGATGTGGACCGTCCGTTCGGCGATGCCTTGGCCGAAAAGATGATGCAAGCGCTCGAAATGAACACAGCGGACTTCGGCGTGGAGCTGTTCGGTCTGGACTCGGAGTACCAGGGGATCGTGCACATGATCGGGCCGGAGCTGGGGTTGACTCAGCCGGGCATGACCATCGCGTGCGGCGATTCGCACACCGCCACGCACGGGGCCTTCGGCGCGATCGCGTTCGGTGTTGGCACGTCCCAGATCCGCGACATACTCGCGACTCAGACCATGGCGCTGTCACGCGTGAAGGTGCGCCAGATTCACATCACGGGGGCACTCCAATCGGGTGTCCACGCCAAGGACATCATTCTGAGGATCATGTGCGAACTCGGGGTCAGAGGCGGCATCGGCTACGCGTATGAGTACGCCGGTCCCACCATCGACGCCCTGAGCATGGAAGAGCGCATGACGATCTGCAACATGAGCATCGAAGGCGGTGCCCGGGTCGGGTACGTGAATCCGGACCGGACAACATTCGATTACATCCGCGGCCGCCTCTATGCGCCCAAAGGTGCAGATTTCGATCGCGCCCGGGAGTTCTGGGCGAGTATGGCCTCCGACCCCGACGCCGCCTATGACGACGTCTTCGAACTCGGCGTGGATCAGCTCGAACCAACGCTGACGTGGGGGATCAACCCCGGACAGGGGGTTGCCGTGACCCAGGATCTACCCGACCTGGCTTCGATTCCTCCCGAGGACCGGGAAGTCGCTGAACGCGCCTATGAGCACATGGGGTTCCGGCCGGGCCAGTCGCTGCTGGGAGAGAAGATCGATGTGGCGTTCATCGGCTCATGCACGAACGGTCGCATCAGCGACCTGCGCGCTGCGGCCGAAATCGTCAAGGGACACAAGGTGGCACCGCACGTGAAGGCTCTGGTCGTGCCCGGCTCGAGGCAGGTGAGAAAACAGGCTGAGGAGGAGGGGCTGCACGAGGTATTCGAGGAGGCCGGACTCTCCTGGCGGGGCGCGGGTTGCTCCATGTGTCTGGCTATGAACCCCGACAAACTGGTGGGCAACCAGCTGTGTGCGAGTTCGTCCAACCGAAACTTCATCGGCCGCCAGGGCTCGCCGACGGGCCGGACGCTGTTGATGAGCCCCGCCATGGTCGCCGCAGCCGCGATCGAGGGGGCTGTAACCGACGTGCGCAAGGCGCTCTGAGGTAGAGGAAACACCGTAACATGAAGACCACGTTGACACCGATCGCCGAGGTCGCCGGCAGAGGCGTGCCCGTACGCGGAAACGACATCGACACCGACCGCATCATCCCGGCACGGTTTATGAAATGCGTGAGCTTCGATGGCCTCGGGGCATACGCGTTTTACGACGAGCGGTTCGACGCTCACAAATCGCCCAAACCCCACCCGTTCAACGACGAGCGGTTCGACGACGGCGACATCCTGATCGTCAACTCGAACTTCGGCTGCGGCTCGTCTCGCGAACACGCGCCGCAGGCGTTGATGCACTTCGGCATCAGAGCGGTGATCGGCGAGTCTTTCGCGGACATTTTCCGCGGCAACTGCACGGCCATGGGCATCCCGACCGTGACCCTTTCCCATGCCGACGCAGTCGCGGTTCAGAACGTCGTGGCCGCCAATCCGGACACCGAGATCTCGATCGACCTCAAGCGCAAGATTGTGTGGGCAGGGGACCGCAAGTTCGCCGCCGACATTCCGGAAGCGTTCCGCAAGTCGCTCCTGAGCGGAGAATGGGACACGACCGCGGTCTTGTTGGCTGGTGCCGAGGCTGTCGAGACGACAGCCGGGCGCATTCCGTACATGCACCAGTTCCTGTGGGACGACGACCGGGCGTAGCACGTGAATATCGTTCTTATCGGTTTTACATCCTGCGGCAAGTCGGCGACAGGCAAGGCCCTGGCCGACCGACTAGACCACGCATTTGTCGATCTGGACACCTGCATCGAAACGCTCCACACGCAGGCCACAGGTCGGCACATGGCGTGCCGTGAGATCTTCGACGAGGTCGGCGAGGAGTCCTTCGAACAGCTCGAAACGCAGGCGCTGGATGAACTGGATCGTCGGGCACATTTTGTTCTCTCCACGGGCGGGCGCACGCCCCTCGCCCCGCAGAACCGGACGCATCTGAAAGCCATCGGATCGGTCGTGTATCTGCGTGCCGACACGGAGACCATCTACGTCCGCATGGGTGGCAAAGGCTTGCCGGTCTACATGCGCGGCGATCCGACGCTCCAGAACCTGACCATGATCTGGCAGGAGCGCGATCCGGTGTACCGTGAGATGGCCGATCTGATCGTCGACAATAGCGAACTCGCCGTGGATGAAACCGTAGACCGGATCGTCGACCACTTCCACTTCGAGACCCAATAGGAGACATACCATGTCGAGCACATTCGGCAGACTTTTCAGAATCAGCACGTTCGGGGAATCCCACTGCAAAGGCGTAGGCGCTGTGGTGGACGGATGTCCTCCGCGCGTCGAGTTGACCGAGGCCGACATACAGCCACAGCTCGACCGCCGACGCCCGGGGCAAAGCATGCTCACCACACCACGTAACGAAGCCGACCGGGTCACGATCCTCTCCGGCACGGAGAACGGCATCACGCTCGGTACGCCCATCGGCCTTTTCGTGGCCAACAAGGACCAGCGTCCCGGCGACTACAGCGAGATGTCGCGTGTTCCCCGTCCGTCGCACGCCGACTACACGTACCAGATGAAGTACGGCATCCGTGCGTCAAGCGGCGGGGGACGGTCCAGCGCGCGGGAGACCATCGGCCGTGTCGCGGCCGGGGCGATCGCCGAGAAACTCCTGCGCCAGTTCCACGGCGTCGAGATCGTCGCGTGGGTCAGTGCCGTAGGCGATATCGAAGCGCCGGCGATCGATGTGGCGGCTGTCACTCGCGCCGACGTGGATCAGGTATTCGTGCGGTGCCCACACTCAGCCACGGCTGAGGCCATGACCGACCTTGTCACGCAAGTGAAAGACGCATCCGACTCGATCGGCGGCGTGGTGACCTGCGTCTGCCGCAACGTGCCGGCCGGCTGGGGCGAACCGGTGTTCGAGAAACT
>JGI10211J34971_10004178_pt1 | contig 11485 bp, 11 predicted proteins | sample Etolagsediment_FD_34971 | JGI IMG/M metagenome (IMG submission 34971)
GGCCTACGACAAACGCCTCGACGTGGGGCCGACCGTGCCGGAGGGCGCCGACATCGACGTCAACCACGCGTTTCTCGACCGTCTGGCCTCCCGAACTGCGGGCAAGTATGCCAAGGAGACCGAATGGGAGAGTCTGGTGCCTGCCATCCGCGAACGCGTCATCAGCGAGTCGGTTACCCGCGATGTTCCTCTGGTCGAACTCGCCGGCGTCTACCCGTCACTGCTTCTCCTGGCCCTCGTCCTTGAGTGGATCGTACGCCGCAAGCGAAATCTGTTCTGATCACTCGTGCGTACACCTGAGGCAAGGGGCAACAGGGAGTTCTCTGAGAGACCTGCACCTTCACAACAGCCATCTGCGGCAACGAGATGTCAACCCAGGAAGGACGACCATGGCGCATCCGTCGGAATTGAGAATCGGCATCGTCGGTACCGGGGGTCGTGGTTCATCGCTGGGGCGTCAGTTCAACACGCACCATCGCGTGACGGTGACAGCCCTGTGCGACACGAACGACGTACGGTGTCAGGTGGTGGCGGGACAATTGGGCGGCAGCCCGAAGCGCTACCGCGCGCTGACGGACATGCTGGCCAACGACCCCCTTGACGCTGTCGTCATTACCAGTCCGGATCATTGCCATGAGGAACATGCTCTGGCCGCCCTGGGCAGCGGCCTGCATGTACTCATCGACAAGCCGCTGGCCACGAGCGCCGCGGCGTGCCGACGCATCATTGATGCAGGCATCCGCGGCGACCGCATCGTCAAGATGGGGTTCAACCTGCGCCACAACTCCACTCTCAGGCGACTGAAAGAGATCGTGGATAAGGGCGTGCTGGGTGAGCTCTTCCTGATCGAGAACCGGGAGTTCTACAACGGAGGCAAGACGTACATGGCGCGGTGGAACCGCCTGCGGGATCGTTCCGGCGGCCTCTGGATTCACAAGGGGGCGCACGATTTCGACATCTTCAACTGGTTGCTGGGGCACCCCCGCCCGGTGCGGGTGAGTGCCACAGCAGGTGTGTCCGCCCTTCGCGCTGAGAAACTGCCGTTTGTCCCCGATCCCGGTGTCCCCCCCGGCCCCGGTTGCGGCGACTGCCCGTACCTGGACCAGTGCCCGGACGGGGACTACTGGAGCGAGAAGGCATCGCCGATGTGGGACGAGCGGGCGCGAGCGGCGGACGGCTACCGGCGTGACCTGTGCATCTACATGTCGGACAAGGACGTGCACGACAATGGTATCGCCATCGTCGAATACGAAAACGGCGCCCGTGCCAGCCACCTCGAGTGTTTCGTGACCTCGCGAACGACGCGACTCTACACGATCGTCGGCACCCAAGGGCAGGCGGAAGTGGACCTGGAGGAGCGCACAATCCTCGTGCGTCCACGCTGGAGCCGGGAGACGATAGAACACCGCATCCCGGCCACCACGGGCGGCCACAGCGGCGCCGACCCCCACATGGTCGACACCTTCATACGACGACTCCGCGGCGAAGATGACGACCAGGAGGCCACGCTTGAGCATGGTCTGTGGGCAACAGCCATCGGCGAAGCCGCGGAACTGTCCGTCCGTGAACAGCGCATGGTCGCCATCGATGAGCTCTTTGGCGACCCGCCGCAGGCACTCCCCTGATAACCGTTGCACCGCCGTGAACGGGGTTGCCCGGAACTCGCCGGAAATGACAGATGGCGTTGTGCTCAGCCCGGTGAGTTCTGGTCCCTTGGAGGGCGCCTTTGAGCGCCCAGGTCGGCGCGGCGTCAACGGGGAGGAGGGCAAACGGTTGCCGCACGGATCTTGCCGGGCTTCTTCCCGGCGCACACGGCGAACGCCTTCACCTCTACACCGGTCCTGACGGAAACCGGTTTGCCATCGTAGACGGGGCTGTCGACCGAGGGATCGCTGCCGTCGAGCGTGTAGTGCACCTTCGCGTCGAGCGTGCCGCAGGTCATGTAGACGCGCGGCGTGTCGCCGGGGACCACGATGAGTTCCGGGGCGACCGCTTCGTCGAGACCCACCACGTTGTCTTCGTACCTGACCCCGTCGTAAAGGGCAATGATCTTGTCCCAGTTCTTGCCGCGCGATCGACTGGAATGGTATCCTCCCTCGGTCTGCTTCCCGTGCAGACTCCTGAACCGTCCTTTGCCATCTTCGACCGCGTAGCGAACATCGTCGGGCCTCGGCCCCCACGTCTTGCCCCACTCCTGCGAGCCCTCGACGCGATACCACGTGCGGGCCGTCTCCTGGTCGACTTTCGCCGGCGCGGCCACCGGGTCCGGCCAGGTCCACAGCCCGTGACGATTCACGCGGTCGACGTACTCGATCGGGTTGTCCGTGTTGACAATGCTGCGCACGTCGGGCATCAGGATCATGACAGCCGCAAACGACTGGAAGGGCCCGAGCGAGACACCCATGTACGCCGAACCAGGCTTGTTCGCCGGGCCGTCGATGTAGCCGTAGACGTCTGTCATCGTCTTCTTCCCGCGGCTTGGATTACTGGCTCCCCCTTCGTAGCTGTCATAGCACTTCGAGCTGGTGAAGTCGGCCCAGTAGCGCCAGTCCTGTCCGCTCATTCCGGTCCGTTTGTCATCGAGAGGTTGACCATCCCCCCACAGCAGCACGCCGGTCATGCCGCGCTTGATCTGACGCAACTCCTGGGGGCCGAACTCGGCGGGATCGGTACCGTGGTTGGTGGCAGCGGTCAGGCGCAGGCGATTCGCTTTGGCCGGATCGCGCAACAGTGCGGCGGCGAGCACGGGCGGCAGGAACTGGCCAGGCGACTGTCCCGCGCCGCAAGACCATCGCTTGCGGGCCGCGGAGCCACGGTCATAACGGGCGTGGTAGATGTCCAGCCCGAACGCCAGCATCGCGGCGAGAGCAGCCTTGGCTTCCTCCAGTTTCGTGTCCGCCGATAGCAAGGCCATGACATCGTCGTTGAACGCCCGCGCCATGCCGGATGCGTAGTCGTGAATTAACAGATGCGCACGGAATGCGCGCCCACCCTCGGAGAACTTCGTGAACTGCATGCCGTTGCGTTCCGTCTGCACTTCCGCCGCGATACCGAAGATCTCGGTAGAGTTGCGCCAGCGCCGGGCCGTGCCTTCCCAGTCCGTCGCAGACTTGCCCTCAATGAAGTCATACCTGGGCAGCCGGCTCAGATCAAAGTCGTCCCAAGCAAGGAGTTCCTTGGTTGCTCCCGTGATGTTCGGCCGGATCATGTTGACGCCGCCGCCATCAGGGGCTTTTGACATGACGGTTACCACGCAGTAGGCATCCGCCACATTGCCGACGATTGCGCGCGTTCCCCCCTTGCTCGTTTTCTCCTCGTTACGCTGCATTGCCGCGACTAGCGACACACAGGTGTCAGCTCCCGGCCGAAAGGTCACAGGCAGCTTCGGCAGCAGATTCTCGGCGGCATCGTAGTTGCCGTAGGTCTTATCGCTGCTGAGCAGGCCGCAGCCACTGCCCGAGGTCCGGCATCGCGGGCCGGATCGACAGGTCGCGTTTGTAGGCATACGTTCGGCTGAGAATCCCGGCCGCCATCGGCGGGTGACGCGCCCAGCGCCCCCGGCAGCTCTTGCACGGCTTCGTGGCCCGCCGGAACACAACCTGTGCCTCCGCCACGCCTCCTTTGCCTTTGGCCATGCTTCGCGACCAGAATGTCAGCAACAGAACATCATCCTTCCCGATGGCCTTCGGGCAGGGCACCCCCATCCCGACTTCCCACCTGTTCTCGCATGTCCGAGGCACTGTGATGTGCCAGGCGATCGGCTCCCCCTCTCTGCCTGAAACCAGCTCGACTTCTCCTTTCTCGCCCACACCGTGGAACGATGTCGACGTAAAGGCCGTCGGGGCGATCAGGACATCGGACGCCGGCAACCTGTCCAAAGCGGGAAGCCCCTTGGGCGACAACTGAGCCTGACATGCGACGGCAAGAGCCAAAGCGAACACCGACAGACGCATCATGGTCATCTCCTGAATGACGACGGGGGCCGAACACACATAACCGTAGCACGGGAAGGGGCTCGCCGCGTGCTACTCGCTGAAGCAACAGGAGTGGACCCGGCCGGCCCGGGCGCTCAGCGTGCCGCCTGTCACGGCGCGTCACTATCCGGGTAGGCGTAGCCTGGGCCAACTGTGTAGCCGTTCCGTTGGGATCACGTGGGATGTGTGTGCCCACAAGATACCGGGCGGCAAGACACGTCAAGCAAGGCGAGTCCGTAGGTCAGGGCAATCTCGCTCTCAGCGGCTCCGCTGCCGTCCCGGGAGCGCCGAGGCCCACCTCGGCAGCTTTCTGAAGCCGAGCTGGGGCTCGGCGTTCCCGGGATAGCTCCCGCTGGGTCACATTTGGCCATGGAGCGTCAGCTCGCCACAAAGTGCTTCATCGACATGCATTACGTCTCAGAGCGACATAAGAACAGCCCTGATTCGCGCCCACCCCGACATCATTTGCAGCCAAGGGGAGCCATGATCCTGTCGAATCCTGTAGTGACGTTGTTTCAGTCAAGGAGATGTCTCGTAGGAGCGTGACGTCGGGTCATGGTCGCAATCGCGGCCTTGACGACGTCGCTGCCAGTTGCGGCGGCCTACTCGGGACCATCGCGATCAAGACCCCCTGCTCAACTTCAGAGCGCCGGGGTTATCTTCCGGGGCGCAGTAAATGGCGCCGCACTCCGTGTATCCGGCCGGCGGGAGCCGCACCATCAGCGCCGCCTCCTGAAAGGGCCATTGGGTACCTGCAGACAAGACGTCATGCGCTCCCCGCAAGGGCAAGGTGCGCCGGTCCTACCCACACGCGGACGCAATCCGCTTCAGGTTGGGGTACGCCTCGAGAAGGGCTGACGGGACAGCGACTTTGTGATCTTCCAGCGATGCCTTGAGACGCAACGCCGCGGAGACCGCTTTGCCTTGGTAGTGGTTGTTGGCCACGATCGTGAGTTCCTTCACGTCACCAACCAACTCTCGGGCGCGATCGCCAATCTCGCCGATTTCCTCGTCGGAATAGTCGTAGTTGTACGTTTCGTTTACGTCGGCTTCCTTCGAGAACCACGCCTGCCGATTGCGGCCGTGCAGGCGAAGATAGGCGCGGCCGCCAATCGTCACCGTACGTGGATTGAACGAATCACTGGCCGTCGGGTAGTCCAACATGGCCACGGTTGCCCCCAGATCGGCGAGAAACTCCAGCGCAGCGGGCGTTTCCCACGAGTTGTGCCGGACTTCGACAATGAGATTGCTCACCGGCTTGACCTCCGCCGCAATCCACGTCAGCAGTTCACGAGTCTCCGCCGTGTCCACAAGATCGTACCGGAACTGGGCCAGCACGCCACGCAACAGCTCGCGTTCGGCAAGCGGCTCCATGGCTCTGCGGAACTCTCCCATCAGAGGCCGGTCGCGACGGAACCGGTGCGTGAACTCGTTGTTAAGCTTGGCTGTGAAAAAGAAACCGGGGCGGTCAGCGACACGCGACGCCCACGATGCAGCGGCTCGCGGGGCCGGGATGCGGTAGAAGGAGCTGTTGATCTCCAGCATATCCACGAACTGCGAGACGTACACAAGCTCGTCCGCGACATATCGCGGAGCTGGCGCCACGACGTTGCCGAAAAGGTCGGGCTGGACGCCCTCGGACGGGAGACGATAGACGGTGTCCCGCCAGTCAGCATAGTGCCAGCCCGCGAGCCCGATCCGGACAGTCATCTGATCCACAGCGAAGTCACCTCTCATTTGCCGGGGAGAAACGGGAGCCACTGCCTGAAGAACTCAACGGCCCGGGGATCCTGTCGCATTCCGCTCACGACGTGTTCGCCCAGCGCGCCCCCCCCCGCGGCGTAGTAGCCGATTGCCCCGCCGCCCACGGCCACGTACCCGATCGCGCCGCCGCCGAAGGCCAGCACGCCGACCGCCCCGCCACCCAACGCAATGCACCCGACGGCCGCGCCACCAATCGCAAGCACGCCGAACGCAAATCCCCCCACTGCCAGAATTCCACGCGCCGTGTCGCCGATCGCGATGATGCCGTGCGCATGCCCGCGGAACTCGCCCTTGGCGGGGTCGGGACCGAGTGCGATATCGTAGAGCGGCAGCCCCAACACGAGGGTCCGAGACCGCTTGCGGATTCCACAGCACATGGGACGCATGCGTGCGGACTCCGCAGCAGCAACACGCTCTTCGCAGTGCACGCGGCATGCGATCCCCTCGGGCAGTTCCGTGAGACAGTCCGGACATACTGCCTTGCCGCATGCCTTGCACACGCCGACAGCAGGTCGGTCGGGGTGATTGAAACAGTTCACGGCCAGTTCCTTTCCGTAACCCGGGGATGCGTCTCGTGAACTCAAGATAGCACGAGGCGTCCCGCACCGCTATATTTCCGGCTTTGTCTTATGCTGAAAGCTGACCAGGGGCACGAGCACGATGAGCGAGAAGAAACGTATTCTGTCAGGCATCCAGCCGTCCGGAACGCTGCATGTCGGCAACTACTTCGGGATGATGAAGCCGTCGATCGAACTCCAGGAAGAGCATGACTGCTTCTACTTCATCGCCGACTACCATGCCGTGACCCAGACTCCGGATCCCGCCGTCCTCCGCGAGCGTGTTCAGGGGGTCGCCGTCGACTTTCTGGCGTGCGGCCTGGACCCGCTGAGGACCACGTTCTTCCGGCAGTCAAACGTCCCGCAGGTAACCGAACTGACGTGGATACTGAACTGCCTCACGCCGGTCGGCTTGCTCGAACGCTGCCACAGCTACAAAGACAAGATCGCCCGCGGCATCACGCCCAATCACGGACTCTTCAGCTACCCGGTGCTGATGGCGTCGGACATCCTGATCTACAACTCCAACGTCGTGCCCGTCGGCAGAGACCAGAAGCAGCACCTGGAGGTAACGCGCGACATCGCCATCCGGTTCAACAACCAGTACGGCGACGTCCTGACCGTGCCCGAGTGCATGATCAAGGAAGAAGTCGCCGTGGTTCCCGGTATCGACGGCCAAAAGATGTCCAAGAGCTACGGCAACATCATCGAGATCTTCGGTGAACAGAAGCCGATGCGCAAGAAGTTCATGAAGGTGGTAACCGATTCCACGCCGATGGAAGACCCCAAGAACGCCGACACGTGCAACGTCTTCGCTTTGTACAAGCTGTTCGCAAACGAGGACGAGATGACCTCGATGCGCACACGATACGAAACCGGCGGGATGGGCTACGGCCATGCGAAGCAAGAGGCGTTCGAGAAGTACTGGGAGTACTTCCGTCCGTTCCGCCAGAAACGCGAGGAGCTACTCGCGGATCCGGGCTACGTCGAACGCGTCCTTCAGGACGGCGCCCGTCGCGCCCGTCGCGTGGCCGAACAGACGCTCGAGCACGTCAAGAAAGCAGTCGGGCTCATCTGAGTTCCGAAGGTCGAATGAACCGGCCCGTCCCCTCCGGTCGCGTCTACCCGAATCCGACGCCTGGAACTCGTGAGAGCCCGGCCGTTCATAGTCCATAGTCCACCATCGCCATTGACGCCTCGGAATCAGGAATCCCCAACCATGCCTCCTACAATTGTCTTTGACCTCGACGGAACGCTGGTTGATTCGCGACAGGACCTCACGACCGGTGTCAACCTGATGCGGGCCCATTACGGGTTACCGGTCCTCAGCGTCGACACGGTCACATCGTTCATCGGGGATGGTCTCCGCAAGCTCGTCGAACGCGCTTTGGACGGCACGGGCGTCGACATCGCAGACGCCATCGGGCACACACGGGACAATTACCTGGCGCACATGCTGGACGAGACGCGGCTGTACCGTGGCGTTGCAGAGACGCTCGGGCGACTGGCCGAGCTCGGCTGTCCCATGGCAGTGGTGACGAACAAGCCGGAAGCCCCTGCGAGCGCGATCCTGGAGGGGCTCGGAGTGGCACGCTTCTTCGCCTGCGTCGCCGGCGGAGATACGTGTCCACGGTTGAAGCCCGACCCGCAACCGATCTACTACGCCATCNATCAGATCGGCGGAGACACGCACAACGCGTGGATGGTGGGCGACAACCACACGGATATCAAGGCGGGTAGGCGCGCAGGTATCAAGACGTGCTACTGCGGCTACGGTTTCGGCGATCCGCGCGACGAGAAGTATGACCTTGCCGTGGAGAGCCTTGCGGACTTCGCAGACCACGTCGGCGACGCATAGGCGGCGCTACGCGTCATAGCGACCATAACGCTGGATGGCGGCCATGATCAGGCGCATNCCGGTGAGCCGGGAGCCATTGTTGATCGACCCGGCCGTGGCAAACGACAGGCCGCGCTTCTCGCGGGCCATATCGAAGTCACGCAGGAACTCCCGCACGATGTTGACCTCCTCGTTCCGACTGAACGTGAAGGGAGCCAGCTGTCCGCTGATGACCGCGTCCGGCAGATGCGCGCGGATCTCGTCGACCATGACTGTCGGTCCGAAGTTGGTGCCGTTCATTCTGACTCGTGCCAGGATCGGCAGGAGATGCCCCATCGCCGAGTCGGAGTGCTGGAACCGCCGATCGTCCGGATCGGGGCAGTAACGGTCGAAGATGCCCTTCAGGATCGGGTATCCGAAAAATTCGTACAGGTTCGGGGACAGGAGACAGGAGTTGTCGTCCGCAAAGCCGAACCCGTGCGGCGCGCTCTCGGGAGCGTATCCGGCTTCCTCGTCGAAGATGCGGCCGATCTCCAGCATCGATGCGAGGATCAGATCCCGGAATCGGCCGGCCAGCTCGGGTTTGTCGACAATGAGGAAGATCAAGTTCTCGGGGCCATAGACGGAGCAGGCAAAGGTGATCGGCCCGCGTTGCCCGCGGTAGAGACCTGGCTTGATGCCCATGGCCATGAGCCGGCCCTTCTCCTCATCCCAGTTATCGGGCAAGAGGAATGGGCGCAGATCCTGCAGGCGTTCCTCAACCCTGTCGAGAAGCGCGCGCAGTTCGTCTTCGTCGTGGGCCGACTGCTGCAGCCACCAGGAACCGGCGTGCCATTCGTTCCTTGCCTCGAAGATGTCGTGCAGTCCCTTGCGTCCCGGATACGCCCGTGACGGATCGCCGGAGCTCTCGTTCAGGAGCCGTCGACCGACGATCTTCTCTGCCTTGTCGTTGTAGGCCTTGTTCAGAGACAGAGCCCACTCGCGGTCGTGGCCGTACCGCCAGTAATCCTCCTCGACACCCAACTCATCGAACACGCATTCCCCCGACATGCCGATGCCAAGCGGGACTTGGGGAATATCCGGGCCGAACGGGTCTTTCCGGGCCAACTCCTGGTCAGCCCAGAAACGCTCCAGATCAACAGGTGCAAGCCCACCGTTGGCGCGAGTCTCCTCAACCAAGGCTTGTGCCTTCGCTTCGTTCGCGGTCAGATTGAGCATGGCTGTCATACCTCAGAACAACGTGTAGATGAAGGGCGCAGCCGAACTTCCACTCAGGATGATCAGCAGGCCGAGGAGGAGCAGCATCACAATGATGGGAAGCAGCCAGAACTTCTTGTTGTCCTTCAGGAACAGCCAGAACTCCGACACCAGGTTCTGGGATTCCCCCTCGATCTCCGCAAAGCTCTTCTCTTCGTTCTCGCTCATAGCAGGTCTCCGGCTCAGTATTGCCTGTAGTACCGCCTGGGATCACGGTGCGGTTTGTAGGGTAGCCAGTAGCTGTCGGCTCCTTCGTCGAACGTCCGCTTAAGCGGATCGCGTCCCATGACGCGGAAGACGAGGCCCACGGGAGTGATCATGCCGTAATAGAAGATCATCAACAGCAGCCGCTGCACAAAGTGCATGATAGGCGTCGTCACGGCCATCAGGACGCGGTACGGCCAGAGCAGCACCTCGGGGCCGGCCGCGCCAAGAAAGATCAGCAGCAACCCAATCATCCACAAGAACTTCTGCGCATTGCCAATGCGCATGGTATTCAGTGTGATGATAACGCCGACGAACAACAGCGCAGACCCGGCCGAATAACCGAACTGCCTGCGTTCCTTCTGGTCGGGATTCCAATTGGTGTGTTCGTAGATCTCGGACAACAAACTCACAGGGGTGTCTCCGTTCGCTAGTCGAGTTCGAAACTCGCCAGGTACTCTTCACGCGCTTTCAGGTTCGTCGGCGGCTGATCGTCCTTGAGCATCAGCAGGTCTTCGACGACCAGCACGTCCATATCAGTGGCCACAAAACAACGGTACGCGTCTTCGGGCGTACACACGATCGGTTCGCCGCGGATATTGAAGCTGGTGTTCACCAGGACCGGCATACCGGTCTTTTCGTAGAACGCCGTCATGAGCCTGTGGAACCGGCCGTGCCGCTCAGGATCGATCGTCTGGACGCGCGCCGAATAGTCCAGGTGCGTCACAGCGGGGATAGTCGAACGCGGGATGTTCACACGCTTCCGGAGATCTTCCGCGTTGTTCATGATCTTCTGCTCGTCCTCAGTCAACTCGCGTCGGATACTGTCCTGCACGGGCGCGACCAGGAGCATGTACGGCGACTTGCGGTCGATGTTGAAGAACTCCGAAGCATGATCGTGCAGCACAACTGGCGCAAACGGGCGGAACGACTCGCGGAACTTGATCTTCAGGTTCATCTTGGCCTGCATCTCGGTGTTGCGCGCATCACCGATGATGCTGCGATTGCCCAGGGCCCGAGGCCCGAATTCCATGCGGCCATGGTACCAGCCGACGACCTTTCCCTGGTCGATCAGGTCCGCGACACGGCTCAGCAACTCGCTCTCTTCCTTGATGCGTTCGTACTTCGCGTCGAGGGCGATCAAACGCCTCTCCGCCTCGCCTGTAGTGAACGACGGTCCCAGAAGTGATCCCGTCTGACTGTCCTCCTGCACCGCCCGTTCACGCGGGTTCCTGAGGAGTTGGTACCACACAAACAGCGCCGCGCCAAGCGCGCTGCCCGCGTCTCCGGCGGCGGGCTGTATCCAGATGTCTTCGAAGATACCTTCGCGGAGCAGTTTGCCGTTGGCCACGCAGTTGAGCGCGACGCCACCCGCGAGGCAGAGATACTTCATGCCCGTGGCTTCCCTGACGTGCCTGGCCATGCGCATGACGATCTCTTCCGTCGCTTCCTGGATAGACGCCGCCACATCCATATAGAACTGGTCGATGGGCGTCTCCGGGCTGCGCGCCGGTCTCCCGAGCAGGTCGGCCAGTCGACTGTTCGTCATGGTCAACCCCTGGCAGTAGTTGAAGTAGCGCATGTCCATACGGAACGACCCGTCCGTCCTGAGATGCACCAGATTGTTCAGGATGAGATCGGTGTACTTCGGCTGCCCGTATGGTGCCAACCCCATCAGCTTGTACTCTCCGGAGTTGACCTTGAAGCCGCAGTAGTAGGTGAAGGCCGAGTACAACAAGCCGAGGCTGTGGGGAAAATGCAGTTCGGACAACAGCTCGATCTGGTTGCCTCGCCCCACTTATAGTCGGTCCAGAGTTACCAATCAGGGGGCAGGCAGGGCCGCAGGCCTGGCTGACTGCCTCCTGTTGATAACTCTGTCGGAAGTTATTCAC
>JGI10211J34971_10004180_pt1 | contig 11485 bp, 7 predicted proteins | sample Etolagsediment_FD_34971 | JGI IMG/M metagenome (IMG submission 34971)
ATCGCAATGATGGCGATAACCACCAGGAGTTCAATCAACGTGAAACGCGAGAACGGGCGGCGACGCTGCATGGGCTGATCCTCCTGACTGACCGAACGGTACTATCGTCTGAGAACAATTCCCTGGACCTCGATCACGGCGTTCTTCCACCCCGTATACCAGACCTCCGTGCCGTACACGCGCACGGGTTGATCTTCCCATTCCTTGATGTTGACCCTGTCGCTGTGCAAGAAACACACGGGGACATTGGCCCCATCCTTCTGATGCACCAACGCGTGAGTTGTCACATCCGACGCTTGATCGTCCAGAGAGACGATCTTGCCCTCACGCGTAGCAAGGGACATCGTAGGCGGCGGCAAATCGCTATTGCCGCCGTCCCGCGACGCCGGACGTCCGCGCAGCGCTTCTTCTATCAGGGACTTCTCGATAGCCGCCACGTCGTCGTGAGATAGATCGTCTGCGTCTGCGGGATCCGCAACGACGACTTCAGTACCGGTGTCGCCTCCGGTTTCCGCGGGATCCGCAACAGCGATTTCAGTACCGGTGTCGCCTTCGGTTTCCGCGGGATCCGCAACGGCGATGTCAGTGCCGGTGTCACTTTCGGTTTCCGCGGGATCCGCAACGGCGGTGTCAGTGCCGGTGTCACTTTCGGTTTCCGCGGGATCCGCAACGGCGATGTCAGTGCCGGTGTCACCTTCGGTTTCCGCGGGGTCCGCAACAGCGACTTCAGTACCCGTATCGCCTTCGGTTTCCGCGGGGTCCGCAACGGCGATGTCAGTGCCGGTGTCACTTTCGGTTTCCGCGGGGTCCGCAACGGCGACTTCAGTGCCGGTGTCGCCTTCGGTTTCCGCGGGGTCCGCAACGGCGATTTCAGTGCCGGTGTCGCCTTCAGTTTCAGTGGGGTCCGCAACAGCGATCTCGGGGACCTCGACACGGATGAACTCCTTGCTCGCCCAAGCCGTTGCGCCATCGGGCACGAGTATCTGTTGCCACCCGTTCCGCGGATCACCTTTAGTCGTCACGCTGGCTCCCCTGTCCACGGAATGATAGGGAGTGAACGCCACCCCCGCGCCGGCCCGGATGCGTACGCCGTCGCCCGTAACCAGTCCCTGGTCGCTGACGTAGTCGCTGGACAACCAAGCCTGCGATTCGGCCGGCGCCGCAATCTCGTACCACTCATCGTTCTCGGCCACAACGGAAACGCTGTCGCCTTCTTTGAGCTTGCAGAGAATCTCGTAGAACAGCCCCGGACGCGCCCGCACATTGAGGACGTCGGCAACAATGGTGCCTTTGCGGACGCCGATTGGCGATTCGTCGGCAACGGCGAGAAACGAGACCAGCAACAGGCAGGCGGGGAACACCTTTTTCATCACAGTCGATCCAGTTATCCGGTTCTTGACAGACGGCGGCACGGACGCTTCTGTCCGTCGTGCGCTAACCACTCAAAAGATAAGCGGGTTACGGGTTTCTGCAATGCCCCGAAAGACGCGTTGCTCACGCATCGGAAGAGCCCGGGCACGACAGGATCCGGGCAGGCAGCGTGATGCGCCGCTCTGTCACGCTCACGTGCTCGACATGAATCTCCACCAGGCGATCTTCCCCGTGCCACGGGAGTTCGGCCTGGATCAGAGCACCGACACGCTCAGCCCATTCGATCACCGTGACTCCGTCCGGGGTGAAGAGATAGTCCTCCAGTCCGGTGCTCAACGCCTCGGTTTCCCGGTCGATCCGGTACATGTCGATGTGGAAGAGCCAGAGGCCCTCCATGCACTCGTACTCCTGCACGAATGTGAAGGTTGGGCTTGTGACCGGCTCGGCGATCCCCAACCCGCGCGCAATGCCGCGGGTCAGCACGGTCTTCCCTGCGCCGAGGTCGCCGTGGAGTGCAACGACCATGCCCGGCTCAAGCACGCGGGCGAGGCACATGCCCAACTCCTCGGTATCGAGCTCGGACCTGACGATGACGGATGTGGTGTCGTGGTTTGACATGGGATGAATCGTGAGGGATGAAACGTGATGCGAGATGGATTAGAGGGAGTTCTTGAAGTGGTCGTATCCGCCGAAGGCCACGTCCAAAGGGGTGCCCGACATGTCGGCTACATGAACGCCAGAGGGCGGGAAAATTCGGCCGATGCGCGTCAACGGCACGTCGGCAAAAGGCCAGGCGCGCAGAGCGGAAACACGCTCGGCGGCGACCGTGAAGAGCAACTCGTAGTCTTCGCCGTCGCCCAGCACGCGTCCGCGCGCCAGCCCGGGAACGGCCGATGGCACGGCATCGAGGTCAAGTCTGCCCGTAACACCGGACATCCGGCACAGCCGGGCACAGTCAAGCAGGAGACCGTCGCTCACGTCGATCATCGCCGTCACCGCGCCTGACTCAGCCAGCCAACGGCCTTCACGGCATCGTGGGACAAAACTCAGGTGGTGTCCCGTTTCGAGTGACCCGCCGAACGAGCCCGTCGCGTAGAGCAGGTCGCCGGGGTGCGCCCCGCATCGCCTGCAGACGTCTCCGCCGCCGACATCCCCGACGATGGTCAGGCTGGCCACAGCGTCCCCCGGAGCCCGGGCCAGGTCGCCGCCGATCATGTGAACACCGAACTCGCGCGCCAGCCCGAGTACTCCGTCAAAGAACTGTGACAGCCACGCTTCATCCTGCGAAGGAGCCAAGGCAACGGCCACGAGGCAGTACAGCGGCGTGCCGCCCATGGCCGCGATGTCGCTCAGGTTCCGGGCCAGCAGCTTGCGTCCTGCTTGCCCGGGCGACGCAGCACCGGGGCCGTCGAGCACGTAGTGGCGTCCACCGACCAGTTGATCGACCGCGAGCAACAACAGACGATCCGCGCCAAGTGCCAACGCGGCGCAATCGTCCCCGGGCGGAACAACCAGCGCGGGATCGTCGGTCGGCACGCGTGCCAGCAGGTCCAGGAGGAACGCATCCTCAGACACTTGCCGTGCCCTCCTCGAGAATGTCCAGTTCGCGTCGATCCGCCGCCACGGCCAACACGCGCCGGAAGAAACAGGGAGCGTCGCCGAACTCGCATGTCCCGTCGGGTTCACTGCCGCCGCACGCGCCGTGGATCAGTCGTTTGGGACAGGCCTCGGGACACAGGAACTCGCATTGACGCAGTTCGTCCACCGGACGCGAGCAGTAGCCGCAGATCAGTTTCCGGACAGTTTCTCCCAGTTTCCCGGGAATCTTGCGCGACCCCAACGCCGCGATGCACGACGACCGCAGCCGGTCGCGCAGCCCGGGACGCTGCAGCTCCCGGTCCGTCAGCCGACATGTCTCGGGATTGTACCTCTGCTGTTGCGGCGTGAGCAGGTTCCTGAACGCGTAGAACGGTTGCGTTATGGGCGCGAACTCGACGCCCGCGTGGTGTTCCTGCCAGGCCATGAGCCACTCTTCGTAGTGCGGGTATGCGCCGACCGCTTCATCGATCTTGGCCAGCACCAGGTCGAGCGTCCGTGCATCGTGGATCCCACACAACTGAGCGCCGTTGTATCCCAGCAGTTTGCAGCCTGTAACCTGAAGGGCGATGCGACGCATCTGGGCCGCCAACGACTGCTCGGCGCTCACGTTCGACTCGCGCTGCAGCATGGCGGCGAATGAATTCGACACCGCCACGCCCGGCCACAGTCCTTTCTCGTGGACGCTCGCGATCTGCTTCTGTGTCAGAAGTGCTATTCGCGCCAACACCGGGAACTCGAGTTCCCGCATCTGCATGTACCATTGCAGTTCCTGCAACTTCCTCATGTCCCACCCGACCTGGGCGACAAAGAAGCCGGCGCCGCTGAGGATCTTGCGGGACAGTTTGTAGTACTGCAGATACTGATCCTCGGGCGTATACTTGAAAGGGTTGACAGCCGCCCCGGTGAGCAAACCGTGCGGCAAAGACCGGTTCACGTCAAGCGCGCGGACGCTGTCGAAGTAGCCGTTCTTGTAAGCCGACACGCGCCCCAAGTGCCGTGTGCCGGTGTGCTGATCAGAGCGGTCGCCGGTGACGGCAAGCACAGTGCGGACGCCTGCGGAACTCGCACGCCCCAGCAGGTCGCGCACGCGTGTCTCATCCGTTCCTTTGCCGGACAGCGTCATGAGCAGGGGCTTGCCCGATGCCTGGCTCAGGGCCTCGGCTGTCTCGACGGGGTCATGCGACGCTTCGCCTCGGAGACGATCGGTCACAGCCAGGGCAGAGACGCCGCCGACTCTTCCGCTTGCTTCAGCCAAGGCCAATCCCATGCCGATCGCCGTCTTCAACGGTTGCTCGCGCAGAGGCGTGTTGTATTCAATGCTCAACGAGAAGCGACCTTCCCGCATCGCGTCGGCAAAGGGGTTCTCTCTGTTCAGACTGATCTCTAGCTGATCTGACACTGTGGAGGCTCCGGGGCGGTCTGCCATCTGCGTGCGACAGCGCGATCACATGCACCGTCGAATCGGCCGAACAATAGCCGTCCTCGTTCGGCACGCAACAGCGACGAGATCGAAGTGCGCGCGTTCGGCGCGGACGGAGCTACAGCGGCACGCAGCGGAGCGTCTTGATCTCGAACGGACGGAAGATGAGCTCACACGTGTCTTCCACCGTCGGAATAGCCTCGGCTGTCTCTTCCAGCATGTCGGTCGCCGACACGTCCACCGGGATACCGAAGCGCACTGCCGTTCGACTCCGATTTCCCTCCGCTTCATACAGGCGCACGATGAAGCCGTTGCCGTCCTCGGCCCATTTCAGGGATTCGACAACGACGGCCGGGCTGTCGCCGACGAGCAGGCTCGGCCTGCCCTCTGCGCCGCCCGAGGCGGGGACAGGAACGACAGGGACATTCAGTTCGTACCCCGGACGAACCACCGCGTCCGCGGAGAACGCACAGTCGTGCGGCAGCAACGAGTAGGTAAATACGTGCGTACCCGCGTCGCCACGGGGATCGGGGTGCGTTCCCGACTTGAGCAGACTCAGACGCATGTCGCTGCCGTCGACGCTGATGCCGTATTTGCAGTCGTTGAGAATCGCCACGCCAAAGCCCGGCTCGGACAGGTCCGACCACCGGTGGTTGCTCGACTCGAAGCGTGCGCGGTCCGTGCTCAGGTTCTCGTGCGTGGCACGGAACGCATGCCCGAACTGGATCTCGTGACGTGCGCGGTCCGCAAACACGTCGACGTCGAACCCCGCCTTCAGGAACATGTGCTTCTCGTTCCACTCGACCTTGGTCTCGAAATCCACTTGCGGCGTCGTGGCGTGGAAGACAACGTCCTGCACAAGCTTGGACGCGATGCCGAGCTCGTAGGTTTGCCGAATCCGCAACTGCAGCGGGCCGTCGGCCACAATCTCCTGCGAGACGAGACGTGTCTCGCGGTGCATCTTGATCTCCTGGTCTTCGTCGACATCCCAGTTGTCCCATCCCTTGGGAACGTCCTGCCCGATCCACAGGCTGTTGAGCGGGTGTTCCGGATCGCGCACCAACTCGCGTCCGGCAAAAACGAAGGATGAGAAGCCGCCGACGGCATCCAATGTGGCCGTCGCATGCGGTGTCACGATCCTGTCGCCATCCACCAGGAACGGCGACTCACCCGGCTCGGTTGCTGCCGTGTCCGTGACCGACAGCACAGCCGAACCGAACGCGGGAACGGTCAGGCCGTCGATCACGAGCTGCTGCGCCCCGTCGATGTTCTCGACGACCTGCCAGGTGAGGGCCTCCGATGCCGGCACTGCGTCCATCGGCCACCCGACGGCAATCTCTCCCGAACGGTCCCAACTCAACGTATTGTGGAGTTCGACGGCCCCACTCCCCTGCCCTCGCCCGGTCGCCTTCCCGACAAGCGCCATCGCGTCCGACCGGATCTCCGCAAACTCACGGATTGCCCGGTCGTTGACCTCCGGGATGCTCGTCCCCGGCAGGATATCGTGGAACTGATTCACCAGGAGTTTCTTCCAGAGAACATCCAGCTCCTCGGCCGGATACGCGGCGCCGTCCAGCGCGGCCCTGACGCACAGCGCTTCCGCGACCTGCAATGCGACTTCGCCTTTGCGGTTTCCGCGTTTCACCCCGTGAATCGACGTCAACGTGCCACGGTGCAGTTCCAGGTACAACTCGCCAAACCACTCGGGAAGGTCCACGAGCTCAGCCTCGATACCACACATGAACTCACTCACGGACTGGTGTCCTGTCCTCGGACATCCGTCGAGGTCCGCCACGCGATCCGCCACTTCGACCATGGCCCGGAACGGCCCGCCCCCGCCATCGCCGAACCCGTAGCTGCACAGGCGACGGTCCTGTACGTCTTTGTGCTGGATGTTGTTCCACGCGTTCACGAGTGTCTGCGGGTCCGGCCAGCAGTGCGATGTGTTGAAATGAGCCAGTACGCTCGTGCGATCGAGTCCGCGCCAGACGAACGTGTCATACGGGAAGCGGTTTGTGTCGTTCCAGCTCAGCTTGGTCGTGCAGAAGAACCGTATTCCGCAGCTCTGCAGGATCTGCGGCAACGCCGCGGAATACCCGAATGTGTCCGGCATCCAGAACGTGTCGGAGCGGTAGCCGAACATCTGCTGTGTCGCGGTCTGGCCAATGAGGAATTGACGCACCAGGGCCTCGGCGCCAATGACATTGCAGTCCGGCTCGACCCAGCTCCCGCCGTTGGGCTCCCAGCGTCCGACGTCCACCATGGCCTGCATGCGGCTGAAGATCTGAGGATACAGCCGCCGCATCATGTCCCCGTGACACGAGGAACTCTGAATGAAGCGATACGACTCGTATTCCTCCATAAGCGACAGAGCGTTGGCGTACGTTCGAGCGCACTTGCGTTCCGTCTCCTCCACCGTCCACAGCCATGCCGTGTCCATGTGCGAGTGTCCGGTCAAACCGATGAACGGAACAGTCTCCCCGTTGCGCGCGGCCAGCAGCGGCGCCAGGACCGTGCGGGCTTCGCAGACTGCAGGACGCCACTCGTCCTCCGGCAGTTCGGCGGGCAACTGCGGGAGCAGAGCAAACGCGTCCGCGAGTCCTTTTACGAGCTTGCCGCGACGAAGGCTGTTCCCATCCACTGAATCGAGGAGAGACAGCAACACGCGCAGGTCGAACACCAACCCCCACACATCCTCCCGACGCGTAACGATTTCGACGCGCCGGAACGTGCACCTGCTGCCGCCGCCATGACTTTGCCTGGGCTGCGTGCCCACACATGGATGTCCGGCATAGGCCTCGATCGCAATCGCGACCTCGTGGTCGCCCGCCGCGGGCGTCAGCAACACTTCCGTGTGTCCATTTCCCGACACCTCGTTCGGACTGTACGCAGTCAGAATCGCCCGTGGCTCACCGTCGAGCCACACCAGGGATTCCTTCCCCCCTGTATCCGCACGCAGATAGAGCGTTTCTCCCGCCAACTCGTCGGCCGCCCGCCACACACCACGGAACCACGCCGTCCCCCACGCCCCGCCCCAGCTCATGCCCAGCTCATGCCCCCCTCGGCCCGCCGCCAATCGCCCTCCGTCGGCGGCTTCCGCAGATGCTCCTGCGTCTCGACGTACTCCATCGCCACTTCTGCCGCCGGCACAAAAGCCAACGCATAGTAGTCGTTGACCATGTTCCTGACTTTGTCGAGGATCTTCGGATTGGTGTGCATTGGCTCGTTGCTTCTTCCTCAGCTGAGAGTGTGCTGTTCCCGACCAGACGGTCTCTGCCGGCTGGAGCCGGATACCCTAACACGCAACTGCCAGAATTCCCGCCTGACGCAGTCACGGGGCCAACGCAGGGTCACTTCGTTCTCACCGGCTCCGCTGCCGTCCCGGGAGCGCCGAGGCCCACCTCGGCAGCTTTCTGAAGCCGAGCTGGGGCTCGGCGTTCCCGGGAGAGCTCCCGCTGCGTCACATTTGGCCATGGGGCGTCAGCTCGCCACAAGGTGCTTGATCTACATGCATTACGTCTCAGAACAAAGCCGCCCCGGCCGGACCGGGTCTCCTCCTTGTTCGCCGCGAAACGGCTCGCTATGTTCCGTTGCCTGAGAGAACACAAGATGCGCCGGCTGCGGGGGCAGGCACAAACGCCGAACACGACCGGAGAAGGTGACCACGGATGAGAACCCGAACCGTTGCCTGGCTTGCCGCCGGGACCTTCAGCATCGTTGCCGGCCACGCCCAGTACTGCCTGGCCGCGGATGTGGTGCCGTCCATCAGCAAGGAAGCTGAAGCGGCCCGCATGGGAGCGACCTTCGACTGGGACATTGACCGCATCCGCAACGATATCGAGGTGCGATCGGGCGAAGTCCGCTACGGCGCGGATTCGAGCGGAGCCGTGCTCGCGGTGCCCACGCAGCAGGAGTTGGCGGCCAAGCCGGTTGCCGAGCTGTTTGACCTGTGCATGGTCTGGAACCCCGCGCTGCGTCATGCGGCCGCTGGCGAGATCGCGCGACGCGGCAGCGTGGCCTACGAGTTGGTCCTGGAGAACGCCGCCAGCCCGGAAGCGGACCGACGTGTTGCCTCTGCACAGGCCATTGTCGGCAGTCTGAAACACGCCCAGTCAATGACCACCGACAGCCCGGAGCGTCAGATGCTGGTCGCGCGGTTGCCCGAGTTGCTGTCGGCGATCACCGGCCTGTTCCACGACAGGAGCGTCTCCGTTCGGCAGGCAGTTGTCCCCGCATACGACGCCGTTGGGCGCCTCTCACGCAGCTCACCCGCGACAACCAAGGACGCCATGCCCGGCTTCCTGGACGCCGGCCTGGAGCAAGCGTGCGTCGAGACCGATGCATACGTCTGCCAGGAGTTCCTGATCACCTTCTCGCGTTGGCATGCCGTGTGGTTGCCCCTGCTGAATCCGCAGACGCGCGCCGAGCTCCTGGGCAAGGCACTCCTGCAGCAGCCCTTCCCGCGAGGGCGCGGTGCCACGATGCGCGTTATCTCGGCACTCAGCCCGACCGAGATCCGCGGCATTCTCCCGCAGATCCTCGAGGATTTCAGAACCCCGTGCCTGCGCGACTCGATGTTCTTCCCCGGTGGTCGCACGTTGGGGTTCAAGCTGATCGTCGAGCACGGCGAGGAAGCGCCGGAGATCCTGGAGAAAGCCATCCAGGCCGCAAGCGCGCTGAATGAAGAGCCGTGGGTCTCGTTCAGCGGGAGACACCGAAACGGCATGCGGATCTTCTGGGACGCCTTGGGTGAGCTGGGGCCGAGAGCCACGTCCGTGCTGCCGTCGCTCGAGAAACTCCAGCGGGAGGCCGAGGACGCCCTTGCCGCTCAACCCGACAAGGACTCCCCACGGCACAAGCAGGCGAAAGAGATTGCCGAGTACGGCAGGAGCATCATCGCCAAGATAGAACAGTGAGCTGAGGACGGACAGTGTTCATGAACTTCCCACGCATCACCGGACGACTGCTTCTGGGCGGTTGCTCGCTCCTGGCCACACGGGTGCGAGCGGCGGAGCCCGGAACGCCGCCCGACCTGAGTCAACTGCCGGCATGCCAGACGCCAGTGGGCGATCCCGGCACGGAACGCGCCGATTACAACCTTGGCGCAACCGGCATGCGCGGCTGGATCTTCGGCAATGTGACCGAGTCAGTTGTCAGCCGCGAGATTCTGGTCCGGGTCGTGGAGACCGGCTCGCCGGCTGACGGCATGTTCCGCAAATTTGACCTGATCACCGGCATCGACGGCGAACCCTTCCGTTCCGACGCACGGGAAGCCTTGGCCGAGGCCCTCACAGAAGCGGAAGAAACCGGCAACCTCAACCTGGTCCGCTGGCGCGACGGGCGGGAAACAACGGTCACACTGAACATGGAGGTACTGGGAGCGTACTCCGCGACCGCACCTTACGATTGTCCCAAAACGGAGAAGATCATCGCCAATTCGGCCGAGTACATCACCACCCGGCTATTGCCTGAGAAGCCAACACCCGAGGGCGTGGCGCGTGCGCTCAACGCGCTCTTTCTGCTGGCAACAGGCGAGGCAAAGTACCTGCCTCAGGTTCGACGCTATGCACGCGATTTCGCGACACAGATGGAAGCGATCACGACGTGGAAAGAAGCCGGCAAACACTGGACCTGGGACTACGGCTACAAGGGCCTCTTCCTGACCGAGTACTACCTGGCGACCGGCGATGCCGCGGTGCTCCCCGCCGTCGAGAACATCTGTAGCGTTCTGGCACGCGGACAGGGAATACCGGGCGCTTGGTGCCATAGTCTTGCCCCCACAGCGAACATCATGCCCGGCTACGGAGCGGTCAACAGCACGGGACTGGTCTGCTTCACCGCCATGGCCCTGGCACACAAAGCAGGTGTGAAGGTGGACCAGAAGGCGCTGGCCGACTCCTTCGCTTTCTTCGGCAGTTTTGCGACGCGAGGCGGGATACCGTACGGCGACCATCCCCCGTACAGTTCTTCACCTACGGGCAACGGCAAATCCGGGCTCGCAGCCGTGGCACTGACGGCCATGGACGCGCCCAAAGCGGCGCAGTGGTTCAGCCGCCTGGCGGCTTCCGGCAACCTGTACAGCGTGTACTCAGGCCATACAGGGAACTTCTGGAACCACACGTGGACGCCGATCGGGGCATCCCTGGCGGGTAGGGAGTCGCTCATCGCCCTGTTCAGACGCGTCCGCAACAACTACGAACTGATGCGGCGCTGGGACCACGGCACCGTCACAAACCCCGACTACAGCAAGCGTGAGTGTTACGCTGCCCGTCGCAAGTACGGGGGACCGTACTGGGGGCCTGGCGCCTTCACGCTGTTCATGACCACACCACGGCAGCAGCTGCAGATATTCGGTGCCCCGCGCAGCGTGTTCGCGAAGGACGCCTGCCCCGCTTCCCTGAAAGAGGCTCTCGGACTGTATCGATCGCTGGCGTACCGTGATTGCATCGAGACACTGGCCAAACTCAGTGTCAAAGGCGAGGCCGCCACGATGCGGCAGCAACTCGGGAACGCAGCGGCATCGGCCATCGTCGCTAACCAACTCGGGCTGGAGTCGACCCGGAAGAACCTCGATAAAGAGGACTTCTACCTGGCGTCCGTGCAACTCAATGCACTGGCCGGTCTTGTGCCGCCGGACACGGCCGGACTCGCGGAGTGCCGGGCGACTCTCGAGGCCGAGACGGCACGCAACCTGATCGACAAAGGCCGGGACTATTACCAGGCGGTTTACACCTATGCCGAGGATCATATCCGCTTCCTTGACGAGTACCACGTCTTCCCGCTGGCCCGCATAAGCCCCAACCACAGGACGAAGCTGCAGACGCTCGCTGACGACGCGCAAGCAGGCATCTACCGCGGTATGGCAAGGAAGTTCCTGGACGACAACCCCCTCCACCCGTATCAACGCCTCCGCCACGAATGGCTGGCACTGTCCGAGTACTCGCCCCTCACGCCGATCTTCAGCTCTGCCGCCGCCATAGAGAAAGACGTCCCGAACACCGACGTCCAGACGGTTGCCTTCTCCACGGACCCCGGCCCTAGGATTCCGGCCCTGAACTCGGAGCCCAAGATCGACTACATGCTTTATGAGTCGCC
>JGI10211J34971_10004184_pt1 | contig 11482 bp, 5 predicted proteins | sample Etolagsediment_FD_34971 | JGI IMG/M metagenome (IMG submission 34971)
GCAGGATAAACCGGTTTCGGGGAAGGGCTGCATGATATTTTGCAGACCATAGCAGCCGCTTCCCTTTGTGCCGGTTTTATTTTGCCTAAAAATGAATATCGTCCAGCGGAATCCTTTCGGAGAATATCGAGAGGATGAAAAGTAATATTTACACACACAGGAATCAGTGCTTTGTGAAACTTTGCCCCTGGAGATCGGGTATGATGAGTAACAGAAAGGTTTAAAAGCGGTTTTTTCATTTCAAACGTTTTTTAAGCTTCAATGGCAGCACAAACCTAAGTAATACATGGGAAATAAAAAAATTGGAGAATTAAACATAGTTCATAAGTAGTTTTTTATATGTATGGTTTTTTAAGGACGAGCGTAGGGTTTTATCGAATAAACGCCGGGATCTGTCGAATAAGCGTATTTTTGAAATCATCAAAAAAAACATGCAATTTATACCTGTTCAAAATAGTGTAGCACCGTTTTACCCTTTTTTGATGCTGGAATTCCCGGAAGCAATCAGGATCGGACGATCTCAGGTCAGGCTCCTGACCCCTCAATCTTGCGATCCTGAAATTATAGTAATTGAAACCTTAAAATTAACCAGGCTTTCAAAATTCTTATTATCATCCTACTCCTTGCACCCAGCCACACCGTGAATTATTCTTAAGCGATGCAGATCATTTTAAAAAGCAGCACTACTGCCTGAGCAAATTCACGGCGTGGCTTTTGGTAAACCTAACAGGTCTATCCCCCGGAAATACCAGTAATCATAAACTATTTGGCTTCCCTCAGAGTGGCAGACCTGTTAGGTTTATTGGTCCCGATCTCCACAATCACGCCGTGAATTGTTGCTGAGCGAAGTGTAGCTCACTAAAGCGGAGTGGTGCTTCCCGGAGCGTATTCATGGCGTGGCTTTGGCAAAATTGTGTTGTTTGAGTTGCTTCATCATCATTTTTAATTACATTTGACATGATCATAAAATAAATGGAACTATGAAAAAGAAACATTACATTCTGTTGTTACAAACATTGGCCATCCTGTTATTTTCATTATTGCTTATATCAGGGTATTCACAATCCAGGGGGCAATTGCTGGTGCCTCAAACCTTTGCAACCATACAGGCAGGAATCAATGCCGCCGGAATCGGGGATACGGTGGTGGTTTCACCGGGAATTTATAACGAAAACATCAATTTTAACGGGAAACCCATTATGGTGGCCTCGCAGTATTTGTTCAGCGGCGATTCATCCCAAATTATCCAAACCATTATCGATGGCAATAATATTGGCCCGGTGGTTACCTTCAACTCGATGGAAAGCGAAAACTCCCTGCTTGTTGGGTTTACCCTGCGTGATGGACAATCCACTTTCGGGGGAGGAGTTTATTGTGCAAACGCCGATCCGGTGCTTTCCAACCTGATCATTAAAAATTGTAATGCTGATTATGGCGCAGGCATTTATCTTTACGAATCCAACGCATATATCTGGCGTGTTGCCTTAACCGGAAACCAGGCCACCTATTATGGTGGAGCCATCTCCTGCGATACTTATGCATATCCTGGAATTTACACCACCCGAATCATTAACAATACGGCTCAATACGGTGGTGGTATTCATTGTTATCTTTCATCCCCATATATATATGATTTTGAAATTTCGGATAACAACGCAGAATATGGCGCAGGGATTTATCTTTACCAATCATCGCCCTATATTTGGGAGGGTGAAATTTCTGAAAACAACGCAGTATATTATGGCGGTGGAATAATGTGCGACTATTATTCACAGCCCTTGCTTTCTTACCTGCAGATCAATAACAATAGTTCCGATTATGGGGCAGGACTGCACCTGAGCTTTTCCGATATCCTGGCTAACAACCTTACCATTGCAGGCAATGCTGCTGATTATGGTGGTGGAGTGTACTGCTATTATTCATCTCCCGACATCGAAAATTCTATTGTTGCCTTCAATACCGGGCTGTATGGGATATATGTTTATGAAGGCATTCCTGAGATTAGTTATTCGGATTTTTGGGATAACGAGGAGGGTAATTTATTTAATACCCCGGATGAACTGGGCGTGCATGTGAAAAAAAATGTGAATAACGATTCCTGCGATGTTTTTTTTAATATCAGGATGAATCCGAACTTTATCGATTTAACCAATAAAAACTTTCATCTCTTATCATCATCCAGATGCATTGATGCAGGAAACCCTGATTCGCCCGAAGATGCAGATGGTTCAACTGCCGACATAGGGAAATACTACTTTGCACAGTCTTTCGTGGCTAATTTTGGCGCCGATATCACTTATGGCTTGCCTCCTTTAAGCGTGCAGTTTTATGACCAATCAACAGGTAGTCCTACTTCATATTCCTGGGACTTTGATAATGATGGTGTGATAGACAGCTATTCAAAAAATCCTCAGTGGACTTACCAGGAAATGGGAGATTATTCGGTTTCGCTAAGTACCAGCCGCGGTTTCCTGAGCGACAAACGCATTAAGCAGAACTTTATTAAAGTTTATTACATTCCGCAACCTTCAATTACAGCAATCGAAGATATACCCAACGATCAGGGGGCTTGGGTGGAAGTTAATTTTTTGCGCAGTGTTCATGATACCGATACGCTCGCCGCGAAGGGAACCGAAAGTTATACCGTTCAATACAATACAGGCAATGGTTGGGTTTCGGGAAATTCGGGTGCTGCTTATGGCGAGGATGAATACACCATTTTGTGCCATACCCCTTTCGACTCAACGGCATCAAGCAATGGCTTGATCGATTTCAGGATAATTGCTTCAATGGATGAAGGGAACTTTGCAAGTGCCACAGTTCAGGGCTATTCGGTGGATAATTTATCGCCCCAGGTTCCCATGGATTTAATGGTGGAAATTTCCGAGGTTAATTTTAAGCTAAGTTGGGAGCCGGTTTCCGATCCCGACCTGCAATATTATGCAGTTTATCTTACGGATGAAGAAGGGGTTTTTGGAATGGAACCAGATTATTTGACTGCCGGGACCACTATTGAAAATATCCCCATTGAGCAGAATCCGGGCGTAATAGCCGTAAAAGCTGTTGACTTTTCAGGCAACGAAAGTGATTTTTCGGAGCCTGTAGATGCCCCGATGATGATGAATATATCCCTGCAAAAGGGCTGGAACAGTTTGTCAGGCTTTGTTGCGCCCCACAATCCTGCATTGGAAGCTATGTTTTCCGGGCTTACCAATGAACTTGTGTTTTTGAATAATCTTGAAGGCTATTGGTATCCCGATCAAAACCAGAACACATTGATCGAATGGGACGCTAAGTCGGGCTATCAAATTAAAGTGAATCAGGCTGCCGCTTTTTCGATAACGGGCTATTTTCAAAATGATCAGATACTACAGCTCAGCGCAGGCTGGAATTTAATTCCTGTATTAAGTAATTGCCCGGTTGCGACCAATGAATTGATTGCATTGCTCAAAGGAAAAATGAAGGTGATAAAAAGTGCAACTGGTCTTGAAGTTGCATGGCCGGAACAAGGTATTGGAACGTTGCAAGTGTTAATGCCGGGAAAGGCTTATCTGGTCTTTATGAACGAGGGGACAACTCTAACTTTTCCGGAGTGTGAATAATGGAAAGAGGGGAGAAGTTGGAAGTTAGAAGTTAGAAGGGAATTGTTAGAAGGGAGAAGGTGGATATTAGATGGTGCTTTACGAGGCGGTACAATCCCATATCATTAATCAAACATCCTACATCGAACATCTGATATTTATTAATATACGATGTCCGATGTGTGATGTAAGATTTTTGATCTTTCCTGCGTAACATGCCAAGCCTTACTCCTCCGTGGGAGTGCCTAATGGCTCACCACAAACTTCGCCTTGCCTCTCGCTTCGCCATTGCTAAAAACCACAGCAACATAAATGCCCGGGCTCCAGCCCGAAACATCCACATCGGTATCCTGCTGGCCTTTATAGATAAGTTGGCTGTGGATTTGCCGGCCAAAATCATCGTAGCAGCGCAGTTCCATGTGTTGATGGTGTTCGGTGTTTTCAAACTCCAATGTAAGCTTCCCTTCCGTTACGGGGTTGGGGTAGGCTTTTACGGGTATCCAGCGGATGCTTTCGTAGTATTCATCGGGGGTGGGCCAATCCTCTATGCTTGTGATGACCAGGCAGTTCGTTAAATCCATTTCCCCACTTTGGATGGTGTGGGGGCACAGGCTGTCGTAAACTTGCTGCGTAGTGTCGAAAGGTACAGGATCGAGGTTTTCGTCAATTTTGTAGAGCAGGATATCCCTATTATTGCCTCCTACAATAACTGATAACGAAATAAGAAATTCATTATCACAAGTTTTTGTACTTGCAAAACGGGATTTATAAATTCCTCTATTCGATGCATTTAACACATCCCCAGTAATGTTATAAACAATTTCACCATAGCGTTCTTCACCTTCAATTCCCATATAGACAGGTGATAAAAAAGTACTGTCATTAATTTGGTATAATTGTTCAATAATATTGAAATCAATTGTAGGTAATATACTTGAATTATCAATTTGTGCCATATCCACTTCATCGCCTTGCGTATTTATGAACATTATAATGCTGTTCTTATTGAAGCCTTCTAAAAAACGATAACCAACCCCAACCAATAATGAATCACTAATCGGGTATATTGAAAGTGCTTCACCAAAAATTGAATCAAGTGCCATAAATGGCATTACCCACTTCTCCTCAAAATGTGAATTAATCCCAACGAATAAGGGCCTTAAAAAAACATGGTTTGGGTCTTCAGGATAGGCATAATAGCACTCCCCGGCAATATAGTATTCATCGTTGTGTGAAATTAAATCCCAGCCATAAGGGTCTTCCATTAATGGATATTGTTCCTTGGATGAATATGGCCGCTTCCACAATTCATTACCGTCCTGATCAATACATATCATGTAAATCATACTGCTTGTTAATTCCCATGAATAGTAACTTGTGAGTATTAAAATGTCATTATTTGTTGTAAATTCAATATCACAGGCAAACCCATTCGATTCCATCGATTCACCGGGAAAATGCTTACACCAAAGCCTTTCACCACACGAATCAAATTTATTTACAAATGGCCATGTATTGTCATCATAAAAAACTGCACCACATGTAATTACCTCCCCTCCATTACCTTCTTTTAAAGATAGAATGTTCATATTGGTATGATCATGAGTCATCACTTTATCGTATAAAATTCCTCCCTTAACATCCAGTTTTATATGCCACCCATTGTTATTTATTTGTTCAACTGCGGCACTCATAAGGTAGCCTTTGTCATACATCTCTATAATATCAGAAGGCCGTTCATTTTTATTTGGTTCCCCGATTGTTATCTCCCATTTAGCGGGTTGTGCAAATAATACTAAAGGAATGATGATTAACAAACTACAGATTATTCTATTCATCTTATTTCTCCTTTTAAAAAGGATAAATACCGGCCATTAATTCCGGCCGGCATTTATCATCCTATTAATCTACTAAAGTTAATTTAACGCTATCGATTATTTCACCATTTTGTTTTAGTGAAACAATGTAGATACCTGCCTGCCAGGTTTCGGTATTGACCACTTGCTGGTTTTGTTTTTCGCTTATGGCCAGTGTTTTAATCAATTCCCCTTTCAGGTTTCTTATTTCGATGCTAAGGTCCACAGGATCCAAATCTAATCGGTAACCCAAAATTATGTAATCATCCGCAGGGTTAGGATATAATTCCAAAACCGAAGGCATTTTTGCTTCAAGTGCTTTTGTATAAGCATCCTCTGCTTCAGATGATTTCAACAGGTTGGGCAGTTGGATGGGTTCATTATATGCCAGGTTGCCTGCCATGATCAGGATGTTACGTGCATACACTGCTGCCGGAGCTGTAGCCTGTTCCAGTTCGCTTAACTGTTGTATCTGTATTGGGCTTATTGAATGCCAACCGCTATCCGAACCCAATACATCAGTCAAAACGCCATGTAGCGACACCATGTCATTATAGGTTGCGAGTAAACTGCCTTGCAGGTCAAACATGCCAGAAATACTGTTCAAGGTGATGCCCGACTGTTCAAGGTCTCCATTTTGAAGTTGCCACAAAGCGAGACGGTATTTCGATTGCAAATCGTTATCAATGGCGAGTAGATTTGTAATGCTGTCGCGCCAGCCCGGTATGCTGTCTGAGGACAAATAATGGTGCAATAACCCGCTAAATGCCCGAAGCTTTTGCAGCCGGTATTTGCTTAGTTTCGACTCCAGTTCTTCTTTCATGCTCACAAGGTTGCGACTTTCCAAAATCTGGGCTTTCATATATTCAGGCAAAGGGGTGTAACGCTCATCCAGTTTTTCCATGAGTTTTTCCGATTTAGCCGAATGGGGATTGGCCACCATCACATCGCGCAGCATGGCACCAGGTATCACGTCTTCCTTGTCGATGGTTGCCCCAACCACTGTATCGGATAGATAGGGTGAAGCATCCATCAATTCGTTATATACATCCAGGGTTTCAGGGGGATAGCTGTTTTCCACTTCCTGGTATAGGGCTTCAGTTTCTCCACCATCAATCAAATTAGCCAAAGTTTGTTCCGTAGTATTGATCTCCTGAACGGCTTCAGTTAAACTTGCTCTGAGACCAGATTCTTCGGCACCTCCGCCGCTTGCCGATGGAGGGCAATCTGTCTCATAAGACCAATCATTAAGAACTAAAATCCCAACCCTGTTTACTGTATTTCTTGTATAATCGATTGGTTTAACATTTTGGTAGCCAAAACTATAATTTATCGGGTAATAATAACTAAAATAAGCCCCCTGGTTATTGATGTCATCAAAGTCTCCGTCAGGAATTTGACCGTGTATATCAAAGAGGTTTCCGGCCATATCTTCGGCATTTTGAGTGTTGGCACCCTGATGCAGTGCAATGCCCCGGCCTGAAAGTAAGGGCTGTGGCACAAGAATATCGAAATTGCAATCGTTAAACTCGCAACAAAGTATTTGCAGACCCTGCCCTAAAAATGAGCGGGGGTCGCGGTTTTGCTCCTGTGCCGAAATGCCCTGGTCGAGGTTGGTGAACCAATTGCGGTAAATTTCATTGGGATCGGTACCTGAATTTTGTACAATTATCCCGATACCTGTTGGTGAGGCCATTGAACTGTAAAAATTGTTTTCCTCGATGGTATAGGCTGTGCTGTTGTCGAGGTAAAGGCCATAGCCGCCGTCGGTGGCAAAAGGCGTATTAATCACGAAATAACAATTTTTAACCAGGGCATAGGTAATGCCACTCGTGTAAACTCCACGGAAGTTGTGGGTAAAACCGGTATTTTCGACCGAAGGGGCCAGTACAGAGGAAAGCGCGTAGGCTTCTATGCTGTAATACAAACTATCGAATACCGTTTCCTGGTATTGGGTGCAGGGCGTAGTTCCACTGATGCAGATTTGATCGACATCGTAAGAGGCATCAAAACTTATGATGCCTGTACCTCTTTGGCTGTATGGAGTATTACCATCGCGGGTGTTTCTGAATGTACAACCATTTATGGTAATTCCCTCTACCCCGAGAAGCCGTAAATGCTCCTCTGGTAACGAACTGTCCACAAGTTCGGCGGTAGTTTCGAATGTTGTCAGGGTGAAGTTACCGATATTGCTGCCTGCATATTCATGATAGATCACCCCTGCGCGGTTGTTGCGCACTATGGCTTCGGTGGTGCTCACAATACCTCCGCCTTTATTGGCATAATCCTCCGAACCAACCCTTACAGCCACCACGGCATTCTCGATGGTACCGCCATTGCTCACGCTAAGCCAACCCTGGTTTGCAGGTATCTGTGTGGCTTCTGGGTCGCCCCATACTTCGATGCCGCCCCAGAGGCTATCGCATGCGTTGGTGAGGGTGCCACCGTTTAGGATGAGTTTGCCACCGGGTTCGATGATGATTTTGGCGTTTTCAGTCAATTCGATTTTGGAAGTAATTGTTAAAGTATTACCAGTGCAAATTTTTACTCCCCCAACAGAAAACATATTTACATCCCATGTTTCAGGAGTTCCACTACAAATTTCATAGTAGATATCTGATGTTTCAGCTAAGTCAGATTCCCAGACCCCTCTACCATAAGTTGAGCAAATTATTTTGCCGCTACAATAATTAATTTCCAAATCAGTAACTATAGCTACAGGAAAACCATCACTAAAACATTCCCATTGACTCATTGTATTATTTCTATAAAAAACGCCTACATCTGTACCAACATACAAACCATCATCAGTTCCTTTCTGATAAATTATTGAATTAACAGGCAAAGATGTTAATCCTGTAGAATAATCAGACCATGAAGTACCCCCATTGGCAGAAAATAAAACTCTATTAACTCCATTATATGGTGGTGTCAAATTAGAATTTGACCAAATATCATAGAATGAAACCCATACTCTATCAGGATCTGTAGGGTCTATTGTTATACAAGAAATTCCTGCCCAGGTCACAGGCAGATTATTTGTTACGTCCGTCCAGGATACCCCCCCATCAGAAGTTTTCCATAGTTTTTTCTTAATTGTAGCATTCCAGGTTGGATTTTCAAATGCAAAATAGATAATATCAGGGTTTGATGGTGCTATCTTAAAACTGCTACACGGATAACCTTTTTCCACTCCTTTTGCCGTAAAATCTGAAAGCGGTGTCCAACTATAGTTTGAAGAATTGTATTTAAACAAGTCGTGGAATCCCACTGTAAAATTATTGTTATGATCCATTTCGATAGGACTGGATTTTACATTCCAAATATCCGGTGAATACCCTACATTGTCAGGATTACTTTGATTACCCCATTCAGGTTGTTGAAATGATATACTCCATGTTTGCCCGCCATCAATTGATTTTCTAAAATAAATACCATCGTCAAGCTGACTAGTTTCATAGGACCATCCCCAACCTATTCTTTCACCGTAAACTATGTCAGGGTTTTCTCTATCAAAAAGCATTTCATAAGCATCTCCAACTATTTCGTTTATCCAGGTATTGTTATCATAAGTAGCAAATCCATTGTCTTGCGATCCGGCAACAATCCGACCCGGTACTTTTTCAGAACCGGCTAACCCGTAGAATTCACTCACAGCCAGGCCTGTTCCGGTTGCGTCTGTCCAGTTTGCAGGAAATCCACTTGGAGAATCTGCTGATGTTGAATACAGAATTCCGCCATCTGTCCCCGCCAGCAAAACATCGTTTAGTCCATTTTGACTGGCACTTGCCAGTTGAAGCCCTCGAATGTCAGCATGTGTAGATGTACCATTATAAGTTCCATTATATGAAGTAATTGCTGAAAAGGTTGTTCCTCCATTCGTGGATTTATATATTACTCTACCAGTTCCATCACCAATATACATTATGTTAGGATTTGCAGAAGATACAATAAAAAGCGGCCCCTTTTGATTGGTCGATGTATGACTAGACCATGTAATACCACCATCGGTAGAAATATCAATTTTATAATCGTAGAGTGCGTAAATATTATTTCCACTAACAGCAAGAACTATGCTGCCGGTAGGAGTGGAGGTTAAATTACCGGTGATATCTGTCCACTGGGAGGTGCTATTATTCCATCTCCAAACCTCCCTACCTGAGACAATAATATTAGAATTATTAAGCGGATCAAATACTATATTTCTTAAATCAATGTCCACGTTATTGTTTGTAGCATTGAAAAACCCAAAAGATGGCCAGTTTGTCCCTCCATCGGTGGTTTTAAAAACCTCTCTGTCTGTGATGGCATAAACTACACTGTGGTTTGAAGGTTGCATAAGAAGTTTTCTAACCCTTACCTTATCTCCTACAAAGGGATCATAGCTCAAGTCAGTAAAATCCCACTGTGGGTTACTACTCGTCCCAGTAGTAGTTTTTAATACCCCTACCCCATAACCTGAAGTAAAGCCCAATCCAGTTGCAATATATATAACATTGGAATTGGCAGGATCAATAAGAATATCTTCTATCCCTAATCCTGGTAGATGTTCACTATCGGTAACGTTTTCCCAAACGGGAGTTGCCGCAGTAATGTCCATAGTCCTCCATAGCCCGGAAAGGGGAGCACCAGCATAAACTACCGAATTATTGTTCGGATCCATTACTACGGCATCCATTCTGCCTATTTCCTGCCTTGGTAATTGAATGGGCCCGAGTAAATTCCAGTTAGCCGGATATTGAGATGAAGAATTGCAAACGGGAGATGTGGTCAGTGTATTGAGTACATCGAAATAATGGGTAAATTCACCTGATTTCACCTGGTCGATAGCATCACCCATACGGCTTTCCCAAAACCATTTCCACCGTGCAAAATGCAATCCAAGTTTTTCATTTGAACCATCAAGTTGGCCGGATCGTAGCAAGGAATCATATTGTGATTCGATAGTGTAAAAATTGGCATTTGAATTGCCCATATCGTTAATGTAACTTTTTGGGTTGCTTTGAGCATAACATATTGATGTTATAAAAAATAGCAATAGTGATATTTTTGTTAATTTTTTCATAGTTTAATGATTTTTTTTAGCGTTACTAATGTTTTAAGGGTTTCGGTTCTCAAATAGTAAATTCCCGGAGGTAGTTCAGAGATATCAATTCCTGTAAATTCTTTGTCTGAATCAATCTCCAGTTGTTGTCTTCCAAACATATCATAAATAATTATTTTTAATGGAAGAGAAGATTCCTTGCAGTTCAATGTTATTTTTCCAGATGTAGGATTTGGAAATAATGAAACTATCTCACCTGATTGCTGATGCAAATCATTTATTGCAACGGGTAGGTCGCCACACGGTATGGTGTCAGGGTTGTTTTGAGGGGTATAAACCACGTTCCCATTTTCCGAAAAACAAGTAAGGGATATACCAAACTGCCATGCATTATTTTCATGAACCCCGGAAAACCCATCAGTACTGCCCACTCCTTCGATTATTGAATAGGTGTATTCAGTCCGAAAAACATTGGTATCAATATTAAATCTTTTATGGTACAATGTTCCTACCAATACAGAATCAATGGATAGTACAGTTTTCGGTTCCGTCCATGGGTCAGGGTAATTCAAAAAGCTATTCAGCGTATCACCCACATTAAGCGTAAAGTCGTACAATAGTGTATCACCATTTGTCCATTGATTTCGCCAATAAACTTTTTTTTCAGCGATATCCTGTCTTAAAAAACCTGCCCACAGGCCTGTTGGTACATAGCAGCAATTTCCGCTGGTCAATGCTAGTACCTCCGTTACAACTTTTTTGTAATGAATTCCCTCAATTACTGTATCACCATCATAATAATATTTGATGTATGAATAGTCACCGCAATTTACATCAGTGCATCCTGCAGACATTCCCCAAACAGCATTGCTGTCAGGAAAGGGGTGGTAAACATTTGTTTGTCCTTTTGTTGAGTAACATAAAATTATAAACCCTGCAAATAAAATAATTGAAATAAAATTTTTCATAGTTTAAATTTTTGTTAATGATGTGTTTTTTTT
>JGI10211J34971_10004185_pt1 | contig 11481 bp, 10 predicted proteins | sample Etolagsediment_FD_34971 | JGI IMG/M metagenome (IMG submission 34971)
TTTGCTCAAAACAATTTCTACTGCTGTGATTACAGTTCAACACATCAAACAACTGACAAAAGACCTCTATCCTGAGCTGGTGGCTATCCGCCGACATTTGCATCAGCATCCGGAGTTAAGTTTTAAAGAAGAAAAAACAGCCGAATACATCAGTCAGCTGCTTACAAGCTGGGGCATTGCGCACAAAACCGGGATTGCTGGTTTTGGTATTTCGGGTGTTATTGAGGGACAACAGCCCGATATAAAAACCATCGCGCTGCGTGCCGACATGGATGCCCTGCCTGTTACCGAAGCCAACCTCATCGACTATAAATCGTTAAACGTGGGCGTTATGCACGCCTGTGGTCACGATGTGCACATGACATGTTTGTTGGGCACAGTAAAGCTGCTTCAGTCGTTGAAGGGCCATTTTCAGGGAAGCGTTAAATTTATTTTTCAGCCCGCTGAAGAATCTTTACCCGGTGGGGCAAAGCAAATGATAGCAGAAGGGGTGTTAATGCATCCCGATGTGGACAGCATTCTGGGGCAGCATGTATTTCCTGAAATGGAAGCCGGGAAAATCGGTCTCCGCCCTGGTCCGTACATGGCTTCATCCGACGAAATCAACCTGACTATCCACGGACAGGGAGGTCATGGTGCTATCCCTGATAAGGTAAACGACACGGTTTTGGCCATGGCGCACATTATCATCGCGTTACAACAGATCGTGTCGCGAAAAACTCCACCCCGCATTCCGGCGGTCCTCTCCTTTGGAAAAGTACTGGCCGATGGCGCACATAACATCATTCCCTCAGAAGTGGTTGTTAAAGGCACTTTCAGGACTTTTGATGAGTCGTGGCGCAATGCCGCTCATCAGCTGATAAAGCAGGTGGCCCAAAGCACAGCTGAAGCGATGGGTGTTAGCTGTGAAGTGGTTATCGATAAAGGCTATCCGGTGGTTGTGAACAACGCTGCCGAAACCGAGCGGGTGCGTGAAGCGGCGGTTGCCTATCTGGGAGAAGAAAATGTGATAGAGCTGGACATCAGGACCACTGCCGAGGATTTCGGGTATTTTTTGCAAGAAGTTCCGGGTTGTTTTTATCGGCTTGGAACGGGCAATGTGGAGAAAAACATCACCTCGAACCTCCACGCGAACACCTTTGACGTGGATGAAAGTGCTTTGGAAACAGGAACAGGACTAATGACCTGGCTTGCCTTGCGCAGCCTCGAAAAATAAATGGCTTATGCTTGTCGGTGAAAAATCATATCAAACTGTGTGGATGGAGGGAACAACGGTATTTATGATAGAACAAAACCTCCTGCCTTTTGAGTTTAAAATACACGAGTGTCCAACTTATTGGGACACGTGCATGGCCATTACCGACATGGTGGTACGGGGAGCCGGGGCTATTGGTGCTGCCGCCGGATTTGCCATGGCACAGGCCATCGTGATGCAGCGCGACCGCACACGGGCCATTACTATCCGTGAGGCACGACAGGATATCGAGTCGACGCGCCCTACAGCCCGAAACCTGTTTTATGCCGTCGACAGGGTGTACCTTGCCGGATTGGTTTCGCCGGAAAATGCTGTTGCAGAAGCCCAGAATGTAGCCCGGCAGGATGAAAATGACTCGAAGCGCATTGGTGAAATTGGAAGTGATTTGATTGGTAAAAAAGCCAACGTGCTTACCCATTGCAATGCCGGCTGGCTGGCTTTTGTGGACTACGGAACTGCGTTAGCACCCATTTACCTGGCACAACAACAGGGCAAAGAGGTTTTTGTATATGTTGACGAAACCAGGCCACGCGGACAAGGTGCGCGGCTTACCGCCTGGGAATTGTACAACGCAAAAGTCCCTCACGTCATTATCCCCGACAATGCCGCGGCTTCGCTGATGGCTGCCGGGAAAGTTGATTTGGTGATTGTGGGAGCCGACAGAATAGCTGCCAACGGCGATGTGGCCAACAAGATTGGTACCCTTGATAGGGCTATCCTGGCCTATGAATTTGGTATTCCTTTTTATGTGGCAGCCCCCACCTCTACCTTTGATTTGCAATGTAAATCAGGGAAATACATTCCTATCGAAGTACGAAGTCAGGACGAAGTGCTGTACCAGTCGGGGATGGATGTTAATGGAAACTTTTTAAAAGTCAGGGTATGTTCCCCCGGATCGGAGGCTTACAACCCGGCTTTTGACGTGACTCCTGCTAAATATATCACGGGGATAATTACCGAGAAAGGACTGATCAAAGCCCACCATCAGTCGATAAAGAATTTGTTCAAACAAAAGTTAACCAGCGAATAATGATGTTTCAATATACCTATCCCAGGCCTGCTGTAACGGTTGATGCGCTCGTGAAAGGGCAGCGTGGTGGAGCGGATTGTCTGGTGTTGATCAGGCGAAAAAACCCGCCTTTTGAAAATCAATGGGCACTTCCCGGTGGATTTGTTGACATGGACGAAACGCTGGAAGAAGCCGTGGTGAGAGAGCTGAAAGAAGAAACAGGACTGGTATGTAAACACCTCAGACAGTTTAAAAGTTACAGCGCCATCGACAGAGATCCCCGTGGCAGAACCATTTCAGTGGTTTTTTCGGCCTGTTTAACCGACACCCCTGAAATAGCCGGAGGCGATGATGCCCGCGAAGCGCGTTGGTTTCCCGTAACCGAACTCCCTGCTCTGGCGTTTGACCACCAACAAATTGTGGATGAGTTTTTAACTACAAACCAAGCCTGATTTTAGTTGACAATGAACACCGAAAAACACAGGCATGAAGAAGGAATTTAATACCTACAAAATAATGAAGATCGTTTTGTTTACCGTTTTTCAAATTTTTATCGGAATGGCTGTTTAACACAAACTTATCAATAGTGGGGAAAAGAACGTATCATTCCTTGTCTATAAACTGCCAATTAAGGCAAATCCCACCTAAACCACACCATAGAGCTAGCCCTTCTTTCCTATTCCAATGGAAGTGTAATATCCCCTTTTACCAATTCCGTTACCTTGATGGTGGGCAAGAGAAACCTGTTGTAACCGGTACCTTCAGTTTTGGAATGCAGTATTCCTCGGCATGTACCTGTAGTAATAACCGATAGGTGGGTAAGAAATCCTTCTGGTATAAGAATAATTTTCGCATCTGGCTGAATAAACGATTCCCAGGATTGCGGAGAAACACCAAAAATGCAGCCGGCTTCCAATAGCAGAAAAGGCTGGCCTTTTATCTCAAACCTCATAAAAAACCTTACTGTAATAGCGCGCTGAAGTGCATCCACACCAAATTTAATATTTACGCTAAGGTTTATCTCCTCTTTATCCACAAAGTGTTCTTCGAGGATGGCGAATTGTTCTGTTACAATGCGTAATAAAGCAAATTCGATAGGTGTTGGTTTAGTTTCCATATGCTGCTACTTGTTCATTTATGAAAGCTATTTCTGTTTCAGGTTGGTATTGACCAGGTTGATACAGGTATTTTTTTGATTCAGTTTTTACAACTTGCTTATTTACAGAGCCAATACTGCCGGACGTGGCCTGTACTTTTAAATTTAAACCAGAAAAACCCGGTATATGAACCAAACAAATGCCCAATACCTCTTCCATTTTAGAAATCGTTTCCAAAGTAAGGTTTTCCTGACCTTTTACTACTTTGTTTACATACTGAGGCGACAAGCCCAATTGCATTGCAAAGTCTTTCTGAGAAATCTTTTTTGCTCTTAATTCACGTAGGATTTTAAAAGCAATTTTGGCAGATTTATCAAGCCAACCTGCGTTATCCGCTCTCCATTGCGCATTTTCCATCCATTTAGATGGTTCCTTGGCTGTGATGCTATTTAATTTTTCTTGTAGTGTACTCATGATAAAGTCCCTTATAATTCTAATTCCTCAAATCCTTCTCTGTCGATAATCCCCTGCTCTTTTAAAAAGTCAACTGTCCTATACAATTTTCTTAATTCTTTATCCGTGTGTTCTCGCTCGCTCATGTATTTCGTTAATTTGATGGCTCCACCAGTTATTATGTAAACACTCTCTGATATCTTAATGGCATATAGACGAAGCCAGCTTGGACTAGGAAAACCATAAGCTTTACTTTTAGCGAGTTCCTTTTCTGCGACGTTGTTATCAAGTGGTTTGAATAATTTATCTAACGATTCGGGTAAGCTTTTAACTGGAAACTTGGATAGTTGTATAAGTTTTTGTTCTAATTGTGACGCCTGATCTTTAGTAATAAAAACGGCATCTTCCACCGTTGTGTTTCTGTAAAAACCATTTTCAAGATCTCTTTTATGGGTTTCAAAAAATTCTTCTAAATATTCGATGTCTGACCATTGCATAAATTTTTTTTCAAACTCATCCGGGTCTCCCTCACTGTACCTGACCGCGTATAAATGTTTTGCAAATATAGGTACTATTTCCATAAAATCAACTTATAGGTTTATTTTTAACAAATATTGATCTTCTACTTATTTCTACACTCCCAAAACCTCCCTCAGCACCCCCCTCATTATCAATTCCACCTGTTGTTCACTTTGTTGTACTTCCTGCTTCAGTTAAGCACTTGAAAGAGTTGAGGTATATGCTTAATAAAAAATTTCATGAACAAAACTCAAATCAAAAAAGGATATCGGTTTTTTTCCACGCATTTGAAACCAGAAACTCCTTGAAGCCGTTTAAATAAACAAAACAATTCTTATCTCCGTTATAATACCAGTCACCATTTTTATCTGTATCATAAGTGGAATATTTGCCCTTTGGATCAATCTTTCGTAAAACACTATGCATTCTTGAAATGTTTTGATTCGAATCATGGTCAATAATAACAAGTTTTTTATTCCCAACTGACAAAGCTAAACTTAATACTTTCTGAATATTGAAATCGCTTAAACTGTTGCCTATTATCATTATAATATCTGATGAGAAGCAATCATCAAGGAAAGCATGTTCAAAATATTTAAATGGTGGGATGAACATTTTCTGGGTTTTATCCTGACCCGCAATAATATTTGTTAATATCACTCTTTTACCTATTTCTACTTGATGATTTTCATGAAAGGGGTTGTATGGTGGTGTGTTTTTAAGTAGCTGATAATCTGGAAACAGACCATTGTATAATGATTCCCAATGAACTGAGCCATGAACATTATAGTGTACTAATGAGTTTTTATCGGAATGAATTTTATCAATATCAATACGAAGGGTATTATCATGTTCTGCAGTAAATCCCTCGAACACATCTGAACTATTTTCAAGTATCATTGGTATCAGCCTATCATAATTTGTAGTATAGAATCTTAATAAAAAACCCTTTGCTGTCAGATTGTTAATGAAATCTTTGAGTGCTTCAGATTCAGCTTTCCTAGACTCCACGGCTGATGTATTACTGTATTTTAGTATCTCTTGAATTATAATATTAGTAAAGTGTTTAAAGACCTCGATTAGAAATTTCGATTTAATTTGGTTTTTAGCATATGGTATTGGCCCATTTTTGGAATCGCCCGGAATATACCAATATTGAATATCCTCAGGATCATTGTTATCTGAACTATATGCTAATTTGTAATTAAAAACGTCCTTTGCGAAACTTTCATCAATTGTAGTAAATGATGGCCACGCACAATGGTTTAAAGGATTGGCGTTAGTTGCCTTTGCGGCTGTATAATACTCAATTAGAGATTCAAGAAAGCCTAATATAGTTTCGAAATTTATTTCATTTTTATTGGCTTTATAAAAACCACACAACCTATCATACAAATACTTACCGAAAGTCTCCTTGCTATTATTGGTAATTTTAAAATAATCATCACTAATGATCAGATTGGTCAAGTCATTTGTTTTTGGCCCCCCCCAAGGAAGTGCAGCCCCGGCTCCAAGAAGAAATGTTATTTTTTTCTTTTGTGGTTCTGAAACTTTTAATGCATTCATCTCAAACATTATCCATATTAAATAGTTATTTCTAAACTGCTTTTTAATTTTACACAGTTAGTAAAACTCCCCCTTTAACAGTTCTCTATATCCCTCATTTTTACTCATCTCATACGAAGGATGCCTATAAAATGCATACAAGGGCCTGCCCAATTTATTATCCTTAGGTTTAACCATAAACAACCCACCATTGCTTTCTTCATAGATATCTTTAGCCTTTGGCAGTATATAATCCTCATTGACCAGAAATTTCATGATACGCTCCGCGGTGACAAGCACTGGTTTTTTCCTGCCAGGATTAACCTGATCAAACTCCTCAATTAATTTTGGTAGCCAAATAGTAGCATGAACCTCCCAGTCTTTGTTTTTGGCGGTCTCACGGTCAAGATATATAGGAATCAGGTTTTGAACATAGATGTCTTCCAGGTGAAGGCCTATCAAGTTGAGGTTCTTTAATATCCCACTAAAATACCGGGGTTCATCTGAAAGTATCCCAAATACATATTCAAGTTGTTTGGGGTTGCCATTATCAGAAAAATTGGTTGGGTCAGCCCCGATGATAAAGGCTTTAAAGGTTTTTTTGTTTAGGCAGAAGGGGTTGGGGGATTGGTTCACAGCTTTATATTTTTAGTTACGGATATTCACACATTTGGTTTAATAAAATAATTTCTGTTTTGGAGTGGTCTTTTTATTTGCTCGGATATTTTTTCTTCCGCAAAGCCCATTTCATAAAGAAAGATGGTTTGTAGTAATATTCTTAGTTTGCTAATTGTTTCCTGGAGATTCTTGCCATCAAGTATTAATTCAAAATCTTTCGGTGGAGCAAGATGTACCAGATGATGTCGTGTTGAAATCACTTTATTGATAAAGAGCTCTATATCTGAAACAAAGGTCTCGATGATCGACCGACGCGTTTCAATTAAATCCAAAAGACGTGTTTCAAGTTTGACCGGGTTTTTCTTCTTCAACCAGGACTTTATAAATTCTTTATCATTTTTAAAGCGGATTTGTTCAGCAATCCATTCGATCCTTTCATAATGCTTATCCCAAATCACTCTGGCTTCAAAATTTGTCCTTCTATGGTATATCTCTAAAGCGAATATATAGTTCAGAAATTGATTCTGTGGGTATAGGTTATTGTTATAAATGGTGTCAATATAGATTTTTAGGATTGGCGCAAGCACTTCGTATTTATCAAACCAATTTTTGAAAATCGCTTGTGAATTATTTTGCAGATCTGAGTAGGATATTATCATATGGCGACTATGCAGATCTTCTCGTAATGTATATGTGTCGTTATCTGAAACAAGGAATTTAATTGGTGCGCGATCCTCGATATTACCCTGCGTATCATTACCCCCTAGACTTATCTCAAACTCCACTATTCGTATGGACAATGAGAATGCAATAGCGAACCAATTTTTTAACTTGTCCATTATACCATGGACGAATGAAAAAGGTTTGACTTCATTAAATTCAACATTTATAAAGACTGACTGCGTCAATACAGCCTTGTTGCTAATTTGCCATGGCGCATTAGCTCGGAAATAAACATAGATCGATAGTTCTTGATCCTGAAAAAGCGGTATAGGATCAGGTTGTCGGTATTTAACATTGTAATTAAAAAATTTCGTGGCATCGTCATACGCAACATCAAAACCTGACTTAGATATCCAACTGTCAATAAATTGAGGTTTGATATATACTTTTGAAGCACTAATTGCCTCCAAATCGCTAAAATGATATTCCTGTGCTATATAGCGGACAGTATATGTTGTTTTAATAAGTTGGCTTCCTGAGTATCGTACAATTCTACATTCGATTAGCGTAAATTGAACATCCGCATCCGAATCAGCATCTTTGGCAATGCCGTTTATAATTTGTATCGGCTCATTTGTGAGAATGCCTTTTGGTTGAAATAATTTATTTATTGGAATTGGCCCTTCTGTTGTAGTAAGCTTGATAATATTGTCTTCACCTAATTCCAAAATACCCGAAATTCGATACTCGGGATTACTTGGTAACCACCACAAACCAGTATATAATTTAAACCTTTTCACTATTGTTGATTTTTTATTTCATCTTACCCCAAAACCTACCTCAACACCCCCTTCATCACCAATTCCACCTGTTGTTCGCTTAGTTGTACTTCCTGCTCCAGTTGATCGCACAAGGCCATCAGGCGGTTGACGGTTTCGACTATTGCTTTTTGTTCAGCGGGAGGAGGAAGTGGAATTAAGGTGCTCTTAACCTTTCCAACACTTAAATTAGGTTGAGCACCGCCTTCTGCCAATAATCTTATTTCACTATATATTTTCCGGAAATAATATTTAACAAATGGTTTTGTTTCTAATGAGGATTCAAAAAATACCATTGCAGCTATTGCCTGATTGGTTGCTCCAGCTTCAACTAACTCACTTATTTGGCCTCTTGTTTTACCCTGACCGTACATGGCGATTATTAAACTGCCTGAAGGAAATATCTTACAATTAGTTTCTTTAAGTGCTTTTTGAGTTATTTTCGTTTCCACAGTTGCTGCGAACAAAGAATTGGTTGCTGAACTTGTATACCAAGGAATGGTTCCATTTAAATAATATGCGATCTCACTTTTGACGGGAGTAGATCCTGTGCCTACATCAACAATTTCTGAAATCCTACACCAAACCCACCCCTCCGGCAATTCATAAGGAATTTCCTCAGGTTTTATAGCTGGCAAAGGATTCTCCTTTTTAATTTTCTTCTCCTTAATCAGCCTGGCTTTTTCGGCTTTGATTTGATCGAGCAGGGCAGAAGCGGAATTTGACCCTGTGTTAAGTTCGGGATGAGAGGCACGGAAATCACTGGTTAGTTTCCCTTGTACCGCCAACTGCAATATGGTTTCCCGTAGTTTTTTGATGTTGGGTTGGTGGTTGAAGAAGGGGTGAAAATGTTCCTGTAAAAAAGCCCATTCCTTTACTGTGTTGTTGGTGGCCAGCTGGTTTAGGGCAGAGGTGGCAAATTGTTCCTTCAATTGGATGCGCTCCACGGTCAATTGCTCCAATTGCTCTACTTCTTTAAATAACTGGTTAACGGTTTCGACAATGGCTTTTTGCTCGGAGAGCGAAGGGATAGGTATTATAAGAGGGGCAATGTCCTTATTATTAATTTGAGGGACACTTGTTCCATTATTCAGTTTCCATAAATCAATTGTAAGAAACCAATGAAATAAGTAAGAGAAATTAAGTTGATTTGGGCAAATGATTGCCATTGTATTGAGATCAACCAAAATGGGGAAATTTACAATTCGCTTTTTATTTGTTGCGATAGCCCCACCTCTTTTTGGAAAAATTATACTTCTAGATGGAATTAAAGCATTTTCAACCTTTGGAGTTTTGCAGATATATGAATTAGCTGTAGTTATTTCAACTTCGTTGCCTAGCAAATTCATCCCACCAACCTTTACATACATAAAGTCGCCGAAATCACCTTCAATATCTTTACTGAAAGTAGTACCACTCTTTAGACTAACAATTTCACCAAGTCTACACCAAACCCATCCATCAGGCAATTCAAAAGGGATTTCCTCTGGTAAAATAGCAGGCAATGGATTTTCTTTTTTAATCTTCTTTACCTTGATGAGTTGCTCTTTTTCAGCCTTGATTTGATCGAGCAAGGCAGAGGCCGAATAAGACCCATCACGTAGCTCAGGATGAGCGACTCGAAAATCCCGGGTTAGTTTGCCTTGCACCGCCAATTGAAGTATCAACCTTTTGAGCTCTTTGGCATTGTTGGGGTGCAAGCTGAGTTCGTGAAAGTATTTTAATAGCTGCATGTTATTTCAGGGCTTGGGTCAGTACTTTCACTATTTCGTCTTGTATGGTGGTGATTTTGGCTTCGGTAGCCCGGTAGTTTTTCAACAACACTTCCGGGCTGGCCAGGTCATCCGCTTCCCGGTGGGGGTTTTTGATGTCGAGGTTGAAGTTACGCGCCTTAATGTCTTCCACGCTCACCTTCCAGGCATTGGGGCTTTCTTCGCGGTTGTTCCACCAGGCTTTTTCCAGGTCAAATTCGTTGATGTGGATGGGTTTGCCCTTGTTGTAGCTTTTTACGCCTTCGGGGTAAGGATGCTCAAAATACCAAATGTCCCGGGTTGGTGTACCTTTCTCGAAGAACAACAAATTGGTTTTAATACCGGTATAGGGATTAAAAACCCCATTGGGCAAGCGGACAATGGTATGGAGGTTGCATTTTTCCAACAATTCCTCTTTGATGCGGGTTTTTACCCCTTCGCCGAACAACGTGCCATCGGGCAATACCACGGCTGCCCGTCCGCCTTCTTTCAACAATTTCATGATCAATACCAAAAACAAGTCGGCGGTTTCCTTGGTGCGAAACTTTTGCGGGAAATTGGTTTCGGTACCATCTTCCTCTACTCCGCCAAAGGGAGGATTGGTGAGGATGACATCCACTTTGTCTTTGCCACTCCAGTCGCTGTAAGGCTTGTTGAGGTAGTTATCGCGCTTTACCGTGGGCAGGTTAAACCCATGCAACATGAGGTTGGTAGTGCACAACAAGTGGGGCAGCGGTTTTTTTTCGATGCCTGTGATGGATTTTTGAAGGATTTCGGCCTCGGCAGGATTGTTTACCTGGCTGCGCACATGTTCGATGCTACAGGTTAAAAAGCCCCCGGTACCACAAGCCGGATCGAGGATGGTTTCACCCAATTGCGGATTGGTAATGTCCACCATAAACTGCGTAACAGCTCTGGGAGTGTAGTATTCACCGGAAGACCCGGCGCTTTGAAGCTCTTTCAGGATGGTTTCGTACAGGTCGTTGAACAGGTGACGCTCGGTGGAGATATTGAAATCAATTTTGTTGATGTTGTTGATCACTTGACGGAATAGGGTTCCGTTTTTCATGTAGTTGTAAGTGTCTTCGAACACCGAGCGGATAATGCGGGCTTGTGGTCCGATGGTAATGTCAATTTCCTTTAAAGCCGGAAACAGTTCATTGTTCACGAAGTCCATCAGGGCATCACCCGTTAACCCCTCTTCATCCGAAGCCCAGTGTTGCCATTTTAAGTTTTCAGGGATGGGACTCTGATAATCTTCGATGGTAATGGCCCATTCTTCTTCCTTGTCGGCAAATATTTTCATAAACAGCATCCACACCAGTTGTGAAATGCGCTGTGCATCACCATCCACACCGGTATCTTTGCGCATGATGTCGCGGATGGCTTTTATGTTGGTTGTTACGTTACTCACAATTCTCCTTTGCTTTTATTAATTCTTCTTTATTATCACACATAGCTTTTTCCACCTTGGTAACAATGGCCTCTATCTTAGGCCAAATATCGTCTAGTACCTTCATGATTTCGTCGTCAGTTTTTTGATGGAGTTCTTCAAGTTTAAATGATTCTTTGTGTATAAAATGTACTAGCCACTGCTTACCCTTTGGCTTGATATGTCCATCAATATTCATGAATATTTTGTCAAGTAACGAAGCATAATCTTCATTTCCAGGGGATATTACAGTCTTAAATATTAATGATTTATTTGACCATAAATAATCAATCTCGAACAAAAACCCTTCCTTTCTTGGCC
>JGI10211J34971_10004186_pt1 | contig 11478 bp, 10 predicted proteins | sample Etolagsediment_FD_34971 | JGI IMG/M metagenome (IMG submission 34971)
GTTCATACAACTCTTTGGGAATTGAATCCGCCAATCGAAAGGTAATGAACTGAACAGCACCGTCGCCATCAAAATGGTGATGGTACCCCCTTGAGTACCAACCCGGTGGCCTGCTGGTTTGATGATGATTTGATCGGTCTCCCATAAAACCTGATTAACATCCTTCCGTGATCTGAAGCTCGTAAACCTGCTTAACCTCTATTGCGGACGGGGACGTCCGCGTACCATTTGGGACATCGACGGGATTTGCCGGCTGACTGCCTGCCATTGATTTGAGCAATTGATCAATCACAGGCGCGTTTTTGGGTGCGCGGACGTCCCCGTCCGCATTGAAATTTACGGTGTTTCCACTCCACGGCCATTGGGAAGCCAATTTCACCAAACCCGCCTTTACCGGGTTCTCCATAATGTAAAAAACAGTATTATTAAAATGGTCACTGTCACGGATGTATCGGTCAAAGTAATCCTTACCCCAAAACATCCCTGTTCGACCTAAAATTTTATTCGCTTGATGGGCGGTAACCCCTTGAGTACCAACCCGGTGGCCTGCTGGTTTGATGATGATTTGATCGATCTCCCATAAAACCTGATTAACATGCTTCCGTGATCTGAAGCTCGTAAACCTGCTTAACCTCTATTGCGGACGGGGACGTCCGCGTACCATTGGGACATCGACGGGATTTGCCGGCTGACTGCCTGCCATTGATTTGAGCAATTGATCTATCACAGGCGCGTTTGGGGTGCACGGACGTCCGCGTACCATTTGGGACATCGACGACATATCCCACCATGATGATATCTACGAAGCATTGGGGTGTTTATCTTCTAAACTGCATTATTCACGAGAAAATTGTTACGAAGATGGATCCGTCAGAGGACGGACAAGTCTGATCAATCCTGCTGTGTTTTACTCGAAAAATGTTTTCAATGTCCAGTACAGCTTTGCTTATTTTTCACCGTATACCTTTTATAATCTAGTATTTACATCATCTCATCACAAAGTCTTGTGGATGATACAGACTAAATTGATGCTTTTTCAGGAATTGGAACAAGAGGATTGCTTCAGGTCAATTGACATTTGGATCGGTGTTACTTACCTCCTAGAAATTAATTCCCGCCTGTATACTTCGCAGAAATTAGTAACAAAACACAATCGTTGAGTAGTGGCATTCAATCAAGACATTGGCAGCGTTTTTATGCAGAACACAGGCAACACAAGCAAACTGCCATGTTGTGTCCACGCATCAATACTCCTGATTGGCGGTGTCGAATGCAAATATAGCCCATCCTGTAACATAGGTTACCGTTTTCTCCCATCGGCTAGCCCGTAATATTCCTCTGTATTAAATGAGGTTATTATGATTCGTGAAATGGTTCAAATCGATGAAGAGATATGTGACGGATGCGGCAATTGCGTGCCCGAATGTCATGAAGGTGCTCTGCAGATTATCGATGGTAAGGCGCGGCTGGTGAGTGATTTGCTCTGTGATGGACTGGGTGCCTGTATTGGCCATTGTCCCCAGGACGCCATCACAATTGAAAAACGAGAGGCAGAACCCTACAGTGAAACCAAAGTGCTGGACGGGATGATTGCCCTGGGTCCCAATACGATTATTGCCCATCTGCGACATCTGAAAGACCACAATGAAACAGGTTATCTGAGGGAAGCGTTTGAATATCTGCGCAACCGTGAAGATCTGGATTTCGCCGTGGATGATGTGATTCGCGCGGTGCACAACTCTGATGACGGTGGTGCATCCTGCGGTTGTGCCGGCAGTCAGCCACAGACCTTTAATCAACCAGAGCCCCCGGCTTCAGTGAGTGCCGGTCCTGTTCCTTCCGCGCTGACCCACTGGCCCATTCAACTGCATCTCATCAATCCCCAGGCTGGGAATTTCCAGGGAGCCGATTTATTAGTGGCAGCAGACTGCGTGGCTTTCACAATGGGTGACTTCCATCGTCAGCACCTGGTGGGCAAAAGCCTGATTATAGCATGCCCAAAATTGGACCAGGGTCAAGATATCTATTTGCAAAAAATCATTGTCCTCATCGACTTGGCCCGGGTCAATACTATCACGGTCATGATCATGCAGGTCCCCTGTTGTGGTGGACTGATTCAAATAGTGCAGCAGGCCACCCAGCAAGCCCAAAGAAAGGTCCCTGTCAAAATGATTGTAGTATCGGTTCAGGGTGATATTCTGCATGAGGATTGGATCTAACCTGCATTATTCACGAGGAATTTACACCGAAGATGGATCAGGTCAATTCTACTGCTTATCACTGGAAAAATGTACTCAAAGCACTGAACACAATCATTTTCGGTGGTTGCCCTGCAAAGTCGACTACCTGCATCATATCATCACAAAATCCAGTGAATAATACAGACTAAAACTCTCAATTAAGCCGGAATGGTCGACGATTGTCATGACGATTTCCAAACGCATTTACTGTAAATCCCGCTGGCTGCACAAGTGGCTGGGTTTGTTTCTGGTCTTGTTTCTCAGTTGGATGAGCATTAGCGGTATCCTGCTCAATCACCCTGATCTCATTGCTCCTTTTTCCGTACCGCGTTATCTGGTACCCCATCAATATCATCCTCACAACTGGAATCGCAGCGGACTGATTGCTGCTGTGGATTTTCCGGATGACAGCAAGAAGCTGGTGGTGGGCGGTAAGTTGGGAATCTGGTTTTCACAGGATGGAGGGTATAGTTTCACACCCTTCATGACTGGATTGCCCCAAGCCCCCTATTACCGGAAAACCTACGACCTGGCTCAGATCCACAATTCAGAATGGATGTTGGCAGGTACCGAATCCGGGTTATACCGGCGAAAGGTGCTGGAATCAACCTGGGTTCGTCTTGCTCTAACTGCAGACAATGAGCCGGTCCACCGCATCATCCCAATGGACAATTCTGTATTGGTTTTCACAGATTCGCATATCTATTCCGGCATTGTCACCCCAGACACTATCAAATTTAAAGATCAGACTCCGGCCCGCGAGGAATCAGATCCCGCAGTGCCCCTGGTGGACCTGTTCTTCAACCTGCACGATGGTTCCATTTGGGGATTACCGGGGAAACTGCTCATCGATGCATTGGGGCTGTCCATTTTATTTCTTTCTGTTTCCGCTGTAATTCTATGGATCGCGCCATCACTATACCGCAAAAAAGGACAGCGCTCGAAACGGTCCAGATTAATCCAGGTGATGAATCGCTATCATTTGCAGTTGGGTATCTGGTTGGCTGTATTGCTTCTGATCAGTGGCGGCACCGGTCTGTTTCTGCGCCCCCCCCCTACTGGCGGTCATTGCCGATGGGTCAATTCCTGCCCGACTATATCCTGGAAAGCTTCCAGGAAATCCCTGGGAGGGCAAAATTCACAACGCCCTGGCCGACACCATGAACAACCAGTTGCTGATCAGCGCCGCTGATGGAATCTGGAGCGGTCCTCTGGATGGCAGCGCCTCCTTTAAGAAAATACAACCACCTGTGCCCATCTTTGTCATGGGAGCCACCGTCATGGAATGCCAGTCCGATGGCCATTATCTGCTGGGCAGTTTCAACGGTTTGTACGAATTTGATCCCAAGACCAATACTGCTGTGGATGTATTCACCCAAAGAGCACCAACCGAAATATCCAATGTAAAACCGGCGGGATACATGGTAACCGGCGTGATTGCGACCCCCAATGGCCAGCAATATCTGGCCACCCACGAACAGGGTTTGCTCACTCTGCCCGATCTGGAATCTCCCTCCTTGTTCAGCATGCCTGTCGATGTGAGTATCCAATATCGAATGCCCCTCTGGAATTATTTATTTGAAATTCACAATGGTCGATTTTTCAGGGGATTACTGGGTGAGTTCTATATTCTATTGGTGCCTCTGGGAGCACTGTCTTTCATCCTCATTACCCTGAGCGGTGTACTGGACTGGATCTTTCTATATTCGATTCGGAAAAAAGGACTCTCTGCATAATGATGAAGATCACTTATGTTCTGACTGTATTGTCTCAACTGATATTCAGCGCTCATATCTGGCGGCATTGGGGATTGACCGGGGCTATTCTGACCTTATTGTTGCTGGCCTCACTGCTTTGGAGACAATCCTGGATCCCGCAATTCTGGTCAGTGGTGCTGTGGATCCAAGTGGGGATGTGGCTGCAGCTGACCCTGGATCTGGCCGGTTATCGCCTGGCTTCCGGTCAAGCCTGGGGTCGTTTAACAGTGATCATGCTGGCCGTAATATCCTTAATGGTGGGCTGCGCCTGGTTGTGGGGAAAAGCGACCCGGTTCCATTTTAAACCTGATAAGTTGTAACTTGTATTACGGAAACAGACTTGTTTACCATCAATGGAGGAGATGATGAAACGGTTTTACTTAACCCTGCTAATCTTGTTGTGGAGTATCCTGGCCGCAACGGAACCCGGTGAAACGGCTGCTGGAAAATGTGTTACCTGTCACAAGGAGAAAAACCCGGGGATGTACCACCAATGGCGCAACTCAGGACACGGGCGCAGTAATGTGACCTGTTATGACTGCCATCAGGCAGACAAGAATGATCCTGATGCTTTTGAGCACGAAGGAGCAACAATTGCCACTCTGGTCACTCCCTTTGATTGCAGCCAATGTCATGAGAAGGAAGCGGAACAGACTATGGGCTCCCACCATGCCAAGGCTGGAGAGATCCTGGAATCCGCGGACGCCTTTCTGGCACATGTAGCGGGGGGACATCCTGCAGTTATTGTGGGTTGTGAGAGCTGTCATGGCTCCAAGGTCAAGCTTGATCCGGACAGTCCCAATAAATTATCAAAAGAAAGCTGGCCCAATTCTGGTATTGGCAGACTGAATCCAGATGGCTCAAAAGGCAGCTGTAATGCCTGTCACTCACGTCACAGCTTTTCAAAGGAACAGGCCCGACAGCCGGAAAATTGCGGTAAATGCCACCTGGGCCCCGATCATCCTCAAAAGGAAATCTACGAGGAGTCTAAACACGGGATCGCCTATCGCACCTTCCGGGAAGATTTAAATATGAATCGTGATTCCTGGGTGGTGGGGGTGGATTACTATCAAGCTCCCACTTGCGCCTCCTGTCATATGTCGGCAACTCGTAAGCAGGAAGTAACCCACGATGTGGGTGATCGCATCAGTTGGACGCTGCGGCCGATTGTATCTAATAAACTGGACAATTGGGAAGAGAAACGCAGCAATATGACGGATGTATGTCTGGGCTGCCATCAGAAGACTTTTGTGGACGGTCACTACTATCAATATGATGCGCTGGTTGAGCTGTACAATGAGAAATTTGCCAAGCCGGCCAAAGAAATCAATACGATGCTTCACAAAAAAAATCTCATGGAACGGAAGGCAGCTTTCTCCAATGAGGTGGATTGGCTTTTCTGGGAACTGTGGCATCACGAGGGGCGTCGTGCCAGAATGGGTACCGCCATGATGGGGCCCGATTATGCCTGGTGGCACGGGATTTACGATGTGGCTCACAATTTTTACTTCCAGTTCCTACCCGCCGCACGTGAATACGATGACCATGAAATCAATGCCTATATCGACAACCTGCTGGAGAATGATGAGATGCACACCTGGCTGAACCGCAGCAATGAAGATCTGAAAGCAGATATCCGCAGCGGCAAACTCCCCCAAGTGTATCAAAACTTGTTTAACAAATAACCGGTGATGAACAGAATCCTGAATTTTATTCGCGGTCTGCTGGTAAATCGGATCAGCAAATTCGGAGTAGTGCTGGTCACATCCGCCTTTATCAGCTTTATCGTACTGGAATTCTTCAGTTTAGTCGGGATCTATACCAATGCCTATTTCGGTCTGATCACCTATCTGCTTCTGCCCGGTTTATTTTTGTTTGGATTGCTGCTCATTCCTCTGGGATGGTGGCGTCATAAAGTGACTTCCGGGGAAAACATGGCGGCGCTTCTGGCGGATTCCTTTTCCACGGAGGATATCCAAAAGCGCTGGCGGGGCAGCAATTTGTTTGTCTGGCTGATGATATTCACTTTCATCAATATTCTCTTCATCGTCGGGGCCAGTGTGCGCACCCTCCACTTCATGGACAGTGCTTATTTTTGCGGCAATGCCTGCCACAGCGTCATGCATCCCGAATGGATCGTCTATCAGGAATCACCGCACGCGCGGGTGCCCTGCGTAGAATGCCATGTGGGTGAAGGTATGGGTGCCCTGGTGGATTCCAAACTCAACGGCGTTCGTCAGATGTTTTCAGCAACATTTGATTTGTACGAGCGCCCAATTCCCACGCCGGTCCACCGTCTGCGGCCCTCGCGGGAAACCTGTGAGAAATGCCACTGGCCGGATCAGTTTTATGGAAATCGTATTATCCGCATTACCCATTATCTGCCGGATTCCAGTAACACTCCCGAATATACGACCCTGGCCATGAAAATCGATAACGAGAAGGATCGTAATGCGGGGATTCATTGGCATATATCCCGCGATCATCGGGTGCTGTATTCATCTAAAGATGATGCCCGGGAGGAGATGGTTGAAATTCGGGTGGAGGATGGTCAGGGAGCGGGACGGATCTACACAAATCGTCGACTTAAAGGTCCTGTTGAAACGGGGAAGGGGCTTCGTGAAATGGATTGTGTTGATTGTCATAACCGGGCAACACATCGATATGAGGATCCCTCGAAAGCGGTAGATATGGCTATCGTCCATGGAGATATCCCTGCAGAACTCCCATTTATCAAACGGGAAGCGCTGGCAGTTCTCACGGCCAATTATCCGGACAAATCCGCTGGTCTCACCGGGATTGGCCAACGCCTGGAGGGATACTACACTGCTGTTGAATTTCCTACATCACCCGGAGATGTGGAGCAAGCCATTGTGGCCTGTCAGAAAATTTATAAGCGCAATATCCATCCGCTGATGAATGTGAATTGGAATCCGTATCCCGATTATATCGGTCATCAACACGATGGCGGCTGTTTCCGTTGCCACAATGAAGACCTGGTGGATGAATCGGGAAACCATATTCCCTATGATTGTACAACATGTCACTCAATCCTGGCTTGGGATAGTCCGGATGCTTTCCAGTTTTTACAGGCTGTTGACAGTACCACAACAGATTTGCACCTGCACCAATATCTGCAGCGGGAATTTATGAAACTGGGGAAATAAGCAGATACAATACTCTTCAGTAACTCAGTGAGTAAAAATACAATACACGATGTCATTGTAGTGGGCGCTGGTCCGGCCGGTCTTACGGCGGCCATATTTGCCAGCTACAGAAATCTCAATACCCTCGTTGTTGAAGGTCTGCAACCCGGTGGCCAATTAACCAGCCTGTATCCGCATAAACCTGTTTATAATTATCCCGGGTATGCCCAGATCGATGCAGGAGAACTGGCAGGAATCATGCATAATCAGGCCCTGCAGCAGAACGTTACATTGTTTGATTCACAGGCGGTAACTGGTTTAAACGTGAACAGAGATGGGTTGATCGCGGTTGCGCTGGAAAACAAAGTGATGGTGAGTCACTCTGTAATTCTCGCAGCTGGGTTGGGATTGCTGCAACCTCGAAAAATGGGTGTCCCCGGAGAAAATGAATTCCGTGCAGGATTTATACATTACAGGATAGACGACCTGACGAGTTGGGAAAACCGCGCAGTCGCTATTTTTGGGGGAGGGAACAGCGCCGCTGACAACGCCCTCTTGTTATATCAAGCGGGCTGTAAAGTGACCCTTGTTCACCGGCTTGATCAATTCCAGGCGGATGAGGCTTCACTGGATAAGATCCACAAAACCGATATTGAGGTTCTCGCTGGATACCGCACCAGAAATTTCAGTGAATCTGCTGATGGCAAGATCCATATAGCTCTGGAAAATGGGAAAACCAGGGAATCCTCAATTCGGACTGCTGATCACGCCTTGATCAACATCGGCTTAAAACCGGATACTGGATTTTTAATGGCATCCGGTTTGGATATGAAGGGAAAACAGGTGCTGGTGGACAGTGAAATGAGAACCTCTTCTCCAGGGATTTTTGCCTGTGGTGATATTGTTTCTTATCCGGGTAAAGTCCGGTTGATTGTTACAGCGATTGGTGAAGCGGCTACTGCGGTGAACAGTGTCGCGGTGTATATGAAAAAGATATCAGGAGGTCGGTGATGAGCGGCGAAACAATAACGCCACCCCGGATGATAGTGCTGCACCCATGGTCTTCGCTCAGCGCGATTCTGCTCGAGCAAATTCAGGCAATCAAAGACCCTGTGCTGATGATTCTGGATGACAGCGAAAATACAAGGACCACAGCAGAAATAAGTATTTCTGGCAATGTGACCATCCTCAACACCAGGACCTCTGTCAGGGGGAGCGGAACAGCGCATTCTCCCTTTGCCGGACTTGTGCTTGATGACTTGAATTGTGTGGTAAACTGCAGTGCTCACGACTTCCTGAAAATCCGGGTAGACGGTCAGGGGAGTGACTGGGCCATCGATCATTCCTCTCCTGAAGTTTATCATCTGGCAGTGATCAATCAGTTGCTGGCTGTGCTGCCCGGCCAGACCAAAATGGACTGGATCAATGTGGTTTATGGCCAAGGAGGTAAAGCAGGAGAAACAGAGATCTTCTGCGATAGCCGCTATGCTGTTATGGGTCTGCACAATATAATTCAGTTAAATCCCCGCTATTCCAATATTCGAGTTCGGGACCTGTGTCTCACTTACCTGCGCCAGAAAGATATTCCCGGATGCACTCTTCATTGCCAGCACTGTACTGCAGAAAAGTATCCGGATGATATATTACATCTGAAGACGGTGGAGGATATCGCGGCATTCCTTATTCAGCAGTATCAAAGCAAATAATCCCACCGGATTTTTCCCGGACCAGGCTACCCGGAATTATTTGGAAGGAGGATATTCTCCCTTAATAGATGTTCTGCAGTTGACCGTTCTGGCCTGGCAATAATGAATGCAGTCAGATGGCTGCGCGGAGGTTATGGATACCCGCTAAGGCAGAGATTCTCTACTCCCAAAACAGCTCACATTTATACCAATATCACATCTGAATAAAGCATGATTTATCCTGTTTGAAATATTTCTTTTTAATCATAATAATATTGTTTTATAAATTCCTGAGCATCCCACCCCTCAAAAGGAGCCAAAATGAAACGAACCTTCTCTCTCGCTGTCTGCCTGACAGCGCTTGTTATAGCTGCGCCTCAACAGCTGCTCCCCGGGGAACCTGACGCCGCCCAGCTTCTGATTCGGATCGAAAAACAGATTCGCAGCAGTACACCTGCTCAAATCGATCCGTTCATCATCGTCGAGAATCCTTATCATCACCAAACCACAGTTCTGCGTAACCTGCAGGTGGTGCTGGTAGATTCCTCCAAAAACGGCTGGGGATTGTCGCAACCCGCCACCCGCCCTTTGGCGGTCTCTGCCTCCGGCTGGTTGCTGGCTTACCGACAATGGGCTGGCCCCCTGGGAACTTCGGGGCAACTGGGCGCTGCTTACTCTGCAACGGGTGAAACCTGGACCACCATCCCCAATCTAAACGGCGGGCTGGGTTCAGCCCGATATCCCAGCGCCCTGGGTGTTGATATGACACCCTATATTTTCTGGAACGAGAGCATCGAAGGGGGATTGCTCTATACCTACGCTGCAGACGGCTGGCTTGGCCAAAGTTTTGCAGAACCCGGCTATCTCATCAGTGAACAGGATGTGTGGGTTCCCTCACCAACCTGGAGTTACAATGACGATTCAGCCACTTATAACTACAACATCGCCATTTCCAATTGGACCACCAGTAATATCTATCTGCATCATGCGGAAAACTGGGAAATAGGACCACTGGAATTCGGGAATACTGTCCTGATCATCGATGTAATCAATGATCTTGAAGGCGGTGGGAACGGAGTCCAGTATCATTCCGATGCCACACTGGACATAAATATAGATGGCATCGGTTATGTCGCTCTCAGTGGCTATTTTGACGGTGCCCTCAGCGATCCACCGGAAACCCCCTATGCATCAACCCATACCATGATTTTCCGACAGACTGTCGATCACGGAGTGACCTGGCAGGGTGATCAGGACGGCAGCGGGTATTTTTATATCCCCGATGCGGTATTCGAACATATGATGAGCAGCGGTGAGTTTCCCGCCAGTTATATGGATGAATGCCTGGATGAACCCCTGGAATTCGAGAAACTGTTCTGCAGTTACAAATTTGACCTGCGGGTGGACGCGGCAGGGAATCCTCATTTTGTTATCGGTGTGATGGCTTTCAATGACGGATCAGTCTACCCCTCGATACCCAACAACGGCTTTTATCACTTCTGGATCGACCGTCAGTATCTGACCGATCCCGGACCTCCACAGTCGGCGACAGGCTGGAACTATTCACGCGTCATCGACGCGGCTCCGTTCTGGTCCTGGGAAGATGATTCAGGCAATTCCTACTGGCATATGGTCTTTCCATCGCTGACTGTCGGTGAGGGCGGTTCCGTATTCTGGGTCGCAATCTCCGGACCATCTGCTGGGGCCGGTGTGGTCATTGATAACGGGGGCACACCCGGCCTTCCCTGTGATGACGAGTACTCCTATCCCACCTGGAATGAAGAAGTATTCATCGTCAAATCGGTGGATGCGGGCGCGAGCTGGTGGAATCCCCTCAACGCGACAAATACCGCACAGGATTGCTGGATCGACGAAGAATTCCAAATGGTCTGTAGTGAATCGGCCCTGTGTCCCGACGCTCTTACTTTGGATATCCCCAACGAGAGCGGTGCTCATGTGGCTGCTGGAGCCACCGATGACCGCCTGCCATTGGTATATCAGCGATCGGTGCGCTGCGATCCCGCTGGAGCACCGGATTTTGAATACGATCATCGCCAACGTATCTATGCAGGCTGGGTTGAATTGACAGAGGAACCTCCTGGTGAATGTCCCTGTGATGTGGGCGATTTAAACTGCGATGGAGCCGTTGATATCCTGGATATTGTCCGGATAATCAATATCATTCTTGAATTTGAGGATGAATATGAACTTTGCGTCGCGGATGTGAATGGCGATGGCAGGGTGGACATTCTGGATATTATGGCCATGCTGCCGCCTATTATTTTTCCCTGATCCAGCGCAGATTACAGAAAACATAATCACATTAATCAAGAAAAAAGGGCCCTTCAGATGAGGGGCCCTTGAGTTAAATAGCAGAATTGGGAGAAGTCTATTCTTCCACCTTCACGAACATTTTTCCATCCCACTTGAATCCATCATACTCAAATCCGGAAAATTGATCAAGGGTGGTGACATTCTCCTGAGCCATATAGCGGATGAACTCACCTTTGACAGCCTTGCCATAGTGTCCCGCCGTTTTCTTTTTACCCTTGGTCAGCACCACAAATTCAACCTCCACCACATTGTCGGCAGGGGAATATGCCTTGCGGTGCACCTGGGGCAAAAGATCTATAATCAAGTCTTCATCCCG
>JGI10211J34971_10004187_pt1 | contig 11478 bp, 16 predicted proteins | sample Etolagsediment_FD_34971 | JGI IMG/M metagenome (IMG submission 34971)
CCCGAGATAGGCATCCCTGAGATCGGCACCCCTGAGATCGGAACTCCTGTTTTTTTCCAGAGCATCTTTAATTGATTCATATTCGCCGCACAGCAAAATTTTTTGTGCGTCTGTGTTTAATTTCTATCTGTTTCATTTTTCCTCCTGCTGTTAAGGTTCGCCCGGACTTTGGACCGGGCCGTAGTTTAATGGGGCCGGAGCCCCGCCCATCACCGTGTTATTATTGGTTAATGTCGTGTTGATCGCAGTATGCCAAATCCATGAGATAATCATACCAACTGCACCCGAGAGAGTACCGGCGTCCCGTGTTAACGCTGCATTTTGTAGCGTATTCGCTCGGATTGTTATTGTAAAAATTATCAACAAAATTATCGCGGGTTTTGCGGTCTGGAAACGCAATATAACGTCCATACATTGACATCATGCCGGTTATCGGGTGCGCCGTGCCGGTTGATGCGTTTTGTCCAACCCATGCGTAATGATTGTTTTTGAGTCTGTCATACAGTTTCTGTGTTTCGTAGTTCATTTTTCCTCCTGTTATTTGGTTTCGGCTACCGACCCGTTGGCGATCATGGCGCTAAGCTGGGTTGTTGTGATTTTGACTCCGTTAGACATTACGGCATAAGCAACAACGTCGGCATTAATATGCCACTCGTACCCGCTTACGGTCAGTGTCTGGCCGCCGCCGGCAAGTGTGGTGCCAACCTCGGGGACCATGTCATTCAGCTTGTAGTGGGGGTCCTTGTTCGTCATCTGCTTCTTTTCTTGCTCTGTCGCCGTTAAAACTTCTATTACCTTTTTCATTTTTCCTCCTGCCGTTAAGGTTTTGTTATCGCTCACATGTACCAATATAGCTAATACGTGTATGTTTGTCAAGTAAAAAGTTTAATTATTTTTTAAGATTGCAGGACAAGGAGTTGAGGGGAAAACATGGATAAAATACAGGTTTAAAATCAATACAAAATGCTTATAATATCAGATTTTGCTTGATTTTTCTCCGGCTCATCCTGTATATTATATACAGGATTATTAATATGCAATACTATATACGCCATGACTGCAAATACTCATATACAGCCCCAGCGCATACCGGGAAAGCCTCAAGCGGTGAGGTATCCCGTGTCCTGGCTGCGGACTGCTACGCCTGCGGAATTGCGGCGGGTGCCGGTATCTAATGTCAAAGCGCAACCGCAAAAATAAACCGGGATTTTTTGGCCGTCTTCGGCTTGCTTTATCCCCAAAAGCATTAGATGATTATACAAGCGCATTTTTGCGCGGTGATGATGTGCCGGGCGGATATAACCCGGATGGCTCTTTGACAGGACAGGATTCGGCACTTTCAATTTCTGCATTTTGGGGATGCCTGCGGGTATTGTCTGAGACCTTTATGTCTGTCCCGGTTTTCGAGTACCGCAAGGATCGGGATGGGGATCGCAAAAAAACGGATGATACCGGGCTGTTTGATATGCTCCACGCCGTCCCAAATTTCGAAATGAATGCAACCCAGTTTTACGAAATGGGAATGTATCAAATAAATTTGGGCGGTGATTTTGTTGCCGTCAAACAGTTTTCGAAATACGGAAAATTTGTCGGGCTTGCTCCGCAGTTATGGCAGGATACGCAGATAAAGAGGGACAAAAAAACAAGGCGGTTAACGTATAACTTTAAGTCGAACGGGCAAGAAATTGTAAAAAATCGCTGGGACGTTTTCCATGTCCCCGGCCCGTCTGTTAACGGCATAACCGGCATGTCGGCGCTATCATTTGGCTCCGCGTCTTTGAGCCTCGCGAAGCGTTACGAAACATTCGGCAATAGATTTTTCCAGAATGCGGTCATGGCGTCCGGTATTTTTTCCCACCCCGATAGCCTCGATGACGAGCCATACAAGCGGTTAAAATCTGATTTGCAGAAATCATTCGGCGGACTGCTGAACAGTGGCAAGCCGATGCTGCTTGAGGATGGATTGCAATATACCCCGTTTGCAATCAAGCTTTCCGATGCCGAATTGTTATCGAGCAAAAAATTCCAAGTGGTGGATATTTGCCGCTTTCTCCGCGTCCCCCCGCATATGGTTCAAGACCTCGACCGGGCGACGAATAACAATATAGAGCATCAGTCTCTCGAGTTCGTGATATACACTATGTTGCCATGGTTCAAGCGGTGGGAGTCTGCGATAAATACGCAACTCCTTACGCGGGAGCAGCGTCGGGCGGGTTATTATTTTGAGTTTAACATTTCTGGCCTTATCCGTGGTGATTTGCAGGCGCGGTATCAGGCGTATGCACTCGGCCGTCAATGGGGATTTTTATCTGTCAATGATATTCGGCGACTCGAAAATATGAACAGCATCGGAGAGGCTGGCGACATTTATTTACAGCCGATGAACATGGTTCCGGCCGGAACGACGCCGGACGCGCAGGCCAAACAATATGAAAAAATATTTACTGAAATACGCGGCATACTCGAGGGGGCGAAATGAAAAACGCAAATAACCTCATGCGGCTAATTATGAATGTTAACCGTGAGGGATTCGTTAAAGCAAAAAAAGATACAGAAAAAAAATCCGCAGACATTACGGTCTATGGTGTAATATCAAACGAGAAGTGGTCCGATTCCGACGTGACCCCATACGACGTAAAAAGAGCCATTGATGAAGTTGGCGATGTCGAGAACATCAATATCTATATTAATAGTCCCGGCGGCGATGCGTTCGCCGGTGTCGCGATTGCGAACATACTCAAGCGCACCAAGTCGCATACAACCGCGTATGTTGATGGGTGGGCGGCCTCTGCTGGGTCTGTTATTTTGCAGGGGGCCGATGAACGCGTTGTTTATCCTGGATCGATAGTTATGATCCACAAGGCGTGGACAATTGCCATCGGCGATGCAAACGACTTAATGGATGCGGCCTCCACCCTTGAGACTGTTGACGCATCTCTCAAAGATATTTATATGGAGCGCGTCATCGTCGAGGAAAAGGATGTTGTCGATATGATGGCCGCCGAAACGTGGATGACGGCAGACGAAGCTGTCAAGATGGGATTTGCCGACAAAAAAGAGGATGGGAAATCGTTATCCGCAGAAAATAGTGGAGACGGTTACACTATCAACGGGCAGACGGTTTCCAAGGAAATCTATAACAATCTGCCCGATGAAAAGATTGTGAAGACGGAAGTAAAACAGGGGGAGCAACCCGAAAAACCCGAGCCCGAGCCCGTCAATGACGAGCCTGACAATAACGAAGCGCAAGAAGCAATGAAAGCTATTGAGCAAAAAAATAAGATGCAAACTCTACATTTAAAAGGAGCGACAAAATGAACGATAAGCTCAAAAAGGCTGAAAAAATACAGGGAGAAGTTACCGACCTGTTGACCGCTATTAACAAAGAAGAGCGGCAGGCCTCCGCCGAAGAGCGGGAAAAGCTGAAAGCACAGCAGGCCGAAATCGACGACCTGCTTGAGATGGCAGAAATCGAGGAAAAATCCAAGCGCACCAACGCCGACATGAATACGCCGGTAAATGATGGGACCGAAATGCCCGACCCGCAGCCCGAGAGCAATAAGTCGATATGGGGCGGCGCGGTTAATCCCGACACCGGCCGCAATCCCATCGGATTCGGTAACTTCATGATGGCCGTAAAAAATGCGGCCAATGGCCGGAACATCGACGAGCGCCTGATNAAAAACACCTCNGGGAACATGCAGTCCAATATCCCCGACGAGGGNGGATTCGCGATTGATTCCGAATTCAAAGGNCAGCTGATTTCCGAAATGATCCAGACTGGTATCATGGTAAGCCAGTGCACAAAGGACCCCGTCGGCGAGGGGAAAAACGGTGCAAGCTGGTATGATTTCGACGAAACCAGCCGGGCCACCGGCTCCCGCATGGGCGGTCTGCGTGGGTATTGGGGCGACGAAGCTTCCAGTTTCACTCTCAGCAAGCCAAAACTGCGCAAGCTGGAACTCACCCTGGACAAGAAGCTCATGGGTCTGGCGCTGCCGACATACGAAATGATGCAGGACGCGTCCTTCATGGGCTCCAAAATGTACGGATGGTTCAAGGAGGAATTTTCTTGGCTGCTCGACGAAGCCGTTTATAGCGGTCCCGGCGGCGGCCGTCCTCTTGGCGTTTTGAATGCCGATGTCACCGTCGAAGTTGCCAAAGAAGACGGACAGGAAGACGACACTATCACATTCGAAAACATTCTTAAAATGTATTCACGCATGATGGTTTCGAGCATGCGCAATGCCAAGTGGTACATCAATCAGTTCGCCCTGCCGCAGCTGGCTACCATGGGTATCGTTATCGGCGCGGGCGGCGTTCCCGTTTATCTGCCTGCCAGTGGCGTGGCCGGTGCTCCGTTCGGAACCCTGATGGGTCTCCCGGTGCAGCCTATCGAACAGGCGTCCAAGCTGGGCGATAAGGGCGACATAGTTCTCGGCGATTTCAGCAAATACCAGCTGATCGACAAGGGCGACGTGAAAGCCGACTCCTCCATTCATGTGTATTTCAGCACTGGCGAGGAAGCTTTCCGGTTTATCTATCGCGTGGACGGGCGGCCGATGAAAGATTCCTCGGTTACGGCGGCAGACGGAAGCGGTAACACAATTTCCCCGTTTGTTACTCTGGCCGATCGTTAAAAATTTAAATTAAAAGGAGATTTGGATCATGAAAGAATATGTCCATATTTGCAAGGGCGTCGATCCGGTTGCTGACGCTTTTTCCGGCACGGCAACTTCCGATGTTGTCAATATGTCGCGCCATGCACTGGCCCTCGGTATCATATCAAAGGGTGTCGGCGCGTCCGGGACAAGCGTTGTCACGGTTGACGCGTGTGATGATGTTACTCCGACGAACACGACCGCAATCAAGTTTTATTACCAGACCGTTACATCGACAGACGTTCACAGCGCCCTGACGCTGGCCGCGACAACCGGGTTCACCACAACCGCCGGAAGCTCTCAGCGGTATCTGATTTATGTCCCGGCGTCTCATTTGGCGGCCTCCGGGTATCAGTACCTCCGCGTCGTATGCACCGAGAGCGTTAACAGCGCGGTCATGGGAAGCATTGATATTCTCCTGCTCGAACCGCAGTATGGCGAAGAAACCCAGCCCACGCGGCTCACTTAAGGAGGGGCGCAAATGGCCATCAATAAACCTTTCCAAGCAAGCCGTGATCTGATTTATGGCGTTCGGGTTGACCGGGCCACCGCAGCACTTCCGGCCAGTACCGATGAAGCACTTTTTACCATCACCGGCGGCCGTATTTTGCTGACCTCGATTATCGGAGAAGTGACAACCGTAATCCAGACGCAGGCCTGTGCGACCAAGCTCAAATTCAATCCCACTGCAACCGGAGCAGACACTGATCTTTGCGCGTCCGGCACCAGTATTACCGCCGATGCCGTCGGTACGCTGTATAGCATTACCGGCGACTTCAGCGACGACCTGAAAGACAACTTGCTGTGCCTCGAGTCCGACTCTCTTCTCGAGGTGCCTATCATGCTTTCAGAGGGTGCGATTGAACTTGAGACCGCAGCAACCAACACCGGCAGCGTGTCGTGGTCGGTTACATATATCCCGTATGATGACAATGCGCGGGTAACAGCGGCATAAATTTAACCTGTACCGGGGGCCGGGAGTCCGGCCCCCGGTATGACGGGGAGACCATGGAAAAGAAAAAAACCAAGATGGTGTTTTTGAAAAACATCATCTATCTCAACGGCAAGGCTGTCATGCCCGACGAAAAGGGCGTAGAGCTTGAGGAAAAATTCGCCGACCGCCTTATTCGGCAGCGTATTGCAATGACGATGGAGGACCGCGCCACGTCTATCAAGCTGGCCGCTGACCAGAAAAAAGCAGAGGCAAAGAAGCGGAAAGACGCGGAAGAAGCGGAAAAGAAAAAATCCGAGTCCGCCGCCAATCTTATCAAGCAGCGCGAAAAAGTAATGCGTTCCAAGCGTAAAAAATGAACCACTCCATTTATGTTTCATCGGGTCCGGCAGTGGAGCCGGTAACAACGTCAGAGGTTAAAACGGCGGCCAGGATAGACTATGACGCAGAGGATACTCTTGTCGCGTCGTGGATAAAGTCTGGCCGGGCGCTGGCTGAAACCATCACAAATATGGCGTTCGTCACGCAGACAATACGCCTTGCTTTTGATGGTTGGCCCGTGGCTCCGTTTTATTTGCCCCGTCCGCCCCTGCAATCCGTAACCAGTTTTAAATATTATGATACCGATGATACAGAGTATGAGCTCACCAGCGGAACGGATTTTTATTCTGAAATATACAAAATGCCTGGGCGTATAACGCTCGAATACGGGAAGACGTGGCCGACGGCTACACTCCGCGAAATGGACTCCGTTGTTATTGTCTATAAAGCCGGATTCGGTGACGCCGCAAGCGATGTCCCCGAGTGGGTCAAGGATGCAATAATTTTATACTGCACTTATCGTAACGAAAACAGGGCCGGAGAAATAGGCGAAATACCTAAAGCATTTTATAATATACTCAGGCCGCACCGCATTCGGCACATGGAGCTTGATGCCCGATGACAGCATTTGACCGGCGGGGAAAGAAAAGCGCGGCAACCAGAATGCGCCACCGCATATGGGTGCAGGTGAAACAGGAGACTTCCGACGGTGAGGGCGGTTATACTACTGCGTGGCAGAATTACCGGGAGATATGGGCCGAGGTGTTACCTATTACGGCGAAACAGCGCATGGAATACCTGAGTATGGACGTGGAGGCAACGCACCTTATCCGCTGCCGGGGACTTATAGACGTGCCGGAGACATACCGCATTATGTTCGGTACGCGAGAGTTTGAGGTGCTGACCGTGGAGAATTTGCAGGAGCGTGATGTCGAAAACGTTATTACATGCAAAGAGCGGCGGCAGGAATAGTATGAAAATTTCCAATTCAAAATACGGCAAGTACGTTTCATACGTGGACGACATTATGACGCAAATGGAGAAGTCAGAATTTAAGCTTCGCAAAAAGGCGGCGCGTCATGTCCGCAATAAAATGCGGCGAAAAGTTAACGGCATGGGCGAGTCGTCGCCCGGCCAGCCACCGTCTAAGCTGTCCGGCAATCTGCGAAAAGGAGTAAAAGATTCAAATGGTCGCGAGGCGTCATTCGTCGGAGCTATGTCGCCTGCTTTCCACGGTCACCTTGTGGAATTCGGGCACATCATGAAGCCGCGCAAGAGGGACGTGGTGACCGGAACAAACAAGTACGGCCCCAACAAGGGCAAGGCAAAAGTAGTCCACGTGCGGCCGCGCCCGTTCGTTTATCCAACGTTTAACGAGGAGGCTGGGGCGGTTGCCGACATTATGGCGTCAGTGCCCTGGGTAAAATAATGTTCGAGGCGGCACTCATAGCAGACATGAAATCGGATTGGCGCGTTTCGTCATTCCCGACGAAATACAAGGGGCAGCCTGCCGTATTTTCGGACCAGGCTCCCGAGAATGCGGAGATTCCGTACATAGTAATCCGCATTGAAAAACGCGATTACAACAGCATATCGGTTGACGGATTTGATGTGTTTATCGATTTGTTTGACAGGGGGCCGTCGTCCGCTGATTTGCGGGAATGTTCTTTTAATCTTGACGTGCTCTTTGACCAGCATTCAATTTCTACCCCGTCGGCAAGATATGATAATATAAGGATGTACCGTTCCCGGTCGGGACTTATACCCGATTCGTCGAATAGCAGCATATTGCATTACAACAATCAATACGAGGCCCGAGCCGGGCGCAAGGGTTGGATGGCATATATTTAAAGGAGGCCATATATGGCAGAGCTTACAAGGCAGTCTATTTCAACAAGCGGAGTCACGCCGTCCTATACGTCCGCAACGGCAGGCGGTGACACTGTAGACAATGACGGCAGCACTTTTCTGCACGTCAAAAACGGGTCCGGTGGTGATCTCACCGTGACTATAGACTCCCCGACGGAATGCGATCAGGGATTTACCCATGACGTGGCTGTGGTTGTGTCGGCGGGATCTGAAGAAATGATAGGCCCATTTCCGCCTCATCGGTTTAATGATTCTGACGGCGAATTATCAATCACTTACTCCGGCGTTACGTCCCTGACTATCGCCGCGCTTACTATCGTAAGCTAAGGGGGATACATTATGGCACTTACACGACGGCATGGCATTAGCACAAACTCATACAAGCGGTTTCTGATTGACTCGGGGGCTGTGTATATCAATTACGCCACTTCCGGGACAGCTAACTGCATGGGCGCGACGGATGGCGGAAACACTTTTACCATCGACACCGAATATAAAGACATGACCGCCGATGGTGCACGTGGTTCCGTTGTCGGCAGTCGGCGTATTACTAATGTAACGGTGACCTTGGTTGCCAACATGAAAGAAATCGATAACACAAAGGTTATCGGGTACGGCCTTACCGGTTCCGATACTACGGATAGCGGAGATTATTACACCACAACCCGCAGTCTCGAAATATCCACCGGCGACCATCTGACGGATATTGCCCTTGTCGGCGAGGTGTCCGGCTCCGAAGCCACCCCGGCAGTGTTTATCTGCAAGAACCCGATTAGCACCGGCGGTTTTGAAATCTCCATGACCGACAAAGAGGAGAGCGTTATTCCCATTACGTTCACCGGTCACTTCGCCGTCGCCGCAATGGATACCGAGCCCTGGGAAATCCGCTGGCCCGATTTTTCGTAATTAACTGATTAACGGGGCGGGTAAAACCGCCCCATCATTTCCATTCCGAAAGGGAGAACAATGGAAAGTACTATCAAGATTCGCACACTGAAGCACAAGGACGTTGTAACGCTGTCCAAAATCATTTCCAAGATGGTTGTAAAGCTTGGCGATGACTCACTCACTGATTTAATTAAAGCTGCCGACGCTGACGCGGGTGACAAAAAACCCGGACGCGCTACCGACGCTGCACGATTTACGCGTGTAGGGATACGCGTTATCGGCTCCGCGCTTGACGTTCTCGCCGATGATGTGTCCGATTGGTTTGCAGACCTCATCAGCTCTACCCGGGAAAAACTCGACGACATGCCGGTCGGTACGTGCCTGGAAATCATCAACCAACTTAAGGACTGCCCAGAGGCAAATGATTTTTTTTCTATTGCCTCGCTCGCATTCAACGAGATAGACGCGCCGTCCGATGGGTCGCAGAGCGGGAGCGGTGGGTCCGATTCAGAGACCGACTGACGGCGGGGCAATTTTCAGAGACCGATTTTGAATATATCGCTTTCGCAGCATCGGAGATTGACCGGGAGCGTGGCGAAGACGAAAAAGCCCGATTCAGGGCGCAGGCGTTCGGCGTTTATTTGCAGTGGGAAAGCGACAAGAAACCGACGTTTGACAAGTGGTGTCAAAAGCTTGGATTAATTGAGGCGCCGCCGCAGACACCGGCCGAAGTAAGGAAAGAAGAGATACGAAAGGCACGCGAAAAAGCTGAACGGATAGCGGCGGCGGACCTGAAAGAACAGAGGAAACATGGCAACAATATTTGATCTTGTCGGGAAAATATCAACGCAGGGCGTAGACCTTACTAATAAGCGCCTAAAAGAGATTGACAAGGGTGCCTATAAGGCCGCCATGACCCTTAATAAGATGGGTAAGACGGCTGAAAAGGCCGGTAAATTTCTCACTACCAGGCTTACGGCTCCAATTATGGCGGCGACAGCCGGTATTGCAGCACTTGCCGGGAAAACGGGGGAATATGCCGACAAAATTCTTGATCTTGAGCAGGTGACGGGACTTTCGACAGACACATTACAGGAGTTCGAGAACGTCTCAAGGGTTGCCGGTGTTTCGTTTGATGGCCTTACTGGCGTTGTTTCAAAGTTTACCAATCAGATCCCCGAAATTGCAAAAGGGACCGGCCCGGCCTCCGATGCGGTTAAAAAAATGGGTATTAATATTTTTGATGCCGCTGGAAAAACGCGTGACATGAATACGTTATTCCCGGAAATGATAAACAAACTACGCGAAGTCGAGAACGTGGCAGAGCGTAACGCGATGGCGCAGGATATTTTCGGGCGGTCGATGGGTGACCTTGCGCCGGTTCTCGGCCTTACTGCTGATCAAATGGAGGCGGCAAGAAAAGAGGCCCATGATCTTGGAATAGTAATGGGGAAAGATGCGCTTAATTCTGCCAATGAATACCGGATACAGATTGAACGACTCAAGGGACAATTTACTGCCATTTGGCGCAATTTAGCCGGGCAACTTATACCTGCACTTCAGGCCTTAATCCCCATTATTCAGGACCAAATTATCCCGGCGATACAGATATTTGGTGAAAAACTCGGTGCCGTCGCTGATTGGTTCTCCGGACTATCTGACAAGGGCAAGAGTACCGTGTTGATGCTGGTCGGCATGGTTGCCGCGCTTGGCCCCGTATTGCTGATAATCGGGAAGCTTGTTCCCTTGCTGGTTACAACCATAAAGCTGTATAAATTATGGGCCGCCGGACAGTTAACTTTAAATGCGCTTATGTCCGCTAATCCGATAGGCCTTATTGTTGTTGCCATAGGTACATTGATAGCGGCAATAGTGCTGCTTGTCCGTCATTGGGATTTTGTCAAGGAAAAAACGCTTGGGGCGTGGGATGCCATAGTTTACGGCGTTCAGCAGGCGATATCTTTCGTGAAAGAAATGTTTTTCCGGTGGGTCCGGCTGTCAATAAATGGCCTGCTTATGCTGGCAAAGCATGTACCATTTTTAGGCGATAAACTCCAGGGTCTTAAGGACAAAGTCGACGACCTTATCGAGGGCGAAAAGGATTTGCGGTATGCCCGAAAAGAGAGTCGGGCGGCTACTGTTGAATACGAAAAAGCACTCAAGAAAAAAACCGAGGCAGTAAAAAAAGATACTGCAGCCACCGACGAAAATACCACTGCTACCGGGGAGAACGCAAAGGCGCAAACGGAAGCTATAAAAATCAGTGACGCTGAAATCCGCCGTCATCTCGAATGGAAGCAAGCCCAATGGGACGCAGAAAAGGAACGGCAAGCCGAAGCGATACGCGAAGAGATAGAGGCGACGCGGATAAAACTTGAAGAGAAAAAGCGACTCGAGGACGAAGCCGCAGCGGAACAAAAGCGCAGACAGGAAAATTTAAAACAATACACCATCGACGCCGTAAACAAGACCTTTGATATATACGCCAAGTTTAACGACAATAAGCAGAAATTAATTGACAACGAGCTTGCCAAACAGAAAGAGGCCGTACTTGCGTCTACGGCGACCGAAGAAGAGAAGCAGGCGCAGATTGCCAACCTTGAGGAAGAAGCGGAAGTAAGAAAGCGGAAGCTTAGACAGCAGGCCGCCAAGGCACAGAAAAAGGCCGGTTTGTTTTCCGTTGCTGTCGATACGGCTCAGGCTATTATGCGGGGGTTTGCCGACCTTGGCCCAATTCTCGGCGCCGTTTTCGCTGTGATAACGGCAGCCCAGGGAGTGGCTCAAGCC
>JGI10211J34971_10004189_pt1 | contig 11476 bp, 12 predicted proteins | sample Etolagsediment_FD_34971 | JGI IMG/M metagenome (IMG submission 34971)
GTTGGATTGTGAGTTCGCACATCTCACATTTCCTTGACACTTTGTTGTTCATCATGTGTCTTACGATGTCTGCGGTGCCACAGAGTTGGTTTGGCCCGAACCTCATCCCTTAGTGAGGATACTGGTTTATAAAGGTTCTAAGGGAGAACAATTTTATCCAGTATTTTAATTTGGTTTCACGGTCATTTGGTTAGTCGGCTTTCGCAGCTCCCATTTGACATGACAAATATATGGAATTTTTTTAAATATCAAGCAACTTCGACCAATTCTAGCTCAAAATTCATGGTTTTTCCTGCCAATTCGTGATTTGCATCGAGAACAACATCATTCTCATTCACCTGTGTTACAACAACATTGATAGGTTGACCCTGATCATTCTGTCCTTGTAATTTGTCACCGACCTTTGCCTCAGGCGGAACCTGTGTTTTAGGTAGAGAAACAATAAGATCTTCTCTGATAGGTCCATAACCTTGTTCTGGTTCTATTTTCACAGTTCTTTTTTCACCGATATTCATTTCAACGATGGCATTTTCAAATCCAGTTATTACCTGGTTCTGACCCACTTCGAATTCAATAGGTTGGTTTCTTGAATAACTTGAATCGAATACATCACCATTATCCAATTTTCCTGTGTAATGTACCTTTACTTTTTTTCCTTTTTGAATCATAATTTTTAATTGTTTATTATTATAGTATTTTCAAGATAAAAAGTTTAATATATAGTAGTATGAAAAAATTCACATTGATATTGGAGCAAAATGAATACTCAGATGTTCTTGATGATATTAAGAACATGATCGAATCAACCATTGATAAAAGTGGTGGTGAATATAAACAGTTCTTAGAGTCATTTGTTAAAAATCCTGAGGATGTTAAGATAGAAGGTCTTATAAATGACGATGATGTTTTTGATTTTTATCAGAAATATAGAAATCAGGTTGATAAGATATTGAACGATGTAAAATTCTTTCAAACTTCACCTGACGAATTGAATGTGATAGGTCTTTATGATTATATGATATCTGGAACCAACCGTTCTTTGGAAGAATTCGTCAAGTTATTATTGGAAGAAGGTGCATCTTGAACCACTCGAATGTATCGATATTCAAATGAAAGTGATTTATTGTGAGTAAGATAACAACAGTTGCCAATATCACAAGATGAAATGTTCCGATTATCTTTTTGAATTGCAAATTCAAAAGTTTCTTTATCAGTCCGATTGAAATGCTTGATAGGAAAATAAAGATGAATATTATCCAATCACTTGATAATAGACCAAAGAGATACCACAATCCTTGAAAAATGGTCAAACACCCAAGTCCCATTGATATATTGTAAATATCTTCACTTTTATAGTCTGTTTTCTTTGGATCTTTACCAGTGACCTTCTTGAATTTCTCTTTGAACTCAATAACATCAATAAAATCACCATAATATTTTATTTTAGACAATATTGTGATGAATACGATGATACCAAAAAAATAAAAAATGCTTTCCATGTAATAATATATCAATATGGTGATATAAAGTTTGATCGGAGTAATGTTAATATAATATATATCGGAAGTGATAAAAAGTAAATTCTAAAAATGGCAAAAACTCCTTTGTATAAATTTCTAAAAGAAAATGGAACATCATTCTATGCATTTCCAGGAGCAGCTGAGGATATCAGCGCTCAATACCAGAATGAAAATTATAGAATGTATTTCTCAAAATACACATTATTGAACTTTCCAGCAGAGAACACACTGAATCCTGGTGGAACACAAGCTGTTCCGACATATTTTGATTTTTCCACTTTTTCAACTATAAACACATCAGGATCGATAACTTATAATGATGCACTCATAGAATCACTTAGGAACTATGTTGCCAATCACGAAGTAAGTCTGAGAGAAAGTAGGTTGAACAATACTGAATATTATTATGATACATCTGCGCTTGAAACAACAACTGAGAAGATATTCTGGAAATGGTGTAAGAAATTGAAGCTTATAGACTTTGAATTGGCCACACCACAGGATGAATATTTTCAGAACTTGAACGAATTTCAAAGGAACAACCAAAATGATGTATCCTACTTCCCTGAATATCTTTGGCGAGAAAGGGAGATAGTTGAGTTTGATGTTACATCTTATTACACAACTGCAAATCCTCAGTTCGTGAATTATCTTGAATTGAGTTTCAGTGTGATAACAAATTTCAGAGAAGGTGATCTTATAGAAGTGTTCGATATAAATGGTGATCTTGCAGGAGCAACATTCTCAACACGGGTACTAGATATCACAACAACAGGTAACACACAGACGATTGTTATAGATTCTCCCAACACCTTGGTATCAGCACTTCCATCCAACTTTGCCAAGTCAAGACTGATATATCACAGATTGGTTCAGTATATCGGTGAGGTCAATGGTGTTTCAAATGTTCAAGAAGCAAACAAAGCTTACACTGAAGTTTATGCGCATATCCCTGACCATACAGGAATGACACCTGACATTCTGTTCAGAACCAGACCTGATACGAATTACAGACCGAATCTGATATTCCCTATAATTCCGGCACAATATCAACCCGAAATAGTTGGTGCTGAGTTGTTCTCATCTCCTATTGTATCACAACCAAGTGAGTATCCAGGATCATACTTTGGTCAATTTGACACAATAGATTTCACATATGTTGTTGAACCAGGAGATGCACTCAGAAGGTCAGGTAGATTCTATGGTGTCACAGGTGACATCAATCAGCCTGTTTTCGATGGTTCAACCTTGGATGGTGTGATAATCGACTTTGATACTGATCATTATGCAAAAATGAATATAACCGACCGTGAGGTCGTGAACTTTGATGAATTGAATGCACTTGAGCTGAACAATACCCCACCTAGTGATTTTGAGTTCAATGCAATACTTTGGTATTACACTGTCGAGGACCTCAATGGGAACAGATTCACAAATCTTTATGGAATTTCTTTTTTGGATAATCCTGACAATAATCCTGTTTCTGATGAAGTTGGTATAAGGTTACCATCATTCAAAAAATTGGCAACCACTGATCAACAGGATGGAACATCATATGCGTTCGGATTGAATCTCAACTTCAACATAGTACATGATAATCCTGTCGAGGCTTATAATCCAGAGGCCATAAATTCACTTTTCTCGATGAATCTTTTCAATCAGGCAATGGCAAGGTTATCATCGGTCAATGATTCATTCTTACAGATAGTTGCTGAGAACAATGAACTGAGAGAAGAGATATTGAATATCAAGCAATTACTTTACTCACAGACAGATCTTGATACTATAAATCAAAGGATAAATAACCTTGATCAGTTGTTGAGGTTATATTCAACATTACAGATAGTTGATTCTGACACAATATTGGTTGAAGAGCTGGATAATACTTCACCTTCATCATTGAGATTATCATCGGTCGATAGAAATTATTTTTCTATCAATCAGTTACTTACCGGTGAGATGTATGATGCAAATGGTGCACTGCCAGTGAACATAACGCCACCAGATAATAAGAATTTTCTTATCAATCTGATAAATAACGACCAAGTTGATATCCCACTTCCAAATAATGATAAATTAACACTTTTGATGACCACTGATCTTGACTATAGACAATCAGTTGATATCATGATAGGTGCAACCGATGAGTCATCAGAGAATAAAAAGTTGGATATTTTCATCACAACGATAAATCCACTTACAGGTGTTACACCTTCTTCACCTGGTGATATAGTGACAACACCACCGGTGGAAACTTTGTTGATAGGTGACATAGACCTTCCTGTTTTCTATAATGTGCAAACAGGACAGCCAAACTCAGCATCAACATGGAGTGATTTCAGCTTTCCGATCGATTTCAATCAGAATATAACATTGCTCACTGGAAATCTACTTGAAATGGATCTTTCATCAAATCAGTTCATAGTTCAGAACTCAATAAATGCAGGTGACCAACTTGTTTTGAACAATATGTTCGTTGGCACACAATCAGTATTTGATTTCTCAGGACAATATGTTGTTGATGATGTGACAGGAACGACCATACGATTTGATATATCATCAAATCAGGATTTTGTCTCATATCTTGAAAGTCAAACATTGCCGTTCACGATACACACACCGACTTCTTCGAATCTCTCAAATATGCCATATATATCACTCAATAAAGGATATAAGATAAAAATAACTCGTGTGAGTGAATTGGATAATATTGAATTGAATGAGAAATATCAAGTTGATGTGCGAAACATTGAATATTAATACTTTGGATATTCAATTTCCTTGATATTGATAATTTCGGGCTGATGTTTCAAAGTTACTTCAAATTCCCTTGGGAATGAAAGACGGTTCTTTATTGTCTGATACCAATCTACATCGTCATGTTGTGCAACAACTTCAAGTAGAACCAATTTTTCATCTGGATCAAATTCAATTCCTATCGAGTCAAAAAATCCACGATCATTCAATCTGTCAATGTAACTTCCGTGTAAAAAATGTTCTCCTATCGTTTCTTTGTTGATATCAGATATGTCACTGACCTGCAAAACACGGAAAAGCTTGAATTTACCTTTCATATCAGGATACTCAAAATTGAAAAAATAGTCAAGTTCTTCACATGCATCCTCATACGAATTCAATCCTTCATGATTTGTTTTTGCATATTCATATGCCCAACTTTTCAGGTCGTCACTATTACTTTCAATGAACATTTTCCAATTCTTCACTCTCATACGATTCTTATCAGTTTATGATCAAGTACCATTCTCACAGTTGATCGTATTCTACCACCGTGATATGAATCAAGAACACCAACAACATCTATACAATCAAATCCAAGGTAGCTTCCGATCGCTGCTATCACATCTGTTTTTATACCCTTATTGTTCTGAACATAATAGTTGAACTTATTGATCAATTCATCTATCTTATCCTCTGATACACCGGCATTTATAAAGCCATTTTTCACTTTTTCAACAGTTATGAACCTGAATCTGTCACCGGTTGCAATTATCTTGACAACCTTATCACAGTCAACATCGACCTTATATACCTTCTGTGTGGCATTCTGATAATCAAATGCTCTTTGTGGATCAGCATAGGTTTTTGCAACATTCAACTTATCACTTAGAAATATTGGTGCCTGGTAAGTATAGGTTTTCTTAAAATCACCAATTTTATCGAGAAGTTCATGATAGGTTTCCATATCATCATTCTCCCTTGCCATTCTCATCTGCTCCTGTGTTTTGCGATACTTTTGAATATCATCTATGTAATCCACACTTGTCGTTCTTTTGGTGAATCCTTTTTTGTCCAACTCTCTTGAGTCTGGTGTTCCGTGATACCAATTTTCGTTCAATGTGAAATATTCACTTATAGAAAGAATGAATTTACCTGATTTCATATTTAATATATATTAAAAACTAACTTTAAGAAATATGTTGTGTCCAAGTAATAATTCTCTTTTCGGTTCAAATAACCAATATATAAAATTCCAGAACGGTGACATAGTGGCCATACAGGGCGCAAACACCGTTGAAAGATTGATAACACAGGATGTAAGAATAAATTACAAACAGCTTTTGAAATCAAGGATAATCTTAAAACCAGGTCAGACCGATTATTTATTGAATCATCTTGGAATGGGTGACAACGCAACATTCATAGCAATAAAAGCAACATATAATCAAAGATCAGTGAATGAAGAACTCAATTATATACTATGGAGTTATTCAGATGATCCTATAAAGAAACATCCCATGAAAGAGGTAATGATACTTACAGGAAATTCAACCAACAGAATAAAACAGCTTTTTTTAAATAACCCTAACGAGAATTATGAAGTGATACTTGATGTTATGGTTGCTTCGATAGATGACACTTACTCATTCTTCACAGACACTACAGGACAAACAGGAACAACTTTCACACAACTCACTTATGAAGACATAAGAACCTTCGTGATAGATGAGTCGATCGTTGTTATTGATTCGAATGGTGATCCTTTGATATACATACAATTGTCAAACATCAATTCGATAACAAGGAACCAACACATGTTGACCTTGGATGACAATGCTTTCGGAACAATAATTCTGGTATTCGATACCGAAGAAAATGCTGCTCAGACACATTCAAAGATATTATATGCTCAATCCAACAGCAATATAAACCTGACAACATTACCAAAAGATACTGAATCACCAGTGATAACTTTCAGATCTCAGGTCGGTGGTACTGGTGAGTATATTTCACTCAATGGTGCAACTGCTGGTGTCCCATATGATACATCACAGGGACTCACATTCTCAACAGAAATATCACTCACATCGTTCGGCCTTGGTGGTGTTATAGATAAGAATCAACTCATAACACTTCTGATAGATAATGTATCAGACAACAGGGATGGTTTGATAGCGATCACACAATCTGCGATCAATATATCAGCATCTCAAAGTTATGATCTCATAAATGCAACAGGTTCTTATACTGTGGCATTCGATGTGAAAGATATTGCATTGAATGATGTTTCAGATGTTGTACTTAATCTGTCAATAATAGGATAATTCAAATTTATATATATGTCATGGCAGATATTCTAAGATTTAAAGAACATGTTAAAAAAAGTGAAATGGTGGAGAATTTCTTTGAAAATCTTTTTGACATTTCATTGAATGAGTCGAATAAACAATATGACGAATCACTTGTGAAGAAAATATTGAAAGATCTGAGCAACGATATAAAATTCAATACTGGTTTGGTTTTCACATTCGGAACAGGAATTGCTTTGATGTTACCAGTGGTCAATAATCTTATCGAGAATTCAAAAATAAATTTTGAAACATCAACAGAGAATCTAGTTCTATTGACACTCACGATAGTTGCAATTGCCTATTTAGAGGAATCCGGAAACAAACAAGGAGACAATGTTATTGAATGTGTTCTGTGCAATGGGAGTGGTAAAGAAGAGATATGTGATGATGATGTGTGTGAATTGGTCAAATGTGAATCCTGTGAAGGCACTGGTAAGGTCAAAAGTATGGTCAGTAAGAAAGAGGTTCAGTCGATGCTTGAAGAACTCAGAATGAGAGGAATAGGTGATGCAATTGTCAAGAAATTCGTTGAATCGTTCAAAGCCATCGGTAGATTCTCAGCAAAAATGCTCGCAAACACACCTTATGCTGTAAGTGGTCTCTTGGAAATGTTTGCCTATACATCATTGCTTATACCTATAATGAATGCCATACAATATTTCATCGGAAACTATGAGATAACATTGGATAATCTGAAAGGGAACATACTTAGTTTAGGAGTGATGGTCGGATCTTTTCTGGCAAAAAGAGGTGTTAATTGGCTGATCAAGAAATTCAAAGAACTTTTCAATTTGAAAGATATACCGGATGTGAAAACAGATTACATGCACAAGATAACATCCGATATAGGAGACCGACACAGAGATTCTGATATGATAAAAGAGCAATAAACTTGTTCTTTAAATTATCCTATAAGACTAAAAATCAATAAATTACAATGACCGTTTCACTTGAAAAAGTATTTTTCAATTATATACTTGAGAACAAAAAATATTTTGAGTTCGTTGAGCCATTCTTCTTTAAGAACAATGAGATACAGTTCGTATATCAGGTTCTACGAGATTACATGTTGAAAAAATCAGATATTAAAAGACCGACACCAAGACAGATACTTGAAATGGTCGAGTTGGCTGACAAAGAGAAAAAGATAACCAAGGCAATACTGAAATCAATTCTTTCGACTGATCTGAATGAATACAGTGAAACAGATTTCATACTTCCGAAATTCACAGGTTGGATACTCATAAACAGATTGAAGACCGGAACAATAGATATAATCGATGAAACTAGGAATTTTGATGATAACTGTGATTTTGAACAGGCAGCTGATGCATCAGATAAGATAAGACAAATTGTTGATGAAATGTCATCCACAAAGTTCATAGATGATGATGACATGGGTTCGGATTTTGATGATCCACAGTCACACTTACAGGATAATTCACTTTTAAAGATACCATCTGGATTTGAAACAATAGATCATATGTTAGGCGGTGGCTGGGATGTCAAGACATTGAATGTGATAATGGCTGAGACTTCAAATGGGAAATGCTGCTCATCAAACACACTTATAAGTGTCAAAAATAAAAATAGTGATGAAGTTTTAAATACTGATATGTATTCGTTCTTTTCCATTTCAAGTGAGAGGGGTTCTGACATTTAATATATAAAAATAAAAATGAATGCTGCAAAAAGATATAAGGATATAGATACGCCATTCACATGTCCGATAAGTAATAGGATTTTCAATTCAGCAAAAGGATTGTCCGTCTATGTTACGAAAACATTGAAGATGGACCATTCTGAATATTATGATAAGTATGTCAATCATCGCGACGCATCATGTTTCTTCTGTGGTGGTAAAGGTAAATTCATATCAATTGGAAAGGGATATAGGAATTTATGTGAGGATGAAGTGTGTGTGATAAAGTCCTTCAATTCACATTCGATCGAAGGCATAATGTATAGAAAAATGTGTGGTCGAAAAGAAGCTGAGAGGTTTTTTGATATCGAAAATGAAAGGCAATTGAAAGAAAGGATGAAAACATTTGAGAAATTAAGAGGTGAGAATCCTGATTTTGATAAACAGCGAAACCCATTGTGTGTCGAATTTTACACAAAGGATGGTATGACGGAAAAAAAGGCCAATGAGATAATACGAGAGTTAAGAAAGAAAAATGCAAAAAAATATTCAAAAACCATAAAATCGGATCCAGAAAAATATGCTTCGAAGTTTCCAACTAAAATAGAATATTGGTTAAAAAGGGGGTATTCTGAAAAAGAAGCAAAAGATAAAATATCAGAAATCCAGAATAGATTTTCATTGGATATCTGTATAGAAAAATATGGTGATGTAAAGGGTTTGAAAATATGGGAAGATAGGCAAAATCGCTGGATAGAAACATTGGACAATAAAACAGAAGAAGAAAAAATTGAGATAAATAGAAAAAAATTATTCAATCAATCAGGATATTCAAAAATATCTCAAAAACTTTTTTGGGACATATTTGAAAACTTCAACCAAAATAATATAAAATTCGAAGAACTCAATGGTGAAATAATACGATATGATAAGAAAAACAAATCACATTATAGATATGACTTTGTTGATTTTACGACCAAAAGTGTGATTGAATTCAATGGTGATTTTTGGCATTGCAATCCCAATGAGTATAATGAAAATCACCAACACAGTATAATGAATCTTACAGCTAAGGAAATTTGGCAAAAAGATAGAATGAAACTTGATTGGATAAGAAATCGTGGATATGATACACTTGTTGTGTGGGAATCAGATTACCGAAAAAATCCTAAACAAACCTTGGAAAAATGCATAGAATTTTTAAATAAATAATTGAATGTTAGATACTTACGAAATAATAAATGCGGATTCTCTTATCGATGGGAAATATGATACACCACTATATGGAAAGTTCATAGAAGCACATAAAGTTGATGATTATCAAGTGCTTACTCCAAATGGATGGGTCGATATCGAAGGTATAGGCAAAACAGTGAAGTATGAGGAATATGAACTACTCACAACCGGTGGAAAGCACATCATATGTGCTGATGAACACATAATTTATAGATGTGACAATTTGGATTTCAAATCGAGGTCCTGTGATATTTCAGAGATATTCTGCAAAGATATAGTGTTGGGTGATTTCATAATGACCAAGACAGGTCCTGAAATGGTCATTGAATTCGGAAAAACAGGAAGATCATCACATATGTTCGATCTACAATTGTCTGAAGGATCCAATAAACAATATTATACGAATGATATATTGAGTCATAACTCACTTTGGATGCAGAATTTCTCAGTGAAATCTGCCGATATGGGTAAGAATGTCCTTTACATAACACTTGAAATGAGTGAGAAGAAAGTTATGAAAAGATTGGGTGCAATGAGGTTACAGATACCTATAAATGATTATGATGAAATATCAAAGGACACCGAGTTGATAAGAAAAAAATTGAAAAATCTTGGTAAATCAAGACAGGGTGGTGATCTTTTCAATAACAGTGTTGGTAAGATATTCACAAAATTCTGGGCGGCAGGGACAGCAACGGTGAATGATTTTGACAATTATATTAACCGATTGCAACAAAGAAGAGGTGTAAAAATTGATCTTATAGTTGTTGACTACATTACCTTGATAGCTGCTTCGAAAGGCGCAGGTGACTCACTTTACACCAAAGGAAAACACCTTGCAGAAGGACTCAGAGCACTTGGTGCAAAATATAATGTGCCAGTGATAACAGGTGTTCAAGTGGCCAAAGATGCATGGAACTCAGCGGACATCACATTGGAGTCTGTTCCAGAAAGTAAAGCAATTGCAGAAACGGCAGACACTTTTTGGGCAATAATCAGAACCAGTGAGATGAAAAGACAGAATCTATATAGATTCAAACTATTGAAGCAAAGAGATGGAGATTTTCTTAAAAGTCAGATAAGATTGGATCTGAATCCTACATTTTTGACCTTGGAGAATGATAGATTCATCGATGCGTAAAAAATATTTAAAATAAATGAAGAAAAAAGATATAATAGACAGAGAGGATCTCTTTGAAACTGAATTTGAATTCAGTGATGAACAAGAAGATGGTTTCGATGATATTCAGGATGACATTTCCGATGATATTGTGCTTTCAAAACATAAGATGCAAGGAAAGCACTCATTGAAGTATGATACCATATTCAAAGGTAGAAAAGATACCGTTGTTAATGAAGAAGATGATATTTTTTCAGAGATATCATATCAGAATGATAGTTTTGAAATAGATAGGTCAACAGTCCTTTATGAAGAATATCGTGACACTGAACAATATTTAAGAGAGAAAAAGGTAAAGGAAAAGGTATATCAAGTACTTGCCACAAAAACGGACCTTAATTTCATGAACAATCGCAGAAAGCCATCAAGGAGCGATTTCAATAATTATTATTACCTTATCGTCAATGAGTTAAGAGAAGAAAGATTCTCGAATGTCGAGATATTCAATGAACTGGCAGTTTATTTTTCTGACAATCTGTTCAATATGTTCAAATTGCTTGATAATAAATGGCGCACTGATATAATAAGTGAGTTGCAAGAACATATAGGAAATAATCAAAAGAAAACAGAGATCATAAATAGAAATCTCATAGATGGCACCGAAGTTGAGTTCATTTACACAGACTTGATGGGTGATGAGAAAATATACACAGGTGTAATATGTGAATGTGATTATAAAAATGAAGCTTTCAAGGTCAACTCGTATGAGAACATTTATAATGTTTCGAAGAATAATATAATAAAAATATTGAAAAATGATTTTAAATTCAATTTAAATAAATTGAACAACATTGATTTTCTTTAAGAA
>JGI10211J34971_10004191_pt1 | contig 11474 bp, 9 predicted proteins | sample Etolagsediment_FD_34971 | JGI IMG/M metagenome (IMG submission 34971)
AACCCGCGTGCATCGGGGGTCAAGAAAGCTGACCTGATTGCCAATGTGGTGATGAGGAACGGCATCAACCTGGACCGCATTGGTTCTGATGCCTCCGTCAACACCTTGGTCCGCGCAGTGGAGAGCGTCCTGAACCGTAAAGACGCCTTCCGCATCGCTGGCACGGATGCTCAGGAGGTCATGGATGATGCCGCCAAGTGGTTTGCTGAAAGGCACAACATGGACATGGGCACGGCGGCGGCCCGACTCCTCGATGGGGTCGAGGGCGATGACCTTGTGGGTCAGGCCAAGCAGATGCTTACCCGTGTGACCAGTCTCAAGGCGTTCTACGGCTCCGCGGCTGGCAAGATGAAGGAGCTGATGACTAAGCATCAGCAGGGCCTTGCCACTCTCCAGGACAAGTACGACCTCCTGCGGGCATACGACATGATGATGCGGACTACCGAAGCGTACTCCGACATCAAGTCCTTCTTCGGTAAGGGTCTTGCCACTCTGCGTAGGGACTCCTACACCAACCTCGAGATCCCTCGAGAGTTTGTGGACGCCGCTGACATGGAGCAAGTCCTGCGCCGCGCTGGTGGAGAGAGGAGGGTTGACGAGCTAATCACCAGGATTAGTGCCCTGAGCGAGGGCCGCACTGGAGATGAGCTTGCTGGGGCACTCACAAGGACTATGGAGCCGACCTGGTTCCAGACCTTTGGCGAGGTCCATGAAGAGCTTTGGCTGAACAACCTTATCGGTGCCCCCAAGACGCTGTTCTTGGCAACCACGGGGTACGCCAACGCCTACTGGAAGGGCATCCAGAGGACTCTTGGGGCTGCTTTGGATGCAGCTGATGCTTACCTGCTCAACACGGGCAACAAGGAGCGCATTGGTCAGGCTCGCAAAGAGCTATACGCTGCTGCCAGGTATGACTACGAGTTGACCGTTGGGGCGACCAGCCACTTCATCAACAGCCTCATCTACAGCACTAAGAGCTTTGTCCGCGGTAAGCCCATCTTGGCGAACGCCAGGTCCCTGGACGCAGAGAAGGGCGGCCTTACTGCCGACAACATCAGCAAGCTGGCGGGCGGCATTGACATGCTCAGGGGGGACCGCCCTCTTGGGAAGATCCTCTTGGACCGGGGCCTGCTGTTTGCTCTCAAGGTTCCCAACCGCCTTATGACCTCGATTGACGAGGGTGCCAAGCAGTTCCAGGCGCGTGCTACTGCCTCAGCCAAACTGGCTATGGAGTATGAGGACAAGGTGGCTTTGGGTGCCTTCGGAGATGCCATCCCGTCTCGGGGTGAATACATCAAGGGGCGCATGGACACCATCATCCGCGAAGGCCAGCTTTACAGCAAAAGCCGTGTGTATGAGGACATGCTGGCTAAAGCCCCTGCCGAACTTGGTGACGACGCCAAGCAGAGGTGGGCAAAGAATGAGGCCCGCCGGATCTACGCCGCCAACAAGAACGACAGNGCCTTGGCCGAGTTTGTCGGTAANGATGCTCTGGACAGCGCGTTCCAGACCCCTTTGGCCCGTGGTGGGCGTGCCCAGGCGTTTGACAACTTGATCCGCAAGACTCCTGCGGCATACATGNTTGCGCCGTTCCGCAAGACGCCAATCAACATTCTGACCAGTGCTATGCAGCACATCGACTTCCTCAGCGCGAGGAAGCTGGCGAATAACCCCAAGACTGCTGCCTCGCTTGCGCGACTCAAGGAGGGCAACAGCCGCTACATCGCTGAGATGACCTCAGGCGACCCTATGCAGCGTTCTCAGGCTATTGGCCGCCTTGCGTCTGGCGCTGGNCTTCTGGCTTACGCCATGAACGCTACCGAGCCCGACGAGAACGGCCAGGTCCGCATGACTGGCCGAGGNCCTGCTGACCGAAAGCTAAGGGACCTCTGGATCCAGTCGGGCAATCAGCCCTACTCAATCCGCATTGGTGATGGCTGGTACAGCTACCAGCGCATCGACCCGTTTGCCACGCTGCTTGGCATTGTGGCTGACTTCAAGGACTACGCCCGCTTCAGCGAGGACACTCCTGAGCAGCAAGAGACGCTCTCCTTCCTTGTGGGCCAGACCATGAAGGCTGCTTCTCTCAATGTTGTTGAGAAGAGCTACCTGATGGGGTTCAAGAACTTCATGGATGTCTTGGATGCAGACGCTCCGCAAGCCCGCGTAGACGCCTTTGTCCGCAACATGGTCGCATCGCATGTCCCCAACATCGTCGGTGGACCCGTCCGAGAGAGTAATGAGGATCTGGTTGAGATCAGGAATGTCCTCGACGCCCTGATGGCCCGAACTCCCGGTCTTGGTGAAGGTCTTGAGCCCCGCCGGAACATCCTTGGTGAACCGATCAAGGCGACCGGAAGCGCATTCGGGCAGGAGCCTGGCAGCTTTGCCGACTTCTTCATGCCTGTGGCCTACACCGAGGTCAGCGACGACTTGGTGATGAAGGAGTTTGCTGCCCTTGGGCACCGATTCACACCTCCTCGTCCTGAGCGTAACGGCTTGGACTGGTCTGATGTGCGCCGCGGCAATCAGTCGGCGTATGACTACTGGCTCGACCAGTCTGGCAAGATCAAGCTGGACGGCATGACCCTGCGTCAGCGCCTCAAGAAGGTCATCAAGTCTGATCGCTACCAAGCCATCGACCCCTCGCCCTTCAACGGTGAGTCCTCTCCGCGGGTGGCTCTCCTGCAACAAGTCCTGGGTGCGTACCGCCAAGCGGCTAAGGCACAGACTTACAAGCGTTACCCAGAACTCCTGACGAACGAACGCCTCCGAACCGTCAACAATGCGCTCCGTGCCAAGGGGCTTACTCCCATTGAACTCAAGCGATGACTAGCTTCCAGTCCTACACCGCGACGGCGGGCCAAACGCAGTTCGCAATCCCCTTCCGATTCATTCTGGAGGCGTTTGTCAAGGTCGATGTTGACGGGACTGAGCTTGCCCTAGACACCGATTACACGCTTACAGGCTCCTCCATCAGCGACGGGGTTTACTCCGGTGGTTCGGTGGAGCTTGTCACGCCCGCAGTCGGGGGTGAGACCGTCAAGGTCTACCGTGACTCGGGCATTGAAGATGTTTCTCGACTTGTGGACTTCGAGGCCGGATCGCGCCTCAAAGCCTCCGACCTCGACAGGTCAGCAATCCAACTCCTCCACCTGATCCAAGAGGTCAAAGACAACTCAGCTACCGCCGAAGACATGACCATCACCATCGCAGATGTCGTTGGGCTCCAAAGTGCCCTGGACGGCAAAGCCGCTAACTCCGTGTTCGCAGAGGGGGCCAACGGCATTGTCCCTGGACCCAACGCTAACCAGATTGCCAACCAGTATGTTCTGTCTGCTGACGGCACTTGGGTCCAGCAAGCCTCTGGAGGAGGCACTGGCGGGTCCTCGACCTTCGTGGGCCTGACGGACACCCCCACCACCTTGTCAGGCTACGGAGGCCAGTTCCTCCGTGTTGCCGCTGACCCCGTGGACGGCCTCGAGTTTGCCACCGCTACCACTGACCTGGGCGACCTTCTGGATGTCAGCTATGGTGGCCTCAGCCAGCCCAATGACGGTGACGCGCTGGTCTACAGCGGCACGGGCACTGAATGGCGACTGTCGCCCAGCCTGAGCGTGGATCACACCAGCAACCAGCTGTACCAGACTGGAACGATGCTGGTCGTGGACTCTGGCGGCGACTACACCGCTCTCCCGGTCCCTGCCAGCAGCGATGGCAAGGTTCTGACCATCAACAGTGCGGCGGCCAACGGCCAAAGCGTTGAATGGCAGACGCCATCTGGAGGCGGCCTCTCAGGCTACTTCTTCGCCCAAGGCGTGACTGGCAGCGACCTTGTGTATGAGGACGGCGGAAATGTCACCTGGGACACTGCTACGGTCAACCAAGGCAGCCGCTTCAACCTTACTGGCGGACGCACCGGGAATAACTGGACAGCGTTTGGTGGAATCTTGCACAGCACGATCATCGGCAACTCTTGCCTGAAGGTCCAAGCAGCAGGCAACTACCTGTTCCGCTGCACCTACTGCATCAAGAACACCAGCACGACAACCGCCTACCGCTTCGTGCTGAACCCGATGCACATGGATGTTGCGGGCGGCTCCAATGTCTTCGTCGCCTTCAACCCGCGTGGCGAGACCTACATCCAGCCTGGAGAGACCGCTACGATCAGCGTTTCGTTTATGAAGGCTATGGGCAACCAGGACCAGATCACCTTCTATATGTTCGGCAGCGATGAGTCTGGGTCAGCCACGGCTGGCTATGGCAACATCGAGATCCAGCAGAACCGCGCAACTCTTGAGGCGATGGCCCTGAGCTGATATGGCTATTGTTAGCGGATACGGCAAAGACCGTATGAGGGTCGGTTTCGGAGCCCTCACCAACTACAACTCCTACAAAGCCTTTGGGCTGGGCTTGGACCGGGAGATCGCCTACTACTGGCAACGGGCCTTCAAGGACGACTACGGGGCCTTCAACATCCCCGTGAAGCTGTCCCTGCCTGCCACTGAGACGGTCACGATCTCCTGGTCATTCAGCGGCGATGCTGTCGCGGGAACGCACTTCACCGAGATTGCTCCCTCCCGCACTGCTGATATCCGCAACGGCCAGCAGGAGTACCTTATCCCGATCAGCTTCAATGGCGTCGGCAAGTGGTTCAAGGAGAAGGAGCTAATCGTGACGCTCTCCTCCACCAACGCTGCCATCGTGGAGGACCAGGATCAGGTGCGGCTCATCATCCATGCGTCCACCGCTCCCCCGGAGATCACGGTCTCCACTACGCTGACGGGAGACTTTAGTGCCACCAACCTGCTGGACCCCGAAACCGACTGGACTGTCGGAACTGGAACCGTTGGCAGTTGGGCGGCGCAGGGCACTGATGCTGAGAATGTGAGGGAATTGCTTACTGACCCGTATGGGGAAACTTCCGTCATTTGGAAAGCGGTCAATGTCGAAAGTGTCAACCTATTTGACGGAGGCTACAACCGCCCGTTTGTAACGGTTGATCCGACGAAAACATATCGCGTAAGTTTCTGGGTCAACACAAAAGATACAACAACAGGCATTGTTCGGCTTGCGTTCAGTAACGGATCTAGAGTTCGTGTCTCCGATGGAGCAAGTTCGACTGGACTTATTTATGAGGGCACTGACAAATTCCCTGCCAACGAGTGGGTTCTAATAGTCTCCCACATTCATCCTTATAACTACACTGGATCACCGAGTACAGATTCGGGAGCTTACAAGAAAGACGGGTCCCCTCTTCCTGCGCTAAGTGTAATAGACTTCAAGTGGAACAGCGTCAGCGATACTCTAGCCAGCATCCGTGACACTTTTTACGGAGATCCGTCTGATAACAACGAAAATGTTTGGTTCTGGGACCCTCGCATGGAAGTCGTTGACGGCACCGAGCCGTCGATTGCTGACCTGCTGGGCGGATACAACACCATCACTTTCCCCTCAACCTTCACGGCCTCCTACGCCCCTGAAGAGGACATCACGGTGCGCTACAAGGTCAGCGGCACGGCTGCTGACGGTGTAGGTGCCAACTCCGGGGATGCCACCATCGCGGCGGGAAGCACCACGGCCACCCTTGCGCTGCCCTATGGCGGCACTCACGCTTCGGGATCGACTGTGGTGCTCTCTGCTGACTATGAGCGGAACACTGTGGCGTTCACTGAGCTTGATTGGGACCCTGACACGGAGACCTTCTCCTCCTCAAGGGATGTCCATGTGGACGAGAATATGTGGCCGTTCTCTAACGATGTCCCGGCCATCGGATACGACTCGGAGACGCAGAGGTCAGCCCCTAAGCCTTGGTGGCCTGGGTATCCTTCTACGCTGTTCCCTGACGGGGCGACCTTGGTTGCAGGCCACGGCGATGATGGGGACTACACGGTAGTTGACATCGTGAACCAGTCCACGGGCATCGACCGCCTTGAGGACCCTGTTACGGGCAACTCCCTGAAGTACCAGGTCCCGAACGACAATGTGCAGTCGGGCATCCCTTACATCCGCAACAGCTTCAACGCTCAGTGGGCGGGCTCTAGGAGCTTGGCGCACATCCTGAAGCCGTGGACGCGGGGGAGCATCCGTGTGGTTCCGATGGTGGGCGTGGATGTGGGCAAGAACGCCAAATACATGACCATCAGCCAGCGGGTGCGGTCCCAGAACCTCAACCACTACGCGACCTTTGCCTGGAAGAACGATTCCACTGGCATGAACACCTCTCTGACTGAGGGTGTGTCGCTCAACGGCACGACGGTTCCGGTCTTCACTGCTGCGGATGGGACTAAAATCTGGATCTGGCAAGTCAACAGGCCCACGCCTGAGATCGAGTCCCTTGGTCTGGCTGGCGCTTGGGGCGTGTGGTATGGCGCGTTCGAGGACGAGCACGGACTCGGCATCTACCACATCCACAACCTCAACCCGAATGTGGAGTGGGAGTTTGTGAGGAGTGATGGCAGCACCGAAATCCGCTACGAGACCCCTGGGGTGGATAAGGGCAACCACATCATCTACCCCACTGGCCTCGGTGAAGACCTCAACGACATCCGCACCAACAGCAAGGGCAACCTGTCTCACTCCTACAGGACTGAGATGAGCGACAGCGTGCTTTCAGGTCCCCCCACGGACTTCTGGCCCGCTTCGGGTCTGTTCTGGACGCCTTGGGGCAACGCCGTCATCAACCCGTCCTCCACTACCAGCGTGACTTTCACGAAGGCATGATCCAGTGGAGCAATACCTTGCCATCGCATCCGGCGTAGCGGGCGGTCTGGCAGTCAGCTTCAAGCTGCTCAGGTGGGCTTACAGAGCCGTGCAAGATGTCCAAGAGAAGCTGGACATCATCGAAGGTCTGTCCAGGGAGCTAGTGCCCAATGGGGGCACCTCCATGCGGGACTCAATGAACCGCGTGGAAGCCAGTGTGGTCACTCTGACCTCCAAGCTCCGCATGATCGTTCAGCTGAACGAGTGGGACGCCTTCGAGACTGACAGCAAGGGCAACTGGACCTGCTCAACGGGCAAGTTCCATGAGTATGTCGGCCTCGAGCAGCGGGACCTCTTGGGGTACGGTTGGCTGAATGCAGTCCACCCTGACGACCGCGAGAGGATCTCTAGGGAGTGGGCTGTTGCCATCAAGCAGGAGCGGGACTGGATTGCCAAGTTCACCACTAGGCACATTGAGACTGGTCAGTGCCGCGAGTACCGGATCAAAGCCCAGGCGTTGCGCCTGAACGGCAAGCTGATCGGGCACCTTGGACTGATCGAGAAGGACTATTCAGAGGAGGAAACCCTTGGCTGACCACTTCAAGACCCTGCACGAAGCCTTGGTGTCAGAGCTACTGACCCGCGTGCAGTCTGGTGAGGCTACCCCTGCGGACCTGAATGTGGCGCGTCAGCTGCTAAGGGACAATGGGATCATGTCGGCACCCAACAACAAGCCCGTCATCAAGCTCGCAGACCGTCTGCCCAAGTTCGATGACCATGAGAGCGTGCCCAGCAAGCCTGCTAAGGAGGCTTAGTGCAGTACGACTACCAGGATGAGGCCCTCAGGGACTTCCGGGCCTTCCTGTGGCTGGTATGGCAGGAGCTCAACCTGCCTGAGCCCACCCCAGTCCAACTGGACATCGCCCAGTACCTCCAGCATGGCCCTCGAAGGCGCATGGTGCAGGCGTTCCGGGGTGTGGGTAAGTCCTGGATCACCTCTGCCTATGTCCTCTGGCGTCTCTACTGGAACCCTCAGGAGAACATCCTGGTGGTGTCGGCCAGTAAGGAGCGTTCTGACGCCTTCTCGATCTTCACTCAGCGCCTCATCAGGGACATTGAGTGGCTGAACGCCCTTATGCCCCGCGAGGATGAGGGCCAGAGGAAGTCTATGGTCGCCTTCGATGTCGGCCCTGCGGGTGCATCGCACGCCCCATCAGTCAAGTCGGTGGGCATCACAGGCCAGATGACGGGNTCGCGGGCTGATTGCCTGATTGCNGACGATGTTGAGTCCCTCTCGAACAGCGACACCCAGCTGAAGAGNGACAAGCTGTCTGAGGTGGTCAAAGAGTTCGACGCCATCCTCAAGCCTGAGGGCCAGATCATCTACCTGGGGACNCCTCAGACTGAGGAGAGTGTCTACAAGCACCTCCCTGAGCGTGGCTACGACATCCGCGTATGGCCCGCTAGGTATCCCAAGGAGGAGAAGCTCGCCGCTTACGACGGCTTGAACCGCTCCTTGGCCCCAGTCATCAAGAGCAAGCTGGTGGTCGATGACCGCTACCAGGGACATCTCCAGTGGATGCCCACGGACTCCCAAAGGTTCAATGAGCTTGAACTTGCGGAGCGTGAGGCCAGCTACGGGCGCACTGGGTTTGCCCTCCAGTTCCAGCTAGACACCAGCCTCAGCGACCAGGAGCGTTACCCCCTGCGGGCTAGGGACCTGATCGTGATGCCCTTGGACTCTCACACGGCTCCCGAGCGCGTGCTGTGGAGCGGGGACCTCCAGAACCGAATCAAGGACCTCGAGTGCGTGGGGATGGCTGGAGACGGCTTCCAGCGCCCCTACAAGGTCGAGGGCGACTATGACGGCTACAAGAGCGCCATCATGTCCGTGGACCCTGCTGGACGGGGCCGAGACGATACGGCTGTGTGCGTGGTCAAGGAGCGCCTAGGCAAGCTCTATGTCACGGCCTGGGAAGCCCTGCCAGGTGGCTACGACAGCGACACCTTGGAGCGCATCGCCAGGATCGCCAAGGAGCAGGAGGTCCACCAGATCATCGTGGAGAGCAACTTCGGTGACGGCATGTTCAACAGCCTGCTGGCCCCGATCCTCTACAAGATTTACCCAGTCGCTTTGGAGGAGGTCCGCCACTCCAAGCAGAAGGAGCGAAGAATCGCGGATGTCCTTGAGCCTGTTATGGGCGCTCATGCGCTCATCATTGACGAGGATGTAGTCCGCAGGGACTACTCCACACGGGCTGATCTCCCCTTCGAGGACCGCCTCAGGCGCATGGGCATCTACCAGATGACCCGCCTCACCCGCCAGAAGGGTGCCCTGGTCCACGATGACAAGCTCGATGCCTTGAGCATGGCTGTAGCTGCACACCAGCTGGCCCTTGAGGTTGACGAAGAACGCGCCATCGAGCGCCTCAGGGAGCAAGAGTGGGAAGACGCTATGGATGCCCTGTTCCGAGAACCCTTTGGCTCTGACGAGCGAGAGGCCCACACCTGGATCGACAACTCACTTAGCTAGGAGACCCCACCATGCCCAAAGTCAACGGAAAGTCCTACCCCTACACCAAAGCTGGCAAAGCCGCAGCCAAGAAGGCGAAGAAGAAGGCTGCCAAGAAGAAGAAGTGAGGACGGAAGTAGGACTCCTGGGAGGAGACCATGAAGAAGAAACCCGGCCTCTGGGCCAACATCCACGCCAAGCGGANACGCATCAAAGCNGGCTCTGGTGAACGCATGAGGAAGCCCGGATCGCCTGGCGCTCCGACCANCAAGGCACTCANGCAATCCAGGACCAAGAAGCGGGGACGCTAGACATCCCCCAGATCCCTTCAGACCGCCTGAGCGGCCCTCTGAGGCCCTTTCAGGGCTAAGACGACTCCAACCCCGTATAGGGGGGACAAGTCCTTAGAGAGCCTCTCAGGCGGCTTTAGGTAGTAGTGCCCGATATGCTAGGACACTCTGGAGTGGGACATCCTTGTAAGTCCCCTTCTCCCAGGGGGTTGGGATTTCTCCCGAGTATGCGGAGCAGGGGGGAGGGACCCTCCTACGGATAAGAGTAGAGATAACTAAAGAACCTATAGAGAACTATAGATACTGTGAGATACTTAGTTTGATAATAAACTAGATACCCCACAGCATAATATAGTCTTATCTATACCCATCAGATGAAGAACCTCCTCCTCGGTACGGCCCTGACCGTCACGCTCGCTGCCTCCTGCGGGACCCTTTCTGACCTCAGCCAAGCCTCCCTGACTCCGGCTCAGGTCGAGCAGCTGGACACCTACACCGCGGAGATCGCTCAGAAGGAAGCCATTATCGAGGGCCTCGAGGCTCAGGTGGCTGACCTCACCAAGCTCACCGCTCAGGAGCTTTCTGACGGCATCACCAGCAACCTCCCCGGCCGTGTCTCGCTTCTCATGGACATCCAGGAGATGCACGCCAAGACCGTCGAGGAATACAAGCAAGCCATCGAGCGTGAACGAGAGATCATCGCCTCAGGGACTAAGAAAGTGGCCGATGGCTTCCTGGCTGTCGCTGCACCTTTCATCCCCGCACCCGTGCAGCCCCTCCTGCCCTTCGCAAGCAGCCTCCTGGTCCTCGCGCTCTCCTCTAGAGCCCGTAAGCACACCGGGAAGGCCCTTGCCGCCACCGCTAAAGGGGCTCTGGGGGAGGCGATGACCTCCATGCTCAAGGCTGTGGGGGCCAAGCACACCCATGAAGCCGCCGAAGACCTCCTTGCTGACGCTCTAGCTGCCGCCCAGGCCGCTTATGCTCGCGGGGAGATCACCCAGGACAAGCTCGAAGCCGTCAAAGCCGCCGTTGAGGCGTCTAAGGTCGGCTGAAAGCTGCCTGGAAGAGTCCCGTGCGTGCTCTACTGACCCCGTTCTGGGGGGAGAGGCGCCTTCAAGGTCCCGTGTGGGGTCTTGGGCATACGAGATAGCCTCTCCCTCCTGTATCCAGCTGGCCTCTAGGGGGTCGAAGGTTTCGTTAGAGATTTTCGAGCGCCCATATATCGTGTAGAGCATCCCCGCTCCCCCCCATGGGGGTCCAGGGGACGCCTCGAGGGGGTCAGGAGGGGTGCCAGGGCAGGTGGGAGGTGCAACCCCAGCAGCAGCAGGGGTCCGCGGATTCCAAGGGGAACCTGCCNGGGCTGGGCAGGGTGTCCCCAGACTATAGGGTCAGGGGCTGCCTGCGTGCCCGTTTGTATGATTNAGGTTCGGCGNGCTTTTCAGGTGATTTCGCGCAACCCTGCGCCCCTTTGTGCCGTACTGTCTCAGTGCGGGGAAGGTCCCGCCCACACCACACACACACCATGAGACACCTAGCTGATCTGACCCTGACCCTCTCCTGGGGCACCCTGAACCCCAGTGACCTGCTGCCCTGCCTTCTGAACTACCTAGCTGCCCTGGACTCAGACGCAGCAGCAGCCCTGACCAGTCCTCCCAACGGGCACGCAGCAGTGCCTGCCTATGCTCTGGAGGACCCTGACAGCGAGTGGTACCACTCAGAGGACGCAGCCTCACTGCTGCTCGAAATCCAGGACCTCATCCAGGAGAGGCTGCCCCAGGGCTTTGAACTGGCAGGGCTGGATGGGGACCCCTCCCACATTGTGATCCAGCCCCAGGAGGTGCTATACCCCTGGGAAGATGTGCTGGGTGAGTTCTGCCTGCCTCTCGAGTGCTGTGACGATTGTGCGAGGCCCGGGCAGGACGCTACTGAGGCTGTGCGGTTCTGGATGTCCAGGGATGAGGTCTCTGACC
>JGI10211J34971_10004193_pt1 | contig 11468 bp, 7 predicted proteins | sample Etolagsediment_FD_34971 | JGI IMG/M metagenome (IMG submission 34971)
TGGGATTGCAGTGGAGAACGGAATTCCCCTGACCTATATGGAGACGATTGTCGATATGACCCGAATTGTCCCCGCGATGTTCGAATAGGAGTAAATGATGAAGATAACGCAATATGGGCGCCGTTCACTATCTGTTCTTCTTGTTTTGGCAGTATCAATGACCGTTTCAACCGGGCTCTTTGCGACGGGGGTTCAGGAATACGATGCCGCTCCGATCGTAGCCGACCACATGATACTGCAGGAACGGGTTGAAGCACTGACCGTGGAGGTCGAAACGCTTCGGGCCCTCAACGAAGCGGCCGAACCGGACGAGGATTATTATCGTGAGATTGGTACCGTTCCAGGGCACAATCCGCGCGCAAAATACTACGAGGTTCCTGAAGGATTTCCGCCGATCGATTCACGTGTGCGGTTTATTGGAAACCTGCGCGGTACGTGGACGGAAATGGGGAATCAGTACGGAGAGAGAGCCGGTGATCTGATTGTCAACGTCTATCGCTATGCGGTCGAATATTTTAGCGAGAAGGGCATGGATACGGCAACACTCCACGAATACCTCCGGCGGTATCTTGAGCCGGTAAAAACGTACGCACCGGAGATGATCGAATTCATGGAAGGTATTGCCGACGGCGTCCGCTGGTCGACGGCGGGGATCGTCGATACCGACGATCTTTCCGATTTCGAGAAGGTATTCCTTATTAACGTTTTTCTTGACCTTGACTTCTTTCGGCCAGTTGAGGGTTTAAGCTCGACTCCGCTTGACTACCAGTCTGATTTTTTTGACGGACATATTGCCAGCCACTGTACGGGTATTGCGCTGAGCGGACGTGATAACGGCGATCTTCTGTCGCCGACGAAAAACGGCGAGACGATCGTCGCCAACCACTACGATTTGGCTCGGTTTGTCCCTCTCGCCTGGAACTGTGCATACGTGGCGACGCCAAGCGATCCCGACGCTCATGTAATCTGGTCCATCCAGCCGGCGGGAATGGTAGGAAACCAGAATATCGCCACAAACGACGCCGGCGTTACGATCGGTTCGTTTTTCGGAGGCCAAAGTGAGGATTCCCATTTTGACTTCGGAGTAGTACATCCTATTCTTGAACTTCACGCTCTGGCTTACGCCGATAGTGCCGAAGAAGCGATCGAGACGATGGTCTTTGGAAACGAAGCGTATCGCGCTGCAAGCGGACGTGGGAAAGTGCTTCAGACCGGACTCTGGGGATACCTGGTCGCCGACAGGGACGCGGTGATGGTATTGGAAGTTACTCCAAACTGGCACGCGGTGCGGTATCCCGGCGACATGGGAGAGGTTGGGAACTACGTAATCTACGCCAACTGGTACGGCGCGGATCACTACTACGACGAGGATAATAATCGAGTGGATGAGCCGATCGGTATTCAGCCGCCGGAATTCCCTGAACGATATTGGACGTACGACTGGTTCGTTCGGTACCACTTCGGTGAACTCGATGAGGAGCTCGTTCGTGAAGGTCAGAGAAGTACATACTATTTTGATCAGGAAACGGGTCGGCGCATCGACTACCTTGAGGGGAGTACGCTTCCGCTCTATATCGGAATGCACACCATATCAGCGTATTGGGGCGCGGCGCTCGGTATGGATATTGGCGGGACAATTCATGCGGCACAGGTGATCCATGAAGCCAACGGTCGTACGAAGGCGAACTGGGTGCAGGGTCGCCCTGCCGAGTGGCTGGGACCGTGGCAGTCAACCGACTTCTACGGATATCTGAAGTGATGTGATGCGGCGGACCGCAGTAATTGTCGGGTGCGTCCTGCTTATAGGAGCCGTCGTACCCGATGTGCACGCACAGAATTATTTCTGTGCGTGCACGATAGGAAAGACTCCGGTTACCGACAACGGGTATACGGTCTATACCTATGAGATCGAATCACTCGTTGAGTTAGAGGCGACTTCTCCGGGCTTTCTGATCGAGGTAACCGACCGGCTGATAAACCATACAGACCTCCCCGAAGTGCTCCATTTTGACATTTCAGAATCCGCTCTTCTTATGCAGTGCCGTTTTCTCCAGGCCGTCGGTCTGGCGTCAATTGCCGCGGAACCTGATTTCCACCCTCTGGTTGTCCGTGATCTGGTCGCGTTTCCGCTCCTCGAATACGACGGGAAAACCTATTCCCTCTACGTCAATACTCTGAATCCCAATGGTGAGCGTCTCATTCCGTTCGCCGAGGAATCGTTGGAGGATCTCATCGAAAGCGGTGAACTGGATCGAATCAAGCGATCCCACGGGTTGGAGTAGCGTTGTTTCAACCCATTTCCGTACTATTCGTATGTCTTCTTTTTTTGCTGATCGCGGGTGCGATAGAGTCGTGGCTCCTCGGGAAGTGGCGTCGAATGATTCCGATTCGAATCCATGTGAATGGGACGCGGGGGAAGTCGACGGTAACGAGACTCATCGCTGCGACGCTCAGGGAAGCCGGTATAACCACCGTCGCCCGGACCACTGGAACAGCAGCACGACATATTCTCAAGGACGGTTCGGAAGTTCCAGTCAACCGGGGTATTCGGCCTTCCATACTCGAGATCAGGGAGACTCTGGAGCTTGCGTTCCGAACGGGTGCCGAAGCATTGGTGATCGAATGTATGGCATTGAACCCGGAGTACCAGCGAGCGGTGGAACGAAAGTTCATACAGTCAACAATCGGAGTAATCACGAACGTCCGCCCCGATCACCTCGATGTGATGGGTCCGAGTCTTGCCGACGCGGCACGGGCGATCGCGTCCACGATTCCGACGTCGGGCATTCTGGTAACGGGTGAGAAGACGTTCCTTTCGGTGTTTCGCAAAGTCGCCCGGAAACGGGGAACCAGAACGTTGTTTGTCGAGCGAAGAGATGAGCCGACTTGTGACGGACTATCCGGATTCAACGAATTTCCGGAGAATGAGGCTCTGGTCAGGCAGATCGCGTCATTACTCGGTATCGGCGCGAACGTGGCCGATAATTCGATCAAATCGGCTGCACCGGATCCCGGCGCGGTTCGGTTGATGGAACACAGGGCCGGGGGACGTTCCGTTCGTTTTTTGAACGCTTTTGCGGCAAATGATCCCGTTTCCACCGACGTAATCCTGAATCGTTTTTGGGGCGGCGGACGCTATCCTGATACCGTCGGCCCCCCATCGATTAGAATTCTATTATACAATCACCGCAGTGATCGGCCGAACCGCACGGAACTCTTCATCCCGGCAATGGAGGAATGGGTCAGGCGATACCAGTGTGCCGGAGTTGTCGTGAATGGCAGCGGATCGGTCCACCTGAAAAGTCGACTGAGCAGGCTGGGGATTCGTGCCGTTCCCGGCGGAATTACGCGCAGCGATCTCTGGAACGATCTTGGAAAAGCGTGTAATTCGCTGGATCGGAGTAGCCGAAACGTGGAAGTCGTGGGAATCGGCAATATTCATGGCGAGGTGAAGGCGTTTTGTATGAGCTCTCGATAGCGGTTGGAATGACCATTAACCTTCTCTTCTCCGAACTGGTTGGTTTTACCGCTGGAGGAATCGTCACCGCCGGGTATCTTGCGCTTTTCACCGATCAATGGGCCCGGATCCTGGGAACGCTTACTATCGCTGGAATAACCTGGGGCGCGGTCCACCTGATAGGTCTTTGGATCGCACTTTTTGGCCGTCGGCGTTTCGTTATAACCATGCTGGTAAGCTTTCTTCTCGGTTGGGTGTGGGAGGGTACGATTACCATGATTCCGTACTCGACAACGGAGCTGCGCGTAATAGGGTTCATCGTTCCTGGACTCATCGCGAACGATTTTTCTCGTCAGGGTGTTCCCGAAACCCTCTCTGCCCTCGCGGTTGTAACTGTAGCTACCCGTCTGGTGGTGATGATCTTTCATCCGGGAATGATGTGATGACACAAGGAGCGTATCGAATCAGAAACGGGACCACTATGGTGCTTCTGGTAATTATCTCCATCCTGACTATGGCCTTCGTAAATACCGGTATGGCTCGATCGCGTGCAAATAATTACGAAACGAAGAAAGCGGCGGCTGATTTGATGTCCCGTGGAATGGATGTTCTGTTTGAAGCAAGAAAACAGGCGGGATTGGGAGTCGGGGATCGATTCGATCCCAATAGAACAGGACTCATCGGACCGGAAGTGAGCGCCCTGGTTACCACCCTTGGGCCGCTGGAAATCAAGCGTACAACGACAAACCCCGACTTCGCGGCAGTATTGGTTGATTTGTTCACCCAGGCCGGCGTCCGGAGTGGTGATACCGTGGCGATCGGACTTTCCGGCTCGTTTCCGGGACTGGCTCTCGCCGTCGTCTGTGCAGCGGAAGTGATGGATGTTTCTCTTATCTCCCTCGCTTCGATTGGAGCTTCCACGTTCGGGGCAACCGATCCTTCTTTCACCTGGCTCGATATGGAGCGGACGCTTTTCGACGCAGGTGTTATCTCGCAGCGAACGGTTGGCGCATCGGTCGGAGGAGATGAGGATCAACTGCCGTCTCCACTCTTTCCGGAAGCTCGTTCAGTCGCGGAAGACGTTATTCGACGAAACGGGGTCACGCTCATCCGAAGTTCTACGCTGGATGAAGCGATTGTAGCTCGCCTGAAACTCTACGATGCGGAGCGGGCCGGCCGAGAAATATCGGCATTCGTCAATGTTGGCGGTGCGGAGGTAAACATTGGTTCCGGAGATGCGGGATATGGCCTTCGCTCCGGACTCGTTTCCCCCGGCAAGGAGGCAGGCATCGAAAGCGATGGTGTTGTTTTTGCAATGCTTGAAATGGGAATCCCGGTCGTTAATCTCATGGGTGTTCGTGACCTTTGTGTGTTGTTCGGTTTGCCGGTTGACCCGGTTCCTCTGCCTGAATCGGGATCGGGCGGGGTTTACTATCAACCTGTCCGAAAACAGGCTGTGATAGTCGTGTTTCTTGTATTCGTTCTTGCAGTAGCTGGTATTCTCTTGATCGACCGCACTCATGAAGCGAGAAGATAAGGTGGGATTCAGAATGGTCGGGACGCGCACCGTACTATTATTGCTCATTCTTGCGGTCAGTTCGATTCCCTGCATTGCGGATTGCGGAGATATCGCTAACGGTGATGTCGTATTCGAAAAGATTCAGACTCCCGGCGTCAGTAATACACTGCTTGAAGACAGAGCCGGATTTATTTGGGTCGGAACGGACGTCGGACTGTGGCGATATGACGGGTACGGTTTTACGAATTTCAGCCATATTATTCCTGAACGAATCGATACGGGAATGTACCAGGATTCGCGTGGAATTATCTGGATCGGAACCGAGAATGGACTCGTTGCATTCGATCCTGAAACTGAAACGCGGCGGACCTATCGGCACGATTTCGAGGATGAAACATCGATCTCCGGGCACATCTTCCAGTACAAGAAACACGCTGTGTGTGAGGATGGAGATGGACAATTGTGGATTGCGACGGATCACGGTCTCAATCGTTATATCCGGGAAACCGATTCATTTGAGAAATATACACCGCGCAATTCAGGTCTGATCGACGATTACGTTACCGCCGTTATTCCGGCGTCGGATGGTCTTTTGTGGGTAGCTACGTTTCATGGTCTCCAGAAATTCGATCCGGATCAGGGTCGGGTTGTTTCGTATTTTCCCGGGGCACCGCCGAATATGTATACTATGGCGGAGGACCGCTCCGGCATCCTCTGGATCGGAGCGTATCTCTACGGACTCTATCGCCTTGCACCGTCGGACGCCGATTTCGACCGGATTACTCACGAAGACGATGATCCGACGACTTTAAGCAGTGACATAATTTCGTTTCTATTCATCCCGGAAGATGAACCGGAAGCGTTATGGGTCGCAACCCTCGATGCGGGCCTGAATAGAATGGATCTTGCCTCCGGAACGGTGCGACGATATCGGGACAACCCGTCCAATTCCGACGGGATCAGTGGAAATGCGCTCGCTCATATCATTCAGGACCGAATGGGTGCTCTATACGTTCTGAATGAGCATGGTTTCCTCAACAGGATTGATCGGGGAGCTCGTCGGTTTGAAACAATGGCGTGTATTGATACGAACACGACCGGTCTTCCTCGTGCCGCAGCATACAGTGTCTGGTCGGATGGCGATTCGAATCCCTGGATGCTCGCCGGTCCCCGTCTGGTCAGCCGATACGATGACCAGTTGCGTACGTTCCTTCCGGTCGCGGAGTTGCCCTCCGATGCGACAGGTCTCGTTGCCGCCGATTGTGAAGGACGAATGTGGTATGCAGGTGACGGGTACATTGCGCTCTTTGATCCAGGAACAATCACGACTACAGAACGAATTGAGGTCCCCGGGCTTCGATTGAACGGTTTGTGCGATCGATTCGACGAGAAAACGCTCTGGCTCGGCTCGGCAAATGCCGGTCTGATGGCGGTTGATATGGAATCCGGTATCGTTACATACGCGTCGCGGGAACCGGTGATACACATAATACTCGCGCAAAGCGGTGACGGATCAATCTGGGTATCTACCTTTGGAATCGGATTGCAGCGTATCGATCCGGTCACGCGTACGATTGTCGCTACGTATACGCCGAAAGAATCCAACGCCGGAAATCCTTCGGGATATTTTGAGGACTCTTCCGGTCGCGTCTGGGTATCATTCCAGAACGCCGGCCCGGCTCTATTCGATCCCGAAACGGGTATATTTACCCCGTTTGAAAGGGTTGCCGGGCAAACATGGCCCGCGCGAGGCTCGACAAGTGTGCAGGAAGACGAACGAAGAGCACTCTGGATCAGTGGAAACGGTAGTGGTGAGATTGTTCGATTTGTGCCGGATACCGGCGCGGTCTCTCTCTATTCCCAAATCGACGGCATAGCCCCCGGAACATCGGACACGTTCAATCACTTTACCGAGACAGACGCGAGTGGACGGTTTTGGTTTTCCGGTATGGGCGGGGTGACAACGTTCCGGCCGGAATCAGTCACGGATAATCAGTACAGGCCTCCAGTCTATATCACGGCGCTGGGGCAGGACGGAATAGCGGTTGTACCCGATGATTCCGGGACAATCTTCCTGCCGGCGCATCAAAACTATTTCGATTTTTCCGCCGTCGCGTTGAACTACCGTCTTTCGGAGCGGAATCGATATCGGTTTCGCCTTATAGGCCGGGACGAAAAATGGTTTCACTCGGGAGTCAGAAGAGAAGGGCACTATTCGGGACTCTCGGAGGGTATGTATATCCTCGAAGTTATGGGAGCGAATAACGACGGTCTCTGGAATCCGATTCCGGCTACCGTCAACGTGTACGTGGAACCGTTCATTTCCGACGACGCGGTAACCATAGATCTTTCCGGGATACCCGAGGGAACACGCGTTGTTACGCCGTATACAAAAAATAATCTCGTTTTCGAGATCGTACCGCTCGATTTTTCCATCATTCGCGATCAGACCGTTTCGTATCGCCTGACCGGTTACGACAAAGACTGGATTACCGTCGAAAGCAGTAGGTTCGCGTACTATCGACAGCTTTCTGAAGGGCGGTATTTGATGAATATCCGTAACGCTGGAACGGGTCGGATTCTGACGGTACCGGTCGTCGTACGACCACCGTACTACCGGGCGCCGTGGTTTCTGGTACTGATCGGTACTTTCTCTTCTGCAATTGCCGGGGCGTTTTATATCCAGCGAATGAGTCATTTACGGCGGGAGCGACTGCAGGTCCGGAACCATCATACGCGGGAAAACGCTCTTCAGAAAGAGCGAAACGAAGCGATAGATGCCCGACTGGCGGCGGTTGTCGCCCGGGAACACGCGGTGGAAGCGCTACAGGAGAGTGAGGCGCGTCATCGTGATCTCCTGGCTACGATGTCGGAAGGTTTTGCCGTTTCCGACGGCAACGGAACGATCACGTATGCGAACCAACGGTTCTGCGAATTGATCGGACGAGATGAAAGCGAAGTACTCGGCGAACGGATCAGTTCCGTGATGATCGCGGATGACGCCGATCGATTTTATCGGGATGTGCGGAATAGCGCCCCGGGGGAGGTTGTCACTTTTGAAACACAGTGGTGCCGGCCAGCGGATGAGTGGATAACAACCCTCGTCTCTGCCCGTCCAATTCATGGATCCGACGGGAATCTCGTAGAAGTTTTTGCGGTTGTTACCGATATATCGCGTCTGAAAGAGACGGAAGCGATGCTGCGAGCCCGGGAGCGGGAACTCACCCGGGAAAAGGGAAACCTCGAGGAGTTGAATACCACGCTCAAGGTGCTCCTCCAGAAACGTGATGAGGATATGCAGGAGGTCTGGGCCGGGTTACATCGGACTCTGAATGAAATGGTCGTTCCCTATCTGGAAAAACTCGATTCAACCAGGTTGGAAGAGCGACAGGCTATTCTCGTATCGGTTGTGAAAGCGAATATCGAGACGCTACGAACCCAGATGGCCCGATCAATCGGTGTGAAAAACATTGAGTTTACCCAGGCAGAACGGCAGATTGCCGACCTTATTCGGGACGGGATGATCACCAAAGAAATAGCGGTGGTTTTGAACGTATCTGAGCGAACCGTTGAATTTCATCGAGCAAACATCCGGAAAAAAATGGGACTGAAAGGTCGCCACGGAAATCTCCGCGAGAACCTCTCCGAAGGGTAACGCGGTTTCTCACGTCGAGCAGTAAATACTCAGGCGATTATCCCGGCCGGCGCAGCCCTCCAGTACTGGCGCGGTACGGTAACCTTGGCGCTCAGCTGTGCCGCGGCGTGCCACGGCCAGCGCGGGTTGTAGAGCATTCCCCGTCCGACGGCAACCATATCCGCTTTACCGCCGGTAACGATTGCCTCTGCCTGCGCCGCTTCGGTGATGAGCCCCACCGCTATTACCGGGATACCCACGTGTCTGCGGATTTCCGCCGCCAGCGGTACCTGGTACCCCGGACCGACGGGTACCTTCTGCAGCGGCGATACTCCGGCGCTGGAAACGTGGATGTATGCGCACCCGCGCCGTTCCAGCTCCCGGCAGAACCCGGCGCTTTGGGCTGTGTCCCAGCTTCCGTCTACCCAGTCAGTTGCCGAGATACGAACGCCAACCGGGCGCCCGGCGGGAAAGACGGCGCGTACCGCGTCAAAGACCTCCAGCGGGAAGCGCATCCGGTTTTCCAGCGAACCGCCGTAGGAGTCTGTCCTCGTGTTGGCCAGAGGCGAGAGAAACTGATGCAGCAGGTATCCGTGAGCGGCGTGGATCTCGATTGCGTCGATTCCGGCGCGTCCTGCGCGTTCCGCGGCCGCCGTAAAATTGTCACAAACGCGGGCCAGACCCTGCCGGTCGAGCGGCGCGGGAGCCGGCTCATCGTCCCGGAACGGCAGTGCCGATGGAGCGATGGTTTCCCACCCGCCATCCTTCGCTGCAACGCGGGCGCCGCCCTCCCACGGGGGACTGGTGGACGCTTTTCGCCCGGCGTGAGCGAGCTGAACTGCCAGGGGCGTATCGGCGACGGCGCGTACACCGGCTACCAGGCGGCCGAAGGCGGCTTCGGCTTTATCCGAGTAGAGACCGACGTCGAAGGGTGAGATTCGCCCTTCCGCGGATACGGCCGTAGCTTCAAGGATTACCATGCCCGCACCGGACGCGGCCATCTGCCCGTAATGCACGAGGTGCCAGTCGCCTGCCAGCCCGTCCCGGGCTGAATACTGGCACATGGGAGGGACCACAATCCGGTTTCGCAGTTCCAATCCGGCTACCGTGACCGGCGAAAAGAGGGTGCTGGTTGCGCTCATTCCCCAAGGGTAGAAAAAGTGCCTCGATCAGGCAAGCACTTTGCCTTTCGGAGATACCCGCGCTCAAAAAATACCGCTGGTATTCCCGATCGATCCGGACTAATCTTGACGGATATCAAGGAGAATCCGATGGGTAAAAAAGTGTCGACCCCAATACTGACTCCGTCAACCAACCCGTTCAAGGGGATGGACGTCGAGTCGCTGGTGACGTCGTTTGTGAATCATCTCGAATACTCGCAGGCGAAAGACGAGTACAGCGCTACCAGGTTGGACCTGTACAAGAGCCTTGCTCTGACGGTGCGCGATCTCCTCTTTGAACGATGGATCGACACGATGCAGACCTACTACAAGAAGCCCGCAAAACGCGTGTATTACCTGTCGATGGAGTTTCTTATCGGTCGTACGCTGGACAACGCGATGATCAACCTGGGAATTCGGGAGGCAATAGAGAAGGCGATATCGGGGTGGGATCTGAACCTCGAAGACCTTGTCGAGATGGAATACGACGCGGGGCTGGGAAACGGCGGCCTCGGCCGCCTGGCCGCCTGTTTTCTGGATTCGATGGCAACCCTCGCTCTGCCCGCCTACGGGTATGGAATTCGCTACGAGTACGGTATTTTCTTTCAGCACATTCGCCGCGGAGAACAGGTCGAGACCCCCGATCCGTGGCTCCGATATGGGAACCCCTGGGAGATTGAACGCCCCGAGTTCCTCTACCCGGTGGAATTTTACGGCCGGGTCGTGCAGGGCGTTGACGAGCAGGGCCGCGAGGTGACCGAATGGGCGGATACCCAGACGATCATGGCGATGGCCTACGACTCACCGGTTCCCGGGTATCGCAACGATACGGTCAACAACATGCGCCTCTGGGCGGCAAAATCGACGCGTGACTTTGATCTGAGCTATTTCAACCACGGAGACTACGAACGGGCCGTAGAAGACAAGGTGGTAACCGAAACGATCTCCAAGGTTCTCTACCCCAATGACAATGTCTTCGAGGGGAAAGAGCTGCGTCTGAAGCAGGAGTACTTCTTTGTCTCCGCGACGCTGCAGGATATTGTACGGCGGTACAAAAAGACCCACGAAAAGAGCTTTGCGCGGTTTCCCGATGAGGTCGCAATTCAGCTCAACGACACGCACCCGGCCATCGGAATCGCCGAGTTGATGCGCCTCCTGGTAGATGTTGAAGGGCTGCCGTGGCAGAAGGCGTGGGAGATCACCGGGAAGACGTTTGCCTACACCAACCATACGGTGCTCCCCGAGGCGCTCGAAAAGTGGCCGGTTGACCTCTTCGGCCGCGTTCTTCCGCGCCATCTGCAGATCGTCTTCCAGATCAACCATCTCTTCATGGAAGAGGTCGCCCGCCTGTACCCGGGTGACTTCGAGCGAATGAGCCGGATGTCGATCATCGAAGAGGGTCCGGTCAAGAAAATTCGCATGGCAAACCTCGCGATCGTGGGGAGCCATTCGGTCAACGGCGTCTCAGCGCTTCATAGCGAAATTATCAGGCGAGACCTCTTTCACGACTTCTTTGAATTGTGGCCGAAGAAATTCAACAACAAGACCAACGGTATCACCCAGCGACGGTGGCTGCGCGCGTGTAATCCGCGTCTCTCAACTCTTATCAGCTCGCGCATCGGCGGGGAATGGGTCAGGGATCTGGACGAACTGCGGAAGCTGGTACCCCTGGCGGAAGATGCGGAGTTTCGGGCGGAG
>JGI10211J34971_10004194_pt1 | contig 11463 bp, 8 predicted proteins | sample Etolagsediment_FD_34971 | JGI IMG/M metagenome (IMG submission 34971)
CTGTTTGATGCGAATAACGAGCCGGTCTTTGACAAACCGTCGGACCCCGGATACAAAGCGTTCGAGCAGATCATCAACTGGTTCCAGATGGGGCTGATCTCACCCGAGCGGCTCACGTCGGCAAACCCGCACCCCAGCTTCTGGGCCGGTCAGGCCGCCTTTCACCAGGCGTGGCAGGGTTCGCTGGGCCTCGCGAATAACCCCGAACAGTCCAAGGTTGCGCCCAATGGCGATTACCTCGTTCTGCCCGAACGCCACTCCACGTGGCTGTTACCCGCCGGCCTCACGGTCAGCGCCTTCACCGACTATCCGGAAGCGGCAATGCAGCTGATCGAGTTCCTGGTTGCCGAAGATATGCAGCGCTTCCTCTTTTCGGCAAACGGTCTCTTCCCGGCGAATATCTCGGTTTTCGAAGCGCTGGGACGGGAGGGCGTTATTGACGGCTTCGCGGCAATGAACGAACAGTCAAAATATCTGGTCAGCCTTCCGTACGACCAGCCGTGGTACATCGAGTTCGAGAAAGAAGCCGAGCAGACGATGCTGCGCTGCGCCCGCGGCGAGCAGAGTACCGCCGACGCCCTTGCAGCTCTGGGCGAGTTTGCCCGGAACCTGAAAGCGGAGTACGAGTAAACGGTGCAGACCCCTGCACGCGGCCGGCGTTCCGCCGGCCGCCTCTCCCGCTTTCTGGATAACGAGCGGAACCTGGCGTATACGATCCTGGTGCCGACACTGGCGCTGGTTACCGTCTTCGGTCATTTTCCCGCGCTCTCGTCCTTCCGTCTTGCGTTTATGCGCTACAATATCAAACAGATTTCCCGCCGCGGATTCGTGGGGCTCGACAACTTCGCCTTTGTCCTCACCGATCCGGACTTTCACGCCGCTATGGGGCGGGTTGCTTACTTTCTGGCTGCCGCAATCATTCTGGTGATCGGTATCGGCCTCGTCTTCGCCCTCGTTCTGAATCAGGATTTCAAAGGCCGCGGTTTTTTACGCGCGCTGGTGATTGTACCGTGGGCAATTCCGCCCATCGTCTCGGGACACATGTGGCGCTGGATACTGAACGGGGAGTTCGGTGCGCTCAACGGTCTGCTTCTCCAGTTCGGACTCATCGATGAGTACCAGTTCTGGCTTGCCGAACCGTTCACCGCACTGACCGCCTCGGTTCTTGTCTTTGTCTGGCGATTTGTACCGTTTATCACGGTGCTTTTTCTGGGAGTCCTTCAGACGATCCCGCGCGAACTGTATGAAAGTGCCGCCGTTGACGGTGCCGGTATTCTCGGGCGATTCCGACACATCACCGTACCGGCCCTCTCGACGATCGGTGCAATCGCTCTGGTTCTTACCGCGATCAGCGCGTTTAATGTATTTGACGAGATCTACGCCCTTACCGGAGCGCAGGAAATCACCCGCACCCCCATGATCTACAATTACGAGACGACGTTCATTCAGGGACGATTCGGCAGAGGTGCCGCGATGGCCTACCTCACCGGTCTTATCCTCTTTGTCTTCTCCATCGCGTATATGCGTCTTTCACTGCGCGAGCAGGAGGTGTAGTCGGTGAGGCGTACGACAGGGTACTACACCGGCCGGACGATCCTCTGGCTTCTGGTTGTCTTCATGGTCTTCTGGAGCGTTGCACCGATCCTGTGGATCTTCATCTCGTCGATCTCCGTCCGCTCCGAGCTCTATTCGGTTCCGCCGCACTGGCTCCCCGAGGAACCAACGCTGAACGCGTACCGGACCGTTCTGTTCCAGGGCGAAGGTTTTCGCGGCGGTGAGGGCCAGGCGGCGGCAAAGCTCATCCGCACGGGCCTGTTGAACAGCCTGATAATCAGCCTCTCGACAACGGCACTGGTCATGGCGGTTGCACCGCTGCTGGGGTATGTTTTCGGCCGTCTCCGGTTCCCCGGCCGCCGGTTCTTCTTCTTTTTTGTGCTTGCACTCATCGCGCTGCCGGGCTGGCCCATCATCATCGGCCTCTTTCCGATGATGGCGCGACTTCAACTTCTGGATACGAAAACCGGCCTCATCCTTTTACTCTTTACCTACCGGATTCCCTTCGAGATGTGGTTCATGACCGGATACTTCCGCGCCGTTCCGGCGGAGATCGAAGACGCCGCGCGGGTGGACGGGTGTACGCGCCTCCAGTCGCTCTACCATGTGACCATCCATATGGTGATGCCGGGCATTATCGCCGTTTCGATCATCTCGTTTCTGCACTCGTGGAACTTTTTTCTGGTGCCACTCATCATGGCGTATACCCTCCGCTCCAAACCGCTGACGGTAACGATAACCGAGTTTGTCGGACAGTACTTCGTCCACTGGGATCTGATGTCGGCCGCTACCATAATCGCGATCATTCCGCCCCTTCTGATGGTGATTCTCTTTCAGCGCTATATTGTGAAAGGACTCTCCGCCGGGGCAATCAAATAGGTGGGGACACGGCAGGTGAGAAGATGAGTGTACTCTTCGGATGCGATGTACTCCTTGACGCGGACGACGGCAAAGCGTTTCGTGACGCACTGCGCGGCAGGCGCGTTGCCCTGCTCGCCCACCCGGCGAGCGTAGACGCCGCACTGAAGCCCGTCTGGCTGCGGATTCCCGAACTCCCCGAAGTCACGTTCTCTGCACTTTTTGGCCCTCAGCACGGCTTCGGCGGCGAGAAGCAGGACAACATGGTCGAAACCGCCGACTCCGTTCACCCGGACCTTCATATTCCCGTTTTCAGCCTCTACGGCGAGACGCGTCGGCTCAAGCCGGAGTGGATCGATACCTTCGATGTGCTTCTGCTGGACCTCCAGGATGTGGGCGTACGCGTGTATACCTTCCTGACAACCCTGGGCTACCTGCTGGAAGACCTGGCCGGCCGGCCGGACAAGGAGCTGTGGGTCCTGGACCGCCCCAATCCGGTTGGTCGCAGTGTGGAAGGGTTTACGCTGGAACCCGGTTTCGAGAGTTTCGTAGGAGCAGGCCCGTTTCCCATGCGGCACGGACTTACCCTGGGCGAATTCGCACGCTGGTACCGCGCCTTCAGGCGTCTGGATACGAATCTGACGGTAGTCCCCATGGACGGGTGGGACCCCGGGCTGCCGTGGCCCCGGGATCGCGTCTGGTTGCAGCCGAGTCCCAATATGCCGTCGGTCGAAACCGCCCGATCATACCCGGGGACGGTTATGATTGAAGGCGTTACGCTGAGTGAAGCACGGGGAACGACCCGACCACTGGCGATGGTGGGAGACCCCCGCGTCGAGTGGAGGTTGGTCCGATCGTGGCTGGAATCGCACGTTCCGCAGCTGCTGGAAGGATTTTTCCTGCGCGATGTCGCTTTTGAGCCGACGTTCCACAAGCACGCCGGACGCGTGTGCGGCGGCTTCGAACTGGTTACCGCGGACCCCGTTCGGGATGACCGCCGCTACCGGCCGTATCGCCTCGTAGCGGCCATATTCAAAGCGGTCCGTACAATCTACCCCGACTTGCCGTTATGGACCGATCCTCCGTACGAATACGAGTTCACGACCGTACCCATCGACGTAATAACCGGTGGTACGAGGCTGCGCCGCTGGGTCGAGGATTCCGACGCCACCTACGCGCAATTCGATGCGGCTCTTGTTGCGGACGAGGAGCTCTGGCTGGAGCACGCCTGCGGGTATTACCGGTACTGACCCTTACAAACGCTCGCGGGCTACCGTCGTAAGCGTCAGAATCGCCTCACCCACACGGGTGTCGCTTTCGCCTTCCTGCCGCCGCCGCGCCAGACCTCGCGTACGCGCCACGATCTCACCGGTAGAAGAAAAAACCTCGTACACCTGCCCGTCGATTATTCGCGGTACCGTATTTGCCGTCTCCGGCGGCTCGGATGAGGCGGTAACCACCAGACGCTCGACTCCGAACGGCGGCACCACATCAAACTCGTAGGGCAGATTCACGATCCGGTTCACCTGATTCGGGCCAATGAAAAACGCCGGCTCCAGCAGAACGTTGTCGCCGCTCGCGATCGTATAGGTCATTCGGAGGTACGCCGGCTGGTCGACGCGAAACGAAAATTGGACCACTTCACCCGCTTCAAAGACGAGAACCTCTTCGCTCCGTCCCTTGTTGGTCCATACTTCAACGGCTATTCCACCGCCGGTCACACTGTCCGCCAGCAACGCGCCACCCGATTCAAACGCATCATCCGCATTGGGCGGAAGAAGGTCTCCGGGAGGGATGAACGAAGCGGGGATGGTAACTTCGGGCGCCGCTACGGTCCGGCCGGTGGCGGTGTCACGCGCTCTGAGGTTGATCGTTACCGTCTCACCGTCGGGCCAGTACGAGCCGCTCACGACCGCGGGCGGGCGGGCGGCTCCGCCGGCTCCGGCGGCATCATTGGCCGTGGCAGACAGCAGGCGCGTGCTGAAACGGCTGCCGAATGCGCTGGAAAAATCCGAGTCGCGGTAGATGAGCGGACGCACGTTCACCACATCCACGCCTGCCGCGCCCGTTTGGGCGGCAAGGTAGCGGATCGCGGCGTCAAGCGACTCGGGAACGAATGTTTCGATTCGCCCTTCGCGACTCTGGAGATCCGATTCAAGGTCCACAACCGGGCCGATCCCGGCGCCGCGCGTGAAACCTTCCCGGTCCGGCGGCCGCGCGGAAATGCGGTGCAGGCTGTTCCATACCAGCTCGGCTTCCCTGATCTGATCCAGGGTCACACGCACTTCATCCAGCGCAACCCGCGCGGCGGCAAGGTCTCCGCCCGCGATTGCGCGGTCCGCGCGCTGGAGCGCCGTCGAAAACCGCCCACCGAGAGTCCGGCCGTTTTCTTCCTGAATGGTCTTGAGCGTCCCGATTTCCGTCCACGCAAGGACAAAAAACTCGCCCCTGCGCTCCTCGGTTTCGTAGTGAACCTGGCCCAGGTCCATCGCCGAGGTGATGTGGACCGCATCCTGTACGCTCGTTCGGGATGTATTTCCGGTGTCGGTAGTACGGGTAACCAGATCGGTCTGAACCTGGACGCGCACCTTCTCGGTGAGTTCGCCGAGAGCCCGCCGCCGCGCTGTTTCCCGCGTGTCATCGGCGGTACCGAATCCGGACAGGTAGACCGGCGGTCGGTACGGGGAGTCGGCTCCCCAGCTTTCGGCCCACGAGGAGAGCGCCGTGACCGGGAAGGCCGCACCTGATAGAAGCAGGGCTATTATTCCGGAAATGATTCCTCGCCGCAGTCGCCGGTTTGTGTCCATACCGCCTCCTCGCTGTTGCGCGTCTGAATCGCGCTATTGTGCGTTTCGCGCTACACGGAAACCCACGAAGTTATTGTCAAAATCCGGCGTATTTTTCGCCCGGTTTGAAATGCGCAACACCGCCTCATCGTGATACCACTCACCGCCCCGGAATACTCGCCGGTCACCGGTAGACGGTCCCGTCGGATTCGACGCCGGCGAGGCGCTGTAATACTCTTCGCCGAACCAGTCCCAGACCCACTCGTGGACGTTACCGCTCATATCGTAGAGTCCCAGTTCGTTCGGCTGCTTCCGGCCGACCGGTTGCGTACGACGACCCGCGTTCGCGCTGTACCATGCGACGTCATCCGCGTTATTACTGCCGGCAAAGCGCGTATCACGTCCGGCTGCCCCGCCTCGTCCCGCGTACGCCCACTCCGCCTCGGTAGGCAACCTCCATCCGTTCGCGCTCCGGTTCCACGTAACGTTCGTTCCGCGAATGGTATACGCCGGGGTCAGCCCGTCCCATTNNCTCAGTGCGTTACAGAATGCGACCGCATCGTACCAGCTCACGTGAATGACCGGCCGGTCTCCCTCTCCCCACCCGTCGTCGTCCGGATAGTTCAACGCCCGTTCACTCGCGATAGGAGTGTATTGGGCAAAGGTCGTTTCCGTTTTTGCGATATAAAAACTGTCTACCCGAACGGTATGTACGGGATCCTCATCGCTGTCCCCGTTGGCTGAACCCATCCGGAATGATCCCCCGGGTACGTACACCGCTTCAATACCGCTGACGGAGGCGAGACCCGTCGTGCTGCCGGCAGACGGCCGGCTGGTAGTGGCGGACGGCCGATACGGAGTGTTTCGTTCCAGCAGGGTAATCGTCACCGGCCGGACCTCGTTCGCATCCCAGCTGTCCGATGTCTTCGTACCAACATAGACCTCGGTCGCAGCATTCAGGGGAAACCGTTCGTACGAATAGCCGTTCGTCCACTCGATGACCATCTGGCTTCCCTCGATACTCCAGTGGTCGGACCCGTCATAGGTAAACGAACCCGATGAACTGTTTCCATACCCCACCGTCCCGTTTGAATTCAATTCCATATAGCGGGAGGAATTGGCACCCGGCACTTCTCTGCTCCAGATTGTGTCGTAAAACCACTCTTTGGTAACCGGCCCGGACGGCGCCGGTGTGTTCCGTGATGTAGAGGCAGTTTTGGAACCGGTCGCGGCCGGAGCGGTCGTTGGCGCCGGGGAAGCTGCCGGTTCACTCGGCGTTTCTGCCACGGGTTCGGTAAAGAACTCCAGCGCAATCGTATCCTGGACCAGCAGGACCTCCCGGTGTTCCCGTCGATTGGAATTGCTTTGCAGTTGCACCATCGCTTTTCCGGTCGGCGGGCGCGTAAACTCTACCGTTTCCCCCGCAGCGATCGTTCCGACGCGCTCACCATCAATAAAAATCTGCGCATCTTCGGTAGAATGGATACTGATGACGGCCGGCTCCGTCGATTCCCAGTCAACCGAGATTGTCCCCGACGTCGTACAGCCCAAAAAGGCTCCTGCTATCGTCAACGCGATCAAAACGATTCCTGATACTCTTTTCATAATGAATCTATTATACCGCACGGGTGAACTCTCTCAACCGAAAAAAAAAGCGCCGGGGACGATTCCCGACGCTTTATTCGATTTTTCGCGGTATTCTCAGAAATCTACGTACAGCTCAACCGCGGCTCCCGCTTTCAGCGTCCCGATATATTCCTGTACCGCCTCACCCTGCTGCTGTTCGCTCAGGTATCCGATAATCCTCTCTTGCATCTCTTCATACGATACCGTTCGCGCGGGAATCTTTTCGGTCACCTGCAGTACGTGAAAACCGAATTGCGTCTCGATCACCGCGGAAATCTCATCGACCGAGAGCGCGAACGCCGCTTCTTCAAAGGCAGGCACCATCTGGCCACGTCCGAACGTACCAAGCTCGCCGCCATCGGGAGCGCTGGGCCCTTCGCTCACCTCTTTTGCCAGTTCCGCAAAATCCGCACCGGCAAGAAGTTGCTGCCGTACCGCTTCCGCCCGCGCTTTTGCGTCCGCTTTCTCGGCATCAGTCGTCAGCTCCTGGGTCGAAATGATGATATGTCGCGCCGATACCTGTTCCGCCTGGGTAAACATTTCGGGATTCTCGTCGTAGAACGTGCGCGCTTCTTCGCTGGAAACGGTAACCGAAGAGAGGACTTCCTGCGTTACCAGTTTTTCGATCGTGAGTTGGACGGTAAGCTCCTGCTCGAACTGCTCTACCGAAAAACCCTGGCTCTCCAGCGCAATCTGGTACTGGGAATCGTTGGGGAACTGCGCTTTGAACTGCTGCAGTGCAGCTTCGTATTCGGCCGGCGCAATCTCGATACTCCGACGCGCGGCTTCCTGCATAAGGACTGCCCGCGTTACCAGACCATCCAGCAACTGCCGGCCAAGCATCAGCTTCTGGTCTTCGGTAAGTTCCTGCCCCTGCGCAACATAGCCGTCAATATTGGACTGGAGCAGCATCGTGTACTGTTCCATTTCGATCCCTTCACCGTTCACCCGAGCCGCCAGTGAGCTGTCGGTGATGATCGGTGTTCCCTCGCGGGGGGCCGCCGGCGTCGTATCCGGGGCTTCTTCCTTTTTCCCCCCTGCAACGAGCAAAAAGGGAATCAATATAAATACTGTCAGCGCTGCCGCGCGTCTTAAGTCCATGGACATCTCCTAAAAAGTGATTCGGTACTGCACCATATATCCCCGCGCTTGTAAAGAGGAGTTCCTTGACGATAGGCATTCCCGCAAGCTACTTTGAATGCACAAGTAAATGTGAATAAGGAGGAATGCATGTCGGAACGAGACGTAACTCCGCGTTTTCAGTTTCCACTGAACAAGCGGGCTCTGAGTATCGTTGTCGTCGTGCTTGTTGTAATCGGGATCGCCACTACCAGTTTCTTCGTCGTTGATCAGACGGAGGAATCGGTCGTACTTCGCCTGGGCCGCTTTGATCGTATCGCTGCCCCTGGATTGAACTTCAAGATCCCTTTTGGAATCGAGCAGAACTTCAACGTACCAACACAAGCGGTACAGAATATGGCTTTCGGGTTTCGCGTTGACCGGGCGGGAGTAAATACCGTCTTTTCCAACGTCGATTATCCGGAAGAATCGGTAATGCTTTCGGGTGATCTGAACATCGTCGATGTTGAATGGATCATACAGTATCGCATCGTGAATCCCCGGGACTGGCTCTTCAACGTTGAAAACCGCGAAAAGACGATCCGGGACATTTCTCAGTCGGTGGTGAATCGACTGGTCGGNGACCGGTCTATTATCGATGTACTGGGCGACGAGCGTCCCACGATTGAGGTTCTTGCCCAGGACGAGATGAACACAATCTTCGACGCGTACAGACTGGGTGTCCGCGTTTCCGCGGTTCGGCTGCAGAACATCGTACCGCCGATCGGCCGCGTCCAGGACGCGTTTGAAGACGTGAACCGGGCGGTCCAGGATATGAACCGGCTCATCAATGAAGGGCGCGAAACGTACAACCGGGAGATCCCCCGTGCGCGCGGTGAAGCCGAACAGATTGTCCAGATCGCGCGTGGATACGCAGCGGAACGGGTGAACGAAGCTCGGGGTGACGCCGCGCGTTTTCTCAACGTGCTGGAGGAGTACAAGCAGAATCCTGCGACAAACCGAACCCGGCTGTACTACGAGATGGTGGAAGATGTCTTTACCGATGCTGAAGAGAGTCAGCTTATCGACCGGAACCTCTCCAACTTCATTCCCCTGCTGAATCTGAATCAGACCCCAACAGGAGGATTACAATGAAACGGTTATCACGAATCCTTATCGTCCTGTTAGTGCTTATCGCTATCGGCGCGTTTCTGGGACCGTTCTACGTACTGCGTGAAGGCGAGCAATCGGTCGTCATCCGATTCGGAGAACTCGTCGATATCCAGACCGAAGCCGGCCTCAAGTTCAAAATGCCGCTGGTAGATAACGTTGTGAAGTATTCGTCCCGACTCCTCTCCTGGGACGGAGACGCGCGCAGAATGCCGACGGCAGAGAACCAGTTCATCTGGGTGGATACCACTGCCCGGTGGAAGATCGTCGACCCTGAGCTCTTCTACAAGTCGGTTACGACGATGGAACGCGCCTACTCACGACTGGACGATATCGTAGAGAGCGCCGTACGAACGGTAATCTCCAAAAACGACTTGAGTGAAGCAGTCCGTGACTCCAACTACATCAACGAAGTAGTACGGGAACAACCGCTGCCGGAGCAGGAAGGCGAGGAGATGAATCGTCTTCAGGAGATCGCCGATCTTCTTATGGTGGTTGAAGTGCAACCGAGTATAGAGATCGGACGTCAGTCGTTGAGCCGCGAAATGCATACACGTGCCAACGATACCGCAGCATCCCTGGGAATCGCTATTCAGGATGTGGTGATCCGGCAGATTCGTTATTCGGACGACCTCACCGAAAGCGTCTACAACCGGATGGTCTCGGCACGACGGCAGATTGCCGAAGCGTACCGCTCCTACGGTGAAGGACGAAAACAGGAACTCATGGGGCAGATGGAAAACGAAAAGCGCGCGGTTCTTTCCAGTGCGTATGAGCGGTCGGAAGTCATCCGCGGTCAAGCGGATGCGCAGGCGGCGCAAATCTACTCCGATGCGTACCGTCAGGATCCCGATTTCTTCGAATTCTGGCGAGCAATCGAAAGCTACCGACAGGTCCTGCCGAGGTTCCGGAAAACGCTCAGTACGGATATGGATTACTTCGACTTCCTCTACAGCGAAACCGGCCGTTAAACGACCGCACTCGTCACTATTCCGGGCCACTCTTCCAGCAGGAGTGGCCCGTTTCTGTTGATTCAGCCGGCTCAGTTCGCTACCATAGGCGCCATGCCCGACCAGAACCTCTCACTATTGCTCAGGAAGTTTCCCGTCCTGCAGCAACAGGGACCGGCCGACCCGCCGATAACCGGCCTCTCGTATGACTCCCGAAACGTAACTTCCGGACACCTATTCTTTGCCCTCGACGGGCTGCACACGAACGGAAACGCGTATATCGATGACGCCGTAAACCGGGGGGCGGTCGCGGTCGTAACCGAGATCGCTCCGGACCATCCGCTCGAAGGGATCACGTACGTCGTCGTCCCCAGCGTGCGTCAGGCAATGTCGACGATTTCGGCGCGATTCTACGGCCATCCGTCACGGACACTCCCGGTCATCGGGGTGACCGGAACCGACGGAAAAACGAGCACCGTCTATTTCATCGATCAACTTCTGACCAGAATGGACGAAGAGAGCGGTTTTCTTTCGACGGCGCTGGTAAAAACCGATGTCCGCGTCCAGAATAATCCATACCGGCAATCGACACCCGAGGCACCCGAGATTCACGCGGCGCTCAATCAGATGATAGAAAACGGAAAGCGTTTCGCCGTTCTGGAGGCTACAAGCCACGGACTCAGTGAACGGACGTGTCGGATGAAGGACGTCGATTTCCGCGTCGGGGTGTTCACGAATCTTTCGCCGGAACATCTGGATTTCCACGGGACCGTGGAACAGTACCGGAGTGACAAGGCGAATCTTTTCCGGAGTCTTGACCGTACCGTTTTGCGCACGACCGCCGATGATTTTCCGACATTTGCCGTCGTGAATGATGACGACGAGAACGCTTATTATTTCAAGAGCGCAACAAGAAAACCGGTATTCAGTTACGGCATTTCATCTTCCGTCGCCGATTTGCGGGCGTCCAGCCTCGAACTCGAACCGTACGGAACTACGTGCAAAGTCCACTGGCGCAACGAGTCGCGAAAAGTCCGGGTACCGCACCCGGGAGTCTTTTCCGTCGAAAATATGCTTGCGGCACTCCTCACGGTAGCAAAACTGTTTGACCGTAATCCCCTCGATCTGCTGGATTACGTTCCTGCACTGAAAGCCGTTCCGGGGCGGATGCAGGTAGTCGAATCCAACCTTCCATTCGTTTCGATCGTTGATTACGCACACACGCCCGGAGCGTTCCGGAAACTTCTGCCCGGGGTAAAAAAACGGACGAAAGGCCGCGTAATCGTCGTGTTCGGATCGGCCGGTGAGCGCGATCGCGAAAAACGCCCCGAACTCGGGAGGCTCGCGGCACGATACGCCGATATCATTATCCTTTCCGATGAAGATCCGCGCGGCGAGCAGCCGCTTTCGGTTCTGGAACAGATCGCGGCCGGCTGTTTCCAGGAGAAACCGACCCTTCG
>JGI10211J34971_10004195_pt1 | contig 11463 bp, 8 predicted proteins | sample Etolagsediment_FD_34971 | JGI IMG/M metagenome (IMG submission 34971)
CCCCCCCCGGCCAGTGTCACACCGTGGGCGACGCGGCTCAGTGCCTCGTTCGCTCGCAGATCCGCAACGATCAACTCGAACAGTTCCTGCAAGCGCAGCTCGACGATCTGCTCGACCGTCGACACCGGGATGCGCCTCGTGCCGCCACCGGTGGAACCGACCTCGACAACCCTCTGCCGTCCGTCCGGCGTCATCACGGCACATGTGTGCATGAGGAGCTGCCGCGCTTTCGGGAACGCAATCCCCAGACCGAGCGATATGTCGTTGATGATGTGATTGCAGCCGACGGCGATCTGTCCCGCATGGAAACACCCGGGCGATGAAAACAGCGTATACTCGGTGATCCCGGCTCCGATGTCGATAACCAGTGCGCCCTGTTCGAGTTGATCGGGAGTGAAGGCGCCCAGCGCTGCCGCAATGCCGGAGAACGCAATGTCGGTCGGTTCCTGTCCCATGATGTCGGTGATGAGGTCGCACGGTGCCGCAATCCGCCCGAGCGTTCCGTACACGATCAGCACATCCGCCTCCAGACGAGCCGCCTGGATATCGATCGGGTTGGGCACCTCGTGATTGTCGTCCACGATATAGCGACGGTCCAGACAGTGCAGGATCTTGCGATCGGGGGGGAGGTGATAGGCTCTGGCAGCCCGAACGGCGTTGACCACGTCGTCTTCGGAAATCCGCCGGCTCGCGGAATGGATAACTGCATGCCCGCTGCTTGGCACGGACCGGATGTGCGAGCCGGTGATCGCCAGAAACAGGTCCTTGATCTCCGCGCCGGCCATCTTCTCCGCCCGTGCGAGAGCCGCTTCGAGCTGCTCCTCCACCAGGCGGTGATCGGTGATCTCCCCTTTGGCAACCTTCATCGAAGGCACTTCCCCGAAGCCCAGCACCGACAACTCGCCGTCTGCACTGAACTCCCCGACAACAACTTTGACGGTGCTTGTGCCCATTTCCACGCCGGTCAGGACGTTGGACTTGCGGCGCGACCGTGCAATCATATCGCGGCTCCAGAAAGCGGCGGCGTACTCGGTTCCATTTGGATCTGTCCCGTGAGGGCAACAGCCGGATTCATCCGCCGGAAGGCAATGCCCTCGGCAAGCCCGAAATATAGGCGGTAGCGCGGCAATTTGCACGCCTGTGACAGACGTCACGAGTTGCGGACATACAATTGCCGATGTATTTTGTATCGTTGAATCTATTCAGCAATGCGGAACACCGAGAACCGAATGGTCCAGTCTGTAGATAGAGCGATCAGGTTGCTGGAAGCTTTGGATGGCGGTGCGTCAGCCGGGGCGCCTCTCGGGGAGTTGGCCGAACGTACGGGACTGAAACCTCCGACAGCGCACAGTCTGCTCGGCACTCTCGTGGCACTGGGGTACGCCAACCACGATCCGGCCAGCCGTCTCTATTCCCTTGGCGCGAAGGCCGCCGCACTTGGACGTCGACAGTCGGTCGCGGCGACTCTGGCCCAAGTCGGACATCCGGTTCTGTCGGACCTGTCACGAGAGTTTGGCGAGACAGTCCTGATCGCCCTGTTCCGCGACGGCTTCCGCCACACGATCGCCACGGTGGAGAGTGACCGGACATTGCGTGTGGGCGGCAAACCGGGAGTTGACAGTGCCTTCTACGGCACGGCTACGGGGCGAGTACTGCTGAGCCTGCTGAGCAGCGCCAGACTCCGTCAGTTCGTGGGCGGAAACGGCCTGCCGGGCACGCTTTGGCCCGAGGTACGGGACGAGGCTGGGTTGGTCGACGCTCTGGCCGAGATCCGGAGCGCGCGGTTCGTCTTGTACAAGCGTCCGCAAGGGGATGTGTGTGCCGCGGCCGTACCCGTACCCGTGGCCGAACCGGGCGCCTGTGCGAGTGTCGGGATGTACTTTCCGGCGGTTCGTCCCCCGGCAGGAGGGCGAGAACGCCTGAAGTCGAGATTGACCGAGGCGGCGGTTGCGATCGCCGCGGGTTACGAGTTGCAGGTATAGCAGAGAAGCCGGTGCAGAAGAAAGGAACGGGCGACACAATGGACACACTTACCCGGGGACTGAGAGATTTTGCCAGAGAGAAACGCGCCGACCTTCTCGGCATCGCACCGATCGAGCGATTCGAGGACGTACCGGTGAATCACCATCCCTCCACGATCTTCCCCGAGACGCGCTCCGTCATCGTCCTGGGAAAACGGATCACCCGCGGAACGCTCCGCGGGATCGAGGAGGGGACGCAGTTCGACATCTACGGCCAGTACGGTCTGTCCTGGCTGTGCGACCGGATGCTGGCCATTACGACGATTTCGCTGGCCACTTGGCTGGAGGACAACCGTTGGGAGGCCGTACCTCTGCAGGACCTGCCGCCGCAGATCCCCCCTTCGGGTGTGGCCGTCAAGCCGGGCCTGCCGGCACCGAATGTGATGGTCGACGCGATGGACGCAGCCGTGCGGGCCGGGCTCGGCGAGATCGGCTACTGCGGCGAGCTGCTGACCCCGCGGTTCGGGCCGCGTCAGCGCCTGCAGATGATCCTGACCGATGCCGAGCTGGAGCCCACTCCGATCTGCGAGACGGCTGTATGCGACAAGTGCGGCGCGTGTGTAGCGACCTGTCCGTTAGGTGCCTTCACCGGTGGAGGACAGACGGTCGAAATCTGTGGCAAGGCCCGGACGGTTGGGAAGATTGACTACGACGTCTGCCGAGGCTGCAAGAACGGTGCGCTCGGCAATCCCAGACACCCGGCCGGACGGCCCGACCGGCTCGGGGCACTGTGCGTGCGCAGTTGCGTGGATCATCTCGAGCGCGCCGGACGCCTGGAAAACACGTTCGCCAACGAGTTCCGCAAACGCCCGGCCTGGCAGAAGGACGTCATCGGGCGTCCGAGCCTGCAGGGAGCTTAGGGACACACAAGCGGAGTTCTACCGATGAGCAAGACAATAACGAAACAAGAGATCGTGGATTTCGCCCGATCACAGGGCCTCGACGCAGTCGGGTTCGCCAACATCGAGCGATTCGAGAACGCGCCGCCGCGGATGCATCCCGCCAGCATCTTCCCGGAGTGCAAGACGGTGATCGTCGTGACGCGACGCATCCTGCGCGGCAACTGGCGGGGCATCGAAGAGGGGACGTACTGGCCGACCTACACGTACTTCGGCTATCACGGGTTGCTGAACAGTTTCTTCATCCCGGTAGGAGTGTACGAGACAGCGTGTGTCATCGAGGACGCCGGTTGGGAAGCGGTTCCCTACTATCCCGGCGTGCCCGAGACGCAACCCCCCGATCCGCCGATCCGTCCCGGCACGGTCGCGCCCCAGGTGCACTTGGCCATCCGCATCGCCGGCGTGGCAGCGGGCGTGGGCGAGATCGCTTGGTCCAAGGTCTTCATGACCAAGAAGTTCGGTCCACGCCAGCGTTTGGCCGCGATCCTGACTGACATGGAGATCGAGCCCGATCCCCTGCTGGAACCGAACACCATCTGCGACCGCTGCATGGCGTGTGTGTCGGGTTGTCAGGCAAACGCGATCCCCCATGTCCGGGACGGCAAAACGGTAAAGATCCGGATCGAGGACAAGGAATACGAGTGGGGCGACGTAGACATGGGACGCTGCACACTTGGCTTCCACGGCGGGGACACCCAGGTCTCGCCGTTCCTGCACAAGACGTTCCCGGGCTATGACTTCGACGTGCGCAAACAGAACGTCACCGAGGACATGGCATACAAGCTGTGCTGGCCGCGGTCTCATGGTACGTGGCGGCGCACGGAAGAGGATCCCTCAGGATACCAGGTCGAAGGGCACCACGAGATTATGCGATGGGGTGGCGGGGCCGGCGCCGGCAGCTATGCTGTGGGCGGATCGCGTGGCTGCATGCGCAGTTGCTTCGACCGCAACGAGCGTGCCGCCAGATGCGAGCAGACCTTCGAGAACGGACGCTTCATCAAGCGCGATCGCTGGCTTCTGCCGTGCCGGGTACCCGTGCCCGGTGAGGAAGAAGACAAGTAGCCCCAAGGACATCACGATGATTCTGTTCCCGCCTGTCTCCGTTTCTCTCCGTCAACGCGTGAGGTGATCCCATGCCGAGTCACTGCCGTTTGGACGCCGCTCTCGCTCTCGCTGCCGCTATGGCGTGCTCCGCCGATGTTGCCGTCCGCCAGGAGGGCGGCGCGTTCCATGTTAAGGCGCCGTCATACGAGGCGGTGGTCGGGTCGGATGGCTGCCTGAGCAGCTTCTCTACTGACGGCATGGAATTCCTCAAATCCACGCCGGACAACATCCCGCGCGGGATGTACCTGTACCAGAAAGGGCTGCACCGGGTGCCCGAGGTCACGCAACCCGAGCCGCTCGTGGTCATGGGACGCAGTGACAAAAGCGAAATCCGCTACCAGTTCGCGCCGGACAAGGTCACTGTCACCATCGAGAACGTCAGTCCCGACACACTGTCGTACGTGGGCGTGTTCGATCCGAGCGTTGGTGTAGTCACGGGAGACGGCAAGCGTTACCACAAGACACCGGTCACCAAGCCGTGGCCCACGACGCTGTGGTTCCGGGACCGTGCCAGCCTGCGGATCGGGGGGGAAGCGGGGAGGATCTGGGGGCCATGGTCCGGCAACCATCAGGTGTGGCAGGCCGACGTCAAGCCGGGCGCCACAGCCGGAATCGAGCTGACGCCGGGCACAGCAACGGAAGAGCAGATCGACGCGGCCGTGGCCAAAGCCGCGGCTCCCCCTCCGCCACCCCCGAGCGACCCGGTCGGTCCCATGTGGGACATGGCGAAGCTGGTCGCGGTGCCCGAGACAGCGCCGGCTGAGGGGTTCGAGAGCGGGAATGCCAGGGCTGTGTTCTACGCGGGACTCCCATACGAAGGCATGCCAACGCGCGTGTTTGCCTGGATCGGCATGCCGGATGTCGACCCCGGAACGAAAGTCCCTGGCGTGGTGCTCGTGCACGGTGGGGGAGGAACTGCGTTTGCGTCTTGGGTCAAGCGCTGGACCAGCCGCGGTTACGCGGCGATCGCAATGGACACGTGCGGCTGTGTGCCCCGCGGCCGGTACGGTCACTGGGAACGCCACGATGCAGGCGGCCCGCCGGGCTGGGGCGGTTGGGGGCAGATCGATGAGCCGCGCGAAGACCAGTGGACGTACCACGCGGTTGCCGACGCGATCCTCGCGCATTCGCTGCTGCTGTCGGTGCCCGACGTCGACCCGGAACGCACGGGTCTGACCGGCATTTCCTGGGGAGGCTACCTGACGAGCATCATCGCCGGCGTGGATCACCGCTTCAAGTTCGCCGTGCCAGTGTACGGGTGCGGTTTCACCAACGAGCACGGTTTCGCCGGCAGTGTGAGCAACCTTGGCAAGGAACGCGGCGATCGGTGGATGCGCTGGTGGGACCCGTCCGCCTATCTTGCCGACGCTCCCATGCCCATGCTGTGGGTCACGGGGAGCAACGATTTCGCTTACACCATGAACGCACTCCAGAAGTCCTACCGCCTGCCGTCCGGTCCCCGGGCCCTTTGTGTCCGATTGCGGATGCCGCACGGTCACGGTGATGCGGGGGAAGGGCCGAAGGAGATCTTCGCCTTTGCCGACAGCATTCTCAAGCAGGGGATTCCGCTCCTGAAGGTCACCGGGCAAGGCCGCGACGGCCGTGATGTCCGGGCCACGTTCCAGGGCGAGTGCAAGGTCCGCAAAGCCGAGCTGAACGTGACCAGTGACACGGGCCGGTGGCAGGACCGTAAGTGGCACGCGGTGCCGGCGACGGTCAGTGACGGCAACCGAGTCACGGCGACGTTGCCGGAAGGGACGACGGTCTACTACCTCAATCTCTTCGATGAACGCGACTGCGTTGTCAGCACGGAACACGAGGAAGTCGCTCCATGAGGAGGAGCACGTTGCGCCCCATGGACAGAGCGACCGCGCCGACGCCGATGCTCCTGTTCATGTCACTTCCTCCGGGCGATCAGGGCGTCGGTTGCCTCGCGTGAGATCTTGGCTGCCACCAAGCCGTCGTGCCCCGTTGGCAGAACGTCCGAGTCGCCATCCACGAGCGCCCTGGAGAAGGCTTCGTACATGCCGGCGAAGTTCTTCTCGCCATGGAATTCAAGCTGACGCGTCTCGGTGGCTGTGCGAATCTCGAACAGTTTGGCCTCGCGATCGTAACGGATGACACCGTCCGTTCCGATCAGCTCATACACGAACTGCTTGATAGGCTCCTTGGCCGTGTAGCAGTAGGAGTAGCTCATCTCCACGGCGGTGTGTGCGCCATTCGCGTGGTCCATGTGCAGGTAGATGTGATCCGGCGCCTGGTAGTCGTCGACCCACGCCCCGGCCGCTGTCCAATCAACCACTTCGCTGCCAAGCCAGAAACGCGCCAGGTCGATCTGGTGAACGCCGCAGTCCACCATGGGACCACCTTCGAGCATGCGTCCGCGACGGCGTTCATTGAGAACCGGCTCGCCGCTACTGCCCCGCTGGTACTTGCCATGGTTGTTCCAGATGTAGATGAGTCGCAGCGAACGTACGTCGCCGACCGCGCCTTCCCGGACCATACGACGGATCTCCAGAGCTACGGGGCTGAACCGGTAGTCGAACCCCGTGAAGAGCATCACGCCGGCCCGGTCCGCAAGGTCGATCATCTCGCGGCATTCGTCCTCGGACTTGGCAAGGGGTTTCTCGCAGAGCACGTGCTTGCCATGGCGTGCCGCATCGCGCAGGTTTGACAGGTGGAAGGGAACCGGCGATGTGATCGCCACCGCGTCGATGCCGGACTGCATGAATGTGTCGACGTCGCCGGACGCGACCGGCACATCGAATTTCAGCCGTGCCGCATCGAGTCGATCGGGGTCGGGATCGAAGACGGCGTGCAGCTCCAACCCGGGCGTGTCCTTGATTGTCGGCAGGTGACCGTAGTCGGCCACGGTTCCGCATCCCATCAGACCTATGCGTTTCACTGGCTCTTCCTTTCCTTGTGTGCCGCGCGGCTGGCGACCGGTTACTTTACAGCATGATCGCCACAGTCCACAGTGTCGATTGACGGACGGCAACCCGCGATCCGGAGTGCGGCACACAACGAACACAGGGAACAGGCTGGTCAAATGAACATATCAACGAGATTCCTGCTCTGCCTCGCGATTGCTCACGGTGTCCTGTCGCCTCTGGCCGACGCAGGTCGCGCGGTGTCGGAGCGGGAGCTGCGGAACGCAGTGGCGCAGTTGAGTTCCTCGAGCGCCGGCCGGCGGCAGGAAGCGCAGGAAACGCTGGTCGCGGGAGGAACGCTTGCGGGGGAGATGATTGTCAAGGGACTGGAGCGGGGGTCCAGTGCTTACCGCAGGCGCGCCGTTCCCGTGCTTGCGAAGATCGCAGGCGAGGATGCGGAGATCGCACTTGCGGAACTCGCACTCGCGGATCGCAGCGAGGATGTTCGTCAGACCGCGATCGAGGGACTGCGTTCCGCCGATCTGCCGTTCGCCAGGAAACACGTGCTGAGACAGACAATGGCCGATGGCCCGGTCAAGGTGCGGGACCGGGCCCTGGAGACGGTCTGCGCGATCGGGGACAAGCGATACATCGACGAGTTGGTCCGCTGGCTGGACCAGGAAGGCATCCTCAAGCGCCCGGCAACCACAGGCCTGAAGATCGACATGGCGCACAGGCAGTTCCAGGGGTATGACAACTTCTCGACGGAGATTCCCGTGGAAACGGGATCAGGCACGAGAACAGTGACGAACAAACAGCTGCTGCCCGTCAGTCGCAGTGTGCGCATCTCGACTGAGGTGGTCGTGTCGACGGGCCGGATCCTGGCCGTCTTGACGGGCCGTGATTTCGGTGACGACTCCGCCAAATGGAAGGAATGGTGGGAGGAACAGCGAGAGGACTACCGGTTCCCCAAGCTACGGCGTTGACCTCGGGGCCTTCCGGCTGTGCTCCGCGTGCGGAACGACTCGGGTGTCATCCGGGCCGACCTCATCCGTCTGCTCGCCAATGTGCCGGTATACGGCAATGTCGTTGACTTAAATTAAACCGAGCCCCCTAAGGAAGGTGCTCCAGATCCTCGAGGTCCTTGTGTCTGCCACTCGCCCGCTTGTTGATCTTCAGATCGTCCAGGGAAATCAGGTTCGCCTCGAATCCGCCCAAATCAACTCGGCCCCGCCGGGAGAAGCAGTCCTCAAAGTCGACGCCAGAGATCTCAGTGAGGACCTCAAGCCGCATCGGGGGGAGCCCCATGCGAATGATCTTCCCCTTCTCGAGGAACAACTCTGGAGTGATTGTTGGATCGGTCATCCCGAAACGACGCAGGGCAGTGGAGACTTTCGCCGCATTCAGGGGATCGACAGATATCCAGATGTCCATGTCGGCAGTGGCCCGAGGGTAGCCATAGTACCCGACAGCGTAGCCACCGATCAGAAGGTAAGCGACCCCCTCATCTTCGAGCAACTTCAAGAAGTCGCTGAAATCGGGGGGGAGTGGTGAGGTAGCCATAGACAACCTGCCGATTGGTCTCTACCGCAGCTAGGCGCTCAAGTGGACTCCGAGATCGCCAGTAGCTGTCCTCATCGTCTTCGCCGAGGTCGGTAACGACCAGGACGTTGCGGTCAACTCTCGGTTGGCTGACTTCATGGACCATACCGCAATATACCTTCTGTCTCCCCAAATCCGAACACCCAGGGACAGGCTCGCGGATGCTCGTCCGGTGGAACACGCACGGAATATGGTTCCAGCTTCCATAGTCTCTCGTCTTCGCTGCCGACTCTGAATAGGTGGTTTTCCACGCTCTGCGGAAATCGCCCGGATTCGCGGACGTCTTCGCAACTGTGAGAAAGGGACTCTTTCCAACGCTGACTCCGACCCTATCTCGTTTGATCCCACACTATTGCATGGGCAAGACGCCTGCGCAACGCCTACGGCAGATTTGCTCGGCGACCAGGAGATACTCTGTGCGTCTACGGCTCGGCCTAAGTCAATGACACCGCCGCAGATGCCCTCGGGCTACCGGCTGACGCGACCGGACGCCTGCCCGGCCATGAGCTTGAGCACGTCGTCCAGCGTGGCGTAGTTAATGTCGCCGGAGATGGAGTGTTTCAGGCACGAAGCCGCGACGGCGAAGCGAATGGCGTCGCCGGATGCGGAGAGATCGTCCGACACCAGCGCGTAGATGAGTCCCGCGGCAAACGAGTCCCCTCCCCCCACGCGATCGACGATGTCACGGATCTCGTATGGTGTGTAGCCGCCGTCGGTGTCGAGAGGGGCAAACGATGCTGTTGCGGACCCCGCATCGTAGAGCATGGCGCCCCAGTTGTTGTGTGTCGCGGAGATGCTCTCGCGAAGGGTGATGGCAACCTTGCTCACGTTGGGGAACTGGCGCACAATCTCGGTCGCGACGGCAGTGTAAGCCTGTGTGTTGAGTGAACCAGCTTCGACGTCCGTATCCTCGGCGTGGATGCTCAGGACTTTCTCGGCGTCTTCCTCGTTGCCGATGACGACGTCGACGAAAGGCAGGAGGCCACGCATGGTCTTCTCTGCCAAGTCACGTGGTGCTGTGTTCGGTTCCCAGTTCCAGAGCTTCTTGCGGAAGTTCAGGTCACACGAGACAGTCAGTCCCGCGGACTTCGCAGCCTCGACGGCAGCCCGGGCCGCGCGTGCGGTGTTCGCACTGATGGCCGGCGTAATGCCCGTGATGTGAAACCAGGAAGCGCCGTCGAACACTCCCTCCCAGTCGTAGGCCTTGGACGGCGTAAGAGATACGGAGGAATCCGCGCGATCGTAGATAACGTTGCTGCCACGCTGGTTGGCGCCGATCTCCAGGTAGTAGAGGCCAAGTCGCCCGCTGCTTGTGCGGACGATTCGGGTCGTGTCAACGCCAAGACCACGTAACGTGTTTACGCATGCATCGGCCACCGAGTGCTTGGGAAGAGCGGTGACGAACGACGCATCCAGGCCGAACACGGCCAAAGACGCGGCTACGTTAGCCTCTCCGCCGCCGAAGGTCAGTTCGATCGTCCCCGGAAGGGACTGGGTAAATCGCAGGAAACCGCCCGGAGCAATGCGCCCCATGATTTCGCCAAACGTCACGATACGCGTTGCCATGGAGAGAGGATCCTCCTGCTGAGTTCCGGGGTGGGGGCCGGCAGGTATTGCTACTGGATCAGCGCGTACGACAGGATGTTCACGCCCATCGCGAGACAGTCCTGATTGTCCACGCCCAGACAGTACGGACACTGGGACAACTCCCATCCGCAGGCCAGACCCACGGGGGAGTACATCACCGCCAGCGTCCCATTGATGTTTACCCCCATCAGAATGGGACTGGTGCGTCCTTCCGCCTTCAGACGGCGGGCCAGGGCCGGACGCGGCTGCACCGACTTGATCTGATTAGGGAACATGAATACCGGATGTGTTGCGGGAATGGGCTCCAGGGAGGTGTCGTTCAGCACAGCCTTGATCTCGCGACGGAACGACAGATCGAAGGCTTCGCGGCCGCAACATGCTTCGGCCAGAAGCACGCCGCCACGCATGAGGTACTGGCGGAGATTCGACCGTTCCTGAGGCGTGAGCTCGAATGCCTGGTGTCCGGTCATGTACAGGAACGGGATGTCGAAGAGCCGGGACGAATCGAGGGGAACATCCTCAGTCTCGAACCTGACGGGGGTCTTGGTCTGGTCATGAAATGCATTCAGCAGCATGGAAAGACCTGCATCCCGCGTGCGCCACTGGCCGCGGTACTTGGCCTGGGCAATGACAAACTTGCCGGACTTGTTCTTGTTCTCGTCGACGAACTGAAGGGCTTTGCTCAGAGGCATGGCCGTGCTGCGCTCGGCTGTGATGTAGGCCATCAAATTGGCGCCGAGCCGGCGGGCGGTCTCGATCTCGTAACCGAGGCAATGGTGATGGTCGGAGTCTTTCAGAATGTCCCATCCGCAGCTCACGTCCCAGCGGAAGAAGAAGGCTGCGGTCCTGCACCCGATGTCGATACCAACGGCAGCGGGTTCGCCATCCTGGGCTCCCGCTTTCTTGGCCCAGGGCCGGTACTTGATGTCCTTGATATCGAAGTAGGAGTGGTAGAGCGGATGATCGAGCGTGAGCCGGTAAGGCGGCCGCTCCGGGACCAGTTGCTGCATCTCGCGCAACGCGGATTCGACAAACGCACGGCGACCGCAACAGGCATCGAAGATTATCGTGCCGCCGTTGAGGAGGTAGACCCGGAGTCTGTTGCGGACATCGGGGGAGAAGCTGAACGCTTCGTGCCCGGTGCGGTAGACGACCGGGATTTCCTGGGGGTTGGCGGGGATACGATCTTCGGGCAGGTTGATGGTACTGAAGTTCACCTGCAGGTTCTTGGCCATCCACTTCAGGAGGTTGTTGGCATCTTCAGGGTTGGTGGCCCAGTCGGACCGGCGTGCCGTAGCGATCTTCGCGATCAGGACGGGAGGGCGTGGCGGATTCTTCTTCTCTGTACGCCGTAGGGGAACCACGGGCAGAGGAAGAGGC